>ERZ795044.1653-NODE-1653-length-20008-cov-20.026813_pt1 | contig 20008 bp, 9 predicted proteins | sample MGYA00375128_ERZ795044 | MGnify/ENA primary metagenome ERZ795044 (study PRJEB30173, sample SAMN05720213) | anaerobic digester metagenome | isolation source: active sludge of municipal wastewater-treating anaerobic digesters | place: USA | collected 2014-12-22 ... | reverse complement strand
CGGCGATATTGAAGGGGCTCGCGGTGTCCTGGATGATCCCCGTGATGTTGCTCACACCGGTCAGGATCACGCTGCGTAAACCGATCTCTTGTTTTTCATGATAGATCGAGCGGATCAGGTGTAGAAAACCGTTCAGAACCTTCGGGTTTTTGAGCCCTTCGATTTCGTCTACGACAATTACCCACTCTTTTTTCTGAATTTGGGCGACTTCTCGCAGTTTCAAAGCGATATCTGTCATATTGTGAAAATCCGGAACAGCATTTTCTGGCAGCTCTGTCCCGCGAAGAATGCGATCGCGAAGCGAAGAGAGAAAATCGGAGAGATCAAGATCCCCGTACGCTTCGAAAGAAACCCAAACGGGTAACCAATCGGGCTTTTCTCTTTTTATCGCTTCGATGAGGAACTGGAAGTACGTGGTCTTCCCACTTTGCCGAGGGGCGAATATGGTGAAATACCGCCACTGTTTGACCTTTTTCAACCCTTCGGCGACCAGCGCCGTCCGGGGAACGTAATAATTCAGCTTTGGGTCCACCGGCCCTTCTGTGCAGAACGTCCGCATTTGGTCCTCCTTCGATCGGGTTTGAAACGAGTATACCACAATCGAAGCGTGGGTTTTCGGAGCGCTGGGAACGCCAAACTTCAGCTTGGTGGGTCTTTTCTTTTTCTGGGAGCGCCCTGGGAACGCCGGACTTCAGTCCGGCACGGTTAAAACCAAAACAGGGGTTCGCACAGAGAACACAGAGGGCACAGAGGAAAGATTAGAGATTCGCTGGGAACGCCTGGGTGCGCCAGGCTTTTGAGAGCCCCCTGGGAACGCCACACTTTAGTGTGGCATGGTTTTTTTTCTTTGTTGGGGACGCCTGGGAACACCGAACTTTATTTCGGCGTGTCGCTTGTTCTAAACATAGCGCTCTCCGGAAAGACCTGCCAACTTAAAAGTTGGCGGTCCCAGGGCGGTCCCAAGCGCGGGATCGCGGCGTAAGCGACCCTTCTTTTCGCGACGGCGCGATACCCTTTTTAAAAGACAAAGGGCAGATCGCGAGTTTCTGTGGACTGGGAACACCGCACTTCAGCGCGGCGCGTGTTCAATGTTCTCTCAGTGCCCTCTGTGTTCTCTGTGCGAAACCTTCTTTTATCTTTTTGACCTTTTAGAAAATCAAAAACAAGCCGAACTAAAGTCCGGCACTTCAACAGCGCTCTATGCTATAATCTTTCCAAACCGAAGCAAAGCGGGTGAATGCGATGTTTACGATGCCGGAAAAGATAATCTATGCCTTACCGGAGCAAATAGGAAACACCGAGCTCTTCGTCGGGAGAAAGAAGGAGTTCGACTACTATCTGGGAGATTGGTACTATTACCTCGTCAATAATATGGCTCAAAGCCAAGCGATCGTCGCCAGACGAAAGAAAGGGAAAACGGCGTTTCTGCAGCGACTGTTCAATATCCTGTGGAGCTGTTCAGAAAGCAAAGTGATTCCGTTCTACTACGCGATACAAGACCAACGAATCACGCTTGCCAGCTTTGCGAAAGAATTCTTCGCGACATTCGCAAGTCACTATCTTTCATTCCTCACACAGAACAAAGACTGGGTCATAACCCCGTTCAATTACGCAACATTGAAAGGACACATCGCCTCGTATCCAGAACTTCATATGCGATGTCAGTCGATAGACGAATTTGAAAAAACGGGTAACTGGGATTTGATGTGGACGGTCGCAAGTCGCGCACCTTCCGAGATTGCTGCGTCCAAAGGCATTAAAATCGTCCAAATCATAGACGAATTTCAAAATATCAACGCCTACATCGTCAATGAACGTGAAAATACGATCGACACGATGAGCGGGACGTACCTGATCCTCGCTGAGAAGAGAGAGGCGCCGCTTATCATTTCGGGGAGTGAGGTCCACGGACTGTTGGAGATCGTGCGAAGACTCACGGCACGGTTCAAAGTACGGACGCTCGGGAATCTCCCTGAAGAGGAAGCCAAAGAAGCGATAAGGCGGTATGCGAAGGCCTCGCGGACCAAAATCAACGAACAGGCGGAAGTAAAGATATGGAATCTGACGCAAGGAGACCCATTGTATATCCGCGCGTTGATGCAGAGTGAGCATAACGATACAAAAGACTATACGAACGAAGACAACATCATCGCGACGTACACACAAGAGATCACACAAGGAGAGATCTACGACACCTGGACCGAATATATCGCTAAAATCTTTGTGGAAGTGAACGAAAGAAACGCGAAACGAATTTTATTGTACCTGTTTCAGACTGGAGAAGAGCGCACACGCGCTCAGATAATCAAAGACCTAAACCTCGATATGACCGACTTCGAGCTGCAGACGAAACTGCAAAAGTTAATTAAAGCGGATCTGATCTCGCGAGGTGAAACATACTTCGACTACAAGATAGCAAAAGATAAAACTTACGAACTCGTCTTTCGACACCTCTTTCAAAAAGAGATCGACTACTTTGTCCCGGACATAAAGAAAGAGCTTCGTCAGGAGATGGGTGGGAACGCCAACTTTTAAGTTGGCAGGTCTTTCAAAGAGCAAAACCGGGGTTCACAAGGAGGGTAAAATGAGCCAATACGAGGTTTATCGCGGGGTAAGTGATTTTTTACGACCCCGCGATCCCTTCTTCATCCTTCTAAAGAGCGTATCGCGCCGCCGCGAAAAGAAGGAGCGCTTACGTCGCGATGCTGCGCCTGGGAACGCCGGACTTTATAGGTTATCGCGGGGTAAGTGATTTTTACGACCCCGCGATCCGTTCTATGTCTCTCTAAAAAGGCTATCGCGCCGTCGTGAAAAAAAGGAGCGTTTACGCCGCGATGCCCGTTTGAGGTTAACGCGGGGTAAGTGATTTTTACGATCCCGCGATCCGCTCTATTTCTCTCTAAAAAGGGTATCGCGCCGTCGCGAAAAGAAGAAGCGCTTACGCCGCGATGCCCGTTTGAGGTTATCGCGGGGTAAGTGATTTTTACGACCCCGCGATCCCCGCTTTCCTGGGAACGCCGGACTTTAGTCTGGCATGTCTTTTCTTTTTCTGAGAGAAACGAGTCCCTTACAGTTTTTCCTCTGTGCTCTCCGTGTTCTCTGTGCGAACCCATTGTCCTTCCCCAGGGCCGCTCCTTCCCTTCCGCTCTATGCTATAATCTTTCCAAACCGAAGCAAAGCGGGTGAAAGCGATGTTCACGATGCCGGAAAAGATAATCTACGCCTTACCGGAGCAAATAGGAAACACCGAGCTCTTCGTCGGGAGAAAGATGGAATTCGACTACTATCTGGGAGATTGGTATTATTATCTCATCAATAATATGGCTCAAAGCCAAGCGATCGTCGCCAGGCGAAAGAAAGGAAAGACCGCGTTTCTGCAGCGACTGTTCAATATCCTGTGGAGCTGCCCGGATACGGGTGTCATCCCCTTCTACTTCAGCGTTAGAGAGGTGAAAACAACTCTCGCAGAGTTCTCGAAATCCTTTTTCGCAACATTTGTGAACCATTATTTTGCCTATAGAAAACGGAACCCTGAGTGGGCTGCGTTCCCGAAAGCCTTTGCAGCATTAAGAGGAAAAATAGAAGATAAACATCTGAAAGAGACCTACGAAGTAATCGAAGAGTCCGAAAGAATCAACAACTGGGGGCAGATGTGGGAAGCGGCGAGTCGCGCGCCTTTCGGGATAGCTGTGGTTCAAAACGTAAAAATTGTCCAAATCTTCGACGAGTTCCAAAACATCAATGAGTACGTTTACAATTACCGTGGAGAAAAGATCGACTCACTTAGCGGGACGTACCTTGACCTCGCAGAAAAGAGAGAGGCGCCGCTTATCATTTCGGGTAGCGAAGTCCACGGGTTGTTGGAGATCGTGCGAAGACTCACGGCACGGTTCAAAGAACGGACTCTTGAGAACCTTCCGGAAGATGAAGCCAAAGAAGCGATTCGGCGGTATGCGAAGGCCTCGCGGACCAAAATCAACGAACAGGCGGAAGAAAAGATATGGAATCTGACGCAAGGAGACCCATTGTATATCCGCGCGTTGATGCAGAGCGAACATAACGATACAAAGGACTACACGAACGAAGACAACATCATCGCGACGTACACACGAGAGATCACTCAAGGAGAGATCTATGGCACCTGGGCTGAATACATTGTGAAGGTCTTCTTGGAAGTGAACGAAAGAAATGCTAAACGGATTATGTTGTACCTGTTTCAAACGGGTGAAGAGCGCACAAGAGCTCAGATGATCAAAGACCTGAACCTCGATATGACCGACTTAGAGCTACAGATGAAACTACTCCAGTTGATCAAAGCAGATCTGATCTCATTCGGTAGCACTGCATTCAGATATGTCATCGCTCAAGATAAGACTTATGAACTTGTGTTTCGGAGGCTGTTTCAGGACGAAATAGACCACTTCATCCCTGATATCCGAAAAGAGCTTCGCCAAGAGATGGGGAGGACGAGCTACGAGAAAGGGAAGTTCCGAGAATATCTCGTACGGGAACGGATTAAGAAACCGTTCAACCTGAAAGACCTCGCAGAGAACGGAATCGACCTCACCATCAAACCGAAAACGATCTTAGAGCGCGAAACGGTCAAAGTGGGACTACGCGATCGAGAGATCGACCTGATCGTGAAAGGCAGCGTCGAGTTGTGGATCGACGTGAAAGACACGAAAGGGAAGTACGGGAAACGCGATGCGGATCGTTGGATAGAGATCAAAAATACGATCAACGAAATAAGTCCAAAAACCCTATTCGCAACGTACTCACAAAACGGGTACACGACTTCCGCAAAAGAGCTCCTCGTCTCGAGCGGGATTTACGTGCTAAAGGGGGAAGAGGGGTAGTAGGAGCGCACTCAAAGAAGTTTCGCACAGAGTACACAGAGAGCACAGAGAGAACACAGAGAAATGCTCTGGAAACGCTTGGGAACGCCGAACTTTAGTTCGGCAGGTTTTTCCTCTTTCTTCCAAAAGGCAAAAAAGAAGGGTCGCTTACGTCGCGATGCCTACGAGGTTATCGCGGGGTAAGTGATTTTTACGACCCCGCGATCCTCGCTTTCTCCCTTCTAAAAAGCGTATCGCGCCGTCGCGAAGAGAAGAAGCGCTTACGCCGCGATGCTGCGCGCGGGAACGCCGGGCTTTATAGGTTATCGCGGGGTAAGTGATTTTTACGACCCCGCGATCCCCGCTTTCTCCCTTCTAAAAGCGTATCGCGCCGTCGCGAAAAGAAGGAGCGCTTACGCCGCGATGCTGCGCTTGGGAGCGCCCTGATAACGCCGCGCTTCAGTGCGGCATGTGCACTGTGCTCTCTCCGTGCCCTCTGTGTTCTCTGTGCGAAACCCTGTTTTTTTTTGAGAAACATGCCAACTTAAAAGTTGGCGTTCCCAGAAAGGTCCTCTGTGTTCTCTGTGCGAGACCTTTTTTCAAGGCATGCCGACTTAACAGTCGGCGCTCCCAGAAGTCCGGCGTTTCCGGAGGACTTCCCTGAAATATGCGCCAACACACTTCTAAAAATGCGGCACTCCGACAAGTTCAGAGATATGCCAGGCGTTTTCCTCGCTAATGCCCCTTCATTTCTTTGCCTGTATTTGCCGTATTCTCATAGACTTGGACGGGGTCGGCTGTTAGAGGAGGATCATGGATTGCGCCTGACGCGTCGACCGAGAACGGGTTTTCTTTATCCTCCTTCGTATGCCATTCACTACCGGAAGTCCGAATCAACCCGTAACTCGTCCAATAAATCCCGCCGCCGGTACCTGCGCCATTCCCACTTATCACGACGCTGTTCGCGTTGAACGTTCCCGAGCCGACGTACACTCCGCCGCCGTTACCGGTTGCCGTGTTCGAGGCGATAGTCGTATCGATGGCGGTGAAGGTGTTTGAGTCGTTGCAGAGGGCTACGCCGCCGCCATCCGCGCCCGCGGTATTCGAGGAGATCGTTGCGTTTGATGTGTTGATCGTTCCCTTATAGGCATACACCCCGCCACCGTTACGGGTTGCCTCGTTCGAGGTGATAGTCGTATCGATGGCATTGAAGACGCTGCTACCGTAGAGGGCCACGCCACCACCATACTCACCCGTGTTCGAGGAGATCGTCGTGTTCGCGGTGTTGAAGTTTCCGTTCCAGGCATACACCCCGCCGCCCAAGTCTGCCCTGTTCGAGATGATACTCGTTTCCGTCGCGTTGAACGTTCCCCTCTCGGCATACACCCCTCCGCCGCCGCCGCCAGCCGTGTTCAACGAGATCGTCGTATCGATGGCATTGAAGGCGCTGTTCCCGCAGAGGACCCCGCCGCCATCTTCACCCGCGGTATTCGAGGAGATCGTCGCGTTCGATGTGTTGATGTTCCCACTCCAGGCATACACCCCGCCGCCCCAGTCTGCCCTGTTCGAGATGATACTCGTTTCCGTCGCGTTGAACGTTCCTGATTCGATGTACACCCCGCCGCCCAAGTATGCCCTGTTCGAGATGATGCTCGTATCCGTCGCGTTGAAGGTTCCATACTCGACGCACACACCGCCGCCGTCGTCAGCCGAGGTGTTCGAAACGATCGTCGTGCTCACTGCGTTGAAAAAACCATTTTCATAGACGCACACACCGCCACCAGATTTTGCTTCGTTCGATTCGAGGATCGTCTCCTTAGCAGCGAAGATGCCATCCCAGACGAGCGCGCCCCCACCTTCGTCAGCCGTGTTCGAGGAGATCGTCGTGCCCTCAGCGTTTAAGGTTCCTGCTACAACGAACGCCCCGCCGCCGTAACGGGTCGCCTCGTTAGAGGTGATAGTCGTATCAATGGCGTTGAATATGCCATCCACGACGAGCGCTCCGCCACCGTCGTAAGCCGTGTTCGAGGCGATCGTCGTGTTTATAGCCCTGACGGTGCTGTTGCCGGTGATGTGTATGCCTCCACCAAAAGCCGCTTCGTTCGATTCGACGGTCGACTCCGTGGCGTTGAAGAAGCCATTCTGGACAAATACCCCGCCGCCCCAGTCTGCCCTGTTCGAGATGATACTCGTTTCCGTCGCGTTGAACGTTCCAGCCATGACGTACACCCCGCCGCCAGACTTAGCTGTGTTCGAGGCGATCCTCGTGTTAATGGCTGTGACGGCGCTGTTGCCGGTGATGTGTATGCCGCCGCCGTCTCCTGAGGCCGGCGCCCCGCCGGTGACGATCGCATCGCGGATGGTCACCGACGCGCCGTTCGTTATGTTGAAAACTCGGTCGTTTTTCCCGCTCATATCTATAGTAAACGGATGACCTGGATCCGAAGAGTGGATCGTGACCTCTGTCCCCGAGACCGTGACTTGTTGTGCTTCGTTGTTCAATACCGTTCCGCCGTCCACTTCGATGCGGTCTCCATTGCCCGCTTCCGCGACCGCCTCGCTGAGTTTGTCGTAGCTTCTCTGGTACACCCCGGTCGCGTCGTACCGGACGACGGGACCCGTTCGCGTGGCGAATGTCGCTTCGGGCGTTTCAGCGCTTTTTCCGTCCGATTGCACCGCTTCCACTTTGTAGGTGTACTCCGTTCCCGTCGACAGGTTCGTCAGGATATAGAACTTCTCTTGCGTCGTGGCCGGCGTAATGGGATATTCTTCCCCCGGTTTTTTATGATAGACCCGGTACGTTAAACTTACTGCGCGTTCACCCGCGTTCGTTTGCTTGCCCGGTGTCGCCTCCCAGGTCAGCGTCAATGTCGTCGGCCGATCCGTCGCTCCACTCGCGGGGCTCGTGAGCGCGATCGTCGGAGGATCGTACTGAGCGGCCAATGTCGAAAAGGTCCACTCGTCGCTCGTCGCGCGCTGCCCGTCCGATTGCAGCGCCACCACCTTCCACTTGTAGGTCGTTCCATAGTCCAATCCGGCCTTTGACTGCTGCGCGGCCGTGACCGTCGCCGGGTTTGAGTATGGGTGGCCACGTACCCCGAAGTAGAGGAGGTACTCTTCTATCGTCGGCGCGCGTTCGTCCGCGTTCGTTGGCCGGCCCGGTGTCGCCTCCCACGTCAAGGTCACCGTCGTCAGCTGACCCTCCGCGCCGTTCCTAGGGCTCTTGAGCGCAATCTCCGGGGCCGCGTACTGAGCCGCCTGTGTAGAAAAAGACCTCTCGGTGCTCGTCGCTCTCTGTCCGTCCGATTGGTGGACGACGACGTACCACGTGTATGTGGCAGCGTAATCCAGGTTCATCAAGTTATAGGACTTATCCGTCGTCGTGGCGGGTTCGGTAGGATCCGGGTCTCCCGTTTTCTTATGATAGACCCGATACTCTGTGAGGTTCGCTCCGTCGCGTTCGCCCGCGTTCGTTTGCTTGCCCTCTGTCGCCTCCCACGTCAAGGTCACCGACGTCGCCTGGTTCGTCGCGCCGTTCTCAGGACTTGTGAGCGCAATCTGTGGCGCACCGTAGAGTCGGTTCGTTGTCGTGAAAGTCCGTTCCGTGCTTTCCGCTGTCTGTCCGTTCGACTGTACCGCCGCCACCTTCCACTTGTAAGTCGCGCCGTACGCCAGTCCCGTTTTCTGAGCCTGTTTGTCGGTCCGGGGCTCCGGAACGCCATAGTCCTCGTTTATGGGAGCGAAAAAGAGGCCGTATCCGATGATCGTGACCGGTGTCTTTTGGTTTTTTGCCTCTCCCGGTGTCGCTTCCCAGGTGAGGAGTAGGGTCGTCGCTTGACCGGTCGCCCCGTTCGCCGGCGCGATGAGGGCGATACTCGGCGGGGCAATGACCGCGCGGGCAATACATCCCGTAATGATGGCCAGCGCGATGAGTGTAACGAGTAAGAGCACAATCATAGAAAGACGTTTGTCTTGCATAAAAAGGCCTCCTTCTGACAGGCGAGAGGATGGAGGGTTTGGCTCTTCCATCAAGGGGGTGCGCGTCCGCGCTCTTCAGGCCCTCGTCGTTTTGGGTTAGTTTCGTTAGAACCGTAGATAGCGCACGTTCGCGCGCTTAGCAATAGATATTTTACCACAACTGAAAAAAACCAACTGGTTTTCTGGGAACGCCAACTTTTAAGTTGGCAAGTCTTTCGAAGTGCAAAGACAAGGTTCACAAAGAGGGCACAGAAAGCTAGCGCGGGGTTTATCGCGGGGTAAGTGGTTTTTACGACCCCGCGATCCCCGCTTTCTCCCTTCTAAAAAGCGTATCGCGCCGTCGCGAAGAGAAGGAGCGCTTACGCCGCGATGCTGCGCCTGGGAACGCCGGACTTCAGTCCGGCATGTGTCATGTTCTCTCTGTGCCCTCTGTGTTCTCTGTGCGAAACCTTCATTTTTCTTTTAAAGACATGCCGAACTAAAGTTCGGCGTTCCCAAAAATCTTCCCTCCGTGCGAGACGTTTTTTCAAAACATGCCAACTTAAAAGTTGGCGTTCTCAGAAAACTTCCCTCTGTGGTCTCTGTGCGAACCCATTTTCCTTCCCTAGGCGCTCCCAGCCTTCCGCTCAAAGAAGGAGTTCGACTACTATCTGGGAGATTGGTATTATTACCTCGTCAATAATATGGCCCAAAGTCAAGCTATCGTCGCCAGGCGAAAGAAAGGGAAGACAGCCTTTCTGCAGCGGCTGTTCAATATCCTGTGGAGCTGTTCAGAAAACAAAGTGATTCCCTTCTACTACGCGATACAAGACCAACGAATCACGCTTGCCAGCTTTGCGAAAGAATTCTTCTCGACATTCGCAAGTCACTATCTTTCATTCCTCACTCGGAACAAAGACTGGGTCATAACCCCTTTCAATTACGTAGCATTAAAAGAGCATATCGCCTCGTATCCAGAACTTCATATGCGATGCCAGTCGATAGACGAATTTGAGAAAACGGGCAATTGGGATTTGATGTGGACGGTCGCGAGTCGCGCTCCTTTCGAGATCGCAGCGTCTAAAGGCATAAAAATCGTCCAAATCTTTGATGAATTCCAAAACATCAACGCTTATATCGTGGATGAACGAGGGAATACGATTGATACGATGAGCGGGGCGTACCTGATCCTCGCTGAGAAGAGAGAGGCGCCGCTTATCATTTCGGGTAGCGAAGTCCACGGGTTGTTGGAGATCGTGCGAAGACTCACGGCACGGTTCAAAGAACGGACTCTTGAGAACCTTCCGGAAGATGAAGCCAAAGAAGCGATTCGGCGGTATGCGAAGGCCTCGCGGACCAAAATCAACGAACAGGCGGAAGAAAAGATATGGAATCTGACGCAAGGGGACCCGTTGTATATCCGCGCGCTGATGCAGAGCGAGCATAACGATACAAAAGACTACACGAACGAAGACAACATCATCGCGACGTACACACAAGAGATCACTCAAGGAGAGATCTACGGCACCTGGGCCGAATACATTGTGAAGGTTTTCTTGGAAGTGAACGAAAGAAACGCGAAACGGATCATGTTGTACCTGTTTCAGGCGGGCGAAGAGCGCACGCGCGCTCAGATGATCAAAGACCTGAACCTCGATATGACCGACTTTGATCTGCAGATGAAACTACTCCAGTTGATCAAAGCGGACCTGATCTCATTCGGTAGCACTGCATTCAGATATACCATCGCTCAGGATAAGACCTATGAACTTGTGTTTCGGAGGCTGTTTCAGGACGAAATAGACCACTTCATTCCTGACATCCGCAAAGAGCTCCGTCAGGAGATGGGGAGGAAGAGCTATGAGAAGGGGAAGTTCAGAGAATACCTCGTAAGGGAACGGATCAAGAAACCGTTCAACCTGAAAGACCTCGCAGAGAACGGAATCGACCTCACCATCAAACCGAAAACGATCTTAGAGCGCGAAACGGTCAAAGTGGGACTACGCGATCGAGAGATCGACCTGATCGTGAAAGGGAACATCGAAATGTGGATCGATGTAAAAGACACGAAAGGGAAGTACGGGAAACGCGATGCGGACCGTTGGATAGAGATCAAGCAGGCAATCGACGAAAAAAGCCCTAAGACTTTATTCGCGACGTACTCGCAAAATGGTTACACGGCTGCAGCAAAAGAGCTCCTGGTGTCAAACGGGGTGTACGTGCTTAAGGGGGAAGAGGGGAAATAGGAGCCGACGTGGGAACGCCCTGGGAACGCCGCACTTCAGTGCGGCATGGGTTCTATGTTCTCTCTGTGTTCTCTGTGCGAAACCATCTTTTGATTTTGAAAAGACATGCCAGCTTAAAAGCTGGCGTTCCCAGGCGTTCCCAGGGCGTATCTCTGTGTTTTCTCTGTGCTCTCCGTGTTCTCTGTGCGAACCCATTGTCCTTCCCCAGGGCGTTCCTTCCCTTCCGCTCTATGCTATAATCTTCCCAAACAGAAGCAAAGCGGGTGAAAGCGATGTTCACGATGCCGGAAAAGATAATCTACGCCTTACCGGAGCAAATAGGAAACACCGAGCTCTTCGTTGGAAGAAAGAAGGAGTTCGACTACTATCTGGGAGATTGGTATTATTACCTCGTCAATAATATGGCCCAAAGCCAAGCGATCGTCGCTAGACGAAAAAAGGGAAAAACGGCGTTTCTGCAGCGGCTGTTCAATATCCTGTGGAGCTGTTCAGAAAGCAAGGTGATTCCTTTCTACTACGCGATACAAGACCGACAGATCACGCTTGCCAGCTTCGCGAAAGAATTCTTCGCGACATTCGCAAGTCACTACCTTTCATTCCTCACACGGAACAGAGACTGGGTCATAACCCCTTTCAATTACGCAGCATTGAAAGGACACATCGCCTCGTATCCAGAACTTCATATGCGATGCCAGTCGATAGACGAATTTGAAAAAACGGGTAACTGGGATTTGATGTGGACGGTCGCGAGTTGCGCGCCTTCCGAGATCGCAGCGTCCAAAGGTATAAAAATCGTCCAAATCTTTGATGAATTCCAAAACATCAACGCCTATATCCTCGATGATCAAAAGAATACGATCGATACGATGAGCGGGACGTACCTGATCCTCGCCGAGAAGAGAGAGGCGCCGCTCATTATTTCGGGTAGCGAAGTCCACGGGTTGTTGGAGATCGTGCGAAGACTCACGGCACGGTTCGAGGAGAATGTCCTGGAGAACCTTCCTGAAGAGGAGGCGAAAGACGCGATTAGGAAGTACGCGGAGATATATCGGACAAAGATCGACGATATCGGAGTAGAGAAACTCTGGAATCTCACGAACGGGGATCCTTTGTATATCAAAGCGCTTTTCTCGTCAAAGCACAACACCAAAAAAGACTACGTTCAAGAAGACAACATCATCGAAGTATACACGCAAGAGATCACGGGCGGACAGATTTTCAAGACGTGGGGCGAATACATCGCGAAGATCTTTTTAGAAGTAAACAAAAGAAACGCGAAGAGGCTCTTACTATACTTGTTTCAGGCGGGCGAAGAACGCACCCGAGCTCAGATGATCAAAGACCTGAACCTCGATATGACCGACTCTGAACTGGAAACGAAACTACTCCAATTGATCAAAGCGGATCTGATTTCTCAGGGAGAAACGAACTTCGATTACAAGATTGGGAAAGACAAAACCTACGAACTCGTCTTCCGACGCCTCTTTCAAAAAGAGATCGACTACTTCGCCCCAGACATAAAGAAAGAGCTTCGTCAGGAGATGGGTGGGAACGCCAACTTTTAAGTTGGCAGGTCTTTCAAAGAGCAAAACCGGGGTTCACAAGGAGGGTAAAATGAGCCAATACGAGGTTTATCGCGGGGTAAGTGATTTTTTACGACCCCGCGATCCCTTCTTCATCCTTCTAAAGAGCGTATCGCGCCGCCGCGAAAAGAAGGAGCGCTTACGTCGCGATGCTGCGCCTGGGAACGCCAAACTTCAGTTTGGCATGTGTTCCATGTACTCTCCGTACCCTCTGTGTTCTCGTTACGAAGCCTTTTTCCAAGACATGCCAACTTAAAAGTTGGCGTTCCCAGCGTATCGCGCCGTCGCAAAAAGAAGGAGCGCTTACGCCGCGATGCGGCGCCTATGAACTCCGAACTTCAGTGCAGCTTGTGTTCTATGTTCTCTCGGTGTCCTCCGCGCTCTCTGTGCGAACCCTGTTTTTTATTGTAAAACATGCCAACTTAAAAGTTGGCGTTCCCAGCGTATCGCGCCGTCGCGAAAAGAAGGGGCGCTTACGCCGCGATGCTGAGCTCGGGAACACTCCCAGTGAAAAGACAAGACCCTGCCAAACTAAAGTTTGGCGTTCCCAGGGCGCTCCCAGAAAGGCAATCCCAGAAAGGTGGTCGCTTACGTGTACCAAAAAAAACCGCGCCTTACGGCGCGGTTTCCTTTCGACTTTTCCATTCAGGCTAATGGATGACCTTCCAGTTGCCGTCGACGGTGGCTTCGATCTCTCCTCTTTCGAGGATGTAATCGGACATCAACTCCGCCACTTCCATCATGATGTCTTTCACGACGGGTTTTCCTTGGAACATCAGATAGTTCCCGCCGCCTCCGGCGCGGTAATTGTTCAGGACGACGTCGTACTCTTTGTCCATCGCCATAGGTTTACCTTCGTAATTCAGTTTCACGACCCGTTGGCCAACGGGCTTGGAAATGTCTAGCGTGTAATCGATGCCTTCCCACACGTCATAGTTGTAGTGTTGGGGCTTTGGATAAACCCATGTGTCGTTCACCGCGATTTTCCCGTCTACAATCGTGAAATAGTCGGCGCAGCGCTCAAGGGCGCCTTTGATGTCCTGACCGGTTACTCGGATGACTTTGAGCGTGTTGGCGTATATATACACGGCGTTGACGTCTCTCAGAGTCACAGGTCCCGAACCCCAGCCTTTGATGTCGTTCGTGAACAGCGCCGTAGAAGAGATTTTTGCGCCGGAGATATTCATCTGCACTTTGTTGATGAATTCCAGCAGCGCATTGTCCCCCATTCGTGTAATCAGTGGGTCAACCACGGAGAAATCGCCTTTCGCGACTCCTATCGGCGTATCCAGCCATTTCTGAGTCTTCTCTTCCACATCGCGTACTAAGGCCAAGACCTCTTCGTCAGCCGGGACGCCTTTCACGGAGAGCAGTTCAACGGACTTCGACACGATGATCCACCGTTTGTCCGAGTTGTCCAGCTTGATCTCCGCCTTCCCAACCAGCTGGCCCCAATTCGACGGCTGGAGAACGGGTACGCCTTGGCAGAATCCGACGATGGTGCGGTGTTGGTGACCGGTCAAGAACAGATCGATGCCCTTCACCTCTTGTAGCAGCTGATAGCCCTGATTCTCCCCACTCAGTTCTTCGGTCGGTAGGCCGGTTACGATATCCCTTTCAAACCCGCCGTGGTAAGAAACGATCACCACATCCACCTTTTCTTTTTCTCGTAAAATGGGGACGTACACCTTTGCCGTCTCGACTGGGTCCAAAAAGTCCACATCTAAAACGTTTCGCACATCTTCCCAGTTGGGGATGTACTTTGTGGTTAACCCCAAGATACCGACGCGCACGCCTTTGACGGTGAGCACACGATAGGGTTCGAAGTAAGGAGTTTTTGTGAATCTGCGGACAATGTTCGCGCTGAGAATCGGGAAATTGGCTTCCGCGGCGGTTTTGCTTAATAGGCCCATCCCGTAGTTAAACTCGTGGTTTCCGACCACACCTGCGTGATATCCCATCAGGTTCAACACCTGTATCATCGGGTTGGGAGCTGTCGGCTCTTTTCTGATATGGTAATAGGTGAACGGGGTGCCCTGGGTCAAATCGCCGTTATCGATCAGGATCAGATCCGGGTCTTTGCTCCTCAGCTGTTTGACGAGGGTTTGGATTTTCGCTAACCCACTATCAGCCGGCTTATTCGTCGCATAGTTGATCGGATAGACGTTCCCGTGGATATCACTCGTTTGCAAAATCGTAAGCGTCACGATTTCGGAAAAACCGAGTACGGCAACCAGTAAAACGGCTAACAACAAGAACAGTTTTCTCATAGAATCCCTCCTTATGTGTTCGATCGATCCAAATACTCGTTTCTCTCTATCGGTCGATCGTCGCTTTCTTTCGCTTCTCTTTCAAGCTGATGATCTCTCTATATGTTGGCTTTGTTCAGAGAAAGCCCATCGATCCCCGGATCCAAGGGCAACAAGACCGCCTTATCTTCGCGAATGGAAAGGCTGACCGGCGATCCTTCGGGGCGCAGGCCTTCCTTCGGTAATTCGGATTTGACCATAACTTCCCCGAACTCCGTTTTGATATAGGATTCGATAGCGTTCCCGAGGTAAACATTCGTCGTGATCACTCCCGGGACGACACCTTTTCCGTTCTCCTGCATCTTCATCGACTCGGGCCGGCAGGCCAAGATATAGCGTTGGGAATCGTTCGGCGTCACATTCTTCGCCACACGGACAGAAAGCTTTTTATCGTATAGCTCGACGATCGCGTCCTTCCCTTCCCAAGCCAGTATTTTTACCGGAAAATAAGCCATCTTGCCCATAAAATCGGCGACAAATATCGAATTCGGCTCTTCATAGATATCGAAAGGGGTGCCCGTCTGGACAATTTTCCCTTTGTTCATCACGATGACCGTATCCGATAACGTCATCGCTTCCGTGCGGTCATGGGTCACGTAGATCGCGGTGATGCCCGTTTTCTGCTGGATACGTCGGATTTCCACCCGCATCTGTTCGCGTAGAAGCACATCCAAGTTGGATAAGGGCTCGTCAAACAGCAGAACCGAAGGTTCCACCACCAGCGCGCGCGCCAGAGCCACCCGCTGTTGCTGACCTCCCGAAAGGCTGGAAGGGGGCCGCTCCTCAAAACCGCTCAATCCGACGAGGTCCAGAATGGCGCTCACTTTCTTGTGTCGTTCTGAAGTCGTGACTTTCCGCATTTTCAGGCCGTAACCCACATTATCTCCGACGTTCATATGCGGAAACAACCCGTAGCTTTGAAAAACCATCGCCGTATCCCTTTTCCACGGCGGGATGAAAGTCACGTCCTCCTCGTCGATCTTGATCTTCCCCTTGGTCGGATTCTCAAAACCGGCGATCATCCTCAAGCTCGTCGTTTTCCCACAACCGGAAGGGCCGAGTAAGGTGACGAACGCGCCGGGTTCTATCCGGAACGAGACGTCGTCGACGGCCAGGATCTCTTCCCCCTTGAAGCCTTTGAATGCCTTATAAACATTGGTTAAAGAAACCGAAGAGGCGGGCACACTATCACCTCACTATGATGTTCTTCTGAAGGCTGGAAGACTTCCCCACCAAAAACCGCAATACCCAAAAGACAGTCAAGACAATGACCATCAACGTGGTGGCCAGAACGCTAGCCAACCCGAAACGCAGGTTCTCCGAGAAATTGTAGATGAGGATCGTCATATGATACCACTTTGCCGATATCAGGAAAATGACCGCGCTGACGGCCGTCATCGAGCGGACGAAGGTGTAGGAAAGGCTGGAGATGAAGGCAGGCCGTATGAGAGGTAGGACGATCGTGCGAAAGACCGTCGCCGTGTCCGCTCCCAGCGACTGCGCGGCTTCCTCGATAGACGGGTCGATCTGCTTCAAGCTCGCGATGCCGCTTTCCACACCCACCGGCAGCTCCCGGACGACGTAGTTGATGATGATGATCGCCGCCGTCCCTACGAGAAGCAGCGGGGGTTTGTTGAACGCGATGATGAAACTGATTCCTACCAGCGTTCCGGGAACCGCGTAGGGTGTGATCACCATGGCCTGCATCAAACCCTTCCCAGGAAATCGCTTCCTCACGATGATCATTGCGACGATCATCGCCAATAACCCGGCGATAGGGGTGGCGATCGCAGCCAACAGCGTCGTGTCTCCGATAGCGTCCTTCCCGCGTTGCAGCGCTTCGACGACGTTGTCGAAAGTGAACGTGTAATCAATCCCCCAGTTCTTGACGAAACAGCCCGCTACGATCGTCGCGTAGAGCGAAAGTAAAAAACCGGATATCGCCACCATCAACGCGACGAGGACCTTTTTCACGTTCGGGCTGACGACTTCGAGTATCCGGCCGGTTGGCTTCCCGGTAACGGTTGTATACGATTTTTTACTGATCCAATACCGCTGCAGGCCGAAGGCGAGAAAGGTAGGGATGAGCAAGAGGACCGACAGGGTCGCCCCGATGTCCAGGTGGTTCATCCCAGTCACTTCCAGATAGGCCTCGACCGACAGAACCTTGTACTTCCCAGCTAAGATCAACGGATTCGCAAAATCCGCGATCGAGTTTGTAAAAACGAGTAGCCAAGCGCTCGCGATACCGGGAAAGGACAAGGGGAGCGTCACGGTCGAAAAGACCTTCCAGCGCGTGGCTTTCAGGTTCATCGCCGCTTCCTCGAAAGTCGAGTCGATCGCCTCGAGAACGCCACTGAGGACCATAAAGGCGATAGGAAACATCCCCATTGTTTGGACGATCACCAATCCGTCCAATCCGTAGATATCGACGTTCGTCAATCCCAGGATCCTTCTCGTGATCAAACCATAGCTACCGAAGAGGAGGATCAAGGATAAGGTCAAAGAGAATGGAGGAGAGATCACGGGGAGAGTCGCCATCGTCGCGTAGAAGCCCTTCCCTCTGACATTCGTACGGGTTAGCGTAAAGGCAAACAAAAAACCGATCGCGGTCGACACCGTCGCTGTCAAAACGCCCAGCAGAATGCTTCCCCACAGCGCCTGTAAATAGTTGCGATTACTCAGAACGTGCCGCCATACTTCCAGTGTAAATACCCCATCCTTCATCACCGTCAAACGAAAGGCCTGATACAAAGGGAAAGCGATGAATATCCCGACGATGAGAAAGATGATCAGGATGGTATAGACCAGAATCGGGTCTTTGCTAAAAGCGTTGACGAACAAGATACAAGATAGCAAGACGATGAAGGTGATGGCAAACCCCTTCAAGAGATTCCCGTAGTTACGGATAACGCTTCCGTCGTGTAGGAGTATGAGCGTGCCTGTAACGTAACCTACCTCTTCCGGTATGATCGGCGTGAAAGAAATATAAACCGGATGTCCTTTCCATTCGATCCGTTTGGGATAGAAATAGACCTCTTCGTAGTAGGTGCTTTCCAATCCGTACGCATAGAAGGGCAAGGATTGCGCCCAATCGAAGAAGGCTTGGTCTTCTTTCGACGAGATAACGGGACGGACTTTCTCTCCGAATTCCGCGTTCCCTTCGGAGATGAAGGGAAGGATATCCGGGTATTGCTCTCGCGTGGACGATATCCATTGGCCATAAGAACGCGAAGGTACCGATTGGGAAAGAAGCAGCCCCGCCTCTTTCAACCTCTGGATAGAAATATTCGTGAACTCCGTCTCTAAGGTGCGAAATACCCACACGATCAGGATGATACCTAGCACACAAAAAAGAATCGCTTTCACCCATTTGACCTTCAACGATCTACCCCCTCCGCAGTCCGCCGATGGCTCCAAAGGCCGAAGCCTTTAGAGAAGAACGGAGAAAGGGCCTTTGGATACCCTTTCTCCGAGGTTAATCGATTGCCTTACCGTCCGATTTCGGCCTTCCACCTGGCTGTGAGCCGGTCTCGGTTTTCAGCGTCCCAAACGAGATCCTGCTCTACGGTTTTAATATCTTGAATTTGGATGTAAATATCGTCGGTGGGGGCTTCAGGGGAGAGTGGGATCACGTACCAAGCCGCGATGATGCCCTGCGCAGCGGGGCCTAGAACCCAATTATAGAGTTTTTTCGCCTCAACGGGATCCTTCCCGCCCTTGACCAAAGACATCGCTGCGATCTCGAAACCGGTGCCATCCGAAGGCAAGGTGATTTCGAGCGGCGCGCCGTTTTTCACTAGGCGAACCAGGTCGTGCAAATAGCCGATCGCCACGGTCGTTTCACCGATCGCGCATTCTTTCCCTGGAGCCGACCCGGAGCGGGTGTACATATTCACGTTCTTGTCCAAGCGTTTCAAATACTCGAAAGTCCTTTCTTCATCACCCTCATACAGATAGCGAATCGTGGTGATGACGTTGTAAGAGGTGCCCGAGGTGATGGGGTCCGCCATTCGGACCATACCGCGGTAGGTCTCCGACGCGATCTCGTCCCAATTCGTAGGCGCCGAGATGCCGAGTTCTTTCGCACGGTTTTTGTTCGTCACGAAGGCGAGAGGCCCAACGTAAAGACCCACCCAGAAACCCTCCGGATCCCGGTACTGCTCGGGGATACTCAAGAATTGCGGGCTCTTGTAACTCGCGGTCAAGCCTTTCATCTTGGCTTGCACGTGCAACACACCCACGCCGCCGACCCATATCGAGGCTTGAGGGTTCTCTCTTTCGGCTTCCAAACGAGCGACCGCTTCGCCGGTTGACAGCCGGACCCACTCCACCCGGATCCCGGTTTCTTTTTCGAAGGCGTCGAAGACTTCTTTCGCGAGCGGTTCTTCGAACGTGGTGTACGCTTTGACAGAATTGGCAGAAAAGACTAGTGCGGTGAGTAGAAGACACAAGGCAATCGTAGTGAGGCGTTTCATAATTTTCCTCCTTCTCTATAGTGTGTAAAGATGCGTTAAGGCAAAGACGATTATAACACAAGTGACTTTTTTTAGTAGCCCGTATGTGGGTATAATATCGAGGCGCAACAAAATGGGAACCCCGAACTTTAGTTCGGCAAGTTTCATTGCTTTTCCGTAAGCTCGCGAGAGTCATTAAACGCGTACGCCGCGATGGGTCTGTGAGGTTATCGCGGGGTAAGTGGTTTTTACGACCCCGCGATCCGCCTTTTGTCTTTTTTACACCGCCCCGGGAGCGCCCTGGGAACGCCGAACTTTAGTTCGGCATGTTTCTTTGCTTTTCTGTAAGCTCCCGAGAGCCATTAAACGCGTACGCCGCGATAGGTCTGTGGGGTTATCGCGGGGTAAGTGGTTTTTACGACCCCGCGATCCGCCCTATTCCCTTCTCAAAAGCGTATCGCGCGGTCGCATAAAGAAAAAGCGCTTACGTCGCGATGACCGTAGAAACCCCGCAGTCCGTCCTATTCCCTTCTCAAAAGCGTATCGCGCGGTCGCATAAAGAAAAAGCGCTTACGCCGCGATGCTGCGCTCGGGAACACTCCCAGTGAAAAGAGAAAACCA
>ERZ795044.1652-NODE-1652-length-20009-cov-8.353563_pt1 | contig 20009 bp, 20 predicted proteins | sample MGYA00375128_ERZ795044 | MGnify/ENA primary metagenome ERZ795044 (study PRJEB30173, sample SAMN05720213) | anaerobic digester metagenome | isolation source: active sludge of municipal wastewater-treating anaerobic digesters | place: USA | collected 2014-12-22 ... | reverse complement strand
TAACAACCTAATTGGATAGCATGTTGAAGTGCAGCAATCGAATTTTCCGGAACACCGGTATTTTTCCACGCGCCACGATGTGCGATTACGCGAGTGGTAATTTTATCCTGACTCATGATTTGAAATGGACTAAGAACAAGAAGAATAAAAAATGCCACTCCTTTCATTTCCTGTATTTTGTTTTTGGACTTCTACTAGTATGATGGATGGCTGAGACTAATATAGTTTTCTTCTTTGGAAGAATTTTGTAAACGATGAGATAAGGAAATGTATGAATTTTTACTTCTCTATAACTGCTCTTCTTTTTAGGAAATGAGAAATCCCAAACCTGACAATCTTTCTTCATACCAAATAAAGGCATCAGTAAATTCTTTTTCAGCCATTGGATGAATAAGAACTTGGTAGGCCATTACTTTTTAGGATTTTTTAAGACGCTTTTTGGCGTTGATCTTAACCTCTTCCCAGGTATGAGCTTTTATTGATCCTTTTTCGAATTCAGTTACTCGTTTATCAAGTTCCTGTACAAATTCATCTGTCCAGACTGTTGAATCCTCTTGAATTTCCTTCTCCACCATTGTATAAATAGCCTTCACCTTTCGGTTGTCGGCATCTCGAATATAGTCGAATAGTTTACGTTTTATTTCAACTGAACTCATTTACTTTATTTTTTTATGATCTTTAAATTTACAAAAAATCTGAAGCAATAGTAATTATGATTTAGGTGCCCTTCGGCTTCCACCATACAACTCATACTCTAGCAGGCGGCAGTCAATGGTACTCGTATAGAATTCGATTCTACGACTTGCTTTCAACCCAATCTTTTTAGCGAGATCAAGATTGCCCGTGAAAACGTAACCCAGATAACCCTGACATTTCTTTTTCATAAAGTCGCCAAGGCGCGCATAGGTTATTTCTAATTCAGATATTTCTCCCAATCGTTCGCCATATTCCGGATTGAAATAGATTACCCCAGGCGATTCAGGAATAGACGTCAATTCAAAATCGCACTGTTGAAATTCAATCAGTTGTTCTACCCCTGCGATACCCGCATTAACTTTTGAAATGTTGATGGCATCTTCACTAATGTCAGAGGCAATTATTTTTAAACCAGTAACTTCGTGAATTTGATCCTGCAACTTTTTTACTTCTGTTTCATACGCTAACACGGTATATCCCTTCACATGCATGAATGAATAATTTTTTCGAAACAAACCTGGTCTTCGGTTAGTTGCTATTAGTGCGGCTTCAATGGCTACTGTAGCCGATCCACACATAGGATTAACGAAGGGGGATTTTCGATCCCACTTTGTAGCCAACACTGTTGCGGCCGCCAGCGACTCCAGCATAGGGGCCTTGCCGGGAATTTTACGATAGCCGTGTTTGGCCAGTGTTTCTCCGGAGGTGTCAAGAAAAATTTCGGCTTGCTCGTCTTTCCAATACAAATGGAATACAGCGCCCTTCAGCTCCGATCCTGAGTCGGGTCTGCGCATAGTTTCCCTTCGCATTCTGTCAGCAATTGCATCTTTCACCTTTACATTCACAAACATTTCGTTGTTTACCGTAAAGTGTGTGGCATTACTGGTTATGGATAAATATCCATCTGATTCTAACAGGTCTTCCCATGGATAGCGAACCAGGTTATTATACAAGGAATCAGGTCCATCGCACGCGAATTCTTTTAACGAATAAAGTACCTGGCTGGCACAGCGGAGGTTGAGATTAAGAACAATGCAGTCATTAACTGTACCCGTTAACTCCACCCCTGTAATAAATGTACGCACGGGTTTAAAGCCAAGCTCAATAATTTCCTGTTCGAGATACGGAGCCAGACGTTTGCTACAGGTAATGATTATGCGATTGGCAGTAGTGAAAATATCAGACATGCTGCAATATACTGCTTATCGCGGTTAGCGTAAATTTTACGATTGAGCATTTGATTGATTAATAAAAATCCTTAAGGCAGATCTCTTGTTTGACAAATTCATTTTCTTGGCTAAGTTTAAGAGGTCTATTTATTAGCCATAGACGAATCCGATATTTATGAAAGGTTATTTTACAATTCACTTCCTATTTTTTGTAATTGCTTTTTTCTGCTTGGGATGTAGTGACGAAGACAATGTGCCGACACATGATATTATTGTTTTTGGAAGTCAAGCAAACGTTGGAAGTTCCTGGCGAAATGGAAATTTCGTGCCGATTACCGATGGAGCGAAAAACTCAGATGTACTAGCTGGCTTAGCTATAGGGTCGGATTCGCATCTGGTTGGATATCAAATAAACAGCGGCATCAGGGTAGCCAAGTATTGGAAGAATGGATCAGAGACGACCCTTTCAAATGGTACCAAAGACGAGGAAGCAGCAGCAATCGCAATTTCAGGAAATGATGTTTATATAGCTGGCTATGAAAGAAGTAATGGAAAATATAGCATCAAGTATTGGAAAAATGGAAATCCAGTTATTCTTCAAAATGATATGGGATTTATTTTTGTAACAGGAATTGCAATTGCAGGTACAGATATTTATGTAACTGGAATAGAAAGTAAGCCGGATTCAGTGATTGGAAAATACTGGAAAAATGGTGTTGCTCAAAAGGTGGATCAAAGTGCTAAAATATCATACGCATGGGGCATAACAACTTTTGAGAATGATGTTTATATCGTAGGGTCATCTTATAAAAATGGTGTAGAAGTAGCAAAATATTGGAAGAATGGAATAGAAACTGTTCTAACAGATGGTCTTTCGAACGCCAAAGCAACAGCAATTACTGTCACTAAAGACGAACTATACATTGGAGGCGACAAACTCGGATCACCTGTCTATTGGAAGAATGGCACATATAACTCGTTAAATTCATTGCCAAATAGTGTGACTGAAATAAATCAAATTGCAGTAGCACACGGTGATATTTACATATCTGCATTGGTCTACGGTGGAGTAACCGGTAGTGTTGTATGGAAAAACGGAGTTTTTCAAGATCCATTTACGGGAACAAATAGCGATATAAAAATTGAAGGTTTGTTCATCATAAGCAAGTGAAATTATGGTTTACCTGGAATAGGTTGAAAAGTTCATAAATTCTTACATATCGAGATGTTATTATAAGTAGTGCACTAACTTGGCACCTTTGATTTTCTCTAATCTTTAAACTTGTCGTATGTTTAAACTGAACCCCGTTATAATAGTGTTTTTCTTCTTTTTGTTGATTTCCTGTTCAGAGGATAAACAACCTGATAAACCTGTTTTTCCTACAAAATCTGATCTTGAAGGTTATTGGAAACTTACGAAAATTATGCAGTCTGGAACTGCAATTAGTTTTGATGATTACCAATCTCCAAGCAATTCAGCAAGAGGCATAGACAACCAGTATTATTACTTTAACTCAACAGGCGAATTCCTTGAGACGACAGAGTTATCTATTAGCGTGATCATTTGGGACGGACTATGGGAAGTATTAGAGGATAAACTAACCGCAAGTTATTCATTAGGTGGATCTTCAAAATTTAAAGTAATTTCATTTAATCAAAACGAAATCACCCTGACTAATCAGTTTGCGCTCGAGTACAACCTTGTTTTTACAAGAATTGAAAAGGGTGATTTTCCGGAAACGCTTATGTCGGCAACTGTAGATGGTCAAGCCTTTGAAGCTACTTCAAACCAGGCGTATCGAGAAAATGGAGGCTATATTCAAATAACAGGGAATAATATTCAATCAGACTGGATGTCAATAACGATTAATAATCCATCTACTTTAGTGGCCGGAACAAACTATGTTATAGGAGACGGAGTGATTTTCGCCCTGTACAGAAAAGGGACTGACGAGTTTGGAGCCTATGATGGACAATTGAAAATTGAAAAAATAAGAACAGATTACATAGATGTAACGTTTAGCTTTAAGGCAAAAACACTATCAGGCACTGAGGTAAATATTATTGATGGAAAATTCAAGGCAATTATTAAAGACAATCCATAACCACACTTCTCAAACCTCACTATTAAGAAATAATCTTATTATACGAAGCTCCAATTCCCCTTATCAACGAAGAACTAAACCCGCGATGTTCCATTTCATTGAGCCCAACAATGGTACACCCTTTCGGTGTGGTTACTTTGTCAATCTCTTCTTCAGGATGGCGATTGCCTTTCAATAATAATTCAGCAGCACCTTTTACCGTTTGTGCGGCAATCAGGTTTGCTGTTTTGGCATCAAAACCAATTTCAATGCCTCCTTGCGTAGCGGCACGAATAAACCGCAAGGCATAGGCTATACCGCAGGCGCCTAACACGGTAGCTGCGTCCATCAGTTTTTCATCAATCGAAATAGTTAGGCCAAGTTGATTAAATAAATCTGTTACGTAACTAATCTGCGAATCTGTGGCATTGGTTTGACAGAGACATGTTACGGATTCCTGAATGGCAATGGCAGTATTGGGCATAGCCCGAAACATAGGAACCCCATGATCTACGATGGCTGTTAAATCTTTCAGGAAAACTCCTGTGACCACGCTAATTACAAGATGCTTTTTCGGATCGAATGATTTTTTCAATCCTTCCAAGACTTCTTTTACATTATAAGGCTTTAAGGCAACAATAATCACATCGCTGCTTTCAATAGCAGATTGATTGTTGTCGGTGATGGTTACGCCCTGATCTTTTAAAGACTGAAGACGCGACAATGTTCTTCGTGTCACCGTTATTTGTTGGGAAGTTGCAAACCCGCTCTTCAACAAACCTTCTGCTATAGCGACTCCTAAATTTCCTCCGCCAATGATGGCGATTTTCTTTGTGTTCATTATAAGTATATTTTAAAGAGGACTCAAGTTACTTAGCTTTTTTGATAATGGGGGAGAATACTTTCCGATCACTCGTATTATGATGTTAAATCGTTTGCGATTAAGCCATCTATGAACAGACTTTTCAAGTACTTTTGCAGAACTCTTTTATGGAACTACGTCTATCCACTGGCTATCGGCAAATCTTGTTCATGGCATTGCCCATTTCGCTGGCGATGCTGGTACCGCAGATCAACTTCATCACTAACAACATTTTTTTAGGGATGCTGGGCGAGCAGGAGCTGGCCAGTGCGGGTATTACCGGAGTTTATTATTTGATTTTCGCAGTTATTGGTAATGGACTTAACAATGGCTTACAGGCTTTGATAGCGCGCAGGGCCGGGCAGAATTTGCCAAAAGAAATTGGAAGATTATTTTTTAATGGCGTGTGGGTTGCGCTTGGAATTGCGGCATTGGGTATTGGTGCAACTTACCTGTTCGCTCCGATAGTATTGCGAACGTTTATTCACGACCCTTTAATTGCCGATCAGGTGATTGACTTTTTGTTAATAAGAATCTGGGGCCTGCCGTTTCTCTATTTATATGTGATGCGCAATGCCTTGCTGGTAGGCACAAATCAAACCCGGTTTTTGGTGTGGGGCACACTGGCAGAAGCGACTGTAAATATTGTGTTGGATTACGGAATGATTTTCGGACATTATGGATTGCCAGCGATTGGCTTTAATGGAGCTGCTTACGCTTCTATTATAGCGGAGGCTTCGGGTTTGTTTGTGATCTATGCCGTAATTCATTTCAAAGGAATTCACAAATCGTTTGCCTTTTTCGAACAGACAAAAATTGATTTTTCAATTATAAAATTAATTCTCACCATGTCGGCTCCGCTGATTGTGCAGTTTGCGATCAGCATCATGAGTTGGGAATATTTTTACATATTGGTTGAACATCACGGTCCGCGTGCTTTGGCCATCTCCAATACGATGCGAAATATTTTTGGCTTGTTCGGAATTTTCTGCTGGGCCTTTGCATCAACCACTAACACGATGGTAAGCAACATTATCGGCCAGGGTAAACAGGAAGAGGTAATGCCTTTGATCAAACGCGTTGTCACCATGAGCCTCGGAATCTCGCTTTTCATTTTTGTGATTTTGAATCTGATACCTGAGTTCTTCTTAGCCTTTTATAGTCAGGGCGAGGAATTTATTGCGGAGGCAGTCCCCATTGTTCGCATTGTATCGGTTGCTTTATTAATGATGTCTGTTGGAACCATTTGGCTCAATGCGGTAACGGGCACGGGAAATACACGTGTTAACCTGATGATTGAATTAGTTACCATCGTGATTTATTGTGTCTATGTTTTTCTGGTGTTAGAATATTGGAACCTATCAATTGCCTGGGGCTGGGGCAGCGAATGGGTATATTGGATCAGCATGTTCTCGATGGCATTTTTCTATATGCGATCCGGCAAGTGGAAGGGTAAGAAAATTTGAATTGGGAAACAGGAATGAATTTTATAAACAATAACGTGATAGAAACTCAGAAACTATCGGGCTTAACAGATCAGCAGGTGTTAGCTAGTCGTGAAAAGCACGGCTGGAATGTTGTTCAAGCAGAAAAGCAGCATAGATTATTTACGGTCATCAAGGAAATAGCGGCAGAGCCACTCTTTATCATTCTGGTTTGTACCGCGGCTATCTATTTAATACTGGGCGAGACAGGGGAGGCTGTAATTATGCTGATCGCACTTGCCTTTGTATCGGGCATCTCTATTTATCAGGAAAACCGAAGTCGATCGGCTGTAGATGCGTTAAAAAAATTATCGGCACCCTTAGCAAAAGTTATTCGCAACAGTCTCACCAATGAGATTAATGCCGAAGATCTCGTAGTTGATGATTTGATTGTGCTGGAAGATGGCAACCTGGTACCAGCCGATGCAGTCATTCTACAGCAGAATGATTTTTCCGTTAACGAAAGCATTTTAACAGGCGAGTCATTGCCAGTCATTAAAGAAACCGAAGGTTCAAAGATTTTTCAGGGAACCATGATCATGACGGGTTCTTGCACTGCACGCATAGTGGCAATAGGTAAGCAAACCGAGTTAGGAAAAATTGGGGAATCCCTTGAGGCAATAGAAGAAGTTAAAACCCCACTACAAGAACAGATTAAAAGTTTTGTAAAGATGATGGTAGCGGCCGGGGCGGTGGCGTTTCTGATAGTGTGGGGAGTTAATTATTATCTATCTAAAGACATTCTGCATAGTTTGTTACACGGATTAACTCTTGCCATGTCTGTTTTACCTGAAGAGATTCCTGTTGCCTTCAGCACCTTTATGGCGCTTGGGGCTTATCATCTTTACAAGAAAAAAGTAATAGCAAGATCTCCGCACACCGTAGAAACACTTGGGGCAGCTACAGTAATCTGCGCAGATAAAACTGGCACCATTACCGAGAACGAGATGCGTCTTTCGGCCATTTATGATTTCGCGCAGGATAAAATCTATGATTATACTTCTGATCAGATCCAATTTAATACTGTGCTTGAATACGCGATGTGGTCCTCGGAGACGGCCCCTTTTGATCCGATGGAAAAATCTATTCATAGTGCGTATGCTACCGTTGCACCTAAGGATAGACGGCCTGATTTCAAATTGATTCATGAATATCCGTTGGGCGGGAAGCCACCGATCATGACCCATGTTTTCAGTAATCAACAAAACGAGCGGATCATCGCCTGCAAGGGTGGCGTGGAAGGAGTATTGAATCAAACCAAATTAACGTCTCAGCAGAAGGAGCACATTTTAAAGATCACCAGGCAGCTTGCCTCAAAGGGATTTCGGCTTCTGGGTGTAGGGCGATCGGATTTCAGGGATCAAAATTTTCCTGCTACCCAGCAAGAGTTTGTATTTGAATTTTTGGGATTGATTGGATTCTATGATCCTCCTAAAAAAAACATGAAAGACATTCTTCAAAAGTTTTATAGTGCGGGCATCAATGTGAAAATGATTACAGGGGATTATTCGGAGACCGCTATTGCCATTGCCAATCAGATTGAGTTAAAAAATAGTTCAGCCGTGCTAACCGGAGATCAAGTCATAGCGATGAGTGATCAGGAACTAAAATTTAACGTTGGATCAGTCAATATTTTTGCGCGCATGTTTCCGGATGCAAAACTAAAAGTGATTGAAGCCTTAAAAGCCAATGGTGAAGTGGTTGCCATGACAGGCGATGGGGTAAATGACGGACCCGCCCTGAAAGCTGCGCACATAGGAATTGCCATGGGGTTACGCGGAAGTGAAGTAGCTAAAAGTGCAGCCTCGCTGGTATTGGCCGATGACGATTTGTTTCATATGACCGAAGCAGTTGCTTTAGGTAGACGGATTTATGAGAATCTGAAAAAGGCAATTCAGTACATTATTTCTATTCACATCCCGATCATTCTGATCGTTACTATGCCTTTGCTTTTGATGTGGAAGTATCTGGATATCTTTTCACCCGTGCATGTTATTTTTTTGGAGCTGATCATGGGACCCACATGTTCCGTTATTTTTGAGCGCGAGCCTATTGAACCGGACTCTATGCAAAAGAACCCACGAAAGATGAGCACTACATTTTTTTCGTGGCCTGAGTTGTCGATGAGCATTTTCCAGGGATTGATGATTACCCTGGCATGCCTGGCACTGGGTTATTATTTTATGGAAGCAGGGAAGAGCGAGGTTTTTGTCAGAACCATTATTTATTCAACACTTATTTTCAGTAACCTGTTTCTGACATTAGCTAATCGATCTTTTCGCCATTCCGTTTTCACCACGTTAAAAAATAAAAATGCTTTAATCCCGATCGTGCTCTCAATTTCATTGGCCATCTTGTTTCTATCGATTTATTTTCACCCTCTGCAAAGATTATTTCAATTTGAAGAAATACCGATTAATACAATAGGATTATGTCTTGCAGCAGCTTTTGCAGGAGTAATGTGGGTGGAGGTGTACAAGTGGATAAAGAGAATCAAGACCTCAGATTCCTTAAAAGTGTCTTGAAACTAAAATAAAAGGCACCTCAGCTACGACTATCAGGATATGTTTCTAAAAATTGGTAAGATTTTATTAATCACAATCGTCTTACTGAGTCTAACCGTCTTTTTATTTATGCAACAGAAATCATTTGGCAAATTGCCCCGCGGTGCCCGCCAGCAACGGATTGAGCAATCACCCAACTATCGTAACGGTAGTTTCCAAAATCTGAGCGAGACACCCATGATGATTGAGGGAGTTTCTTACTTTTCCATGCTCAGAGAGTTTTTTAAAGATAAACCCGAGCGCTATCCACAGGCGTCTATACCTACGGTAAAAACAGATCTTAGAACCTTTATTTCTGATACTCCAGCCATCGTTTGGTTTGGTCATTCTTCTTATTTGATTCTTATAAATGGGAAGCGCATTTTAGTAGATCCGGTTTTTAGTGACCGCCCTTCGCCCGTTCAATATCTGGGAACAAAATCTTTTGAAGGCGCCAGGATTTATTCAACCGATGACTTTCCGGAAATTGATGCATTGATTATCACTCACGATCATTACGATCATCTTGATTATAACAGCATCTCCAAACTGAAATCAAAGGCAATAAAATTTTATGCTCCTCTGGGTGTTGGTCAACATTTAGCTCATTGGGGCGTAGATGAAAATAGTATTACCGAGTTTGACTGGTGGGATACTGAAGAAGTATTTCCGGGCATGCAATTGACATCAACCCCCGCCCGCCATTTTTCGGGTCGCGGATTTATTCGCAACAAGTCATTGTGGACTTCTTATGTTTTAAAAACAGGAACGCACAACATTTTTATTGGTGGCGATTCCGGCTATGATGCTGCTTTTAAAGTTATCGGAGAGAAACACGGACCCTTTGATATTGCTTTGCTGGAGTGCGGACAATACGATCGGCAGTGGCCTCTCATTCATATGATGCCCGAAGAAACGGTGCAGGCCAGCATCGATTTAAAGGCTGAAGTGTTAATGCCGGTGCATTGGGGAAAGTTTGTGTTGGCCAACCATGCCTGGAAGGATCCGATAACGCGCGCCAAAAAGCAAGCGGAAGTTCTAGAAGTAAAGATAACAACACCAAGAATAGGTGAACCTATAATTCTTGGTAGCGATCTTCCATCAACAGAGTGGTGGAAGCTGATACAATGAGGTAGCAAAGCTTCAGATTGAAAAAACTGGGTTTTTTATTCTCGTTTTTAACGCCAACGCAGAAATCCAAATGTGAGTGAGTACCAATGAATCCTGTCATAACCGTTGATCCGCTTCAGAGGTAAACTTTTAGGAAAGTGATAGTCATGCAGTATCTCAGGGATAACACTCCGAATATTTTAGTGCGGCACTTCTTCCTTCAAATATGCTTTACTGACAAACCAGACAATTGGAATAAAGAATATAAGACAAATTGAAAAAAGATAATTCGGGGAAATTAAATCACTACTACTTTCTGTTTGAATGACATTATGGAAAATAAAAAAGAAAGTATTACCACTCCAATGCATAAAGCCAGTTAGCCAAAGGTTTTTCGTTCTTAATAGGGGGATGAAGAAAATAACGCCTAGTAAAAAAAGATATAGTATTGGCTCTATTCCGTCTCCGAGCCGGTAGATATGATTTAATACATAGACTATTGCAGACAATGATACAAGCCAAATGGGCTGTAACTTATTTTTAAAATGGGCATAAACAAGGCCTCTTGTTAAAATATCTTCTGAGAAGGATGACAACAAAACACCAAATGCAAAAGGAGCACTTGCTTTAACGACCGTTATCCAATCTGGTACTTTCGTTATGCTTTCAACACCAGTGTGTATCGAAACAAGGTAAGATGCACCGTAAATTAAAACGCCACAGGCAACACCAACAAGAAAATTCTTCCTGCCTTTTAGTGGCAAGCCCCACGTACTTAATCCATCTCCTGAATACCATCTGCCTAAAAAATATGCCGTTACGAAAAAAGCGAATTGAACGAGCAAGAATCCAGCTGCATTATTCTGAAATACGATCAGGTATTCGGCAGCATGATAGAGCCCGAACAGGATGATAAAAATGAAAAGGATTTTAGCAGTATTACTCAGCTGATTCATTTTCATGAACTTTGACTACTCTCCATTTTCAATATAAGAAGAGCAAGGAATAAATTCTATCATTTTTGTAATCACCTTACTATCTTGGCAATAAACTGGCATTTGATAGGATGTATATCTCCGAGATACTAAGACAGCCTTATCCGCTCTTTTCATTCCCAGAAGCGATGAAAAGAGATGTCTTTTTTGGACTTTTCCTCTCACTATTTCTAATGGTATTTACCCCGTTTGGACTCAGTGTATTTGCTTACGATCGATTCTATATTATCCTGGGATACGGTTTGGTGAGCTATGGCACGATTACGATGAATGATCTTATCGGCTATAAACTTACGCCCAAAATTTTTGACGAAACGAGCTGGAAGGTCTATAATCAAATTTTGTGGGGCATGTGGCACTTGATTCTGTTAGGCCTGGCAAACCTTACTTATGGATTTCTGGTGGGTGCATTTCCCCTAACCGTTTATTCTTTTTTTAAAATCGAATTTTATGTATTCGCAAGCGCCATCATTCCTGTGATGGGAATAACCATTCTGCGGCAGAATTACTTATTGAAACAAAATCTTCACCAGGCTGCCGATATTAACAGAGACATTCTGGAAAATAAATCGCACCCTCCTGAAAAGAAGCCAGACAACCAATTGGTAAAGTTTGTAGCTGAAAACAACAAAGACTATTTCGAGGTACAATCTTCTTCCATCATCAGCATTAGCTCTCAGGACAATTACGTTGAATTTATTTTTAAAAATGATAATAAAGTTCAAAAAGTATTGCTTCGAAGCGCGTTAGGCAGGATAGAAGAAATGCTTTCCGGCCACTCCGATTTCTTTCGCTGCCATCGCACTTTTATCATCAACTTGAATAAAATAAAATCCGTGGAGGGCAATTCTCAGGGTTATCGAATTCAAATGGAAGAAATCAGCGAACCTATTCCGGTAGCCAGGCCCAAAAATAAAGTGCTAAAGACCCTTATCCATTCCCTCAATAAGGAAGCAGCAGTTCATCCAGGTTAATTCACCTTTACCGTTTGTCCCTGCGGGTTTACAATTCATCCCACAGCCTTCAATTCATCCCAAAAATCTGTAGATCAACCCTTTACTATCAGGGAAAGCCATCTCTTGATTTACGTTTGCGTTGTAATTCAACAACACAAAAGATGTTAACCCTTGCCATGACCTTTAATATGCTTCATTTCATGTATCACCAACTCATGCTTCATTTTGATTTTTACCCCTTCAACAATATCCAGGCAATCTCTTTCAAAAGGAGAATGACTGAATCGCTGTTGGGTGGCGTTTTGGTTCTGTTTCCCCTAATCGCCCTGCGCTTGGAAAACCACCTTCTGATTGAAATTTCGATAATTGTGCAGGTTATAATTTTAATCCATGAATTTATAACATGGTGGATACCCTATTTGACAAGCGCCTCAGAAGAATGGCAAGCCAGGTATCTAGAAGTGTTTCAGGAAACGCTAAAGGTACTTCCTCCCATACGGGATAATCCGATACCCAATTTGGAGCACTGCATTTTGCATCTGCTCACGCTTCTCTCTTTTATCTCAACCATTTTTTATTACACCATTATATTAATATGACACAAATGAAAAAGATAGGCTTTCTTTTCTGCTTATTACTTGTAACAGTGGTGGCTTCCGCTCAAAGCACCCTTTATTTAAATGGGAAGATTTTCACCAACGATTCTTCCTCTCCCGAAGCAACTTACTTCGTGGTTGAAAATGGAATCATTACCCAAACCGGAAATGATCTAACCCATCTCGATTTAAAGAATTTTGCTAATCAGGTTGATCTGCAATCAAAAACAGTTATCCCCGGAATCATCGACAGTCACATTCATTTTATTGATGGCGGGTTGGGCCTATTGCAAACAAGTTTCTTCAATGTCAGCAGTAAAGAGCAATTCCTTAAAAAGCTTGAATTAACAAAGACCGATTTACTCGATGGCATGTACATCGGTCGCGAGCTGGGTTATGAAACTTTGAAAGACGTTGAGAATCCAATTCAGGTACTGGATAAACTTATGCCGGATACACCTGCCATCATTTTTTTAAAGAGTGGCCATGCTGCCATTGCCAGCAGTAAAGCCATGAAAAAATTGGGGTTTAATAAATCAACCATCATTAAGGATGGTACGATTCAACTGGATGCAGCCGGAAATTTAAATGGCTACCTCCTGGAAGGTGCTGCCATGGAAGCAAGTCGAATAATCAGTTCCCGCTATTCTGAGGAAACAATTCAAAAAGCAATTTTAAAAGCGCAGGCACTGGCACTTTCCTATGGGATCACCACCATCGGTGATAATACATTCAATCCGTACTTCTTTAAAATTTACCAGGAACTTCAAAAGAATGATCTATTAAAAATCAGGTTGAGAGCCCGAAGCTATGGTCGAATGCCGCAGACCGAAGGCTTGATGCAAAGCGTTGGCAAAAAACATTTGGGCCTCATTGGTGGCGGTGTAGACGAGGCGAGGGTAAAGTATCATGCGATGAAGTTCTTTGAAGACCAATCCCTATCGATCAACCCGCACCATGATGGTCCTGTCGCTCCGGGTGGAAAAATATTTCTTGACGAAAAGCAACTGAAGGACATTTTTCAACTACACCCTAAAAGTACGTTCGCCTTTCACGTTCAGGGAAAAGAGGGGGTTCAAAATATTCTCAATGTTGTAAAAGCTAATCAAACTAACTCATCGCATCAAAGACATATCATTGATCATGCCGGGTACACTTCTTTACAACAAATGGAACAGGCTTCAAACCTCGGTCTTGGGGTGACCATCATTGCCGGCCAATTATTTGATTACAAAAATTTATCTTCTTTCTATAAGACTCACTCGTCATCCGAATTCCATTTTGATGAAAGCGATTTACTTAATACCCGTGTCAAATTTCAATCGGCCAGGGGAGCTCTCACAAGTGATTATCCGTATGGCATGGATACGTTATTTGCTGAATACCCACAGATCGATGGTCTTAATCCCTTTCCGATGATAGCGGTAAATGTTACGGGTAGATATCCGGATGGTTCACCTATTGAGGGCGTGGAAACCAAGACACTTTCCGTTGAGGAAGCGATCGAAGCATTTACTGCAAATGGTGCGTATGTTTTGAATGAAGACAAAACGCTGGGAAAAATTGCCCCCGGCTATTATGCTGACTTTATTGTTTTGCAAGAAGATATTTTTTCAGCTAGCGCCTTTGAACTTTATAGCGCTAAGGTTTTAAAAACCTATATCAATGGAGAGCTTGTTTATGAGTCAAGTAAGAGTGGAGATATAAAGGTTATATCGGAAAAAATAAAAGTAAGTCCTTCTGATTATGCTATTTCTCCTGTGATCGGTTATGATCCAACCTTGGGATTGATTTTGGGTGGCGCTTACTTCAAATTCCCGTTGAAGACACCCGGTCGCTATTTTGATGTTCAGCTTCAGACGATCTCGCATGGCAAGTTCAATTTGCAATCCACTTATACACACTTTGATTTGATCAAGAATGTAAATTTCACTTTTGCCGGCTCTTACTCAAATTTCTTTCAGTACTACTTTGGCGAAGGAAATGAAACGGAAGCGAACACCTACACAAAATTATTCTCCAATAATTATCGCCTAAGACCAGACCTGACATTTAAACTCAGAAGTAATTTTCAGATAAGCGCGTTCATGGATGTGCGTGGCAGGGAAGAAACCAAAGCAACGGATATAAATGATGTAGACCTTAACAAAACATTTTTTCCTGATGAGCATACGGTTGCCCTGGGTTTAACCCTTCAACAAGACTCGCGCGACAATACTTTCAGCACAAAAAAAGGGACATTAAAGCTGATCCGTGCTCACTATATTCCTTCAGCATGGAATGTTGAAGGCCTTGGCGATGTGGCTCAGGTAACGGCAGAAATCAGGCATTTTAGATACATCGGTAATTCTAATTTTGTAATTGCATCACGATTGGCCGCTGGTTTCTCGAAAGGCACACCCAGCTATTTATTTCGTTATGCACTAGGAGGTTCTTATTCCTTGCGTGGCTATTATGCCAATCGCTTCCGTGGAGAAAAATATTATGTTGGTCAACTGGAGGTTCGCTTTCCGATCTATAAGAGATTTTCAGGGGCTACTTTCTTTGATGCCGGAGATGTTACTGATCAGGATTTCATCAAACCAAAATACACCTATGGTGCGGGGCTTCGCTTTGCGCTCAGTCAAAATATCAAGTTGCGTCTGGATTACGGCATAGCAAAAGATCAGACCGGAGTATTTTTCACGTTCAGCGAAGCATTTTAAGAAACACGCTTTTTCATTAACAATAAAACTAAAACCAATACAAAATGAAAAAGAATCTATTAGACAAAGCAGTGTGTGATCAGCTTATTGATCGAGTGAAAGACCTGACGCCCTCAAATACACCCCGATGGGGAGAAATGAATCCGACTGAAATGCTACTTCACTGCAATATCTGTAACCGACAGATTTTAAATGAAGGCAGAGGGGACGAGAAAACTACATTCAAGCAATACCTGTTAAGAATTGTAGCCCTTTATATTGCTCCAAATTTTAAGAGAGGAATTAAGAGCGAAGCGCGGAATATCACCAAGGGCATGATAGACAATGTGCATTTTGAAGAACAGAAGAAAGATTTTCCAAACCGCAATAAGCCCATGACACTAACACATCCTGCTTTTGGAAATATTACAGCCTACAAACACATGGATCACCATTTACGGCAGTTTGGTGTTTGACCATTTTGGGTGAACTCAAAAAGAAGTAACAAAAGTCTCGTGTACATTTTATCAGCGAAAGCAAGTATAGACACAAGTATTTCTTTAGTTCCGACGCCCACTTGATTTCTGAAAATTCTTGATTTTTTATATTTTCGGAAAAACTATTTGATTAAAATGTTCACCGCATTTCATAAGGTTGTCAGTCAGTTTTTGGAATTTACTCCACGGGAAAAAGAGATACTCGAAAGTGCTTTCACGTTCAGGCAAATCCCCAAAAAGTGTAAACTCGTGTGTAAAGGCGAAGTGGCCACTGAATTGTATTTTATCAATAAGGGTCTTATTAGACTATATTATACAAAAGCGGAAGAAGAGATAACAGGTTTTATTTTTAAAGAGAATCTGTTTGCCAGCAGCTATGATAGTTTTTTGCGAAAAGAACCCAGCATTCAAACTCTTGAAAGCATGGAGGATTGCGAAATATTAGTGATTACACACGACAACCTGGAAGATCTTTATAAGGTTTTACCTAAAATTAATATTCTTACCCGTAAAGTTGCCGAGCAACGGTTTATAAATAGTCAGCAAATATTATCCTCGTTCCTGCTGGAAAGCCCTGAGGAGCGCTATAGGAGGTTTGAAATTCAGCACAAAGATTTGCTTCAACGGGTACCTCAAAACGTTATCGCCTCCTTCCTGGGAATAACGCCCGTTTCCCTAAGCCGCATTCGAAAACGAATGCAAGAGTCCTAAGCAAATCCATTTTATTATCTTTTGTTAAGCATCATTTTTAAAATGGTTCCGTTTTCTATAGCATGAAAAACAGGAAAATAATAGTGACAGAAATCATTATCAATGCACCAGCCGGACGGGTATGGTCAGTTTTAACAAATCTTGCTGGCTATGAAAAATGGAATCCATTTTTAATTAAGTCAGAAGGAGAGATTAAAGCCAATACGAAACTTATAAATGTCATGCGAAATGGCACTGGGACTATGACATTCAAGCCTGTGGTGCAGCGGGTGGAGCCTATGGTTTATTTCGACTGGATCGGGCATCTTTTCTTACCTGGAATTTTTGATGGACATCATTACTTTAAAATCCAAACCATTTCTGATAGTCGCGTTAAGCTTATTCATGGTGAACTATTTTCCGGTATTCTTTCGTCCTTCATTTTCAGAAAAATCCGGAATGATACCCGACTGAACTTTGCGAAAATGAATCAAGCTCTTAAGAATGAAGTTGAAAAATCGGCTAACCAATAAACAATAGTACTATGAAAAAATTATTATTCGTATTGATCTATGTAGGGATCGCTTTTTATTCCTTAGCACAAAACCAAATATCACGCATTGAAATGGAAATTGATCCCATTGCATACGTCTTAAAGGGATATTCGCTACATGGAATCTATGTGAAGGATAGAATCAGGACTGACCTCGGTGTTTTTGGTATTATGCAACCGGAAGGCTACGGAGGAAATGATGGGTTTCAGGTTAGGTCGCAGGGTTTTGGCTTAAAAGTAAATTATCTGCTCAATGAAAAAGAAACCTGGTTTGGTGGAATTGGTACCGGATACACCAATAATACAATTAAGTTGAAGGAGTCCAGTGAGACACAGAAACAAAATGCAGTTAGTATGGGTGTTCATCTGGGGTATCGTTGGTTTGCATTTAAAAACACAGATAATGCATGGAAAAATCTCTACATAGCTCCCTGGTTTAGTGTTGACTATAACCACCCTTTGAAAGAGGTTAATTTTATTGGTGGAGAGTATAAACAAAAAGCCATATCATTTTTTCCAACCATACATATCGGGTATAAACTCAAATTTGGAAAGCGTAATTATGAGTGAAGTAAAAAACATGGCAAAGTATAAATTTGAGATTGTTCATTTTGATGCGCAGAAAAACTATTTATTCAAATCAGGAAAGATTTTCCACACCATAATAAGCCTTATGACACTATTTATTGCGGTATGGTGTTTAACGGAAACCTTGTCAAAGCTCCTTCACTTACCGACCAATATTCATTTGGATTTTTCTTTGGCCAATGAGTAAGGTTAAAGGCCGGAGTGCCCTCGGGTGTAGCCTGATAAATATATACCCGTAGAGCTTCATAAGGATTGGTAAGTGCATCAGCAGAGACAACCGTGTCATTTCTGGCATCAAAGATAAATTCACTCAGTACGGCACAGCCTGCGCTGGTGCCACCGATTGGTACTTTCTTTTCTTCAATGAGGTATTTGATCGCTTCGGACACTTCTGAGTTATTCCAATAGTTAACATAGTTCCATTGATCCCCACCCGCAATAAATAACGCTTCGGCTTCCCGGATTCTTTTACCTGTATCTTTGTTCATTGCTTTTTCCCGGGTATCGATCAGGAGGGTTTCTACAGAGTTGAGTTTTCCCAATTCAAAGAGATAATCATTATAACCAGTAAAACCCGAGGCTCGGATAATAACGAAATCGCCCCCACCACTGCGATCAATCATCCACTTCATAGCAGCATCCACATCTTTACCTCCGCCAGCCAATACGAATCCTGCTTCAGTATTTGTCGTTACATCTTCACCGGAGCCAACCAGTCCAATACTGGCGTTACCAGTAGCAATAGAATCTTTTTGTTGCGCCTGAGTAATTGTAGAAAAAATCAAACAAAGAGAAAAGACCGATACCATTCTTCGCATTGGCTAAGCTTTAAAATATTCTTCCAGTTCTGCCAGGAGATTCTCACTTCCTTTCAGATCTCTAATTACTTTTCCCTTTTCGAGAATCACAATACGCTTGCAGATTTCTGTTACATGGTTCAGGTCGTGACTAGAGATGAGATACGTAAGAGCTCTCTCTTTCTGTTCTTGTTCCAACAATTGCTTCAGGCGAATTTGTGAGGTGGGGTCCAGGTTTTCAAACGGCTCATCCAGAATAACAACTTGTGGATTCCCGATAAAGGCGGCCGCAATCCCGACTTTTTTCAAATTTCCTTTCGAAAGATCTCCAATGTATTTATCCTTCCCGGTAATCTCACCATGAAATAAAATTTCAAACTTATCAAGAAAGTTCATCAAATCGGCATCAGAGTAATTGTGGAGCTTGCCGACAAATTTGAAGTATTCATTCGGGGTAAGGTACGGGATCAAAAAATTTTCATCGAGGTATGAACCTACGTATTGCTTCCACTCATCACTGCCTTGCACATTTTTGCCATTGATCTGAACAGTTCCTTCGGTGGGCTTTACCAGATCAAGGATCATCCGAAACAATGTAGTCTTTCCTGCTCCATTGTTACCCACCAAGCCAAAGCTTTCATTCTGTCCTATCAACAGTTGTTCTACATCCACTACGGACGTTCCCTTATACGATTTTTTAAGTGCTTGAATGGATATCATATAGTAGATTAATCTTTTCTAAAACCTGCAGCAATCGAATACCTACGCGCTTCGAATCTTTGGGTAGTTAATTTTAACAGGTAAGGTCGTAAAGCAATACCAAGTAAGCCGGCTGCTCCAACCGCAAAAATTCCTAATTCAGGATAACCCGAAAAGCTAAATGGCAAATAGAAGAGGTAAGGGCCTAACAAAATGGGAATAGACATCACCCATTGTGCGGCTCCTACGCCTTCGTAGTTAAATGATCCGCCCTTTTTCAGGTCAATCTTTTTCGGTTCCCACATCGCCATGTTGAGAATAACAAAAATGTTAATGCCCAGATTGAATAATGTAGTAGCGGCATGGACGAAAATAATCCTCCATCCAAAGTATACATAGGGAATACTGAGAAGAAAGCAGAACACCGTTACCGTACTTAGCATCCAGTACTTCGATTCAATAAACTGACGAAGTGATATCGGTCGTGTTAAAGTAAAATCAAAATGACCCCCCTGCCAGCTAAATAACATTTGCCCATAGTTGATCATGAAAATACCTGTGATAAAGATTCCAACAAACAGGAGGAAGCCAGGCATTTTTTCGGTGTATTCATCCCGGGTGTAAAAAATTAGTCCGTAAAGCAGAAAGAAAGCGCTGAGAAAAAGAATTGTACGAGGCCGTTTGTTTCGCAGAATCAGTTTTAATTCGAGGTTAATCCATTCACCAATTGAGCCAAAGCTTTGCAAAAACGCCCAGTCCTGATTTTTGCCCCATGTAGTGGTTTTATGAACAAACAGTTCATCTGGGTACATGCTTTTAAGAAAAAATTGAAAGTTGAAAAAGTAGAGAAGCGCCAATAGGAGCAAGACTCCCCCCAGGAAATAGACACTATGCACAGCACTAGCAAAAAGCGGGGCTGATAACTCTGACAAACTGAACCAACCATAGTAATCGGAGGCGGCCAGTAATCCGAGCACTCCCACCAGGGCAAGGAAGCCCACCAGAG
>ERZ795044.1647-NODE-1647-length-20071-cov-5.263539_pt1 | contig 20071 bp, 17 predicted proteins | sample MGYA00375128_ERZ795044 | MGnify/ENA primary metagenome ERZ795044 (study PRJEB30173, sample SAMN05720213) | anaerobic digester metagenome | isolation source: active sludge of municipal wastewater-treating anaerobic digesters | place: USA | collected 2014-12-22 ... | reverse complement strand
CGGCGGTGTGCGGGGGTGCCCGCTCGAATCCAGTTCAGTCTCCAACGAAAGATGGTCTGCAACGTGTCTACGTACAGCCCGAAGCCTGGCGACATCACCAGGGCCTGGCACGTCATCGATGCCCAGGACGTCGTCCTGGGCCGCCTCGCCGTGACCACCGCCAACCTGCTGCGCGGCAAGCACAAGGCCACCTTCGCCCCGCATGTCGACGGCGGTGACTTCGTCATCATCGTGAACGCGTCCAAGATCGCGGTCACCGGCAAGAAGGCCACCGACTCCATGCGCTACCGCCACTCCGGACGTCCGGGCGGCCTCACGGCCACCCCGATCGGCGTGCTGCTGGCCAGGGACCCCCGCAAGGCCGTCGAGCTCGCTGTCTGGGGCATGCTGCCCAAGAACAAGTTGAGCCGCCAGATCATCGGCAAGCTGAAGGTCTACTCCGGCCCCGAGCACCCGCACGCCGCGCAGAAGCCGCAGGCGTTCGAGATCACCCAGATCGCCCAGTGAAGGAAATGACTGTGTCCGAGACCCTTGAGCAAGAGATCCTCGAAGACGAGGTCGTCCCCTTCGTTGACGAGAGCGACCGCGAGATCGCCTACCGCGCCGACTCGAACCCGCACTCCGCGGCCAACCCGAGCGGACGCCCCGCCATCGTGGCACCGATGGGCGCCACCGGACGTCGCAAGCAGGCCATCGCCCGCGTGCGCATCATCCCCGGCAGCGGCACCTACAAGGTGAACGGTCGCACCCTGGAGGACTACTTCCCGAACAAGGTGCACCAGCAACTGGTCAACGAGCCCTTCGTGACCGCCAACGTCGTGGGTTCCTACGACGTGATCGCCCGCATCGGCGGCGGTGGCGTCACGGGCCAGGCCGGCGCCCTCCGCCTCGGCATCGCCCGTGCGCTCAACGCCGTGGACGCGGAAGCCAGCCGCCCCGCCCTGAAGAAGGCCGGACTGCTGACCCGCGACGCGCGCGTCAAGGAACGCAAGAAGGCCGGTCTCAAGAAGGCCCGCAAGGCGCCGCAGTACAGCAAGCGCTGATCCCAGCCCTTCACGATGGCCGTCACCCTCACCGGTGGCGGCCATCGCTGCGTTCCGGCGTCCGCATGTCACCGGTGTCCATCGAGACCACTAAGCTCGCGAGACATGGCACGACTCTTTGGCACCGATGGCGTCCGCGGTATGGCGAACACCGACCTGACCGCCGAAATGGCGCTCGACCTGTCCGTGGCGGCCGCCCACGTGCTCGGGGAGGCGGGCGTCTTCGGGTCCCGGCGTCCCACGGCGCTGGTCGGACGAGACCCCCGCGCGTCCGGTGAGTTCCTGGAGGCTGCCGTCGTCGCCGGACTGGCGAGCGCCGGCGTCGACGTGATCCGCGTGGGCGTCGTGCCCACCCCCGGGGTCGCCTACCTCGTCAGCGCCCACGGCACCGACCTGGGGGTCATGCTGTCGGCGTCCCACAATCCGATGCCCGACAACGGGATCAAGTTCTTCTCGCGCGGTGGCGTCAAACTCGACGACACCCTCGAGGACGCGATCGAGGAGCGTCTGGGTGAGTACTGGCAGCGTCCCACAGGCGCCGACGTCGGACGCGTGAGTGACGATCTGGGCGCCGTGGAGGCCTACGTGGCCCATCTGGTGGGCAGCCTCGGGGTCGAGGCGTCCCTGGCCGGGTTGAAGGTCGTCCTCGACTGCGCGAACGGCGCGTCCTTCATGACGGCCGTCGCCGCGTTCGAGACCCAGGGTGCCGAGGTCGTGGCCATCCACAACACCCCCACCGGGCTGAACATCAACGACAACTGCGGGTCGACCCACATGGGTGACCTGCAGCGCGCCGTGGTCGAGCACGGCGCCGACTTCGGTCTCGCGTTCGACGGGGACGCCGACCGCTGCCTCGCCGTCGACTCCGACGGCACCCTCGTCGACGGCGACCAGATCCTCGCCATCCTGGCGATCGCGATGCAGCAGAACCTCGAACTCCACTCCGACACGGTCGTGGCGACCGTGATGAGCAATCTCGGGTTCGTCAACGCGATGCGGGCCCACGGCATCAGGGTCGACCAGACCAAGGTCGGCGACCGTTATGTGCTGGAGAGCATGAACGCGAACGGTTTCACCCTCGGTGGCGAGCAGTCGGGCCACGTCATCATGAGCGAGTTCGCCACGACCGGCGACGGAGTCCTGACGGGCCTGCACCTGGCTGCACGGATGGTGCGCACCGGCAAGTCGCTCAAGGAGCTGGCGTCCGTCATGACGAGGCTTCCCCAGGTGATGGTGAACGTGAAGGACGTCGACAAGTTGCGTGCCGGGATCGACCCCGAGATCCAGTCGGCGGTCTCGCGAGCCAACAAGGAGTTGGGCGAGAGCGGACGCGTGGTCCTGCGTCCCTCGGGCACCGAACCCGTCGTCCGCGTGATGGTCGAGGCAGTGACCCTCGACAAGGCGAACGAGGTCTGTGAGCGGCTGGCTGCCCTGGTCAAGGCGCGGGTCAGCCTGTGAGGGCAGGACTCTCCGTCCGGTCGCAGACGCTGGCCGTGCTCGGGCTGTTCTTCGTCAACGGGACCATGATCGGGATGTGGGGTGGCTCCCTGCCCTCGATGCGTGAGCGCGTGGGCACGGACGCCACCGGCATCGCCATCCTGCTTGTCGTGACGGGCGTCGCCGCCGTGGCGTCGATGCAGGTGGGTGGACGCCTGGGTGACCGGATCGGCGCCAAGGTGCCGACCTTCGTTGCGGCGGCGATCATGATGGTCGCGATGCTCGTGCTGTCGTGGGCCCCGACGTACACCATGCTGCTCGTCGCCGGCATCGTCATGGGTCTGGGCAACGGGACGATGGACGTCGCGATGAACTCGCTGGGCGTCGACGTCGAGAAGCTGCGTCCGACGCCGATCATGAGCCGGTTCCACGCCTTCTTCTCGATCGGAGCGTTCACCGCGGCACTCCTGATCCTGCTGGTCAGCCGCGCAGCCGGCCACCCGATCAGCTGGTTGCCGCCGCTGATCATCGCCGGCCTGGCGCTGGGCATGAGCATTGCCCTGTGGGCCATCACACCACGCGGGTCCACGCATGCCGACCACGCGGAAGGTCATGCGTCCGCGGGTGGGAAGGTGCCGGCGGCAGCCTGGCTCCTGGGCATCATGGCGCTGTGTTTCGGGTTGACCGAGGGCACGGGCGTCGACTGGGCGTCCATCCACGTCACGGACGTGGCACAGGTCGACCCCGGGACAGGGGCCCTCGGGCTCGTCGCGGTCAGCGCCACCATGGTGCTCATCCGCCTCTTCGGGGATCACGCGGTCGACCGCTTCGGACGCGCACGGGTCGTCCAGTTCGGCTCGGTGACGGCCTCACTGGGCTACCTCGTGGTCGCCTTCTTCTCCAGCCTGCCGGTCATCGTGGGCGGGTGGCTCCTCGTGGGTCTCGGCGTCGGCATGATCGCGCCCCAGATCTACGCGCTGGCCGGCTATATCGGCGGCGGACGCGTGCTCGCCATCGTCACGGCCTTCGGCTACACGGCCTTCCTGGCCGGGCCGGCGATCATCGGCTTCGTGGCCGATCACACCGGTCTGCAGCACGCGATGCTCGTGCCACTGGCGAGCGCACTGGGGCTGATCGTGATGAGCTTCGTCATGCCGGGTGACCCCGACGCCGTGGTCCCTGACGCCGTCAGGCCTGCCTGATCAGATCTTTCTGATGCGGACCCACCGCACCGAGTGATCAGGTCCCTTGTGCAGGATGGCCGTGGCACGGTCGCGGGTCGGCTCGATGTTCTCCACCAGGTTCGGGCCGTTGATCTCGTGCCACACCCGGGTCGCGAACTGGATCGCCTCGGCGTCCGACATGGTGGCGAAACGGGCGAAAAAGCTGTCGGGCCTGCTGAACGCCGTCTCGCGCAAGGTGAGGAAGCGTTCGGTGAACCAGTCCCGGATGTCGGACTGGTCGGCGTCAACATAGACCGAGAAGTCGAAGAAGTCGCTCAGCGCGAGGCCCACGCGTCCATCGGGGTGGACGCGGGCCGGCTGCAGCACGTTCAGGCCCTCGACGATGAGGATGTCGGGGCGGCGCACCACGATGAACTCGTCCGGGACGATGTCGTAGATCGTGTGGGAGTAGACCGGGGCCCTCACCTCGGCCAGGCCCGACTTCACGTCCATCACGAACTGCTGCAGTGCGCGCCGGTCGTAGCTCTCGGGGAATCCCTTGCGTTCCAGGATGCCCCGGGCCTCGAGTTCGGCCGTGGGGTAGAGGAATCCGTCGGTGGTGATGAGGGCGACTTCGGGATTTCCGGGGGACCGCTTGAGGAGTTCCTGCAGCAGGCGCGCGGTCGTCGATTTGCCCACCGCCACAGAGCCCGCCACGCCGATCACGAACGGCGTCAGGGCCGTGTCGAGTGACAGGAAGGCGTTGGACGCGCGGTACAGGTGCCCGGTGTGGCGGCGGTGCAGGTGCAGCAACTGCGTGAGCGGCACGTAGACCTCGGAGACGTCAGTGTGGCTCGTCGGATCACCGAGGCCGCGGAGTCGCGCGAGGGTCTGGTCATCGAGGTCGATGTCGGTGTGGTCGGCGAGGTCGGCCCACTGCCTGCGCGTCAACTCGACGTAGGGGCCGGCCTGCTGTGCGGTCATGGGGACGATCTTTGCGCGTCCGGTGCTGACGTGTGAGATCTGACACGCAATCGCGACGCTGACCACGGCGGCGGGCCTTCACATGGTGCCCCGACTGTCCGGTTGACAAGCTGCTTTGAGGCGGGCGCTCACATCTTCTGTACGCTTCTTGCCATGTGCGGAATTGTGGGTTACATCGGGCCGCGTAGCGCCCAGGACGTTGTCATCGCCGGTCTGCGTCGGCTTGAGTACCGGGGATACGACTCCGCGGGCATCGCCGTCGAGGCGGACGGCCGGATCGAGGTGCGCAAGAAGTCGGGCAAGATCACGAACCTTGATGCCGAGCTGGAGGCGACGCCCCTCCCGGCGTCCCAACACGGTATCGGGCACACCCGGTGGGCCACGCACGGCGGCCCGACCGATGCCAACGCCCACCCGCACGTGAGCCAGTCCGGCCGCGTGGCCCTCGTCCACAACGGCATCATCGAGAACTTCGCCCAGATCAGGTCAGAGCTGCAGGCGACCGGCGTCGAGTTCGCGTCCCAGACCGACACCGAGGCCGCGGCCCAGCTCCTGGGCTCCATCGTGGACGCCGGCACACCGCTCACCGAGGCCATGCACCAGGTCGCCCGCCAGCTGGAGGGTGCTTTCACCCTCGTGGCCATCGACGCGCTCGACCCCGATCGGGTCGTGGCCGCCCGTCGCAACTCCCCGCTGGTCGTCGGTGTGGGCGTGGGCGAGAACTTCCTCGCGTCGGACGTCTCGAGCTTCCTCGAGTTCACCCGCGAGGCCATCGAACTCGGCCAGGACCAGGTCGTCGAGATCACCCGCGACGGGGTCACGGTCACAGACTTCGACGGTGCGCCCACGACCGCGATCAAGCCGTATCACGTCGACTGGGACATCTCCGCGGCCGAGAAGGGTGGCTTCGACTGGTTCATGCGCAAGGAGATCTACGAGCAGCCCCAGGCCGTCGCCGACACCCTCCTCGGACGCTACGACCTCAACGGTCAACTCGTCCTCGACGAGGTGCGCATCAGCCCGGAGGAATTGCGCCGGATCGACAAGATCGTCATCGTCGCCTGCGGCACCGCCTTCTACGCGGGCATGGTGGCCAAGTACGCGATCGAACACTGGACGCGCATTCCCTGCGAGGTCGAGATCGCGTCCGAGTTCCGCTACCGCGACCCGATCATCGACCCGATGACCCTCGTGGTCACCATCTCCCAGTCGGGCGAGACCGCCGACACCCTCATGGCGATCCGTCACGCTCGCGAACAGCACGCCAAGGTCATCGCGATCTGCAACACCAACGGCGCGACGATCCCGCGTGAGTCGGACGCCGTCATCTACACCCACGCCGGCCCGGAACGCGGCGTCGCGTCGACCAAGGGTTTCCTCACCCAGGTCGTGGCCTGCTACCTGCTCGGTCTGTACCTCGCGCAGGTGCGCGGCATGAAGTACGGCGACGAGATCAAGGCCGTCACCGACGAACTCGCCACGATCCCCGAGAAGATCCAGCGGATGCTGGACAACGACGCCCAGGTGCTCGAGCTCGCCAAGGACTTCGTGAACGAGAAGTCGGTGCTCTACCTCGGACGCCACGTCGGCTACCCGGTAGCACTCGAGGGCGCGCTGAAGCTCAAGGAGATCGCCTACCTGCATGCCGAGGGCTTCCCGGCCGGTGAGTTGAAGCACGGCCCCATCGCCCTGGTCGAGCAAGACATCCCGATCTTCGTGATCGTCCCCCCGCGTGGACGCGACCAGTTGCACGAGAAGGTCATCTCCAACATTCAGGAGGTGCGCGCCCGTGGCGCGAAGACCATCGTGCTGGTGGAGGACGACGACGACGAGGTGCTGCCGTACGCCGACATCATCATTCGCCACCCCAAGGTCTCGACGCTCCTGCAGCCCCTGGTGGCGACCGTTCCGCTGCAGCTCTTCGCGTGCGAACTCGCCACGCTGCTCGGACATGACGTCGACCAGCCGCGCAACCTGGCCAAGTCGGTCACGGTCGAGTAGTCGCGACCCTGTCGTCCCGGCCGGGCCCTCGTCTAGCGTGGACGCATGGGAGTGCTCGCGTCGATCGGTGTGCTCCTGGGCGGGATCGGCTGGCTGCTCGCCCAGGCGTTCGGTGACGACACCGTCTGGCGTCGGATCGCGACGCTGTCGGCGCTGGGGTCAGTGGCCCTGCGCGTCATCGCCACGCCGACGTATGCCGATCGCCAGGGCATCGACTCGCTGACCGTGCTCCTGCCGGCCAGCTTCGGTCTGGGTGCCTTCTCGCTCGGCGCGGCCGTCGTGGCGTCCGGGGTCGTGGGTGCGGTGCGCCTGCCCCGGGTCGTCGACCTGCTGCTCGATCCACTCGGTCATCTGCCGCCGCCGACGAACCGACGCTGGCTCATCGGTGAGGTCGTCAGCGCGGCCGCCGTCGCGCTGGCTTTCGGGTGGTTGCGTCCGTTGGCGTCGCTCGTCTGGGGATCTTCGGGTCGACCGGGCGGCGATCCGTGGACCGCGCTCGTGGTCATCGGAGCGGCAGCCGTGATTGCCCTGTTCGTGACACGTTGGCCGCCACGTCCGCGCATCGGGGAAGCGCGATCGGACGTGAGGTGGGCCGTGCGGAGGGTGGCGTCCGCACTGCGGCGCCGGGTCGCCCTGGTGACGTCGCCCATCGCGTGGCTGGTGTGGCGTCCCCTTCCGGACGCGGTCGGCACGATGCTCGGGGTCCTGGTGGTCGCGGGCCTCGCCGTCCTGGTGGCGTGGCCCACCGGCGCACGGATCGGACGCCTCGCCACCGCTGTCTCGGGTCCTCTCGTCGGGGGACGCCTGGTGGCCCATCTCGACGACCCGTGGCAGGCGTGGGAGACGTATCACCCCGATGTCGAGGAGCGCGACCGGCAGCACAGGGCCGGTCTGTGACTAGGCTTGATGTGAGCGTGAGTAAGGGGTGGCGTCCATGATCGTGGGCATCGGGATCGATGTGTGCAGCATCGAGCGGTACGAGGCCATGGTGACGCGACGTCCAGGCATTGCGGCCCGACTTCTGACGCCGGCCGAACTGGGGGAGCGCGTCGAGTCCCAGGCCGCCCGATTCGCGGCCAAGGAAGCCCTCGCGAAGGCCCTCGGTGCGCCAGGCGGCCTGGCCTGGATGGACGCGGAGATCCGCAAGGACGATTCCGGCCAGCCGAGGTTCGTGATCACGGGCACGGTCGCCGCGCGAGCTGACGAGCTGGGAATCCGGCGCATCCACGTCTCCCTGTCGCACGACGCTGGAGTGGCGATGGCCTTCGTGGTGTGTGAGTCGTGATCGGCCTGGCTTCCTCCGTGCAGGTGCGCAACGCGGAAGCGGTCTGGTTCGCCGAACATCCGACTGGCGACCTCATGGGCGTCGCCGCCCGGGCTGTCGCGCGCGTCGCGCTCGGCATGCTCCCGCGCGAACCGGCCTACAGCCGCGTCCTCGTCGTCGTGGGACCAGGGAACAACGGGGGTGACGGGCTCTTCGCGGCGGCTCTACTGCGCGCCGCCGGTGCCCGCGTGGACGTGTGGTGCACGACCCCTGCGGTGCATCCCGCAGGGCTCGCCGCAGCGGCGGACGGATGCCGGATCGTCGATGCCATCCCGGCCCTCGAGTCGTTGCCCGAGGTCGACCTCGTCGTGGACGCGGTGCTCGGCATCGGTGGGCGTCCCGGACTGCCCCCTGACGTGGCGACCTTTGCGCGGGCCGTGCGTGACTGTGGCATCGACGTGCTGGCCGTCGACATCCCGTCCGGCCTGGACGCCGACTCCGTCAACCGACCCCTGCCCGAGAGCTTCACCGCCACCCGGACGCTGACCTTCGCGTCGGCCAAGTTGGCCCACTACTCCCAGCCCGGCGCGGGCAGGTGCGGCGCGGTCGAGGTCGTCGACATCGGGATCGAATCGCCCGCCGTCGACAGAGACGTGGTCACTGTCGCGGACGTCGCCCGGTGGTGGCCCTTCCCGGATGCCTCCAGCGACAAGTACTCACGCGGCGTCGTCGGGCTCGATGCGGGTTCGCCCGGCTACACCGGCGCAGCCGTGCTCGCGACGTTGGGGGCGGTGCACGCGGGTGCCGGCATGGTCCGGTTCAGCGGACCGGACGAACCAGCCGCGATCGTCCGGCACTTGCTGCCCAGCGTAGTCGTGGGCGCGGGCCAGGTGCAGGCGTGGGTCTGCGGATCGGGTTGGGGACGCGCAGACGGCAACGCCGAGCGTCTCGCCGCCCGGCTGGCGGACGGCGTCCCCGTCGTGGTGGACGCGGACGCCCTGACCTGCCTGCCCGCTGCCCTTCCCGAGGGCTCACTCCTCACCCCCCACGCCGGCGAACTCGCCCGCTTGCTCGGTGTCGAGCGGGCCGCGGTCGAGGGTGATCCGTTGACCCATGCGCGCGCGGCGGCAGCGCGGTTCGGGGCGTCCGTGCTGCTCAAGGGCGCCACCCAGTATGCGGTCGGAACCGATGGACGCACGCTCCTCGCCGTCGCCGGGCCGGCCTGGACGGCGCAGGCGGGGTCGGGGGACGTGCTGGCGGGAATCTGCGGGACCCTGCTGGCGGCGGGCGTCCCGGCTCTGCTGGCCGGCGCCCTCGGCGCCTCGATCCAGGCCATGACCGCCGCTGCGAACCCTGGCCCCTGGCCCCCGGACGCGATCGCCCGGCTGCTTCCCGGCGTGATCGGCGCGCTCGTCACCTGAAGCGGTCACGACGCCCCGGGTGTTCGGCGAAGCGGTGGAGCGAACCAGCGGACCAAGACCCTGCACGTTTCCTTGCCTGGGCAAACGAAACACGCGCTTCTGGGCTCAATCTCGGCGTGTTTCACTGCCCGTGCCGGGAAACACGCTCAGCGGGGGTGGATCAGCGCAGTCGGCAGAACGTGTCGACGTGCATGGTCTCTCCCGAGACGATGAGCTCGTCGCCCTGCGCGATCACCGTCTCGGGGACCGCGTAGATGAAGCTGTGACCTGCACGCTTCACCCCGACGACCGTGATCGTGTTCTTCGTCCTCACCATCGACTCCCGGAGCGTCTTGTCCCACGTCATCCGAGGGGCCTTGGTCCGTGCCATGGCGAAGCCGTCCTCGAACTCGAAGTAGTCGATCATGAACCCGGTCACCGCATGCGCCACACGACGGCCCGTCGAGGCCTCCGAGTAGATGACATGGTGGGCCCCGATCCGCGCGAGGATCGAGCCGTGGGCCTTGGTCGCGGCGCGCGCCCAGATCTCCTCGACTCCCGCCTCTGCCAGGGCCATCACCGTCATGATCGACAACTCCACCTTGCTGAGCGCCACGACGGCTTTGCGGACGCTCGAGATGCCGATCTGCTCCAGGGCCTCTGAATCGGAGGGGTCCATCTCGATGACGTGGGTGAAATCATCGGCGTACCGCACCGCCTGGCCGTGGTCGTCGGTGATGGCGATGATCGGCACGTCCATGTCCTTCAGGGACTGGGCGACGGCGGAGCCGAAGAGGCCGAGGCCGACGACGAGGACGGTGTCCTCGTTGATCTTTCGATCGGTTGATCTACCCAACAATGATCTGCTCCTCCGGGAGTCGATAGTGGCGGTGGCGAGCGCGGACGGCGAGTGCAGTGGCGACGGAGATCGTCCCCACGCGTCCGAGGTACATGAGCAGCATCAGGACGATCAGGGACGCAGGGCGGAGGTGCGGGGTGATTCCCATGGACATCCCGACGGTGCCGAATGCCGAGATGGTCTCGAACAGCACCAGCTGGAAGGTGAACTGCTCGAGTCTGACGATCGCCAGGGTGGCGATCCCGACCACGACGAAGCCCAGCAGGATGATCGCCATGGCGGAACGCTGCACGCTGGCCGGAATGCCCCGATGGGCCACGACCACCTGGTCCTCGCCGCGCAATTCCGCGAGGACCGTGGCGATGATGATCCCCACCGTGCCCACCTTGACCCCACCTGCGGTGCCGGCCGACCCGCCTCCGATGAACATCAGCACGTAGTTGATGCCGATGGTCGACTCGCTGGCCGTGGCGTAGTCGATGGTGTTGAACCCCGCTGTACGGGGGAAGACGCCGCCGGCGAGGGAGGCGAGCAGCTTGTCGCCCAGGGGGAGCGTCCCGATGGTTCGAGTGTTGTTCCACTCGAACAGTGCGAAGGCAGCGATGCCCAGGGCGAGCAGGATCAGGGTGCCGTAGACCGTCAGGCGGGTCTGCGCCGTCCAGTAGGCCCTGCCACGACCTCGACGGTCGGCGAGTTCGAACAGGACGGGGAACCCGACCCCGCCCAGGACGATCGCGGCGCAGATGGGGACGATGATCGCCGGATCACCGACGAACCCCATCAGGTTGTCGCTGTAGAGGGCGAAACCGGCGTTGTTGAACGCGGAGATCGCGTGGAAGATCCCGTGCCACAGGGCGGTGCCCCAGTCCTGGGAGTGGCGACGGAAACCCACGGTGAGAAAGGCGGCCGTCACCGATTCGGCCGCGAGCATGACGGCGCCGATCCTGGCCGGCACCCGCAACGTGTCGGCCAGATTGCGCTGGTGGAGTTCCTGGCCGGCCAGCAGAGAGCTCTGGAGCGAGATCCGGCCCGTGGCGAACAGGGTGAGGAAGCTGGCCAGGGTGACGATGCCAAAGCCGCCGAGCTGGATGAGCACCATGATGACGACCTGCCCGAACGGGCTCCAGACGGTCGCGGTGTCGACAGAGGCGAGCCCGGTGATGCAGATGGCCGAGACCGAGGTGAAGGTTGCATTGATCAGCGACGGTGGCTCTCTCGTGGCCGACGACATGGGCAACATGAGCAGGGCGGCGCCTGCCGCGATGGCCGCGAGGTAGACCGCGGGGATCACTCGCGACGGGTGACCCAACCAACGAGCCAGCCACACACGTCGATGATAAGTCAGCGGACGGCGGCGCGGGCCGGACGCCCACGGTCAGCTCACACGGTGCGTCGGGCGGGGACCCTGGACGCCAACCGCACCGCGTCCCGGTAGTGGTCGAGCAGTTCGGTGCAGAGGTTGTGCCACGTGCGGTCTTCCACGGACGCGCGGGCCGCGCGTCCCATCGCCTCTCGCTTCGCGTCGTCACCGACGAGGTCGATGACATGGTCGCGCAGTGAGTCCAGATCGCCGGGTTCGTAGAGCCACCCCGTTCGCGAGGGGTCGACCAGGTCGATCGGCCCACCCCGTCGCGGGGCGATGATGGGCAGCGCGGACGCCTTCGCCTCCTGGATGGCCTGGCAGAACGTCTCGAGCTCGCCCGTGTGCACGAAGAGGTCGAAGGACGCCAGTGCCCGCGGCAGTTCGTCGCCGGACAGGGCGCCGGTGAACACGGCGTCGGGAAGGGCGATTTCCAGCTCGTCGCGCGAGGGCCCGTCGCCGATGATCACGAGGCGCGTCCCGGGGATGTCGCGCAGGGTGGCCAGGTCCTCCACCCGTTTCTCCGTCGCCAGACGTCCCATGTAGCCGACGATCCGCTCGCCGTTGGGGGCCCAGGCCTCGCGGAGGGCCGCGTCCCGCTTGTCGGGGTGGAAGCGCACCGAGTCGACCCCCCGACCCCAGATGCCGACCCGGGGAATGCCCTGTTCCATGAGCTGCGTCCGGGCGAAGGTCGAGGGAGCGAGGTTGATCGTGGCCAGTTGGTGCGCGAGTCGCAACCGACGCCACAGGATCGGCTCGGCAACGGGAAATCCGTAACGTGCCGCATAGCTCGGGATCTCGGTCTGGTAGATCGCCACCACGGGAATGCCGAGTTTGGCTGCAGCGAGCGCGGCCTTGTAGCCCATGGCGAAGGGTGCGGCCAGATGGACGACGTCCGGGGCGAATTCCTCCAGGATGCGTTCGATGGTGAAACGTGACGTCGTGGTGACCCGGACGTCCACATAGATCGGCAGGGGGATCGAGGCGACAGCCACGACGGGGAATCCGACGTACTGTCGGGGCGTGCCACCCGAATCGCTGGGCGCGATGACCATGGCCTCGTGGCCGGTGGCGCGCAGGTGCTCGAGCATGCGGAGGACCGAATTGGTCACACCGTTGATCTGGGGGAGGAAGGATTCCGCCACGATGGCTACGCGCACACGTCCAGAATAACCAGACCAACCGGTCCCGCTTCGACGCCGAGCGGGCGGGCGGGTGAAGCGCAGGTGAATCCTGTCAGCACCCGGGGCGACGATTGGGTGGCTGGGGTCGGTCTGCCGTAGGATGGGACGTCGGGGTTGCGACCCCGAGGATCCCCGGTCCTGTCGTTCAGGGCAACCCGGGATCATGATGCGGGACACCGGCTCGGAAGCGCGCGTGTTTCGCCCCCGAGAAGCTGTACCCACAAAGCGTCCGTGTCGGCCGTCCCCTCTGTCGAGGGGTCGGCCCTCGCCGTGCGCGCATCACAGGAGAACTCATGCCACGTCCCACCCCGAAGGGACGCAACAAGTCCGCGTCCGCCCGCAAGGGGCCCAAGTCGACCAAGGCCGACGGAAGTCCGAAGAACCGCTGGACGCCCGACCAGCGCGCCGCTGCCGGTGGTGGCGCTCGTCGCCGCGGCGGTACCGCGCACGACGACCGATTCGGACGCGACGATCGTCCGCGTCACACCGCTGACCGCACGGATCGCCCCCGCGACGACCGTCCGCGCTGGGAGCCGGCAGACGGTCCCCGGCAGACCGACGCCGGTGGCCGCAACTTCGCACCCGCGCGCTACGAGCGCTCGGATCGTCCGGAGCGCACGGATCGTCCGGAGCGCACGGATCGCTACCAGGGGCGCGACGACAGGACCCAGGGCCGCGACGACCGCTACCAGCGTCCCGAGCGACGCGACGACCGCTACCAGCGTGACGACCGCCCGTCGTCGGGCGACCGCTACCAGCGCAATGACAGCTACCAGCGCAGCGATCGCCCGCAGACCGGGGACCGTTACCAGCGCAACGACAGCTACCAGCGCCCCGATCGCCCCCAGGGCGAGCGTTACCAGCGCAGCGACAGCGATCGTCCGCAGACGGGTGACCGTCACCCCCGGAGCGACAGCTACCAGCGCAGCGATCGCCCGCAGACCGGTGACCGTTACCCGCGCAACGACAGCTACCAGCGCAACGACAGCTATCAGCGCAACGACAGCTACCAGCGCAGCGATCGTCCCCAGACCGGCGACCGTTACGAGCGCAACGACCGTCCTGCGCGTTACGACCGGTCACAGGGTGAGCGTCCGGAGCGCACCGACCGCCGCCCCGCCCGCGACTTCAGCCCCGCGCGTCCCCCGCGTCCCGAGACGCCCCGTCGTGACCATGACGCACGTGGCCATCACACCAATCGCACCGAGGTTGCACCTCGCGCCCGCGCCTGGGGTCGTGACACCTATGTCGACGAGGACGCGCCCCTGACCGACACGATGAGCTGGGAGGCCGGAGAGATCGGCGACCTCGACGGTGTCGAGACGTCCACGAGCCACTTCGGAGAACTCGGCGTCCCCGAGCTGCTCGTCGCGGCCCTGGCCAAGCAGGAGATCACGCAGCCGTTCCCGATCCAGGTCGCGACGATCCCCGACGCCATGGCCGGACGCGACGTCCTGGGACGCGGTCGCACCGGATCCGGCAAGACCCTGGCCTTCGGGCTGCCCATGCTGACCCGCCTCAACGCGGCGTCCGCCAGTGGTGGCGCACCCCGTGGTCTGGTCCTCGTGCCCACCCGGGAGCTCGCACTCCAGGTGGCCGACGTCATCGCCCCGCTCGCCCGCGTCATGAAGCTCGACCTCATGCTGGTGGCCGGGGGCATGGCCTACGGTCCGCAGCTGCGCGCGTTCGAGCGCGGCGTCGACATCGTCGTCGCCACCCCCGGACGACTGATCGACCTGCTCGAGCAGGGTGCGGTCGACCTCTCCCAGGTCATCGTCACGGTGCTCGACGAGGCCGACCACATGGCCGACCTGGGCTTCATGCCGGCCGTCACGACGCTGCTCGACGCGGTCTCCGCAGAGGGACAGCGACTCCTCTTCTCGGCGACCCTCGACGGGGCCGTCGACAAGTTGGTCCGGCGCTACCTCCACGACCCGATGACCCACGAGGTCGACGAGAACCGTGCGTCCATCTCGACGATGCAACACCGTCTGCTGCACGTCATGCCGCACGACAAGAACGCTGTGACCGCCGAGATCGCCAACCGCCCGGGACGCACGGTCATCTTCGCGCGCACCCAGATGGGCGCCTCCCGCGTCGCCGACCAGCTGCGTGCAGCCGGCGTGATGGCGGGTGCCCTGCACGGCGGCCTCACCCAGGGCGCGCGGTCGCGCATCCTCGCGGCGTTCAAGGCCGGGGACGTCCCCGTGCTCGTGGCCACCGACGTGGCCGCTCGTGGCATCCACGTCGACGACGTGTCACTGGTGCTGCAGATCGATCCGCCCATGAACTCCAAGGACTACCTCCACCGGGCCGGACGCACGGCCCGCGCCGGCGAGACCGGTGTGGTCGCGTCCATCGTGCTGCCCCACCAGCGCCGCGGCATGGTGCGCCTCACGTCGCAGGCGGGCGTCCAGGTCGAGCCGATCCCGGTTCGCCCGGGTGAGGACCTCCTGTCCGAGCTGACGGGTTCGCGTCCGGTCACCGAGGGTCCGATCGCGGACGCCGCCTTCGAGGCGCTCGTTGCGCCCCCGAGGGCCACACGCTCGAGCCGCTCCAGCCAGGGTGGTCGGCCCCGCTCCGGCGGTGGCGGCTACAAGGGTGGCGGTGGTGGTTACAAGGGCAATCGCGACAGTGGCGGCTGGCGCCACGGCTCCAAGCGGGACTCGTTCTAGGCTGAGCCGGCGTGAGTAGCGAGCTGATCCGCCTGCGACTGGCCACCGAGGCCGACGCCCCCGCCATGTTGCGGACGATCCACGCGGCCTTCGGGGCACGGCGGCCGGTCGACCCCCCGGCGGCCGCGCTGCCCGACACGGTCGCCGACGTCGAGGACGCCCTCGTCGGCGGTGAAGGCGTCATCGCCGAGATCGACGGTTCGATGGCGGGTTGCCTGCTGCTGAGCCTCGACGGAGTGCTGGCGGGCCTGCACCGGGTCAGCGTCCACCCCGACCACCGCGAGCACGGCATCGCCGCTGCCATGGTGAGGGGGGCGATCGAGGTCGCCACCGACATCGGCGCCCGTCGTATCGAACTGTTGTGTCGCCGTGAGTTCCCCGAAACCCTCGGCTGGTGGCGCACACACGGCTTCGAGCCCGTCCGCGAGGCCGACCTCGGCCTGATCCTCGCCGTCGACCTTCCGGCGCGGGTCGAGGTCCCCACCGCCGACGACATGCACACCCTCGGACGCCGGCTCGCCGCGATCCTGCGTCCCGGGGATGTCGTGGTGGCCTCCGGAGACCTCGGTGCCGGAAAGACCACCCTCACCCAGGGGATCGGCGATGGCCTGGGCGTCGCTGGGCCGATCATCTCTCCCACCTTCGTGCTGTCGCGCGTCCACCCCTCGCGCGAGGCTGGTCCCGCGCTCGTGCACGTGGACGCCTACCGCCTCTCGTCCGCGGCCGAACTCGAGGACCTCGACCTCGACGCCTCCCTGTCCGACTCGGTCACCCTGATCGAATGGGGTGCAGGATTGGCCGACGGTCTGGCAGCGTCCCGACTCGACATCGACATCCGCCGTTCGGGCGACCCCGATGACGAGACCCGGGTGGTCTATCTTGCGGGTCTGGGGGATCGGTGGCACGGGGTCGATCTCCACGCCCTGACCGGAGGGGAGCAGGCATGACCACATGGACGCTGGGGGTCGACACCTCCACCGACATCTGCGTCGGGCTGGCGTCCGACGGCGTGGTCGTCGGGCGAGACCTGGTCGCCGACCGTCGCGGGCACGCCGAGAAGTTGATGCCCGCGATCATCGCCCTCTGCGCGGGCGCCGGCATCGCCGTCCGTGACCTCGACGAGGTCGCGGTGGGCGTCGGACCCGGCCCTTTCACGGGTCTGCGGGTAGGCATCGTCACCGCTCACACCCTGGCCTTCCTCTCGGGCACCGAGTTGCACGGCGTGTGCAGTCTCGACGTCCTGGCCCGCCAGTGGGTCGAGAGCGCGTCCGCACCCCCGACAGAATTCGTCGTCGCCTCGGACGCCCGCCGCAAGGAGCTCTACTGGGCGCACTACGACGCCTCGGGACGCCGGCTCGGCGACGCCCGGGTCAGCGACCCCGCAGACATCCCCGCCCTGCCCCTCGCCGGCCCCGGCCGTGAGGTCTATCCCGACCTCTTCCCGGACGCTGGTGGCCCGACCCGGTTGGACGCCGGCATCCTCGCCGCCCAGTGGGCCGACCTCCCGGACGCCGGGATCGAACCCCTCTACCTGCGCAAGCCGGACGCCAGCGTCCCGACGACACGCAAGTCAACGCTCCTCCAACCCAGACTCCAGGTGGGACGCAGATGATCATCTCCCGAGCACATGTCAACGACGTCGCCGCGATCGTCGCCCTCGAGGCCGAGGCGTTCCCCGCGTCCGAACGCTGGTCGCACGAGTCATGGGTCGGCGAGATCCTCGCGGACGATCGGCTCGTGCTCATCGGACGCGGGCCCTTCGACGAGGTGATGGCTGCCGCAACCTTCCAGTGCGTCGAGGATGTCGCAGACCTGCACCGCATCATGATCGCCGAGGAGCACCGGGGCCAGGGCCAGGCCCGCCGCCTGTTGGTGGCCGGCATGCAGTGGGCCGAAGCCATCGGCGCCCGGCGCATCCTCCTCGAGGTGCGTCAGGACAACGAGGTCGCCATCCAGCTGTACCAGCGTCACCACTTCACCCCGATCGGGACGCGCCTCGACTACTACGGTCCGGGCGTCCACGCGGTGGTGATGGAAGCGGAGCTGGGCTCGGGCCTCGACACCCGGATCGAGGATCGATGGGCGATCGCATGAGCGGACCCCTCGTGCTGGGCATCGAGTCGTCGTGCGACGAGACCGGGGTCGGGATCGTCCGCGGGAACACCTTGCTCGCCAACGAGGTGGCGAGTTCGGTCGAGCAGCACGTGCGCTTCGGCGGTGTCGTTCCCGAGGTGGCGTCCCGCGCCCATCTCGAGGCGATGATTCCGGCGCTGGAGCGCGCCTGCGCGTCCGCGGACGTCGACCTCTCCGAACTCGACGGCATCGCCGTCACCGCCGGACCGGGTCTCATGGGAGCCCTGGTGGTGGGCCTGGCGAGCGCCAAGGCCCTCGCCAGCTACCTCGACAAGCCGCTCTACGGCGTCAACCACCTCGCCGGGCACGTGGCCGTCGACCTGCTCGACCACGGGACGCTGCCGACCCCCGCGGGCGCACTGCTCGTGTCGGGCGGGCACACCGAACTCCTGGTCGTCGACGACATCGCGACGTCCATCACCCAGGTCGGCGCGACGATCGACGACGCGGCCGGCGAGGCGTACGACAAGGTGGCCCGCGTCCTTGGACTGCCGTACCCCGGTGGCCCGGTGATCGACCGGGCGGCCCAGGACGGCGACCCGACCGCGATCCGCTTCCCGCGGGGGCTGACCGCGCGCCACGACCTCGAGAAGCACCGCTTCGACTACTCCTTCTCGGGGCTCAAGACCGCCGTCGCACGGTGGGTCGAGGCGCGCGAACGCGACGGGCTCGACGTCCCGGTCAACGACGTGGCCGCCTCGTTCCAGGAGGCCGTCTGCGACGTGCTCACGGCCAAGGCCGTCGACCTGTGTCTCGACCGCGGTCTCACGCACTTCCTCATCGGTGGGGGAGTCGCGGCCAATTCGCGGCTACGCGTCCTCCTGGAGGAACGTCTGACCGAGGTGGGCGTCGAGTTGAGGCGTCCGCGTCCGGGCCTGTGCACCGACAACGGCGCGATGATGGCCGTGCTGGGCAGCGAGGTCATCCGCGCAGGGGGACGCCCGTCGTCCCTGGACATCGGCGCCAACTCCGGACTGCCGATCTCGACGATCCTGGTCTGAGGCACGTCCGACGTGCCCTACAGCCCGATCCTGACGACGCTGGCCTTCGTGAGGTCGCCGGACGGCGAGCGCGTGCTGATGTGTCATCGCAGTGCCCGCGTCGACGACGAGCAACTCGGCAAGTACAACGGGCTCGGGGGCAAGGTCGAGCGCGACGAGGACGTCGTCGCCGGCATCCGTCGCGAACTGCTCGAGGAGGCCTGCATCGAGGCCACGTCCCTGCGCCTGCGGGGCACCGTCAGCTGGCCGGGCTTCGGACGAAACGGCGAGGACGTGCTCGGCTTCATCTTCGTGGTGGACGCGTTCACCGGGGACGTCCCTGCGTCCAATGACGAGGGGACGCTCACCTGGGAGCGGATCGACGGGCTGGGCGACCTCCCCATGTGGGAGGGCGACCGGCACTTCCTCCCCCTGGTCTTCGACGACTCCGTGGCCCAGTTCCACGGCTGCCTTCCGTACGAGTCGGGACGCCCGGTCGGGTGGACGGTGAGCACCCTGTGAACCCGCTCCTCACCGACGAGGGTGCCCGGGCGCTGGAGTTCGCGGCGCGGGAGGCCGACCCCGACTCCCTCGGGGCGGCCACGAGGCTGCGAGCCCGCTTCGCCCCCGACCTGGCTGCCGCCGCCCTCACTCAGGTGGCCCTGCGACGACGCGGACGCACCAAGTTCGGCGAGGCGTCCGATTCGCTCTTCCTCACCTCCCACGGGCTGGAGCAGGCGTCCCGCCCGTCGGTGGCCGACTGGCGCGCGGCGCGGCTGCGCGCAGCGGGGGTCACCAGGGTCATCGATCTCGGCTGCGGCATCGGCGCGGACGCCCTGGGTTTCCAGCGCGCAGGCCTCGACGTCGTGGCCGTCGAACTCGACCCGACCACCGCGGAGTTCGCGTCCGCCAACCTGGGCGTCGACGTGATCGTCGGGGACGCCGAAACCCTGGCCGACGGGCTGCTCGACGGCGCAGGACCCGGGACCGCGGTGTTCTGCGACCCCGCACGGCGAAACGACCAGGGCCGGCTGTGGCGCCCCGAGCAGTTCAGCCCGTCCTGGGACTTCGTGTCGTCCCTGTTCGTCCGCCCGACCTCCGCCGTGGTCAAGCTCGGGCCGGGAGTGCCGACGACGCTGCTGCCGACCGGCGTCCGCGCGACCTGGGTCAGCGACCACGGCTCAGTGGTCGAGGCGGGCCTGTGGAACGTGCCGGGTCTCGCGTCCGGACGCGAGGCCGTCCTGCTCCCGGGCGGGGCGTCCATCGTTCGGTCCGCCCTACCTCGTGAGCTGCCCGTCGGCCCGGTCGGACGCTTCCTCCTCGAACCCGACGGAGCGGTCATCCGCAGTGGCGCGATGGGCGATCTCGCCCCGGACGCCACCTGGCTGCTGGCCCCGGGGATCGCCTACCTGACGTCCGACGAGATGGTGCGGACGCCCTTCGCGACGACGTTCGAGGTGCTCGACGTGCTCGACGCCTCGGAGAAGTCGCTGCGGGCGTGGATCCGCGACAACGCCATCGGGACGCTCGAGATCAAGAAGCGGGGGATCGAGATCGACCCGGCCGACCTGCGCCGCCGGCTGAAGCC
>ERZ795044.1642-NODE-1642-length-20099-cov-5.200259_pt1 | contig 20099 bp, 24 predicted proteins | sample MGYA00375128_ERZ795044 | MGnify/ENA primary metagenome ERZ795044 (study PRJEB30173, sample SAMN05720213) | anaerobic digester metagenome | isolation source: active sludge of municipal wastewater-treating anaerobic digesters | place: USA | collected 2014-12-22 ... | reverse complement strand
TATGGGTAGTGAAAAGGAAAAAATTAGCACTATTATGCAAGCCTTTCTCAACAATATTTACCAAAAACATATTCTCTTTTATTTCACCGACGAAGAAATGCAAAACGCTGCCAAGTTAGCCAATATTGCCGGCTCTGTGGCCAATACCACCAGTAGTGATTATTTTATGTTAACGATGCCAACATGGCTTCAGCCAAAACCAATCTTTTCTTAAAACAAAAAATAAAACATGAAATCATTTCCAAAGACAACAAGGTGGAACACAAAGTTACCATCACCTACATCAATCCTTCCAAAGCTTCCAACTGTAATCTGGAAAAAGGAGACTTGTGTCTCAATGCTCCCAAATACAGAAACTGGTTTAGGTTTTATGTTCCCACCGGCTCCAAATTAGTCAAAATGACTGGTTCCGAAATTGAACCGGTTCAATACGAAGAACTTGGCAAACAAGTTTTTGAAGGTTTTTATGGTGATAAATTTCCCCTCTACGCCAAATCATCGCTCAAAACATCAATTCAATACGAAAGTAGTATTGCACCTTCCGCTAATTATTCACTCCTCCTCCAAAAACAACCCGGCACCAAAGCTATCGAATATGAACTTTATGTCAACGGTCGAAAATACGATAGTTTTTCTTGGGTTGCCGACAAAACCATCAAAATTTCTTTTTAATGCCAAGCTATAAAACCGTTTCTGGTATCGTCATCAACAAAAAAACCAGCAAAGAAAGCGATCTTTTAATTACCCTTTTGACACCTCATGACGGCAAGATTGTTTGTCTGGCCAAAGGCGCCAAATCAATCAAAAGTCGTCGCCTTGGCCACCTTCAATTGGGCAACACTATCAAAGCCTCCATTTTTCAAAAAGATAATTTTAACTGGCTCTCAGAATCAACCACTCTAAATTCTTTCATGCAAATTCAAAAAAATCTCGTTCAGCTCAATCTTCTTTTTTTATTTCTGGAATTTATCAATCAACTAATTCCCGAAAATCAAAACACGCCCGGTATTTACGAATGCTGTCAAAAAATAATTTCGGCTATTGACAAAAATCATTTAAAAATTTATATTTTAAACGAGATAAATCTTATTCGTCTTCTTGGCTTTGGCGTTCCAGCAGAAATTCTAACAGCTTATAAAAAAGAGGATTACAAACTAACTCAAAATTTACTCAAAAATTTTTACGAATCAATAGTCGAAAAACCAATCGTATCGAATAGATTATTTTACTAGGACTTGACAAATACTATCTTATAGTATATAATATAGGTATTAACAGTCAAAAGAGAGACTCTTGGGGTTAGTGGCTCCTCTAAGCTTCCTAACTCCGTTTCTCTTTTGCCTGTTATTTTTTGATTTCCTTGATATTTCTTAACGACAAATAATTTTGTTTACTTACCACCTTACTTTTGGTTAATTTCTCAAATTTATCTTTTGCGTTTTTGGTATAGTGACCACCTTTTTTGGCTGACACGGCATTTTTATTAAAGCCAACCGCGTTTTCGTTCTCAGCAATTTTATTTGTTGTTAACTCAGCCAATGAAGTAAACAATAACTCCGCATCAGTCATATTGTCGCGCAAATTGTGACCTTTCAAATTCTTCAAATTTTTATGTTCTTTGACCGTCAGACCTGTCCATTCTCTGTGAATTATATTAGTAAGTATGGCAAATTCTTCCGATTCATCGATTTTATGATTTGCCCAATAATCAGTCAATTTGTTTCTAATTTCTTGCCCTCGCATTCTTTGTTCAATCCATTCCTTAGAATGCCCCATCATTTTCCAATTATCTCTGGCTCTATTTAAAGAAATCTCCGGATCGGTAGTTTCTTGTAATCTCTCATGACCAACTTTGGCCAACCAAAGTTTAAACGGTTCAGCTTTGGGAGAGGGGATTGATTGAATTAGACGAAACATATTTTCAGTATCAGCACAATCGGTAAAACGAATTTTGCCATCACTTGCAATTAATTTCAACCGTACGATTTTATCGTACGTTTTACCCCCTTCTTTGATTAACTTTTGTTTTAAATCAGACCAATAACGCTTTGGAACAGCACTATCTGTCAAAACAGAAATAACATCAATTACGGAAAAGAACCATTTTTCTTGATTGTCATCCCAAAGACGACGAATTTGTTTTTGTTCAAAAAGGGCAATTGTTTTTTTCATAAAATAATCATACACCCAAATATAATACGAAGTCAACCATTTCCTCTTTTGCCTGTTATTTTTTAATTCCACACACAATCAATCCCCCCTTTATTTAAAGGGGGTGTCCGCCTAGGCGGACGGGGGATTTCGGGAGTTAACTCAAGCTTTCTGTTGGCAATTACTCTTTTCAAATCTTCAAAGATATTTTCCAAGTATTTAAATACTTGTTCATTTTCATAATTATCTTTTAGGTCATGTGAATCACCATCAATTTCTACTGCCAAACACAATTTGGCGCAATAAAAATCGACAATATAATTACCGATTGCTTTTTGTCTCAAAAATTTATAATTCAATCTTTCTTTTCTGGCAATCATATTCCAAAACAATAATTCGGCTTTGGTTGGATTCTTTCTGTTTTCTCTGGCTAATAATTTCAAATTTTTATTATATTCAAGATTGCCTTTTCTCGTTCTCATATCAATAAAATCTGTATCCATAGATTAAATTATATCCCGAAATCCTCAGCCCCGCCGCTGCGGGGCAGCTCCTTTAAAAAAGGAGCATTAACTTTAGGTCTGTCCACCTTTTGTTTGTGTTATAATCCACTATGTCCCAAAAAGAAATACGCACCCAATACACACCAAAACAATATCTCTCCGGTATTTACATTAATGAATTCGTAAAACCAAACCAACCCAAAGAACCTCATTTTTTTGTAATTAATTTAAGAAGTAATCTTGGCATTGACCCTCATGGTCAATTTTCCATAACCCCTCATATTTTAAGTGACAAAACCCTTTCTTTTTACAAAAAATATACCAATCTTCCTCTTGCCCTAACTTATCTTGGAACAAAACAATGTCATCCAATCGAAGAACAACCTTATATCATGAGATACAAAATAGAAGAAAAAGAAATTATTGGAAAATCAATCGCTGTCTTATCAAATAATCCAGAAGCAATCTTGAATCTACCAATCCTAAATGTCCTTGGTCAAGAAAATTTAAATAATGACTTTTTGAAATGTAATGTCATCATTCCCAGAAATATTTCGCTATAATAGGGTATGGCTGATATACAAAACGAAAAAGTTTCTTCCTTAGTCTCCCTTTGCAAACGTCGAGGAATAATATTTCAAAATTCCGAAATTTACGGTGGAATCCAAGGATTTTATGATTACGGCCCCATCGGTGTTTTAATGAAACAAAATTGGAAAAATATTTGGTGGAAAGAAAATGTCACCCAACGTCGTGATGTCCAAGGACTCGACGGTTCAATTATCACTCATCCAAAAGTCTGGGAAGCCTCAGGCCATGTCAAAAATTTTGCCGATATCGAAGACGGCAAAAAATTTAACATCATGTTTGAAACCCATGTCGGTGTCAAAAAAGGCGAAACTCTCAAAACCTATCTAAGAGGGGAGGCCTGTCAAACCATTTATCTTGATTTCAAAAATATCGTCGATTCAGTTAGGATAAAAATTCCCTTTGGTATCGCCCAAATTGGAAAAGCCTTTAGAAATGAAATCACTCCCAAAAATTTTCTTTACCGCACTCGTGAATTCGAACAATGGGATATTCAATTTTTTATTCACCCCAAAGATGAAAAATTTTGGTTTGATTATTGGAAAGAAAACCGCATGAATTTTTATAAAAAATTCTTCAACGAACCCGATAAACTCCACCTCCGTCAACACGAAAAAGATGAATTAGTCTTTTATGCCAAAGACGCCTATGACATCGAATACAATGCTCCCTGGGGTTGGGCAGAAATTGAAGGGGTTCATGATCGGACTGATTATGACTTGAAACAACACTCGGAATTTAGCCATCAAGATCTCCAGTATCTCGATCCGGAAACCCATGAAAAATATTTCCCCTATATTATCGAAAGTTCCGGTGGTGTTGACCGTAGTTTTTTCTTTTTGCTCCTCGACGCCTATCAAGAAGAAAAACTAGAAAATGGTGAAACCAGAACCGTTCTAAAAATCCATCCTCAAATCGCTGCCTACAAAATGTGTATTATTCCTCTGGCTTCCAATAAACCAGAATTAATAGACAAAGCCGAGCAAATTTACAGCAAACTTTATTCTAAATACTCAATTGATTTTGATGATTCTAGCAACATCGGCAAGAAATATCGCCGTCAAGATGAAATCGGTACTCCCTGGTGTTTGGTTGTCGATTATCAAACCCTAGAAGACCAAACCGTTAGTATCCGAGATAGAGACACAATGAAACAAATTCGTCTAAAAATAGACGAAGTTGACAATTGGCTCTATAAAGAGTTAAATAAAAACATATGAAAAAACTATCACTCATTCTAGTTTGCTCCTTTTTACTTTTTGGTTGCGGAGCCAAAAAAACTTCCAAAATTACCCCCACTCCTGTTCCCCGTACCTTCGAACTCCAAGAAGCCGATAAACCGGAAATTACCCTATCTTCCCGAGATGACGGTCACATGCTTTATTTAAAAATTAGCAAAATTCCCAGTTTTGTCGCCAGCATCGAATATGAATTGCTTTACAACGCTTCCGAAAGCGGCATGGAAATCGAAAAAGGACTAGGGGACACTTTAAAAGTTGAAGGCACCAGTCTGAGCCGTGATCTTCTTTTGGGAACAGAAAGTTGTACCAGTGGTTGTAAGTACAAATATGATGAAGGTATTACTGGCGGTACTCTCAATATCACTCTGGTTACCAAAGATAATCAAGTCGCCCCAATCCAAAAAAGCTTCACTCTCAAAAAAGATTCTAAAACTAAAAAGTTTCTTGTTACATTAACTGATGCTTTATCACCAACCGATACTACTGAGTGAGGTTTTAGAAATTTTAAAACCAGCTAGTGGCAAGACTTATCTCGATTGTACCCTAGGCAACGGCGGTCATACCCTAGCTTTATTGGAGGCCGGCGCCAAAGTAATTGCCTTCGAACAAGATCCAGACAATATCAAAATTGTCCAAGATAGGATTAACAATCCAAATTTAACAATAATTAACGATAATTTTTCTAATCTAAACAAACACTTATCCACTCTATTTGATGGTATTTTATTTGATCTTGGTCTCTCTATCAATCAACAAAAAGCCGTCAACAGGGGATTCTCTTTCAATGACGAACTATCTCTTGATATGCGTCTTGACCCCAATAATCAAACACTCACCGCCCAAGAAATCATCAATACTTTTAACCAAGAAGAGCTCTTCGAAATTTTTTCCAAAAATGCTCAAGAAAAAAATAGTCGTCAAATTGCAAGATTGATAACCCAGCATCGACCATTCAAAACTGCACTTCAACTCGCCACCATAATTAGAAAAAATTATCCTCAAAATTCTAAAATTGATCCTGCCACCAAAGTTTTTATGGCTCTTCGTATCTATGTCAACAATGAATTTGAAAATCTAAAAAATGCCTTAGAACAGACGTTATCTCTGATCAAACCAAATGCCCCAGTCTGCATTATATCTTTTCATTCAGGCGAAGATAGAATCGTAAAAAATTTTATTCGCTCCCATCAACTTCAATCAACCATGATCCTTCCCAGTCAAGCAGAAATCAAAAAAAACCCACTATCTCGCTCCGCCGTCCTCAGATCGTATAAAATAGATTAATGAGGCAAAAAATAATTTACATTATTACTTTCCTTCTTTTCCTTCTTCAAGTATTTTTTTCTATCTACTATAGCAATTCAATCGTGATCGAAAACCAAACCATTTCCGAATACCAAAAAAAACTTAATCAATTAGAACTAGATAATCAAACGTTCAAAATTAAATATCTCGAACTAACCTCTCTGTCTATTCTCGAACAATACGCCAATTCCAAAAATTATATTCCCATTAAAAATATACTCAAATGAACCAACAAAGATTAAAACTACTTTCGTTAAGTATCATCTTGGTTTTTGTTGTCGTTGTCGCTAAATTATTTTTCTTTCAAGTTATTTCTAGTTATTCCCTAAAAAGCAGAAATCTTTCTCAAATGTATAAAACTGAAAAAATATTACCTTCTCGAGGAGAAATAAAAGACTACAACAATTTTCCTTTAGCCACAAATATCAATCTATATAAATTAGCTATCTATAAACCAAATTTAACAGATGATTTAGTTAATGTTTTCAATAAAATTAATACTGTCAAACCAAATTTCATAATCGACAATCAAAACAGTATAAATCAATTTACTGCTAACCAAAATCAACTTTGGTATGTTTTTGCCACTCCTTTTACTGATTTAGAAAAAAAACAAATTGATTTCGATGGTATTAGTTTCGAAAAATACCAAACTAGATTTTACCCGGAAAAAGAAATGGCTAAACCCATACTTTCCGGTTTAGAAAAATACTACAATAAACAATTAACTGGTAAAACAGGCTTTATTCTCGCATCAAAAGATGCTATTGGCAACACTCTTTTAAGCCAAAAGACTTGGAGTATTCCTCATCAAAATGGATTCAATCTTCGTACCGGTATTTACAAAAATATTCAGTTTTTTACTGAAAAAATTCTCAAAGAAGGAATCGAAAAATATCAAGCCGATTCCGGATCTATTATAATCATGAATTCTCAAACCGGAAAAATAATTTCCATGGCTAGTTTTGAAAGCACTCCCTCTGCCAAAAACATTGCTATCGGCAATCTCTTTGAACCAGGATCAATTTTCAAACCCTTGGTCATGACCATGGCTCTCGATAATCAATCAATCAAACCAGATTTTATTTGCGCTAAATGCGACAGGGATAGAAATATCGGTTCTGACATTATTACTAATTGGGACGAAAAACATCATCCTGATTCCAATTTAAAAGATATTATTATCAATTCAGATAATATTGGTATGAGTTATATTATCGATGAATTAGGCGAAAAAAAGTTTTTGGAATATTTTCAAAAACTTGGTCTCTCTCAAAAATCCGGCATTGATTTACAAGGCGAAGCCAAACCATATCCGAAAACTTACTGGTCTCATATTGATCTTGCTGCTGCAAGTTTTGGTCAAGGCTTTGCTTTAACTCAAATAAAATTTTTACAAGTTTTTAATACTATTGCCCTAGACGGCAAAATGATAGATCCAAAAATTGTTCAATATCTTGAATCGGATAATGAAAAAATTCAAATAAAAAACCGTCCTCCAATCAATATTTTTAACGAAAAAGCTACTAAAGAAATGAAAAACATTCTCAAATATGCCGTTGAAAATGGACCACTTAGTAGTTTAAAAGACAAAAATATGGAAGTTTGCGCTAAATCTGGTACAGCTCAGGTTGCCATTGGCGGTAAATACAACGAGAATTCAGCTATTGCCTCCTACGTTGGCTTTTCACCTTGTGATAAACCCAAATTTACTATGATAGTCACCATAAATAACCCAAAAACTGCCATTTGGGGTTCCCAAACAGCTGCTCCAATTTGGTATGAAATTGCCCGATATCTCTATAATTTGTTATAATTGCCATAATAATGTTCTCTTTAACAGAAATAATTTACGGCTTTCCATGCAAAAAAATTAAATTTATTCGTCTCTCAGGATTAGAGGGAAAAGCCAGTACTGCAAAATTAATTCAACATATTTTAAATCACCAGAATATTGGTTGTAGTATTTATCATCCCAAATACAATTTAACCAAATTTGCCACCAAACAAATAAAACAAAACATAAAATATATAATTAGCGAATACCCTCATCCATTAATCAAAAAATCAATTAATGCTACTGTAAAACTTGATATCGATCCAGATAAAATCGCCCAAAAAATAAAAGTTACTCCAAAATCACTTTCTTTTGAATATAAGAATATAAATTTTGTCACCAACAGTCCCTTTTATTTTTTAGTCAATATCATTACTGTTGCCTTTGATGTTTGTAGTAAAATCGGAATTACTACAGCCGATTTTGTAAGAAACATCGAATATTTTCCAGAAATACCCGGTCAAAGAGAGGAAATCACCAATAAATATAAATTTAGAACTTTTCTTGATTCATCCAAAACACCTCTAGCCATTAAGGCCATTCTTCATTCTCTGTCTCTAATTCCTCACAAAAAATTTTACATAATTTTTGGTTATTCTAGTTTTTGGAATCCTACCTTTAAATCAGAAATCGGTCAAATTTTAATTAAATACGCCGATAAAATTTTTTTAACCAGTGACGATTTGAAAAATGAAACAATCGAAAAAATTTCTCAAGACTTGTTTGGCAAAAATCAACAAAAAATTACCATTATTACCAATCGCCAGGATGCCTTTAACGAAGCAGTCAAAGCTGCCAACCCCTCAGATTTTATTATTGCCCTTGGCCATGGTCGAAAGAATTATTTAATTCAAAATAATACTCGTTTTCCTTGGTCGGAAGCAGAAGCTTTTCGCACCGCATTTAGATTAAAAAAACAATAATATGCCCCAATACAACATCAAAACAACCGACATAGAAAAAGCATATTCTTTAGGTCTTTTACCTCAAAGAAATGATCCTCATTATTTCTATCAAGATACTTCCAGTCGTTCTAATTTAAGAAATTTTATTCTGTCATCAGAAAATAGAAGAATAATAAATAAAACTCAAGAATTCACTTATAAAAAAATACCTCTCAAATATGATCTCGATATTCAAAAACAAATATTTTCTTGGCTAAAAATACTAAAATGGGATTTTCCCATAAGTTCAGTTAAAACAATCTTTACAAAACATATTTTTAATTATCTTTACGTTTGGTATGATCAAAACCAAAACATAGCTGCTTATGCCGTTTGTTATTTTTCAAAAAAAATTTCTCATATTGCCTATGTTTTTTATGATCCAAAATATGATCATGGTAATTTACCTATCAGATTAGTTCTCCAAGTAATAATTGATAGTCAGCAAGAAAATCTCGATTATTGCTATCTCGGCCGTTTTTCACAAAATGTTGGATATTACAAACGCACCATGCCCGGTTTCGAATATATTGATACCGGCATCTGGAAATCTTTATGAACATTCATATCTTAGGTATTGCCGGTTCTATGACCACTCCACTAGCTCTCTTTCTAAAACAGCAAGGTCATATAATCACTGGTTCCGATCAAGGAAAAATTTTTCCGCCTACTTCTGAACTACTAAAAAATATTCCTCTTAACCAACCCTTATCAAAAAAAATAGATCTATGTATTGTAGGCTCTTCATTTAATAAATTTCAAAAGACCAAAGAAGAATTTAAATTCATTCACGACAATCATATTCCCTATATTTCCGCCACCAATTTTATAAGCAATCATATTTCTCAAACCAATTCAGTTTTAGTTGCCGGTACCTATGGCAAAACCAGTATTAGCTCTCTTTTGGCCTGGAATCTCTATCAGGCCAAACTAAATCCTTCTTATTTTTTTGGCGGCACTGCCATCAATGATTTTCCTTCTCTTCAAATTACCGATTCTGACTGGTCAGTTTTGGAAGCTGATGAATCAATTAACGGTTTGGATAAACAAGCCAAATTTTTATATTATCCCGTCAAATTTCTAATTATTACTTCCGCTTCTTGGGAACACAAAGAAAGTTATACAAGTAACCAAGACAATTTTGAAGCTTTCAAAAAGTTAATTCAAAAAGTCCCCGTCAACGGTCTAATTATTGCCAACAAAAAAGGCGAAAACATAAAAAAACTATTAAAATTTTCTCAAGCACCAGTCATTTATTATGATCAAAACAACGAAAAAGCCGTAGAATTATTTTGTAAAAATATAAATATAAAATTCGATAACAAATTCCCTGGCATCAAGAGAAGGTTGGAATTAATCAAAGAAAAAAATAATATTTTAATTTTTGACGATTTTGCTCAATCGGTTCCCAGAATAAAGTATGTAATAAATACGCTTCAACATCTCTATCCTGAATACAATCTTAAGGTTTTGTTCGAACCTCACGCTAGTTTTTTGAAACATTCAATTAAAAATTTGGGGTCTGCTTTTGCCGGAGTTAATGAAATAGTCTTATCAAGTATTACCTATGGAAAGGATAAAAACAAAAGAATAACCATTAATGATTATCGAAGAGAAATCGGCTCAAAATTGATTTACTTACCTTTAAAATCAGATATAATTAATCATTACCAAAAAACATTAAAACCTTTTGATCTTCTGGTCCGATTTTCATCAGGCGGAGAAAACATATGTCAAAATATTTAGTCACCGGCGGTAAACCCTTAAAAGGAGAAGTTTCAATTCGTGGTGCCAAAAATGCCTCATACAAACAAATAATCGCCACCCTTTTAAGTAACGAAGAAAGTCAGCTAAGCAATATCCCTCTCATTTCTGATGTCAAAATTACTCAAAGCATTTGTGAACAACTCGGATCTAAAATTTCTTATACCGGTGAACATAGTTTAACTATTCACACACCAACAATTACCAACAATACCGTTCCTTTTGGAACTGGCCAAAAATCACGTACCTCTTTTATGTTTCTTGCTCCGCTTTTATTGCGCACCGGTAAAGCTATTTTTCCTCTTCCTGGTGGCGATAAGCTAGGTTCCCGTCCCCTTGATCGACTTTTTGATTGTCTAAAAACCATGAACGTCAAAATTAGTGAAAACAAAGATATTGTCACTATGGAAACTTCTGAAATAAAATCAACTCATTTCAAATTTAACAAACCAAGCCATACGGTTACCGAAAGTGTGCTAATGATTGCCACTCTTGCCAAAGGTGAAACAATTCTTGAAAACTGCGCCCAAGAACCGGAAATTGATGACTTAATTCTTCTTCTCAACAAAATGGGAGCCAAAATTCAACGTCATTTAGACAACCCAGCCACCATTACCATCCAAGGCGTTTCAAAATTATCCGGCGCTAAACATGAAGTCATTGCCGATAGAAATGAAGCCGTTACCTTTGCCTGCGCCGCTCTTGCCACCAAAGGCTCTATAAATATTTTGCGTATTAATCCAGAAATTATTAAGACTTTTCTCGATACTATTACCAAAATGGGAGCACAAGTCAAAAAAGGGAACGATGAAGTATCTGTTACTTGGGTTGGACCTCTTAAGGCCTGTGATATTGAAACCGGCCCCCACCCAATGTTTATGACTGATTGGCAAGCAGTATTTACTGTTGTTTTATCTCATGCCGTTGGTTGTAGCTCCATTATCGAACGCGTTTTTCCTTATCGTTTCCACCATATTAAAGAATATGAAAAAATGGGACTAAAAGCAAAATTCTTTAATCCAAAAGTTGAAGACCCAAAAAATTATTATGAATTTAATCCTGAAAGCGATAAACCTGAATATTTTCATGGCGTCAAAATTTACGGTCCTACCCACTTACATCCATCAAATTTTGATATAAATGACCTAAGAACAGGCGCTTCTATCACTATTGCCGCTCTTTCAGCCTCGGGCAAATCAACCATCGATGGTGTCGAATATATTGAAAGAGGATACGAAAAATTAGCCGACCGCTTGTGTTATCTTGGCGCTGAGATAGAATATATTAAGACATGATTCATCTATTTTTAGGATTATTGCTCTTTTCTTTTTTTACCACCAGTATTCTTGTTATCCCTTTTATTAGCATCCTTTTTAAATTAAAATTTCAACGTCAAAAACAAATCACCAAAGATTTTCAAAATAAACACACTCCTATTTTTGATAAATTTCATTCCCAAAAAACCGGCACTCCAGTCGGTGGGGGATTACTAATTATTTTTTCCGTTTCCCTTTTATTTGCTTTTCTTTTTAACCTTTTGAAATTCAGCAAAATTTTTATTTCCAATAATTATCAAATCAGTCTGGAAATTTTTATTATCTTTTTTACCTTCATCAGCTTTGGTTTAATCGGCCTTTACGATGATGTTCTCAAATTTTTTGGTTTCAAAAAAACAGGTTTTTTTGGTCTTAGAATGCACCATAAATTAATCCTTCAATTATTTATAGCTTTTCTCGTTTCTCTTTTAATTAATTTTGGTCTGAAAATTAATTTTATGTATATTCCATTTTTGGGTGCTATTCATCTTGGTTGGTTTTTTATCCCAATTTCCATGGCCATTATCATCACATTCGCCAATTTTTTCAATATTACTGACGGTCTAGATGGCCTCTCCTGCGGTCTGCTAATGATTGCTCTTTTTGCCTTTTGGTTTATCAGCAGTGCTTCACTGGACACACCAATATCTCTCTTTCTGGCTCTTTGGATTGGATCTCTTATTGCCTTTCTTTATTTTAATATTTACCCCGCTCGTATTTGGCTTGGCGATGTCGGTTCACTATCTTTTGGCGCCACCATTGCTGTCATTTCAATTTTACTTGGAAAAATCATTCCCTTAATTATCGTCGGTTTACCATTTGTTATCGAAGGAATGAGTAGTGCTATTCAAATTGTTTCCAAAAAATATTTTCACAAAAAATTTCTTCCTGCCGCCCCTTTCCATTTAACTCTTCAACAAATGGGTTGGGAAGAACCTAAAATCGTTATGCGAGCTTGGCTCGCCGGTATTATTTTGGCAATTTTTGGCTTATGGCTTGGACTAAATTAATTCCAAAGTATTTGGGTATTCCTTATTATTCAAATATTCATCATTTAAAATCAGATAATATTGCCTTACTTGGTAAGGGCAATTACAAAGAAATCGCTAAAGCCCAAAAAGAATTTCCACAAAGGAGAATAGGTATCGATTGTTCCGGCCTAGTCTGTCAATTATTAAACTTACCCAATCCTCGTAGAACCAATGCCAATATGCTCACCTCAGCTCCTCTAAGCCATCCGATAGACATTAAAGATATAAAATCCGGTGATTTAATTCGTCAAAAAAAAGGCCACCATGTTGTTTTAGTGATCAAAAAAAATGATGATAAAATAGAATATATCGAAAGCAGCCGCAAAAAAGGTGGGGTAGTAAAAAATACAATCAGTATTCACGATCCTGAATTTTTCAAAGAAGGCGTTTTTCGCCTATTTTTCCTCGATTAATTCCCGATATTGCAACGGTTCAAGCGATATAATTTCCACTTCCGTACCACATTCTTGGCATTCCAATATATCTCCTATTAAAACATTATCAGTTTGAGGAATTTCTTTTTGGCAATCTGGACAAATTATTTTCATGTTAGACTATTATACCAATGACACCTCTTATCAAAATAGACCAAATTTATTTCAAAAGAGAAGATCAAAATATTACTGGCTCAGCCAAAGATAGGGCAATATCAGTCCAATTAGATACTTTAATAAAACAAAATTATAAAGAGGCAGTAATTTCATCAACCGGTAACGCTGCTATTTCGGCTCAATATTTCTGTGATAAATTCAATATCCCCTTAAAAATATTCGTTTCATCTAAAACTAATCCCAATAAATTAAAACTATTAAAAAATTACACTACTTCACTTAAACCAGTTTCTGATGCTTTCAAATATGCAAAAAGCAATAATGCTTATTTACTACGTCAATCAACTGACCCAATTGCTCAAATCGGTTATAGTGAAATTAGTAAAGAAATATTAAATGAATTACCACAAACTACCAGTATTTTTGTTCCCGTTGGATCTGGTACCACACTCCTTGGTATCGCTTCGATTTTTCCAAACACATACGCAGTTCAAGAAGCTTCCAATTGTCCAATTGCATCGCATTTTGACAATAATTTTCAAAAAGAAGAAAATTCTTTATGTGACTCTTTGGGTGCAAAACTTTTGCCATTAAAAAATATAATTTTCCAAAAAATAAAAAATGGTGCCGTTATCCAAAATCAGGAACTTAAAAAAGCCCAAGAATATTTAGAAAAAAATAATATTTTCACTTCTCCAGAAGGTGCTCTTGCCCTCGCCGGTTATTTTAAATTTAGTCAAAAAGCCGGTAATTTTCCCGTTATTATTTTGACCGGAGCTAAAAGATGAAAAAATATATCGACTTAATCAATAAATCAGGTTATGACATTTATTTTCTTGTCGTTGATAAAAATTTAGATATCAACTTACCCGAATTAAAATATTTTTATAAAATATATTTACCCGAAAACGAAATCAAAAACAGTGGCCATCTTTTATCACTTAAAAACACTCAAGATTTTATCAAACAAAACTCTTTACGAAACAATCACTTACCGGCAATCTTACCTTTTAAACCATCTGCCAAAATTGACAAAATATGTGAAAAAAATGCTTGGTTATTCTTGAGTAATACTGCTAAATTAAACCGTTTCCTCGAAGACAAAGTAAAATTTTATCAATTTTGCGAACAAGAAAAATTACCTGTTATACCATCAAATATTGATAAATTTACTAGAGAGAATTTTGAAAAATATTCTAAAGGTTCTGAGATTGTAATTCAGTCACATTTTGGCTGGGCAGGAAATTCCACCTTTTCTGCAAAAAATTACGATGAAATAAAAGATAAAATTGGTGAAAATTCTATTGTAAAATTTTCGCCATTTATCAAAGGCACTACCTATACAAACAATTGTTGTCTTACCAAATTCGGATTACTTCAAAGCCCTTTGGCCATTCAAATAAATGATAACTTCGCCACTATTGGCCGATCTTGGCCAAGCAATCTAAATGAAAACCAAATTGCCACAACCGGAAAATTAACTAATCAATTTGCCTCAAGTCTTTCAAAATTAAATTATCACGGCTATTTTGGATTAGACTTTTTGATCAATCAAGATAATATTTATATCCTAGAATGCAATCCAAGATTTACCGCATCTTTCGCTTTTTATCATTTTCTAGAAAAACAAAATAAAATCAATTCTCTAATCTATTATCATCTTTTAGAATTTCTTGATATTGATTATGAAGTAGATATAGATACCGAACAAAAACGAATAATTGCCCCTATTAAAGGCACCCACCTAAAAAAAATACATGAAATTTAGATCACCTCTGCCCCTCTATATTTCTATCCTTTCTCTGATTGGTATTTTTTTCATTTCTATCTCTACTCAAACAGAAGCTAGCTTAACTATCGGTAATAAATATTTTTTCATTCAAAAACAAATACTCTGGCTCACCTTGGGTATTATTACTTTTTGTATTGCTTCCAAAATAAATTTGAATTTCATTAAAAAATATTCTTTTCCTTTTTATTTAATTGTCAATTTTCTCCTACTCATCGTTTTGATTCCAAATATCGGCACTCAAGCCCTGGGTGCCAAAAGATGGCTTAGTTTAGGACCATTGGGTAGTCTCCAACCATCGGAATTAGCCAAAATGATCGCCATTATTTTTTTTCCTTTTCTCTTTTCCCAAGAAAAGAACCGAAATTTAAAAACCCTCCTTATTTATCTTGGAGTTCCTCTATTTCTAATTATTCTCGAACCAAATCTTAGTACTGCCGTTTTGCTCTCCGTTATTTGTCTTGTAATTTATTATCTTTCAAATGCTCCCTTGGGATCGATCATGACTTTTAGTTTCCTCTCTATTATTTTTTTTACGGTTCTAACCCTTATTTCGCCATATCGTTTTACTCGACTCAAAACTCTTCTCAACCCAAACACTAACACCACCTCCACGTCGTATCATAGTAATCAAATTATTTATGCTCTCGCTTCCGGTGGTATCTGGGGAAAAGGTTTTGCCAATTCTAATCAAAAATACAAATATTTACCTAAAATTTCAACCGATTCTATCTTGGCTATCATTGGCGAAGAAACCGGATTTATCGGTATTAGTTTAATTTTTTATATTTATCTCCTCTTGGTCGGTCATTTGTTTCGAATAGCCAAAAAAATTGACGATAATTTTGAATCACTTTTGGTTGCCGGAACTGGTGCGTGGATAGCTTTTCAAACTATCATTAATATCGGTGCTATTGCCAATATTATCCCTTTAACTGGTATTCCACTTCCTTTTATTTCTTATGGTGGATCTTCTCTAACATCTCTCTTTTTTACTCTCGGCCTAGTCTATAATATCGAAAAAAAACATTATAACTTGATATACTTAAACAATGGAAAGGAAAATAATAATCACCGGCACCCATCTCACCCCCGCTCAAGAATTAATCGGACAATTAAAAGAAGACAAAACTACTAATTGGCAAATTGTCTATATCGGTCGTCTTTCTCCGTCAATTGAGTCAAAGATTATTCCAGAATTAAATATTAAATTTTATGGTATCAATTGTGGTAAATTTGATCGAAAATTTATTGATAAAACTATTCTAGGTTTGCCAAATATTTTTAAAGGTATTTTTCAAGCACACAAAATTATCAAAATTGAAAAACCTGACATCATTGTTTCTTTTGGTGGCTACGTTTCTGTGCCGGTTGTTGTAGCCGGAAAACTTAGTTCCATACCCTCCATCACTCACGAACAAACCTTTACCCAAAGCCTTGCAACCAAAATTAATTCCTTTTTTGTCAATAAAGTTGCTCTTTCCTTTCCTATAGAAAACATAAAAAAATCAGTCTTAACCGGTAATTTACTTAGAAGAGAATTATTTCTTCAAACTACGCCTATTTCTTCAAAACCAATTATTTTTATCACCGCCGGTAATCAAGGATCAGTTATTATTAATTCCAATATCAAAAAAATTCTCCCTTCCCTAAAAAAATTTTTTGTCATCCATCAAACCGGCAATATCGATTACAAAAAATATAAAATATTAGAAACAAAATATAATAATTACAAAACATACGACTACATACCTGCCTCCAACATCGGTCCAATTTTTACTCAAGCAGAAATAATTATTAGTCGTGCCGGCGCCAATACCACTCAAGAAATTATTGCTCTCAATAAAAAATCAATTCTTATTCCTCTTCCTTTTGCTCAACAAAACGAACAATTATTAAATGCCCAATATGTTCAAAAAATACTACCAAAAAGAACAATTATTATTCCCCAAATAGAATTAAATCACCACTATTTACTTCAATCCATTAAAAAATTATCTCTTTTACCAAAAATACCTTTTAAAAATCTTAAACCCAATCTTAAACTTTTAAACCTTATTCATGAAATTATTTAAATTTTTTACTCTTTTTCTATTTTTTTTTCACACCACTGCTCCAATATCGCTTTTGTCCAATAAAACAAACTTCTCAAAAAAAATGGAAAATGCCATCGATTCTCTCAAATTAAAAACCGGCAATATTGTTTACAAAGATTTTGTCGATCAAGTTGAATTTGATCTTGATAATTGCCATGTCGTCCTTTCAACCCAAAAAGATCCTTTAAATCAACTTATCACTTTGCAAGAAGCCCAAAAAGTCGCTAAAATTAATCAATCAATTATTTCTTTTATTGATCTTTCAGTAGAGCATCCGTATGCAACACTCAAAAATAATTAGCGGAATAGACATCGGTTCTTCAAAAATTACCACAATTATCGGTCAACACTTCCAACAAGAAGATAGGTTCAATATTATCGCCGTTTCTTCTATACCGGCGGTTGGTTTTCGTAAAGGTCAAATTGTTAACCTTGAACAAGCTTCGGCTACCATCACTCAAAGCGTTGAATCAGCTGAAAGAATGGCGGGCTTTCAAATAAATAACGCCTATGTTACCATCGCTGCTTCACATATTGAATCAATTAATTCTACAGGTGTTGTTGCTATTAGCGGACCAAATAACGAAATTAGCCAAGAAGATATCGGCCGTGTTATCGAAGCCGCCAAGGCCATTACTTTACCCGCCGGTAAAGAAATTCTCCATGTCATTCCTCGAGTTTATACTGTCGATGGTCAAGAAGGCATTATTGACCCGATTGGTATGAACGGTGTCCGTCTGGAATTAGAAGCTCATTTAATTCTTGCTTCAACTCCAGCAATAAAAAATACCAAAAAATGCCTTGAAGATATTGGTATCGCTATCAATGATTTAATGTATTCTGGTTTGGCCGCCGCCAAAAGTGCTCTAACCGATACTGAAAAAGAACTAGGTGTCGCCCTTGTCGATATTGGCGGTAGTATTTCTACCATCACTATTTTTCATGAATCTTCTCCTTCTTTTTCTGCCGTCATTCCAATTGGTTCGAACAATATTACCAATGATATTGCTATTGGTCTTCGATATTCCCTAGAAAACGCCGAGAAAATTAAAATTCAATTAAGTAAAATCACCGAAAACAAAAAATTTGAAGACGAAATCGAGCTTTCTCATTTCGGTATTGTCAACGAAGACAAGAAAAAACTTTCTCTCCAAACTACTATCAACGGCATCATAAAACCGCGACTTGAAGAAATTTTTTCTGTCATCTTGGGACAAATTCAAAGTAGTGGTTATTATAATTTAATCCCTGCTGGTATAGTTATTACCGGTGGAGGTGCACTCACTATCAATGCCAAAGAAATTTGCAGCAAGATTATTGGCTTGCCTGTCCGTATTTCCCAAGCTCCTCAAATCGGAGGTATAGTTGATGAAATCCTCAATCCGGCCTATACTAGCTCAATCGGTCTTTTGTTATATTTTCAAGACGATACTCGAAAATTTAATTTTCCTGCCATCAAAAAATCCGGCGCTGCCTTCTCTGGAATTTTTGGAAGAGTCAAAAAACTTATTAGACCACTCTTGCCTTAATTTATATGCCTTTAATAAAAACTCTCGCCGGTCAATTTGCCAAAATCAAGGTTATGGGTGTTGGTGGTGGTGGCAATAATGCTATTAATTCCATGATTGAAGAAGGCGATATCCGCGGCGTCGATTTTATTGCCGTCAACACCGATTCTCAAGCTTTACTTAATTCCAAAGCTCCAATAAAAGTTCAAATTGGTGAAAAAATTACCAAAGGTCTTGGTGCTGGCGGCAATCCTCAAATTGGCCAAGAAGCTGCCCAAGAATCGGAAGAAAGAATAAAAGAATTACTCGAAGGTACCGATATGCTCTTTATTACCGGTGGTATGGGTGGAGGTACCTGTACCGGTGCCGCTCCTATCATTGCCAGAATTGCCAAAAAAGAATTAGGAATCCTCACTATCGCTGTTGTTACCAAACCATTTCTTTTTGAAGGCACCCGCCGCATGACTAACGCCGAAGAAGGTATTTCCCTTTTAAAAGATCATGTTGACACTTTGATTGTCATTCCTAATCAAAAAGTTATGGAAGTTGTTCACGATAAAGCCACTCTCCTTGAAGCCTTTAAAGTTGCCGATTCTGTTCTGACAAAAGGTACTCGGGCTATTGCCGATTTAATTACTGTTCCCGGACTAATTAATCTTGATTTTGCCGATATTAAATCAGTAATGAGCAATGCTGGTTCGGCTCTGATGGGAGTAGGCGAAGCTGAAGGTGATGATCGAGCCCAAAAAGCTGTTGAAGCCGCTATTTGTTCACCTCTAATCGAAGTCAATATTGATGGTGCTCGTGGAGTTTTGATAAATATTACCGGTGGTCCTGATCTGACCATGGCCGAAATTGAAGAAGCCGCCAAAACTATTACTGCAAAAACGTCTCCAGATGCCAACATCATTTTTGGCGCCTCAATTGACAAAGAATTAAAAGATAAAATTAAAATTACTGTTATTGCCACCGGCTTCGATCCCAATGCTCAAAGAATTTATCAATCATTCAAAAAACCAGTCCAACAACAAACCACTCTCATTTCCGACACTGCTTCTCCCGAAACTTCAAACACCGTCGACCCAGCTACTATTGATAAATACCTGGGTGATCAAGAAATTCCTCAAGGAATAAACATCGACGACGAGTTCGACATCCCCGCCTTTCTAAGAAAAAATAAATAAATTCTTTTTTAAATCTCTATATAATTAAACGCCTCATTAAGCTGTTTATCAATTTTTGGAATTACTTGCACCCCTTCCTCTCTATCAGAATTAACAGACCATATTGACACATCAGGTTCTATATAACTGTCTCTAGCCCCAAAAAGCGTAACTGGATATTTAACCAATTGATAACCAAAAGATATCATCGAACCATTATTTCTCAATTGATGTAAATAAAGACACCAATAATCCGAATTAAAATAATTTCCACCATAATAACTAAGAATATCCTTATTTTTTAAATGTATT
>ERZ795044.1640-NODE-1640-length-20103-cov-6.343027_pt1 | contig 20103 bp, 25 predicted proteins | sample MGYA00375128_ERZ795044 | MGnify/ENA primary metagenome ERZ795044 (study PRJEB30173, sample SAMN05720213) | anaerobic digester metagenome | isolation source: active sludge of municipal wastewater-treating anaerobic digesters | place: USA | collected 2014-12-22 ... | reverse complement strand
TGACTAGAGTCAAAGCCTTGCACCCCCCCGCGGACGGCAAAGGCCAAGCGCCGGGATGGGTGGTTCGACGAACGACTCTAGACGGAGACATCCCCATGTCCGGACCCCTGGAACACGAGCCGCACGGCGCTCACCAGACCAAGAAGGCCACGCTCAGCGGCTGGATCGGCTCGGTGCTCGAGTACTACGACTTCTTCATCTACGCGACCGCGGCGTCGCTGATCTTTCCGCAGGTGTTCTTCCCGAACACCGACCCGAAGGTGGCGATCATCGCGTCGCTGGCGACCTATGGCGTGGGCTACGTGGCGCGCCCGATCGGCGCCTTCTTCCTCGGCCACTGGGGCGACACGCACGGCCGCAAGCAGGTGCTGATCATCTGCATGTTCCTGATGGGCTTCTCGACCGTGGCCGTCGGCCTGCTGCCGACCTACGAGCAGGTCGGCCTGCTGGCCCCGGCGCTGCTCGTGCTGCTGCGCCTGGTCCAGGGTTTCGCGGTCGCCGGCGAGATCTCGGGCGCCAGCTCGATGATCCTCGAGCACGCGCCGTTCGGGCGCCGCGGCTTCTTCTCGAGCTTCACGCTGCAGGGCGTGCAGGCCGGTCAGATCCTGGCCGCGGCGGTGTTCCTGCCGCTGGCCCACTTCATGCCGACCGAGGCCTTCAACAGCTGGGGCTGGCGCATCCCGTTCCTGCTGAGCTTCGTGGTCATCATCGCCGGCTACATCATCCGGCGCGAGGTTTCCGAGACGCCCGCCTTCGCCGAAGAGAGCGAGCACGGCGCCGTCCCGAAGGCGCCGATCGTCCAGGCCGTCACCGAGAGCTGGCGCGACATGCTGCGCGTCGTCTGCATGGCGCTGATGAACGTGATCCCGGTCGTCACGACGATCTTCGGCGCCGCCTACGCGGTGCAGCCGGGCTACGGCATCGGCTTCGCGAAGGACGTGTACCTGTGGATTCCCGTGCTCGGCAACCTCGTCGCGGTGCTGGTGATCCCGATCGTCGGCAACCTGTCCGACCGCATCGGCCGGCGCCCGCCGATCATCGTCGGCGCCATCGGGTCGGGCCTGCTGTCCTTCGGCTACCTGTACGCGATCAGCATCCACAACGTGCCGCTGGCGATCGCGATGTCGATCCTGATGTGGGGCATCGTGTACCAGGGCTACAACGCGGTCTTCCCGAGCTTCTACCCGGAGCTGTTCCCGACCCGCGTGCGCGTCTCGGCGATGGCGATCTCGCAGAACCTGGGCACGCTGGTGACGGCGCTGCTGCCGGCGCTGTTCACCTTCGTCGCGCCGCCCGGGTCGACCGGCATCCCGATGGTGGTCGGCAGCATCACGCTGGGGGTCACGATCCTGGCGGCGCTGGCGGCCTGGAGCGCCCGCGAAACCCACCGCGTCCACCTGAACGACCTGGGCGACCCGAAGGCCCGCCCGGTCGACCGGGCCGACTACGACCGGATCCGCGTCCAGGCCTTCGAGGACGCGCGCCTGGCCAAGGCCGCCGCCTGACCGCGCCGGGCCCGGCGCCCCCGTGTGCGCCGGGGCCGGACCGGCCGGGCGCTCGGGTCGGAACGGGCGGTGACGTAGACTTCGCCGCCGCCCGACTGACGAGACGCGCCGCCATGAGCCAGGACCGCAAACCCGTGACCCTCCATCGCCTGCGCGAGATGCATGCCGCAGGCGAACCGATCGCGATGCTGACCGCCTACGACGCCAGCTTCGCCCGCGTCGCCGACGAAGCCGGCGTCGACTGCCTTCTGGTCGGCGATTCGCTGGGCATGGTGCTGCAAGGCCAGTCGAGCACCGTGCCGGTGACGCTGGACGAGATGGCGTACCACGTGCGCTGCGTGGCGCGCGGCAACCGCAGCGCCTGGGTCATCGGCGACCTGCCCTTCGGCAGCTACCAGGGCTCGAACGAGCAGGCGCTGGCCAGCGCGGTGGCGCTGATGCAGGCCGGTGCACACATGGTCAAGCTCGAAGGCGGCGGCTGGACCGCCGCCACGGTGCGCTTCCTCACCGAGCGCGGCATCCCCGTCTGCGCGCACCTGGGACTGACGCCGCAATCGGTGCATGCGCTGGGCGGCTACCGCGTCCAGGGTCGCAGCGACGAGGCGGCGGCCACGCTCAGGCAGCACGCCACGGAGCTGGCCGAGGCCGGCGCGGCGATGCTGGTGCTCGAACTGCTGCCGTCGGCGCTGGCGAGCGAGGTCACGCGGAGCCTGCCGATCCCGGTGATCGGCATCGGCGCGGGCGTCGGCTGCTCGGGCCAGGTGCTGGTGCTGCACGACATGCTCGGCGTGACCGGCGGCAAGCTGCCGCGCTTCGTGCGCAACTTCTTGGAGGGCCAGCCGTCGGTGTCGGCTGCGCTGGGCCATTACGTCGCCGAGGTGAAGGCGCGGCGCTTTCCGGACGACGCCGTCCACGGCTACTGATCGGGCGCCGATGCAGACCGTCCACACCCTCGCCGACCTGCGCGCGGCCCTCGGCGGCCCGGGCCGCTGCGCCTTCGTCCCGACCATGGGCAACCTGCACGAGGGCCACCTCGCCCTGGTGCGCCAGGCCCGGGCCAGCGGCCTGCCGGTGGTGGCAAGCATCTTCGTCAATCGCCTGCAGTTCGCGCCGCACGAAGACTTCGACCGCTACCCGCGCACGCTGCCCGAGGACTGCGCCAAGCTCGCGCCGGCCGGCTGCGACCTCGTGTTCGCGCCCGCGGAGGACGAGCTCTACCCGGTGCCGCAGGGCTACAAGGTGCACCCGGATCCGGCACTGGCCGACATCCTCGAAGGCCACTTCCGCCCCGGCTTCTTCGTCGGCGTGTGCACCGTGGTGATGAAGCTGTTCGGCTGCGTGCAGCCGGCGGTGGCGGTGTTCGGCAAGAAGGACTACCAGCAGCTCGCGGTGATCCGGCGCATGGTCGAGCAGTTCGCGATGCCGGTGCGCATCGAGGCCGGCGAGACGCGCCGCGCCGACGACGGCCTGGCGCTGTCGTCGCGCAACGGCTACCTCGGCGCGGCCGAGCGCGCCGAGGCGGTGGCACTTTCGCAGGCGCTGAAGTCGCTGTCGATCGCCTGCCGGGCCGCGCCGGGCGAGCGCGTGGCCCTCGAGGCGCAGGCGATGAGCGCGCTCGCCGCGCGCGGCTGGCAGCCCGACTACCTGACCGTGCGCCGCCGCGACGACCTGCAAGCGCCCTCGCCCGCCGATGCGTCGGCGCCGCTGGTGGCGCTGGGCGCGGCGCGCCTGGGCGCCACGCGGCTGATCGACAACCTCGAGTTCTAGGGCCTGTTCACACGACGGGGAGACGCGCGTGACTCGACAAACGGACACCCGCAAGGCGTGAACGGCAGCCATGGCGGCTGCTGTGGCGAGGATTTGCAACGCGGCGGGCGACCGTCTGCCGAGATCACCCTTCGGGCCGGGGCACCCCAAGGCGCTGGGCGGCGTTGCGCCGCTTGCCCGGGCGGCCAGCCCGGGCCGCGCACCGCGCCTTGCCCAGCACCTTGGGCCGCCCCGGCGCGCGCCTTCCCGTAGTGTGAGCAGGCCCTAGCGGGTTCGTCCCCTCGTCGGTGGGATGGCTGGTGTCACATCCAGCCCTTAGGCTCGTTCCATGCTCTTCGCCGCCTACCGCTCGTTCAACAACCGCTCTGCGCTGGCACGGGCGCGCATCGCCGGCTGCTACGCCTGCCTGGCCACGTTCACCGCCGAGCAGGTGGTCGGCTGGACGCACGACGACACCACGGCTGTATGCCCCCAATGCGGCATCGACGCGGTGCTGCCCAATGTCGACGATCCGCAGACGCTGCGCGCCGCTCAGGAGCGCTGGCACCCGCGGGACCGTGGGCTGGGTATCGCCCCATCCGGCAACTGAGTCGAGGCGGGGTCCGTCCATCCGACGGTCCGGCTCACCCCCCGCTGAGTGCCATCACGATCGCGAGGTCCTGCGCCGGGTCGAGCGCATGGTCGAGGTCGTGGACCGCCCGCCCGTCGACGAACACCCGCATGTGCGGCCGCAGCCGCTCCTGTTCGTCGACGACGCGGAAGCGCAGGCCGGGGTGACGCCGGTCCAGGTCGGCCAGCACCTCGCCGAGCGTCGCGCCGCTGGCCTCGACCTTCGAGCGCCGCGTGTACGACTGCAGTGCGCTCGGGATCAGCACCTTCATCGTCGCAGCCCGCGCAGGCTCAGCGGCGTTCGGCCACGTCGACCGCGTAGATCTCGGGCAGGTGGCGCGCGAGGCACGACCACTTCGCGCCCTCGTCGCGGCTGGTCCAGAGTTCGCCGCTGGTGGTGCCCAGGTACAGGCCGACAGGGTCGAGCGTATCGCCCGTCATCGCCTGCCGCTTGACCGTCCACCAGGCCTGCTCGGCGGGGAAGCCCGTGTCCAGACGCTGCCAGGTGCGGCCGCCATTGCGCGTGACGTAGGCCGCGGGCCGGCCCTGCGGGCTGGTGCGCGGCCACACGTCCGTGCCGTCCATCGGAAACACCCAGGCAACGCCGTCGTCGCGCGGGTGCAGCACCAGCGGGAAGCCGATGTCGCCCACGCGCCGCGGCATCTTCAGGCCGATGCGCTGCCAGGTCGTGCCCGGGCGGTCCAGGCGGTAGATGCCGCAATGGTTCTGCTGGTACAGACGGTCGGGGTTGCTCGGGCACAGGCGCACGACGTGGGGGTCGTGGAAGGTGACCGTGCTCGGGTCGAAGCCGCCGACGACCTGCATGCCCTCGACCAGCGTGCGCCAGTGGGCGCCGCCGTCGGTGGACTCGTGCACGCCCCCGCCCGACATGCCGAAGTACAGGTGCCGGGCATCGCGCGGGTCGACGATGATCGAATGCAGCTTCGGCCCGTCGGGGGTGCCGTCCTGCACCGTGCCCATCCACTCGCGGAACTGCGGGTCGTCGTTGACCGAGGCGAACGGCGACCAGGTCGCGCCGCCGTCGTCCGAGCGGAACAGGCCCTGCGGCGAGGTGCCCGCGTACCAGGTTCCGGGTTCGCTGTCGTGCCCGGGCGTGAGCCAGAAGGTGTGGTCGACGGCCCGTGGCGGCAGCCCGCCCGGGGCCGGCTGGGCGAAGGCGGGCGGCCGGACCGCCTCCTTCCAGGTGCGACCGAAGTTGGTCGACCGGAAGATCGTCGGGCCGAGGTGGCCGGTCTTGGCCGCGGCCAGCAAGGTGCGTCCGTCGCGCGGATCGAGCCGAACCTGGCTGATCGTGTGGCCCAGGAAGTGCGGTCCGTCGACGGACCAGGCCTTGCGCTTTGCGTCTCCGTGGAACAGCCAGGCCCCCTTGCGCGTGGCCACGCTCAGCAGCAGGGGGCGCGCGGGGGCGCGGGTAGCGGTCGTGCGTGGCATCGGAGACTCCGCGGACAGGGGTGCGGGCGACCCCGGTGTCCCGCCGCGACGGTCCTCCGTCCCCGGGGGGAGCGCGCGAGGCCTCAGGCGTTGCCGTGATCGGCTCGTTCGGCCACGCCGGCTTCGACGCGCGTCCGAGCCCTCAGGATACGGCGCCTGCAGGCGGCCTGTCGAGCCGCAGGCGGCTCCACGCGGGCGGGGCGCTGGTCAGCGCGGGAACAGGCCGCAAGCCAGCGGCCAGGCCGGTGCGCGACCGCGCCGGTCGAGCAGGCGCATGCGGTGCTCGAGCTCGTAGAGGTCGACCGAGTCGGCAAGGTAGGCCTCGTCGATGTCGGCCTGGGACGGCGACATGGGGAACAGATGGCGAAGGAAGTTCAGGAGCGATGACATGTGAGAAACGGGAATTCGACCCGCGGTACTAGGGTTAACCCTAGGCGAGTCTGTACACCGCGCCGGGGGACCGCGCCGGCCGCCGCGGCGCAACACCCCGCATGCCGCAGGGCCGTCGCGGCCGGAAGTCACGCCGGCGCGAGGCCGTGACCGAGCGCTACAGGTCCTGTCCGACGTCGATCCGGTTGCCGTCCGGGTCGGCGAAGACGAAGCAGCGCAGCCCGAAGTCGGCATCCCGGATCGCCTTGACGATGGGTGTGCCGGCCCTCTCGAGCTGCGCGTACAGCGCCGCCGCGTCGTCGACCATCAGGTGGGCCACGTTCTGCACCGAGGCCCGGTGCGCCCGGTTCAGCGTGAGGTGCAGTTCGGCGGCGTCGCGCTCGAGGATCACGAAGCCGACGGGGTCGCCATTCTCGAACACGGTCTGGAAGCCGAGCACGCGGGTGTAGAAATCGACGGCGCGCGGCACGTCGCCGACGCCGAGGGTCGGTGCCATGCGGCCGAATCGGACCGGCGGCCGGGGGGATGCAGTGGGGTCGGACACGAGGACGCTCCTGGTGGCGAGCCCCCCGGAGCGCGGCCGAGGCGGTGCTCGGGTGGCGGCGGGGGCGCATGAAGCGCAGCGGTGTGCGCCGATCGACGTCTGTTCGGGTGGGCCCGACGCTACAGGCGGCGGGTCATGTACAGGCTGTAGGGGTCGAGCCGGTAGTCGGCGAACGGCGCGCACGGCTCGAAGCCGAAGCGCGCGTAGAGCTTCTTCGCCGGCTCGAATTCGATCGTCGTGCCGGTCTCGAGGCTCAGGCGCTCGTAGCCCCGGCGCGTGGCCTCGGCGACGATGTGCTCGAGCAGCGCGCGCGCCACGCCGCGCTGGCGGTGCGCGGCGGCGGTGCGCATCGACTTGATCTCGCCGTGGCGCGGCGACAGCGCCTTCAGCGCGCCGCAACCGAGCAGGTCGGCGCCGTCCCAGGCCGTCCAGAACGAGATCTCCGGGCGCCGCAGCGCGTCGAGGTCGAGCGCGTGCACGCTCTCGGGCGGCGACAGTTCGTGCATGTGGCTGAGGTGCTCTTCGAGCAGGGCCCGGATCTCGGGGCCTCGAAGATCGTCGAGTCGGATGTGCATGGGGTGTGCGGCGAGCCCTGCATCGACGGCAGGATCGACGGCACTGTGCCACAGCCTCGCGGCCCGCGGCCGGGCCGACAATGGCGGGCATCCTCCACCCTCGATCAGGAGCGTCGGTCCATGCGCAAGCCCGGCCCAGGCGGACTCGTCTACTCCACCGACGGTGGCCGCATGTGCCCCGACTGCCGCCGGCCCGTGGCGGCTTGCGTCTGCGGGCGCCCCGCGATGCCCGCCGGCGATGGCATCGTGCGCGTCGCGCGCGAGCGCGCCGGGCGCGGCGGCAAGACCGTCAGCGTGGTGCGCGGCGTGCCGCTCGCCTCCGACGCACTGGCGGCCCTGGGCAGGCGCCTGCGGGCCGCCTGCGGCACCGGCGGCACCACCAAGGACGGCGTCATCGAGCTTCAGGGCGACCACGCCGAGCGCCTCGTCGCGCTGCTGCAGGCGGAGGGCTTCGTCGTCCGGCGCAGCGGCGGCTGAGGCCGCGACGGCCCGGGCTTGTAGAGTCGGGCGATGGATCCCGTGACCTCGCTGCTCGGCGGCTCGCCCGTCACCACGCTGCTGCTGGCCGCCAACCTGCTGATCGGCGTCTTCACGCTGTTCAAGGCGCCGGCCCTGATCGAGCGCTTGGTGCTGCGGCCGCACGGCCTGCGGCAGCGCGGCGACTTCCACACGCTGGTCACCAGCGGCTTCCTGCACGCCGACCTGCCGCACCTGCTGTTCAACGCCTTCACGCTCTGGGCCTTCGGGCCCGGCCTCGAGCGCGCCCTGGGCAGCGGCGAGTTCACCGTGCTCTACGGCGCCGGCCTGCTGGTCAGCAGCGGCGTGACCTGGGCGCTGCACCGCCACCAGCCGGGCTATTCGAGCCTCGGTGCGTCGGGGGCGATCCTGGCGGTGCTGTTCGCGTCGATCGTCGCCTTCCCGACCTCGTCGCTGTACGTCATGCCGATCCCGGTGCCGATCCCGGCGCCGCTGTTCGCCGTGGGCTACCTCGCCTACAGCGTCTACGCCAGCCGCACGCAGCTCGGCCGCGTCAACCACGATGCGCACCTCGCCGGCGCCGCCGTGGGCCTGGTGTTCATGATGGCCGCGCACCCGGGATCGATGGGGCGCGCGCTGCAGTTGCTGCTCGGCTGAGCCGCCGGAGCGCCGTGAGCCTGGCCCGGCACCTGAAGCCGCTGCGCGCCGTGTACGCGGTGGCCGCCGCCGGCAGCGCCGCGCGCGCGGCGCAGGCGATGCACGTCTCGCAGCCGTCGGTGACGCGTGCCGTGCAGTCCCTCGAGGCGGCGCTCGGCACGGCCCTCTTCGAGCGCTCGAGCCGCGGCATGTTGCCCACGCCCGCCGGCCAGGCGGTGGTGCGGCGGGCCGGCCGCGCGCTGCAGCACCTGGCGTCTGCGGGGCCGGGTCCGGCGCGCGCGGGGGCGGCCGCAGCCGACTGGCGTGCGAGCCGGCTGGCCGCGAGCGTGGGCCACCGCCACCTCGTGGCGATGCTGTCGCTGTCGCAGACGCTGTCCGAGACCGCGAGCGCCCGCGCGCTGGCCATCAGCCAACCGGCGGTCCAGCAGACGCTCGCGCAGCTCGAACACCTGGCCGGCGCGGCGCTGTTCCAGCGCGCGCGCCGCGGCCTGCGCCTGACCGAGGCAGGCGAGGCGCTGCTGCGCGCCGCGAAACTCGCGCTGTCGGAGCTGGCGCAGGCCGACGACGAACTCGCCGCGCAGCACGGCCTCGTGCAGGGCCGCATCGTCGTGGGCACGCTGCCGTTCTCGACGGCGCGGCTGCTGCCGCAGGCGGTCGACCGCGTGTTGCGCGAGCACCCCGACGTGTCGGTCACGATCGTCGACGGCACCTGGGACGCGCTCGTGCACCGGCTGCGCCAGGCCGAGCTCGACCTGATCGTCGGCGCGCTGCGGCCGTCGGGACCCGGCGCCGACCTGCAGCAGCAGCCCTTGTTCGTCGACAGCCTGGCCGTCGTCGCGCGCGCGGGTCATCCGCTGGCCCGGCGTGCCCGGCTGCGCTGGGCCGACCTGAAAGGCGCCGCCTGGGTGATGCCGATGCCGAACACGCCGGCGCAGGCGGCCTTCGAGCAGGCCCTGGCCGCGGCCGGGCTGCCGCTGCCGCCCAGCCCGCTGCGTGTGAACAGTGCGCTGATGATGCAGGCGCTGGTGGCCCAGGGGGACCGGCTGGCGATGATGGCGCCGAGCCAGTTGCGCGCCGAGATCGGCGCCGGGCTGCTGGTGGCGCTGCCGCTGCCGGTGCGTCACGCGCCGCGGCACATCGGCTTGGTGCGCCGCGCCGGCGACCTGCCGACACCGGCCGTCCAGGCCCTGCTCGACGCGCTCGCCGAGGTCGCCGCGACGATCGTCGCCGAAGCCGGGCGCCGAGGCATCGCATAAGCAGGTCGCATTGCCGCCGCGGCGAATCGCATTGGACCCGCCTGCGCCGGCGCGATTCAATGCGGGCGACGCGGCGCAGACCGCCACCCCCGACCCTTCCGGAGACTCACGATGCACAAACGCCAGATCCTCGGCGCGGTGGCCGCCGCCGCCCTCGCGCTCGGCCTGGGCCCTGCCCGGGCGCAGGACAACAGCTTCAAGATCGGCCTCGTGCTGCCGCTGACCGGCCCGTTCGCGTCCACCGGCAAGCAGCTCGAGGCGGCGGCGCGGCTGTACCTGGCGCAGCGCGGCGACACGGTCGCCGGCCGCAAGGTCGTGCTGATCGTGAAGGACGACACCGGCGCCGCCGACGTGGCCAAGCGCTTCGCGCAGGAACTCGTGGTCAACGACAAGGTGCAGGTGCTCGCCGGCTTCGGCCTGACGCCGCTGGCGCTGGCCGCCGCACCGGTGGCCACGCAGTCGAAGACGCCGCTGGTCGTGATGGCGGCCGCCACCTCGGCGATCACCGAGGCCTCGCCCTACATCGTGCGCACCAGCTTCACCGTGCCGCAGGTCGTGACGACGCTGGCCGACTGGGCCAGCCAGAACAAGATCGGCAAGGTCGTCAGCCTCGTCACCGACTACGCCCCCGGCGTGGACTCCGAGAAGTACTTCGCGCAGCGCTTCATCGCCAACGGCGGGCAGGTGATCGAATCGCTGCGGGTGCCGCTGCGCAGCCCCGACTTCGCGCCCTTCCTGCAGAAGGTGCGCGACGTCAAGCCCGATGCGCTGTTCGCCTTCGTGCCCTCGGGCGTGGGCTCGGCGCTGATGAAGCAGTTCACCGAACGCGGCCTCGACAAGGCCGGCATCCGGCTGATCGCCGAAGGCAGCGTGACCGACGACGACATCCTCGACAGCCTGGGGGATGCCGCGCTCGGCGTGGTCACCGCGCACCACTACTCCGCGGCCCACCCGTCGACGCTGAACCGCCAGTTCGTCGAGGCCTTCGGCAAGGCCAACGGCGGGCTGCGACCGAACTTCATGGCCGTCGGCGCCTACGACGGCATGCGCGTCATCCTCGAGGCCGCCAAAGCGAGCAAGGGCGCCGGCGGCGACGCGCTGCTGCAGGCGATGAAGGGCCAGATCTTCGAGAGCCCGCGCGGGCCCATGTACATCGACGCGCAGACGCGCGACGTGGTGCACAACGTCTACCTGCGCAAGGTCGAGCGCGTCGGCGGGCAGCTCTGGAACACCGAGTTCCAGACCGTCACCGACGTCAAGGACCCGGGCAAGGCGCGCTGAACACCGCCCGCCGCGCGACCATGGCCGCGACGACGCGCGCCGAGCCGCTGCTGCTCGTGCCAGGGCTGATGTGCGACGCCGCCGTCTGGGCGCCGGTGATCGCCGGGCTGGGCGATGCCGCCGACGGCCATGTCGTGGACCACGGCCGGGCCTCCGATCTGCCCACGATGGCGCGGCAACTGCTGGCCGCCGCGCCGCCGCGCTTCGCGCTCGCCGGGCACTCGATGGGCGCGCGCGTCGCGCTCGAGGTGCTGCGCGCGGCGCCCGCCCGCGTGACGCGGCTGGCCCTGCTCGACACCGGCTTGACGCCCCGCCCGCCCGGCGCCGCGGGCGCCGACGAGGCGCGCAAGCGCCATGCACTGCTCGCGGTGGCCCGGGTGCACGGCGTGCGTGCGATGGCGCGCGAGTGGGTGCGCGGCATGGTGCACCCCGACCGGCTGGGCGACGCCGCGCTGATCGAATCGATCGTCGCGATGTTCGAGCGCCACAGCGCCGACGTCTTCGAGGCGCAGATCGGCGCGCTGCTCGAGCGCCCCGACGCGAGCGGCGTGCTCGCCGGCGTGGCGGTGCCCACGCTGGTGCTCTGCGGACGCCAGGACACCTGGGCACCGCTGGCGCAGCACGAGGCGATGCGCGCGCTGGCGCCGGGCGCGGTGCTCGAGGTGATCGACGACGCCGGCCACATGGCGCCGATGGAGCAGCCCGCGGCCGTGGCGGCCGCCCTGCGCCGCTGGCTCGCGCGATGAACGACGCGCTCGAACGCCTGCGCGCCGAGTCGGACTGCCGCGATCTCGTGCTCGCAGCGGCCGCGGCGGTGGACGCGCCGGACCCCGATGCCTTCGCTGCGCTGTTCGCGCCGGACGGCGTGCTGGAGCGCCCCGACGGCAGCCGGCTCGGAGGCCGGGAGGCAATCCGCGCCGCCTACGCCGCGCGCGGCTCCGAGCGCCTGACGCGCCATCTGATCACCAACCACGTCGTGCGCCTGGGCGAGCCTGGCAGCGCCACCTCGCACTGCAGCGTGCTGCTCTGGAGCGGCCGGCGCAGCGACCCCGCGGCGCCGCAAGGCCGCCCCGCCGACGCGCGGCAACAGGTCGGCGAATTCGACGACGTGCTGGTGCGCCTGGACGAAGGCTGGCGCATCGCGCGGCGCAGCGCGCGCTTCGTGCTGTGCCGTGACGTCGCCGGCTGAGCGGGGCTGCCGGCGCCCGCCCGACGCGCGATCAACGCGCGATCAACGCGGCCCGAAGCGTGCCAGGTTGCGCTCGCGCTGCTTCAGCGCCTCGACGTCGCGGTGCTTCGGCGCGGCGGTCGTCACCAGCGAGGCGATCAGCGCACGGGCCGCCGCGGCGACGTCCTCGACCGCGCGCTCGAACGCCGCCTCGTTCGCCTTCGACGGCACGTTGAACCCGCTGAGCTTGCGCACGAACTGCAGCGAGGCGTCGCGCACCTCCAGTTCGGTGGCAGGTGGCTCGAAGTTGAACAGGGTCTTGATGTTTCTGCACATGGCGCCGGCTCCGGGCAGGATCCCCCCGTGAGGAAGCGAATTTTCCTCTTGTGGGCGGGGATTGTGATTGGAGTCGCCCCCGTTCTGCGTCGCTGCTGCAAGCCCGGCTGAGCATCGAGGATCTCCTGCCGCGTGAGCCGGACGCGGCAGGACGCCGGATGGCGAATGCATCGAAGCCCGTGCAGAAGGCCATCACCGATCGGGAGGTCGCAGCCGGGCGGCGAGTTGTGCTTCCAGCAGACGGAGTGGCAACCGGATCCGGGGCCCACAGCCTGTGCGCCCTGTCGTCGAACAAGTTCTCCTCGGTGCAACTGCCGACTTCGGACATCCTGACCTCGTCGTTATGCTGACCCGGCATCCATGGCCTCAGGTCCTGCACGGTGCTGCAGGCGGTTCGCATGGCGCCCGCCGTGAGCGACGAGTTTCCGCCGCGTGCGGCCTCCGGGGCACGCTCCCGCACCAGCACGCTGCACCCGTTCTCGAGCGCAGCATGTGCTGCGCACAGCGCCGCGTGGCCCGCCCCGACCAAGACGCGGTCGAACGATTCCGACATGGATGCGATCCTTTGACGGGCCATGAAGATCACCGACGGCCATTCGACAGCCGGCCCATGCCCCTGACCGCGGCGTTCGTCTTGCCCGCAACGCCTGGTGGCTTTGCGTTCGATGAGCCGAGCCGGGCCCATCTGTCGGCACGGCAAACGCCCATCGCGAGCGTGCTCGATTTACCCGTCTCGCGACGAAGGGACGACGCCTATCCGGAGCGAGACACATGTTCCCGAGCCCACGACGCTGTCCACGTCGAGTTCGACACCCAGGGCACCCGCTCGCTGGCGCATGTGCAGGAGGCCTCGTCCGGCAAAGTGTGAGTCGGTGGCGAAGCCACGGCCGTCATCCTCGACCTTCACCAGCACGGACTGCAGGGTGTCAGGACTGCCTGCCAAGCCAATCGGCGCCGCCGAAATGCGCACACACGTGGCCGCGGCATGCTTGACGATGTTTGCGAAGGCCTCCTGAAGGATCCGCAGCAGATCCAGCGCCTGCGGCGGGCCGAGCCACGACATCTTCGGCAGGTCCGCCACGTGCCACTCGATCCTCAGCCCCGACCGTTCCAGTCTCCGTCCCAGGCGATACCGCAGCGTTGCCAAGACCACAGCCAGGTCTCCCTGGGTCAGTTCGAGCGAGTCGATGGAGAGTTTCAGGTCTTCGATGCATTCGCGCAGGACCGACGTCGCCTCACCGAGGCTCATGTCACCCTGCTCGAGCATCTTCACTGCCCCGATCAGCGACGCGCCCACGCCATCGTGCATGTCTCGCAGAAGACGCTGTCGTTCGTCGAGGGTCGCCTGCTCGCGTTCCGCTTCCCGCAACCTGACCTGCTGGGCCAGGAGTTCCGCCGAAATCATTTCGACGTGCCGACGCTGGCGTATCGAGTCGAGTGTGCTCGTTCGCAACAGCAAGCCGTAGCGCAGGACCATCAGGATCGCGGACGCCGCGGCGAGGCCCGCAACGGGAAGCCTGGCGTGCCAGATCAAGGCTGCCGGCATCAAGGTGATGACCGGAACCACGAGAGCCTTGAGTTGCCCGCCTCCGACGCTGGCGCTGGCGGCGACGACCGTCACCATGCTGGCGACCAGTGCCGCGGTCAGTTGCAGGGGCAGCACGGGACCCGGCATCCACCATCCGAGCGATCCCCAGCTCAGCCCCGTGGCCACGGCAAGGCCGATCATCGTGCGGCGCATTCCTGCCGATTGCCAGACCTGGCCAGGCTGACGCTCTGCACGTAGGCACCAAGCCCACTGTCCCCCATAGACCATGCCGCCGAGCGCCGCCCAAACCCAGAGCCGGCCGTCATCCAGGAAGTAGCCGAAGCTGGCTGCCACCAATGCCGTCATCGCCACTGCACCGGCCAGCGAACTGCGCCATTGCCGCATGTGCAGGCCGAGCAATTCCAAGGCGGCGTCGTCGACGCCATGACGATGCGGCGCCGGGATGGACATCTCATGCTCCGCCGGCGATCGATGCATGGCATTCGCCCTGGTTTGCGAGACCGGTACTCAGTCGTGGATCAACCCCAACCGTCCGGCTTCGTAGACCGCTTCAGTCTTCGTATGCACCCGGAGCTTGCGATAGCTGCGCTTGACGTAGGTGTACACGGTCTGCTCGGCCACGCCCAACAACTGGGCGATCTCGCCGTAGGTATGGCCCTTGGCACTCAAGCTCAGGACCGCCTGCTCCTGGAACGACAGCCGCACCCCACTCGGCTCCAGGTCGACGCCCCTTCTCGGAATGGGCGATGCAGTGATGGGCGTTGCAGGCGGATCCGCAGCCAGGCGACGCAAAAGCTGGCGGGCAATGACGGGACTGACGGGGCTGCCTCCCGAACGGATCAGACGGATCTGGTCGGCCATTTCGGAGTCCAGATCGTCCTTCAGCAGGTAGCCGGATGCCCCTGCCTCGATCGAAGCCAGCACGTTCCGCTCGTCGCCGAAGACCGTGACGACGAGGACTTCACAGTCGGGCACGCGATGCACGGCGTGGCGGATCAGTTCCAGGCCCGATCCGCTCGGCAGCCCCAGGTCGACAAGGAGCACATCGGGCAAGGCGCGATCGACGAGTGCCTTCCCCGATGGCAGGTCGTCGGCCACGCCAGCCAGTGCCATGTCTGGCGCCGAAAGCACGACATGGGCGAAGGCACGACGAAACCTCGAGTCGTCCTCGACGACGGCAACCTTCATCAATGGGGTGTGGACCATCACCGGGAAGCAACCTGGGACCCTCGGCCTCGAAGATAACCCCGATCGCGCGCGTCACCAACGTCGCCTGGGGCGAAATCGGTCACCGACGATGTCCCGTCTTCGCGGGACATGCGAGCGCAGCAGTTCGTTGACCGGTTACACCGTCGTGGATAGATTGGCTGCGTGCGACGTGGACGACACCAAGAATGCTCGCACCGAACCATCCAGGAGGGGAAATGAAAACTGGCATGCGCTGCTCGATCCTGACCGCCATCGTGGCCCTGACACTCTGTGCAAATGCACTGGCCGACGGCCCAGCCCGCAAGCGACCGCTGTCGGACTTCCTGAGCACCCAGGGAACACTCGGCGTGTACATCCCGCCGGTTCCGGACTATTGGGGTTGGGTGGCGCCGCCGCCGGGTGTGAAGACACCGGCGTCGAGCTATGTCGGGGGCAACTCCGGCTCCTGTGACTACGCAGGCCTGGCGAACAAGTGGCTCGTTGTCACCATGGGGCGACCGGACCTGGACCTCCGCACGTCGTTCTCGGGCTCGGTCACCGAACGGTCGCTGAACGACGGGCGCATCCAGGTCCAAGTCGAGTTGCACACCGCCAATGCGCTCACATTCGGGCTGCGCGTCACGGCGCCGGATTTCGGGAACTTTGCGACCGATCCCCTGATCTTCGGCGCCCGCGCGCAGGAAGTGCTGGCGGGGGCGACACCAGGCGTCGGCGAATGCCACGCGTCGTTCGTCTGGAAGCAGATGCCGGGCGCCCTGGTCGATTTCAACCATACCGAAGGGCAACCGGGCTTCGAACTCATCAGCCTCTCGTTCCGCGCCAACGCGAGCGGACCGCTGACGGCACTCGCAGGCTATGGGCCGAATGGAACACCCGGACGCCTGTTCATTTCGCAGACCGGCTTCTTCCGCACGACCTTCCAGGGCGCGACGGCCGATGCCTTCCCGGCCGAGTTCGTCGAGGTCCGGGCCGTTGGCCCCTGACGCCCGAATGCCGAGACACCGAGCCCACCCCGGCTCATCCCGAGGGACGCAAACGGCGCGCCATCGGCGATCATGTGGCCGGCCAAGGGCAAGCTCGTGCTCCGCCGGCTTCTTGGCACCACCTGGGAACGGGACGCGAAGGCGGTCGCCTTCATCAACTCGCCTGCGAACGACCTCACGTCAACGTCGAGACGAGGGCGACAAGAACGGACCAGCACGAACAAGACCTCGTTCTTGTTGGGCTCAGCCGCCGTGGAATCAATGATTACGAGCAATTGAGTTCACAGCATTCTTTGCGGCAGCAATGAGGTCACTGATGCCACCGCTCGGCGCAGACAAGAGACCCGTTCCATCGAACTCCAGCGACCCTGAAACTGTTGGACTGCTGCGCAGAGCTTGAAGCTCATCGATAGCGGATGTCCGGGTCGAACCGCGTTCGCCGGAGACGATGTGGCCGTGGGAGGACTCCATTCGGGAAGGTCTGCAAGATCCCAGGCCGTCACGCCACCAGGATCGGCCTGGGGACGAACCTCAGTTGCGGAGCGCCCCCAAAATGGATGACGCCTCAAGGGCGTCGAGTCCGCTGCGCGGTCGCGGTGCCATGCATGTCGAAGCCGGTGCCGGGCGGCACGATGTTCCCGCTCAGCGCACGCCAGAGGCCGTGGCCCGCTTGGCCGGGCGGCTGCGAGCTGCCGAACGAGAAGCTGAAGCGCGCGTGCAACCAGGGGTTGGTGAACGTGCCGCGATCCTTGCCCAGGCGAAGCTCGATGTGCCGTCGGGTGGGCTGCGGCAGGTCTTCATGCAAGCCTGCGCCTGCCCGTCGGCCTACCAGCCCGCCGCGCAGGCCATGCGCAGCAAGAGATCGCTCGACTCGTGCAGCCGCACGAGCAATCGCTGCCATCCCCGCACCGCAGGCAGGGCCCTCAAGCGGGCACGCACGTGGGCTCCTGAATGTCATTGCGCAACTGCCGTTCGCATCGCCGCTGTGACTGCAGCGCCCAGCCGAACATCGCCGCCATCAGCAAGTCGCCGAGGCCGAAGGCCAGCACCAGCGGCTTGCCGACGCCGGAGGCCACCAATGCCGCGCAGGCGAGGAAATACGCCGCCTTGCCCGCGCCGCCCGCGGCCAGCACCGCTGCGCGCGACCGCGGCCAGAACGCGGCCAGGCCGTAGGCCCCGCCCCAGGCGAGCACATTGATCCAGGTGCACTGGTAGAAGTACATCAGCAGCGCATCGTCGGCCCGCGTCGGCGCCATGGTGTACATCTGCGCAAAGTGCCGGGTGGGGTCGGCGAGCGAGGCCGCGGCGCCGGTGATGTTCCAGGCTGCAGACGCCAGCAACAGGCGCTTGATCCAGGTCTCGTTCATGGAGCACTCCTTTCGTGCGGTGGCCCTCCGAGGCCACCGGCGGCATTGAAGATGGGCAGACTCTATTGATTCGAATGTGTCCGCGATAGACCGGATCTGGAACAATATTGAATCCCCAGCGGAAGCAATCGTGCCCGTGATGACGATGAAGGCCACGACAACCAAGCGCCCCAGCCTGCCCGCGATGCAGGCCTTTCGTCGCGTGGTCGAGCAGCAGTCGTTCGGCGCCGCGGCGCGCAGCCTGGAGATCACCGGCGGTGCGGTGAGCAAGCTCGTCGCGCAGCTCGAGCACGACCTCGGCGTGCGCCTGCTGCATCGCACGACGCGCAGCCTGAGCGTCAGCGCCGAGGGGCAGGCGTTCTACCAGGACGCCGTGCGCATCCTCGACGAGGTGGATGCTGCCGCCGAGGCGGTGCGCCGTGGCGCCGCTGCGCCGGGCGGACGGCTGCGGGTCTCGCTGCCGACCTCGTTCGCGCTGGCCTGGCTGGCCGCGCGCCTGCCGGCCTTCATGCACGCGCATCCGCAGATCGAGCTCGACCTGGCGCTGAACGACCGCTACGTCGACATCGTGCAGGAGGGCTTCGACTGCGCGATCCGCATCGCCACGCACTTGCCCGACTCCACCCTCGTGGCGCGGCGGCTGGGCGTCGTGCAGCGGCTGCTCGTCGCGGCGCCGTCGTACCTGGACATGGCGCCGCCGCTCGCGACGCCGCAGGACCTGGGCATGCACGCCTGCCTCGTGTACTCCCAGGACGGCGGGCCGGTCGAGTGGCCGCTGCAGGGCGCCGCGCCGTTTCGCACGAGCGGCTACTGCCGCGTCAACAGCAGCGTCATGCTGCGCGAGCTGCTGCTGGCCGGCATGGGCTTGACGCTGACCCCGGACTTCGTCGTCGGCGACCTTCTGGCCTCGGGCCGCCTGGTGGAGTTGTTGCCCACACGCCGGCCGGCACCGCATGGCGTGTTCGGCATCGTCGCGCACCCGCGCCATGTGTCGAGGAAGGTGGGCGCGTTCCTCGACTTCGTCGGCAGCCAACTGGCGCTTCCAGGCACGTCGACGACGGCAATGCCCGCGACAGCCGCAGCGCCGCCGCGCAAGCGCGGGGAGTGAGGCCAGGGGTCGCGCGTGAGAGCCTGGTCAAGGCGCCGGTTTTCTGGTATCGCCAGTCATCGCGTCGCCCTCGCTGCAGGCGGTGAAGGGATCGTCGACGACGGCGGAGCAGCGTCGGCCTGAATCCCGGCTGCTGGCCGGCCAGCGCCGCTGAGCGGCCGACGGTCCAGTCGGTGTGCGGGCGTCCTGCCTGGCGCCAAGGTCTTCAGAGCCCGTCCAGCGGTGCCACCTGCCATGCCGCCGCGACCAGCAGCACGGCGCTGAAGGCCGACAGCGAGCGCAGCACGGCTTCCCGGCGCAGCCAGGCGGCGAAGACCCGTGCGCCGCAGCCGAGTGCGCTGAACCAGACGGCAGAGGCCACGCAAGCGCCCAGCGCAAAGGCCCAGCGCGGCGCGGCATCGCCCTGCGACGAGGCGGCAGCACCGACGATCAGCACCGTCTCGATCCATACCGCGGGATTGCCGAAGGTCAGCATCGCGGTTCGCGCCAGTTCGGCCCGCATCGTTGCGCCGTGCGGCCCGGCGCCGGGACCGGGTTTGGTGGACACGAGCGCCTGGCGGGCGCTGCCGAGTGCCAGCCCCATCAGCAGCGGCACGGCGGCCCACTGCAAGCCGATCAGCCATTGCGGGTGCGACTGCAGCGCTCGGCTGGCCCCGGCCACCGCCATGCCGACCAGCAGCACGTCGCCGGCCACGCACAACCCGACCACCGCGGCGACGTGGCGGCCCGCCGCGCCGGCGGCCAGCACGTGCAGGTTCTGCGGCCCGATGGCCACGATCAGGCCGCCGGCCAGAAGGGCGCCCGAGAAGAAGGCGGAACAGAGCGACATCGGCGGCTCCAGCAGACAGGCGCCGCAGTGTGGGTCGCCGCGCCGGCGATGTCGTCAGCGCGCGGTCAGCGCCGCTGCTGACCGAACCGGTACCGCGCGCTGACGACGCGCAGCGTGCGCGTCGGAACACTGCAGGCCGTTGTCTGTCACCGACCGGCCTGGCCCTCCGCCCACTGAGCAGCCCCGATGCCCGAACTGAACAAACCCTCCGCCCGCCTGGTCGCCGCACCGGCGATGTCGGCATTGACGATGGACGGCGACCCGAGCGCCACAGCGTCTTGATCCACCAACGCAAGGTCTGCCATGAACCCTTCGACGTCCACGTCCTCCCCGGTGTCGACCCTGGTCGGCCCGCTGCTCGTCGCTGCCGCCGCGCTCGGCGCCGGCGGGGCTCGGGCCCAGGTCGTCACCATCGACCCGGCGAAGGCCCTGGCCGGCAACGTCACGCCGGGCGATGCGCCGGGCTATCCGGTCACGCTCAGCCAGCCTGGCAGCTACCGGCTGATGGCCCATCTGGTCGTGCCCGATCTGGCCACCACGGCCGTGCACATCGTCAGCCCCGGCGTGAGGCTGGACCTGAACGGGTTCGAACTGCGCGGGCCGAACACCTGCATCGCCGCGACCACGACCACCCCGTTGATCTGCAGTTCGCATGCGCTGCCCGGCAATGCGGTGCGGGGCCATGGCGTGCTGGTGCAGTTGCCGCACAACAGCCCGGCCACGGTGGCCATCGAGAACGGCAGCGTGCGCGGCTTCGGTGCCTTCGGCCTGCGTGGGCTGGACGGCGGCTTCCACGGCTATGCGGTCCGGCAGCTCCAGGTGTCGAACAACGGCTACTGGGGCATCGAACGTGCCGTGCTCGTGAGCGACTCGGTGGTCGACCACAACGGCGCCGGCGGCATCTCCTGGAGCCATGGCGTGTGGCGCAACACCGTCTTCGGGAACCGCGCCACGGGCATCCACGGCTCGCGCATCGGCCAGAACGACGTGCACTCCAACAACCCCGACTTCAACGCCAACACCCCGCTGCCATGAAGGCCG
>ERZ795044.1638-NODE-1638-length-20121-cov-5.228596_pt1 | contig 20121 bp, 17 predicted proteins | sample MGYA00375128_ERZ795044 | MGnify/ENA primary metagenome ERZ795044 (study PRJEB30173, sample SAMN05720213) | anaerobic digester metagenome | isolation source: active sludge of municipal wastewater-treating anaerobic digesters | place: USA | collected 2014-12-22 ... | reverse complement strand
TTGCCGAGCAGGTTCTGGCGGAACCGGCCCTGCTTGCCCTTGAGCATGTCCGAGATCGACTTCAGGGGCCGGTTGCCCGGGCCCGTCACAGGCCGCCCACGGCGTCCGTTGTCGAACAGTGAGTCCACGGCCTCCTGCAGCATGCGCTTCTCGTTGTTCACGATGATCTCGGGCGCGCCGAGGTCAAGCAGTCGCTTCAGACGGTTGTTCCGGTTGATCACACGGCGGTAGAGGTCGTTCAGGTCGGAGGTCGCGAAACGGCCACCGTCGAGCTGCACCATCGGACGCAGGTCGGGCGGGATCACGGGGACCGCGTCCAGCACCATGCCCATGGGCGAATTGGTGGTGTTCAGGAAGGCGCTCACGACGCGCAGGCGCTTGAGCGCCCGCGTCTTGCGCTGGCCCTTGCCTGTCTGGATGGTGTTGCGGAGCGAGTCTGACTCGGCTGCAAGGTCGAACGTGGCGACGCGGCGCTTGATCGCGTCCGCACCCATCGAGCCTTCGAAGTATTTGCCGAAGCGGTTCTTCATCTCGCGGTACAGCACCTCGTCGCCCTCGAGGTCTTGCACCTTGAGGCCCTTGAAGCGCGTCCACACCGCGTCCAACCGGTCGAGCTCGCGCTGGGAGCGATCCCGGACGAGCTTCAGTTCCTTCTCGGCGCCATCACGCACACGCTTCTTGATGTCGGCCTTGGCGCCTTCCTCCTCGAGCTTGGCCATGTCCTCCTCGAGCTTGGCCATGCGGTTCGCGAGGTCGGACTCCCGACGCCTCGCAATCTGCCCACGCTCGTTCTCGACCTTCGCCTCGAGGGACGGCAGGTCGCGGTGACGCGCCTCGTCGTCCACGGCGGTGATCATGTACGCAGCGAAGTAGATGACCTTCTCGAGGTCCTTCGGGGCGATGTCGAGCAGGTAACCCAGCCGTGACGGAACACCCTTGAAGTACCAGATGTGGGTCACCGGTGCAGCCAGCTCGATGTGGCCCATGCGCTCACGTCGCACGTTCGACCGGGTGACCTCGACGCCACAGCGCTCGCAGATGATGCCCTTGAAGCGCACGCGCTTGTACTTGCCGCAGTAGCACTCCCAGTCACGGGTCGGGCCGAAGATCTTCTCGCAGAAGAGGCCGTCGCGCTCGGGCTTGAGCGTGCGGTAGTTGATCGTCTCGGGCTTCTTGACCTCACCGTGCGACCACTCGCGGATCTGGTCCGCCGTGGCGAGACCGATGCGCAGTTCGTCGTAGAAGTTCACGTCCAGCACGTTTGTTCTCTTTCCACCACGCCGCGCGTGGTTGGTCTTCCATCCCAGTCACCTGGCCGCCGAGCCAGGTGTTTGTGCAGTTGCGACCCGTGGGGCCCTGTCGTGCGTCGAGTTGGCGAACCCGTTGGCTCAGACGTCGTCCACGAGTGCGAACGAATCGGCACCCGGACGCCGCGAGAGGTCGATGCCGAACTCCTCGGACGCACGGTAGTCGTCCTCGGAATCACGCAGTTCGACGACGGTGCCGTCGCTGGACAGCACCTCGACGTTCAGGCACAAGGACTTCATCTCCTTGACCAACACCTTGAACGACTCGGGGATGCCCGGCTCGGGGATGTTCTCGCCCTTGACGATGGCCTCGTACACCTTGACGCGCCCGGGGACGTCGTCGGACTTGATGGTGAGGAGCTCCTGGAGCGCCCAGGCCGCGCCGTAGGCCTCGAGGGCCCACACCTCCATCTCGCCGAAACGCTGGCCACCGAACTGCGCCTTGCCACCCAGCGGCTGCTGCGTGATCATCGAGTACGGGCCGGTCGAACGGGCGTGGATCTTGTCGTCGACCAGGTGGTGCAGCTTGAGCAGGTACATGTAGCCCACGCCGACGCGCTGGGGGTAGGGCTCACCGGAGCGACCGTCGAACAGCCGCGCCTTGCCGTCTTCGTCAACCAGCCGGACGCCGTCGCGGTTCGGGTGGCCGTTCGCGAGGAGGCCGGCGATCTCGGCCTCGTTCGCTCCGTCGAACACCGGGGTCGCCACACGGGTGTCGCCGGGAACCTCGCCCAGGCCCACGTCACGGAGACGCTCGGCCCAGTCGCCGTCGACGCCCTCGATGCTCCAGCCGGTCTTGGCGATCCAGCCGAGGTGGTTCTCGAGCACCTGTCCGACGTTCATGCGCGAAGGCACGCCCATCGGGTTGAGGATGATGTCGACCGGAGTGCCGTCCTCAAGGAAGGGCATGTCCTCGACGGGGAGGATCTTCGAGATGACGCCCTTGTTGCCGTGGCGTCCGGCGAGCTTGTCGCCGTCGGAGATCTTGCGCTTCTGTGCCACGTGCACGCGGACGAGCTTGTTCACGCCCGGGGGCAACTCGTCGCCCTCGTCGCGATCGAACTCGCGGACGCCGATGACCGTGCCGGTCTCGCCGTGCGGGACCTTCATGGACGTGTCGCGGACCTCACGGGCCTTCTCGCCGAAGATGGCGCGCAGGAGTCGCTCCTCCGGGGTGAGCTCGGTCTCGCCCTTGGGCGTGACCTTGCCGACCAGGATGTCGCCCGTGCCGACCTCGGCGCCGATGCGGATGATGCCGCGCTCGTCGAGGTTGGCCAGCATGTCCTCGGAGATGTTCGGGATGTCCCGCGTGATCTCCTCCGGGCCGAGCTTCGTGTCGCGCGCGTCGACCTCGTGCTCCTCGATGTGGATCGAGGTGAGGACGTCGTCCTGCACGAGGCGCTGGCTCAGGATGATGGCGTCCTCGTAGTTGTGGCCTTCCCACGGCATGAACGCCACGAGGAGGTTGCGTCCGAGGGCCATCTCGCCACCGTCGGTGCAGGGACCGTCGGCGAGGGGAGCTCCGGCCTCCACGTGCTGACCGGCCTCGACCAGCGGACGCTGGTTGATGCAGGTGCCCGCGTTGGAGCGCTTGAACTTCGACAGCTTGAACGTCTGGTAGGTGCCGTCGTCACACGCCATGTCGATCAGGTCGCCGGAGACGCTCATGATCGTGCCGGCCTTGGGTGCGACCGTCACGTCACCTACGTCGATGGCGGAGCGGTACTCCATGCCGGTGCCGACGAGGGGGGCCTCGTTGCGGATCAGCGGCACCGCCTGGCGCTGCATGTTGGCGCCCATGAGGGCACGGGACGCATCGTCGTGCTCGAGGAACGGGATCAGGGCGGTGGCCACCGACACCATCTGGCGCGGTGAGACGTCCATGTAGTCGACCTCGCTCGGGGGCACCGAGTCGACGTCACCGTGGCGGACGCGCACGAGGACGCGATCCTCGGCGAAGTGGCTCGTCGCGTCCAGCTTGGCGTTGGCCTGGGCGATGATGTAGCGATCCTCCTCGTCAGCGGTGAGGTAGTCGATCTGGTCGGTCACCTTGCCCTTGACGACCTTGCGGTACGGGGTCTCGATGAACCCGAAGGCGCTCACCCGGGCGAAGGATGCCAGCGAGCCGATCAGGCCGATGTTCGGGCCTTCCGGGGTCTCGATCGGGCACATGCGTCCGTAGTGCGAGGGGTGGACGTCGCGAACCTCCATACCGGCGCGGTCACGCGACAGGCCACCCGGGCCGAGGGCCGAGAGGCGACGCTTGTGCGTGAGGCCGGCGAGCGGGTTGTTCTGGTCCATGAACTGGCTGAGCTGGGACGTTCCGAAGAACTCCTTCAACGCGGCCGTGACGGGCCGGATGTTGATCAGCGTCTGGGGCGTGATCGCCTCGATGTCCTGCGTCGTCATGCGGTCGCGCACGACGCGCTCCATGCGTCCGAGGCCGGTGCGGAGCTGGTTCTGAATCAACTCCCCCACGGTACGAAGGCGACGGTTCCCGAAGTGGTCGATGTCGTCGGGCTCGACGACGAGACCGTCCTGCTCCTCGCGTCCCTCATGGAGGGCGCAGACGAACTTGATGGCGGCGACGATGTCATCGATGGTCAGGACCTGCTTGTCGAACGGCAGGCTCAGCCCGAGCTTCTTGTTGATCTTGTAGCGACCAACCTTGGCCAGGTCGTAGCGCTTCGGGTTGAAGTAGTAGTTCTCCAGGAGGGCCTGGGCCGCCTCGCGGGCCGGCGGCTCGCCCGGACGCAGCTTGCGGTAGATGTCGAGGAGTGCCTCGTCCTGGGTCGTGACGTGGTCCTTCTCGAGGGTGAGACGCATCGACTCGAACTCGGAGAACTCTTCGAGGATGCGCTCGTTGCTCCAGCCCAGCGCCTTGAGGAGCACCGTGACGTTCTGCTTGCGCTTCCGGTCGAGTCGGACGCCCACCATGTCGCGCTTGTCGATCTCGAACTCGAGCCACGCGCCGCGGCTCGGGATCATCTTGCAGGTGAAGATGTCCTTGTCGGACGTCTTGTCGGCGGTCTGCTCGAAGTAGACGCCGGGAGACCGCACCAACTGGCTGACCACGACACGCTCGGTGCCGTTGATGACGAACGTGCCCTTGTCGGTCATCAGGGGGAAATCACCGATGAAGACCGTCTGGCTCTTGATCTCGCCAGTGTCGTTGTTCATGAACTCAGCGGTCACGAACAAGGGGGCGGCGTAGGTGACGTCGCGGTCCTTGCACTCCTCCACGCTGTGCTTCGGGTCCTCGAAACGGTGGTCGCGGAACGACAGGGACATCGTCGAGGAGAAGTCCTCGATCGGTGAGATCTCCTCGAAGATCTCCTCGAGACCCGATTTGGTGTTCACGTCGGTGCGTCCGGCCGCGAGCGCGGTGTCGACGCGTGCGCGCCACACACCGTTGCCCACGAGCCAGTTGAAGGAGTCGATCTGGAGGTCCAGCAGGTTGGGGACCTCCATTGGTTCGTGGATCTTTGCGAACGAGATTCGTCCGCTTGCCGAGACGACGTTGGTGTTCTTCGACGCGGTGCGCGAGGCGGCCAAGATGTGGTCCTTCCAAGAACTCAGGGCCCGGTTCTGTGCATGCGGAACGGCCCGTGTCAAATCACGGGTCGTCAGAAGGCGATGGGCAAAAGCCCACTCTACGCGAAACCGCTCCTCAGCGCAAAGGCGTCACGACGGCGCCAGGACGCTGGTGACCAGCCCCTCGGCGAACAGGACCCGGCTCAACACGGGTGCCATGGACTTGGCGTAGGTATCGGTGATGTGGGAGCCCTGACGATACACGAGCACTCCCCCGATGACGGCGGGGCACGACTTGCCGTCGGGGCAGAACCACTCCTCCAGGGACACGAAGACCGTCCCCGGGGCTTTGGACGCGGCCTGCTTGAGGGCGGCTGTTCCATTCCCTGCGTTGGCGGGGAAGTCGCAGCCCGAGTAGTCGTCGACGAGGCTCACGCACTCGTAGACCGAGGTCCCAGCCTCGAGGGCGGAACGCGAAGGGCTGGGGTTGTCGGCCAGGACGATGACGGTGGCACCGAAATCCTGCAGCGTCCTCATGGACGCCTCCAGGCCGGGTGTGAGGGACCCGTCCGGGTCGACGTCACCGCCCGACATGAACACCAGGTCGGGCGTCCTGTCAGCCTTCGCCATGCGTGTGAGCGAGTTGCGGACGAAGTCCTGGCACGCGGGATAGGGAGCATCATCGAGCACCTGTGGCACGTCCGCGAACGCGCACGACGACTTCAGGTACAAGTCGATGCGCCAGTCCTGCTTGTCACCGATCGCCTGGATCGCCGACAGCCACTGGCCCATCTTGGAGTCTCCCACGAGCGCCACCACCGTGCCGTCGGAAGGGCCGTAGCTGCAGCGGTCGATCGGCGCGGTCCCGTCCTCGGGCACCTGGCAATCGTCGGCATACAGGGCAGGCACGTCCTGGGGGGCGACGGCCGGGTCCGGGAAGACCGTCCCGGAGGGCGTCACGCCGTTCTTGATGTCGGTGCGAACGGCGAACGGAGTGTCCACGGTCTGATCCGCGACCAGGGACATGGCTCCGACCGCGTCCGCGGATTGCACTGACTCCTTCGGGACCGACAGCAGAGGGACCAGCCCAGCTGCCACGGAGAGCGCCATCCCGATCGCGCCCATGACCAGCGCGTGCTTCGTGCGAGTGGACAGGACCGGATGGAAGCGGATCGGGTCCTCGACCAGATGTCGTGACAGCCACGCAACCACGACCGACAACACTCCGACGCCCAGCAGACCGACCGTCCCCACCTGGGGAGAGCGGGTCTCGACGAACACCAGCAGTGGCCAGTGCCACAGATACAGGGCGTAGGACAGGCCGCCGATCCACACCATCGGACGCAGGCCGAGCACAGTGGACGCCAGCGTGGGCTTCGCGTTGCAGCCTGCAAGGATCACCGAGGCCGAGCCCAGCGTGGGCAGCAGCGCCTGGTAGCCGGGCCACGGGGTCGACATCGTGACGAGGACTCCGCAGAGCCCGATCATGACGAGGCCGGCCATCGCCAGCACCTGCGAGGCGCCACGCGACATCTTCGTCGCCCACGGTACGGCGAAGGCGACGAGCGCCCCGAGGCCCATTTCCCAGATGCGGGTGGTCGAGATGAAGTAGGCGGTCGCCGGAGAGGACGCCGTGTGGACGATCGAGTAGCCGAAGGAACTGGCGGTGACGATCGTGAGGACGGCGATCAGGACGGGCCGCATCGCGAGCCTGAGCTTCCGCGCAGCCAGCGTGCCAACGATGATGAGCAGGGGCCAGATGACGTAGAACTGCTCCTCGACCGAGAGCGACCAGTAATGCTGCACCGGCGATCCGAGCGAGTCCTCGGCGAGGTAGTCGACCGATCTGAAGGCCAGCGCCCAGTTCACCACGTAGAGGGCCGCCGCAATGACGTCCAGACCAGTGTCATGCCATCGCACGGAGGGCAGGAGCAACCACGAGCCGATCGCCGTGAAAACCAGCACGACGGTAGCCGCCGGCAGTAGTCGCCGCGCCCGCCTGGCATAGAACTTCGTGAGCGACACGGTCCCGGTGCGGGTGGCCTCGCGGATCAACTGCGAGGTGATGAGGAAGCCGGAGATGACGAAGAAGACGTCGACGCCTGCGAAGCCACCGCCCAGCCGGGAGGGGAAGATGTGGAAGAGGAGCACGTACCCGACGGCGATCGCACGGAGGCCCTCGATGTCACCGCGCATGGACGCCCGGTGGGCGCGCTCGACGCCGGCCACTGCCATCCGCGATCCCCTTCCGTCCCCGTCCGCACGGGGAAACTCGATCCCCGGCCGTCACCTGCAGGGGAACTCTACCCAGAACGAGCTGCGACGCTCCGGCGCCGCATCAGCTGCAGGGTGAGAAACGACATCGTGTGGGCGTCCCGAATGGGACACCCACACGATGTCAGACGTGAACCCCGGACGCGCCGGGGCACCGACTCACTTGACGGAGACGGTGGCGCCAGCAGCTTCGAGCTGCTCCTTGGCCTTCGCAGCGACGTCCTTGGCAACCTTCTCCAGGACAGCCTTGGGAGCGGCCTCCACGAGATCCTTGGCCTCCTTGAGACCGAGGTTGGTGAGGGCGCGCACCTCCTTGATGACCTGGATCTTCTTCTCGCCTGCAGACTCCAGGACGACGTCGACCTCGTTCGACTCCTCTTCCTCCGCAGCTGCGTCCGCAGCGGCGGCGGCCGGCGCGGCCGCGGCGGCGACGGGAGCGGCGGCGGTCACGCCGAAGGTGTCCTCGAACAGCTTGACGAACTCGGAGAGCTCGATCAGGGTCATCTCCTTGAACGCGTCAAGGAGCTCTTCAGTGCTCAGCTTTGCCATGATGGGCAACCTTCCCTACTTCTCTGATGCAGCGTCAGCCGCGTCGGTGGTGTCCGCGACGGGTTCGTCCGCCTCGGTGGTGTCAAGGTCGGCAGCTGCTGCCGCCTCTTCGGCAGCCTCAACTGCCACGTCCGCAGCGTCTGCTGCATCGGTTTCCGCCTCATCGGCGGTCGCGACGACGTCGTCGTCGCTCTCCTGGGCCTCAACGACGGGGGCCTGGCCGGCTCCCGCGATGAGCGAAGGGTTCTCCTGTGCAGCAGCCTCGAGGGCCCCCAGGGCGCGAGCGGCCTGGGAGAGCGGGGCTGCGAACAGGTAGACGGCCTTCTGCAGGGTGCCCTGCATTGCGCCGGCCAGCTTCGCGAGGAGAACCTCGCGAGACTCGAGGTCAGCCAACTTCTTGACCTCGTCGGCGTTCAGGACTCGACCGTCCATCACGCCACCCTTGATGACCAGGAGTGGATGCGCCTTCGCAAAGTCACGCAGACCCTTCGCCACGGTGGCAATGTCACCGTTGATGAAGGCGATCGCCGTGGGACCCGTGAGCTGTGCTTCCAGGCCTTCAATGCCCGCTTCGCGGGCGGCAATCGTGGTCAGAGTGTTCTTCGCGACGGCGTAGGTGGCGTCCTCACCAAGCGACCTGCGGAGTTCCAGCAGGTTCTTGACGGTGAGTCCGCGGTACTCGGTGAGCACTGCGGCGTTGGCGCTGGAGAATTGCTCCTTCAGCTGCGCGACCGCGGCTGCCTTGTCAGGCCTCGCCATCGGGTCTCCTTCCCACTTCCTGTGAAAAACCCGGACGCAACGCGCCCGGTGTGTTCGACTGAGGACCTTCGCAGGGCATCACGGACGGATGCGTCCGGAGAACAAAAACGCCCCGGCGCTCAGATGGGCGCGGGGCTCGAGGCACGATGACGTGCTGTGAACTGCGTACACCTGCGCGGGCGTCCTTGCGGACCTTGTGTGATGCTCTGCCAGCGGTCTTCGGCGTCGCTCACACTACGCCCCTCACGCACCCTCGGCCAAATCACCCTGGCGTGCCCGATCAGTCAATGTGACAAATCTCACACCATGGGCCAAATGTCGACGTCAATGAGGATTGGGGCGCCCAGCACGGCCGCACAGCGTAGTCTGAGGGAATCCTGAGAATTGACCAAGAGCCCTCAGCAACTTACCGTATTTCTCAGGGACATCCGAGGCAACCGTGCCCCAGCATCAACGCAGTGAGCAGAACGAGAGCCAGCCACCACGACCGATCCCCGGCTCCAGCAGGCCGGGACGAACCATCAAGGATGAGCATGATCAACGTACGCAAGGCATTCGCCGCCTTTCTCGTCGTCGTGGGGCTCGGCACAGGCCTGGCAGTCCGGACGCCCGCGACCGCTGAGGCCGTGAGCACCTGCTCAACTGCCACCACGCGCTCCCTCGCCTGCTCGGCCTACTTCGCCAAGCAGGTGACGAGGTCAGCGTCCGTCTTCGGGTCGTACAACGCCTCGAACCTGGCGCTCGGCAGGAGCCTGTGGCACGCAGGTGCGGGACTCACCCCCTCGAAGTACTTCGGTTACGACGTCGCCACGCGCCTCAAGAACTACCAGTCGAGCCGTGGTGCCACCCCCAGCGGGGCGCTGACCGACTTCACGCTGTCGCTCCTCGTGAACGCCAGGCCGGCCACGGCGGCGTCCGCCGGCCTGACGACGTCCAGTCAACTGCTGAAGGCCGACAAAGCCGTCCGTTACGCCTATGCCCAACTCGGTGACCCCTACCGCTACGGCGCGGCAGGGCCTGACTCGTTCGACTGCTCGGGGCTCACCAGCGCGTCCTGGAAGTCGGCCGGCACCACCATCCCCCGCACCGCCAGCGGACAGATGACGAACCTCAAGCGCATCACCAAGAGCTCCCTGCGTCCCGGTGACCTCGTCATCTTCTACAGCGGTGGCCACACCTCCGTCTACATCGGAGCCGGCAAGATCATCCATTCCCCCCACACCGGCACTGTCGTCCAGGTGTCCGCGATGTCGTCGATGCCGTTCGCCGCAGCCGTCCGCGTCACCAGCTGACACCCCTCCGACCGCGCCCCCGACCTCCCCCCATGGTCGGGGGCGCCTATTCTTTGGACGCACGGCGCCGACCCGCGGCGACCTGCCTGAGGGGGCTGTTGTGGTCGACACACGCACTGCGTGCACGCGCATCATCGAGCAGGTCGAGACGGTGATCGTCGGCAAGCGCGAGGTCATCCGGCACACGCTCGTAGCCCTGCTGTGCGACGGCCACGTGCTCCTCGAGGACGTGCCGGGTCTCGGCAAGACCGTTCTCGCCAAAGCTCTGGCAAGCGCCGTGGGTGGCGCCTTCTCACGCGTCCAGTTCACGCCGGACGTCCTCCCCACCGACATCACGGGATCGATGGTGTTCGACCCCCGTACGGCCGAATTCACCTACCGCCCCGGCCCCATCCTCACCAACGTCCTGCTCGCGGACGAGATCAATCGCTGCGGCCCGCGGACGCAGTCGGCCCTCCTCGAGGCCATGGCCGAACGACAGGTCAGCGTGGAACGCGAGGTCGTCCGGTTACCGCGTCCCTTCCTGGTCATCGCCACGCAGAATCCCATCGAACTCGAGGGGACATTCCCTCTTCCCGAGGCGCAACTCGATCGATTCCTCATGCGATTGTCACTGGGCTACCCCGAGGCTGCCGATGAGTTGGCCCTGATTCGCCGCTTCCGCCTCGACGAGCCCCTGGACCGGGTCGAGTGCGTCGTCACGACCGAGGAGATCCTGGCGATGCAGCAAAGCGTGCGCAGCGTGACCATCAACGACGTGGTCGAGGGATACCTGCTCGAGGTCGTGAGGGCGACGCGAGGGCATGAGGAGCTCCAGGTCGGCGCGAGCCCTCGCGCCAGCCTCGCCCTCGCCCGTGCGGCCCAGGCCATCGCGGCGATCGACGGCCGCGACTTCGTGCGCCCGGACGACGTCCGCGAGATCGCGCCGGCCGTGCTGGCCCATCGTCTGGTCACCACCGCCCAGGCGGACCTGCTGGACCATGCGGCCCACGACATCCTCGTGGAACTGCTGGCCACCATTCCGGTGCCCGTCGAGTCACTCGCCTGACGATGGCCCGCCGCAGGAGACCTTTGAGCTGGCTCAGCGACCCGGAATCACAGGTGCCCCTGCCCGGATGGTTTGTGGCCGCGGGCGTGGTGACCATCTTCGCGGTGGCCACGCGCGAGGTCGTCCTGCTCCTCCTTGCGCTCGGACTCACGCTCGCACCCCTCCTCCTGCGAGTGTGGGAGGACCACGCGCTGGACGCCCTGACCTACACGAGGACGTTCTCGACGAGGCGTGCCCTGATCGGAGACACGATCCACCTCGACGTGATCGCCGAGAATGCCAAACCTCTGCCCATCGGTCGGCTGCGCGTCCGTGACCGCGTGGACGTCGACCTCGTGCTGCGTGGGGCGCAGATCACGCACGAGGAGTGGAACCGGGGGTACCCGGTGCTCGAGTCGACCTTCGCCCTCGGCGTGTACGAGCGGTCACGCCATCGGTACGTGGTCATCTGCCACCGCCGGGGTTGGCTGCGCGCCGGGCCAGCCGAACTCGTGGCCGAGGACCCGTTCGGTCTCCTCGTCCGAACCTTCCGGGTCGACACCCGGGACGCGTGCCTGGTCTATCCCCGCATGGTCCCCCTGACCGGTTTCCCCGTACCCACGCGTGAACCGATCGGTGACGTTGCCGCACACCTCACCGAGGACGCGACCCGCATTTCGGGCGTGCGCGAGTACATTCCCGGAGACTCACCCCGTCGAGTCCACTGGAGGGCGACCGCGCGTCTCGGCACGCTGCAGAGTCGCGTCCTCGAGAAGACGGCGACCGCCAACACCGCAGTCTTCCTCGACAACAACCTGTACTCCCCCCACGCCGCCGGCGAGGAGCACCGTCTCCGCGAGTTGTCGATCGTCGTGGCAGCGTCGCTGTGTCGCACACTCCTCGGGGCCGGCCAGCCGGTCGGGCTCTACGTCAACGCACCCGTGGACACGGCCCGAAACCCCATCAGCGTCCCCCCGGGGCGCGGCCGCGCCCAGATCACCCGCATTCTCGAAGCCCTTGCCATGGTCTCGTCCATGCACGGTGAGCGCCTCGAGCGCCTGTTGGCCCGACAGATGCCACGGCTGCCCTGGGGAACGACTGCGGCGATCATCACGGCCCATCCCACGGCCGAGTTCCAGCGGACGCTCAACCGGCTCGCCCGCACGACCGGACGCCGATTCGTGCTCGTCGTCGTGGGGGACGCGCACCTGTTGCCGGGGCTGACCCGGCGCGTCACGGTCGTCGGCCTGGACGGGGAGGAGGCCTGGGATGAGATCGCTGCGATCACCCTCCGCCCCCGCTGACGGACACGTGGCGCGCTGGCACGGCTTGCTGCTCCTGTCTGCCCTGATCGGCGCCCTCATGACTGTGGGCACCTCGATCGTGCTCAGGATGCTCCTCTCCCCCACCACCGCACTGTCGGGCCATCAGCCGGGGCCGACGCTCGTGGGCTACTTCCTGGTGGTCGTGGCGGGCATCTGGGCGGGGCGAGTCGCCCTGAAGGTGCGCGACCGTCGGCACGCCGCACTGCTTGTCGTCGGCCTGGGCGTGACCACCAGTTCCCTCTGGCTGGTGGTCGAGCCGCATTACTCCATGCGCGACGTGTTCGCGACCATGGGGGCGCGTCCCGGCATCCCGGCGGGCTCGTTCGTGCTGTGGCTGTGGGGCGTGGGCTCGTTCGTGTGGGGAGCGCGCCGTGGACTCGACCTCTCTCGCCTCCGGCCGAACTCGGCACGCGACACTGCGGGTGGCATCCTCGTCATCGCGGGGGTCTCGACACTCCAGGCCTCCTTCGCGAGCGCGCAGTCCGGGCTCTCGACGGCATCCTGGGCGCTCCCCACGTCAGTGCTGCTGGCCGGCGCCACGCTCGCCGCTGCTGAATTCGAGCGGACGCGCGAGCTGACCCGTTCGCAGGGCTTCGCACCCCCGTCGTGGGGCAGGTGGGCACGTCTCGTGGCCGGCTTGGGTGTGGGTGCGGCTGCCGTGGCCGGGATCAGCTTCACCCTGCTCGGACGTGGGGCCCTGCAACAGCTGGGACGCGGGCTGCTGGCTGCCTGGAACGCCCTCGCGACTGCGTTCGTGTGGGCCCTCACCGGGATCTTCTGGCTGCTGGACAAGCTGGTCACGGAGGTGGCGAAGCTCTTTCCTCACGGGACCCCCGACATCCCGCCCGAGACGCCCCGGCCCGGGCCTCCGAGCGGGTCGTCCACGCCGATCCCCGTGCCCGAACCCCTCATCTTCGAGATCCGCCCCTGGATGATCTGGTTGGGCGTCGCGGCGCTTCTCATGTTGTTGGTGCTGGTCGTCGCGTCCATGGCCCGACGCGACGAACCGTTGGGCAGCGACGGCACCGAACATGAGCGCAGCAGCCTGTTGTCGAGTTCGCTCGTTGCCGCCCAACTCCGCGCACTCTGGCGGCGTCGCCAGCACCGCTCCCACCACCGGGTCGACCTCACGACGCCACCGGCCGACGCCAGGGACGCGATGGTGCACCTTCAGGAACTGGCCCTGCGCCACGATCTCGCACGCGTCGAGACGGAGTCGGCGGAGGACTTCACCCACCGCCTCGCGACATCCTGGGCCGCTGCGGCACCTGACCTCGAGCAGTTGCTGGCGTCCTACGAACAGGCCCGCTACGGCGAGGACGACCCGCAGGTCGACGCCGATGCCGTCGACGCCTGGGGACGCGTCCATGCCGTCGTGCGCGAGCGCGATGCCGCAGACGCCACCGATCACGCCTCGCACTGAGCGTCCCGATTTTCGACCCGGAACTGACACAGGGTTCGTCGCACGTGCGACGAACCCTGTGGATGCTGCTTGGCGTGCCTGTCAGGCAGTCGCCTCGGCGTGCTTCACCTTGGTGGGATCAATGAGGACGCCGGGGCCCATCGTGGAGCTGAGGGTGATCTTCTTCAGGTAGCGACCCTTGGACGCGCTCGGCTTGAGGCGCAGGATCTCGTCGATCGCGGAGAAATAGTTGTCGGCGAGTTGCTCCGGACCGAACGACGCCTTGCCGATCAGGAAGTGGAGATTCGCGTGACGATCGACGCGGAACTCGATGCGTCCACCCTTGATGTCGGTGATGGCCTTCGTGACGTCCATGGTCACGGTGCCCGTCTTGGGGTTGGGCATCAGGCCACGCGGGCCGAGGATACGGCCGAGGCGGCCAACCTTGCCCATGAGGTCAGGGGTGGCCACGACGGAGTCGAAGTCGAGGTAGCCGGCGGCCACCTTGGCGATCAACTCGTCCGAGCCGACCTCGTCGGCGCCCGCCGCACGTGCTTCCTCCGCCTTGTCGCCCTGGGCGAAGACGAGGACCCGTGCCGTCTTGCCAGTGCCATGGGGGAGGTTCACGGTGCCACGGACCATCTGGTCCGCCTTGCGGGGATCGACGCCGAGTCGCACGGCGACGTCGACGGTCTCGTCGAACTTGGCCGAGACACCCCCCTTCATGAGGGTGATCGCCTCCTCCGGCGAGTGGAGCTGATCGGCGTCGAACTTCTCCGCCGCTGCCTTCCATGCCTTGCTGCGCTTCATGTCTGGTTCCTTTCCGTCAGCCTCGTGGGCTGATCCACCAGGTGCTGGTGCGGGCCGCGCAGGCCCTGCCAGTCGATGTCTGTGATGAGGTTGCTCGTCGTTGGGACGGGCAGGTTCAGTCTGTCTCGACGCCCATCGAACGGGCGGTGCCGGCGACGATCTTCATCGCGGCCTCGATGTCGTTGGCGTTGAGGTCGGGAAGCTTGACCTCGGCGATCTCGCGCACCTGCTCCTTGGTGAGCCGGGCGACCTTGGTCTTGTGGGGCACGGCCGAACCGCTCTTGATGCCGGCAGCCTTCTTGATCAGCTCCGCGGCGGGCGGGGTCTTCGTGATGAACGTGAACGAACGGTCCTCGTAGATGGTGATCTCGACGGGGATGACGTTGCCACGCTGGGATTCGGTGGCCGCGTTGTAGGCCTTGACGAATTCCATGATGTTGACGCCGTGCGGACCGAGGGCGGTACCGACCGGCGGGGCGGGAGTGGCGGCACCCGCGTTCAAGGCAACCTTGACGAGCGCCGCTACCTTCTTCTTGGGAGGCATGGATTGGGGTCCTTTTCCGTTGGCTGCCGGGGCGGGTGCACCGGCAGGTGCTGCATGGACGCACGGGGCGTCCGCCGTGAACTAGACCTTCTGGATCTGCGGGAAGGTCAGGTCGACCGGGGTCTCGCGACCCAGGATCTCGACCAGCGCCTTGAGGCGCTGGGTGTTCACGTTGATCTCGGTGATGGTGGCATGGACGCCGGCGAACGGCCCATCGACCACCTGGACCGAGTCGCCGATCGCGAAATCGACCACCTCGGCCTTCTTGCGCGTCCGGGGCGTCGATCCAGTGGTGGCAGCTGCCACCTTCGCGACGATCGCGGGCGTCAGCATCTTCTCGACCTCGTCGAGGCTCAGCGGGACAGGCTGGTTCGCGTGGCCGACGAAGCCCGTCACCGAGGGCGTGTGGCGGACTGCCGCCCACGACTCCTCCGTGAGGTCCATGCGCACCAGCACGTAGCCGGGCAACACGGTACGGGTCACGGTCTTGCGCGCCCCGTTGCGGATCTCGACAACCTCCTCGGTCGGCACGATCGACTCGAAGATGTAGTCCTCCATGTTCAGCGTCTGGACGCGTGCGTCCAGGTTCTGCTTCACGCGGTTCTCCATGCCGGAGTAGGTGTGCACGACGTACCAGTCGCCGATGTTGGTGCGCAACTCCTCGCGCAGCACCTCGAGCGCCGCCTCGAGCGTCGGGTCGGACTCGTCCTCATCGTCGGCCTCGGACGCGGCCGGCTCGGGCTCCTCACCGAAGTTCAGGTCGACCTCGGGCGCCGTGGGCTCGTCGTCGTCAGGACCGAAGTCGAGGTTGATCTCGACATCGTCGCCGGGCGTGGGCTCGTCATCGGCACCGAGGTCGATTTCGAAGTCGTCCTCGATCACGGTGGAATCGTTGTCAGGGCTCTGGGTCATCTTCTTCTCCGATGCTCTGGATCACATGCCGAGGAGCTTGAGGAGCCCCCAGCCGAACAGCAGGTCGAGCAACCCCACGAACGCCATGATGAACAGCACGAAGATCAGGACGACGATGAAGTACTGGCGGAGCTGGTCGGCCGTCGGCCAGATCACCTTGCGGAGCTCGCCCACGGACTGCCCGACGAACTCACCGGGCGTGGTGCGCTTCCGCGCGTGCGTGACGACCAGAGTGGCTTCGGCGCGGCTACGCGTCCGGATCCCCTCGGCCGACTTGTCGACGGGGACGCGCTTCACCGGTGCGTTCCGTCGGGCCGGGGCATCGCGCTTGACCGGACGCGACGACACTGCCGCGGCCGCCACCTGCTCAGCCTCGGCCAGTTGGGTCTCGTCATCGATCACGACATCGCCCGGGTCGGCGGCGTCGGGGGTCTCGTCGACGATGTCCGGTCCGGCCAATTCCTCGGCCTCGTCATCGACGACGTCGAACTCAGCGGGCGCCTCGATGTCGCTGACTTCCAGCAGCTCACCGGCTGGGCCGACGGTGTCGCCGGGGACGTCCTGGCCACCCTCGCCGACGATCGGATCGGACGCCGGAGCATCCTCCTCGTCCCGTCGTGTGGGCGTCTGATCGTCGGTCACGGTGTTCCTTCGGTTGCGCCTCTCGGCTTGCGGATCGGCGTGCCCCCGCCGGGACCCGCCTGGTGCATGATTCTGCGTCGCAGGATGTGATCCTGCCTCGCAGGGCAAGAGGGACTCGAACCCCCAACCTGCGGTTTTGGAGACCGCTGCTCTGCCAATTGAGCCATTGCCCTTCGGTGTTCTCCCCGCCGCACTCACGCCTGTCAGTTGCCTTCAGGGCGCGCTCCGCGACGGTGCTTCCCACCAAGAAGAAGAGTGTACGCCGATTCACCAGCGGGAGTCGAACCGAGCGGCGCCGCCCCCACTACTTGTGGGACGCGTAGTACTCCTCCATGCCGTCGGTCTGCATGGCCTTGGCCATCTCCTTCAACCCCGTCACGTCGACGATGTCGATGGACGCTCCCCCCGACGATGTGCCGGTCCCCTGCACGGGTGCCTGAAGGGAACGGATCGCCGAGCCGTCGGTGAATCTCACACTGGTGCCGAGCGACAGGATCTGCTTGCTCGTGAGGTCTTCGTCGACGGTCAAGCTGCTGGCGATCTGGTCGAGCAGTGAGGTGAACTTGCCCGGGTTCGCCACCACCCCCGCCGTGAGCATCTTGTCGAGGATGGCCGTCAGCACGGTGCGCTGGCGGTCGGCCCGGTCGAAGTCACCATTCGGGAGACTGTGCCGCACACGGACGTAGGCCAGTGCGTCCTCACCCTTGAGCGTGACCTTCCCCACCGGGAAGTAGTGACCACCCTCGTTGGACTCGTACTTGTTCTGCACGGTGACACCGTCGAGAACGTCGGTGAGTTTGATGAAGCCGTTGAAGTCGATGACGGCGGCGTGGTCCATCCGGACCCCCAGCATCGACTCCAGGGTCTGGATGGCAAGCGAGGGGCCGCCGAAGGCGTACGCGGCGTTGATCTTGTTCTGCCCGTGGCCGGGGATGGTGACCCACATGTCACGCGGGAAGGAGACCAGGTAGGCGTGCTTCCGGTCGCCTGACAGGTAGGCGACCATGAGCACGTCGCTGCGTCCCTGATCGGTGCCCCGTGAATCCGACCCCATCAGGACGAAGGTGACCGGAGCGGCCCCCACCCCCTTGGGAGTTGCCGCCGGGACGGGGTCGCCCGAGGCGTCAACGTGGGTCGAGGGCATCATCTCGGGGGCGCGGACGATGTTGTTCAATGCGCTGTTGACCCTGTGGAGGTACCAGGCGCCCGCACTTCCCGCAATCAGCACCAGTGTCAGGGCGATGGCGAGCGCGAGGAGGTCTCGTCTCGGCCCACGCCGCTGGGGTCGCCCCTCGTCGGGTGTGGTGTGCTGCGTCTGGTCACTCATCGGTCGTCCCCTTCAGTCGTTCGCCCACCAGTGAAGCACAGCGGCCCTACACACCCCTGACCGCTGAGTCCGCCACGAGACGCTACAGAGCCAGACCCACGAGGACCGGCTCAGCGACCAGCGTGATGCCGAAGCGGTCCCGGACACCGTCGCGCACCTCGCGCGCCAGGGCCATCACCTCGGACGCCGTGGCGCCCCCGCGGTTCGTGAGCGCCAGGGTGTGACGGGTGGACAAGGTGGCGCGTCCGGAGCCGTGACCCCGGCTGAATCCGGCGTGGTCGATCAGCCAGGCCGCCGACGTCTTGACCGTCCCGTCGGGCTGGGGGAAGCGAGGCGCACCCTCGGGCAGCGCAGACGCGGAGTCTGCGTCCAGGACCGGATTCATGAAGAACGACCCTGAACTCCACGTGTCGTGGTCGGCCTCGTCGACCACCATGCCCTTGGCCCGGCGAATCGCGATGACGGCCTCACGCACGCGCTCTGCGTCCACCCGGTCACCGAGCTCGCAGCCGAGTTCCCTGGCCAGTTCGGCGTAGCGGACGGGCGCCGAGAGCGAGCCAAGATCGAGCTGGAAGGCCACCTGGAGCACGAGATAGCGTCCGGGCTGGGCCTTGAAGATCGACTGCCGGTAGCCGAAACCGCACTCGGACGCCGTGAACGTCCGATGGGCGCCGGCCTGACGATCCCAGGTGCGGACGCGGGCGATCGTCTGGCTCACGTCGGCGCCGTAGGCACCAACGTTCTGGATCGCCGTCGAGCCCACGAGACCCGGGATCCCGGACAGCGCCTCGATCCCCATCCAGCCCTGCCCGATGGCGTGGGCGACCAGGTCGTCCCAGACCTCACCCGCCTCGACGGTGACGTAGGCCCCCGCGCAGTCGGACACATCGGCCGAGACCCCGCGGGTGGCGACCTTGACGACGAGGCCGTCAAAGCCGTCGTCGCTGACCAGGACGTTCGACCCACCCGAAAGGATGAGGACCGGCTCACCGGCGGCGTCCGCGTTGCGTACGGCGTCGACCAGCTGGGCCTCGGTCGTGGCGACGACCAGGCGCCTGGCCGGCCCGCCGATGTGGAAGGTCGTGTGGTCGGCCAACCGGTCTGACGCCTCGACGGCGGAGGGCGGGCTGACGGATGTCTCGACGTGCTCGACGTCGCACGCGGCAGCCTCGGGGGCCCCGACGTCGATCGAGACGGCCGGAGCGGAGCGGGGGTCAGTCAACACGCACCTCGACCTTGGCGGCCGCAAGAACCTTGTCGTCCCCGCAGGTGGCCTCGAGTGCGACAGTCGCGACGCCCTCGACGACCTGGGTGACCTTCCCCGAGAACCGGACGACGACGCCGTCCGCGGTGTCGGGCACCTTCACCGGACGCGAGAAGCGCACGAAGTAGTCGACGACGCGTCCGGGGTCGCCGACCCAGTCGGTGACGACGCGCAACGCGGTGCCCATCGTCCACATGCCGTGCACGATGACCCCGTCCAGGCCGATGGCCCGGGCGGCCGTGTCGGACCAGTGGATGGGGTTGAAGTCGGTGGACGCACCGGCGTAGCGGACGGCACCCCCGCGGGTGATGGCCACCTCAAGGACGGGCAACTGGTCGCCGACGGCAGCGGCGATGGCAGGCGTGGCGGTCATGCGACGGCCCCCTCGGTCGGGTGGGAGTGCAGGAATGTCGAGGTCGCCGAGCAGACGTGCTCACCGGCGAGGGTCGAGAGGTCGACGCGCACGGTGACCATGTCGGCCATCCCGCGATTGCGCACCTTCTCGATCGTGAGGACGGCGGTGACGTCGTCCCCCTCGCGCAGGGGACGCGTCCAGGTGAAACGCTGGTCGCCGTGCACGGTCCGGTGCAGGGCGAGGCCGAGTTCGGGGTCGTCGAAGAGCGATCCCCAGGCCTGGGAGCTGATCACGACCGCGAAGGTCGGTGGCGCGACGGGGGTCACGCCGGAGTAGGCCGGGTTGGCGTCGCCCAGTGCGGACGCGAACTCCGCGATCTTCGCGCGCGAGATGCGGTACGGCGGCGTGGGGGGGTAGCTGCGTCCGACGTGTGTCTCACTGATCGTCATGATCACAAGGGTAGGGGGACATGACGAAAGCCGCCCGCACCGGTGATCCGGGCGGGCGGCTCGTCGTCGTGGGTCAGCGGGTCTCGCGGTGCGAGGTGTGGCTGTGGCACTTCGGGCAGAACTTCTTCAGCTCGAGGCGATCGGGGTCGTTGCGACGGTTCTTCTTGGTGATGTAGTTGCGCTCCTTGCACTCGGTGCAGGCAAGCGTGATCTTCGGGCGAACGTCCGCCGTCTTCTTGGCCATCTCGTTACTCCTGTGCTGGTTGCGCCCTGTCGGTCGACAGGTGGTGCCGTGGTAGCGGGAACGGGACTTGAACCCGTGACACAGCGATTATGAGCCGCTTGCTCT
>ERZ795044.1633-NODE-1633-length-20143-cov-7.635404_pt1 | contig 20143 bp, 17 predicted proteins | sample MGYA00375128_ERZ795044 | MGnify/ENA primary metagenome ERZ795044 (study PRJEB30173, sample SAMN05720213) | anaerobic digester metagenome | isolation source: active sludge of municipal wastewater-treating anaerobic digesters | place: USA | collected 2014-12-22 ... | reverse complement strand
ACGATGCGGCCGAGCTGCGCTTCGATCGCTTGCCGGAAGCGATCCGAGCCATAGGCATGCTGCCGGCTCAGGTGCAGGCGAATCGCCTCGAGGTCCTCTGGATTGACGGTGTCCATCACCATGGCGCGATACCGCTGTTGTCGTTCGACAGGGCGGGCGCCGAGTGCCAGATAGTCGGGATGCGGCGTGACCAATGGATCGGCTTCGCCGAACGCCAACGCGTGGTGGCTGGACCAGCGATAGTCGCGCGGGTCGGCGACCATCGCTGCACGCAACGGATTCAGTTCGATGTAGCGATGGCATTGCATCAGGTAGTCGCCGTCGCCCACCAGGCTCGCCTTGTAACGGCCTTCCCAGAGCGTACCCGTTCGGCAATAGGTCGCATTGATGTAGCGGACGTAACGTCGTCCGAGGGATTGCATCGCCTTCCCGACGGCGCCTGGACGCGATGGCGTCAGCAAGAGATGCACATGGTTCGTCATCAAGACGTAGGCGTGAACGGCGCAACCTTCTCGTCGCGCCATCTCGCCGAGTTCACTGCGGTAGCACAGGTAATCGGCATCATCGAAGAAGCAAGGCTGCCGGTCGTTGCCGCGCTGGACGACATGCTGCGGGATGCCGGGGAGGTCGATGCGGAGCGGGCGTGGCATGTTGTGGCCTGTGCGCTTGGTGGCCACAGGTTGATCCGGCGCAAGTGGAGCCGGAATCAGTCAGCGCCGCGCTCATGTGTCGGAAAAGTCGACTCTGACCCGGGTTTCCCGACCCGGGTTTCCGCGCCAAGGATTGATCCTCGTCAATACGCGCGTTGTTGCTGGCTGGGACAGTGCAGCTTCCCGAGGCAGGAGGCAGTCATGAAGGCGAACGTGGGCGGTTTTGACAAGTGGATCCGGATCGTGGCCGGCCTGGCTTTGATTGCGTGGGCACTCACGAGTGGGCCGGTCTGGGCATGGATCGGGGTGGTGCCGTTGGCTACCGGGTTGTTCAATTTCTGCCCGTTGTACCGGCTGATTGGCTTCAATAGCTGCTCACGCTGAGCAACCAGGGCGTCAGTCAGATGTGTCCGTCTTTTCCTTCGGCCGTCCCCGCGCGCGGACAAGGACCTCGCGTTTGGCAGGAGCTTCTGACAAAAGGGGGCGGAGGGAACCAAGGGCGCTTCATTCCCAGCGTTGGCTTTTGAAGAGATGTACCTGACCCCTTTTCAGTCACTGGCATGACGAGGCGGGCAGGGTGAGCGATTGCAGGGTGCGCCCCTGCGCGTCCTGCACGAATGCGACCAGGCCCCAGGGACCAGCCAGCGGTTCGATCGTCATGGAACGCGTCAGCGCCGTGCGCGCCATCGGCCAAGGCCCAAGCAACCTGCGCACGACGCGGTCGTGGCGGAGCGTGGTGCCCTTGTTCTCGCCGCCCCGCACGGCCGTGACCTGGTCGTCCTGGTATTGCGCCACCCAGACCTGGGCCGGCGCCGATGGCGTGCCGGCGGGTGCCGCACCGAGCATGAGCAGGGAGCCGCCGTTGGCCTGCGGCAGCAGGCGCAGCGCGAGGCCCGCGCTTGCCGGACCGGACTGGCTGTCCAGCATCTCCCTGAATGAAGCGGGGTTGCGCCAGGGCGCATTCGTCTTGCTGCCCACGATCACTTGCGGGGTGTACACCGCACGCGCGCCGGTGGCGGCGACGCGCGCTTCCTGCCGCCGCGAGTAGGCAGGCGACGCGAACCGGTCGGGCCAGCCGATGCTGTCCCAGTAGTCGACGTGGAAGGCCAGCCAGTTCAAGCGGTCCGCGCCTTGCGTCAGCGACTGCGACAGCCAGCGGTCGGCGGGTGGGCAACTGCTGCAGCCTTCCGAGGTATAGAGCTCGACCAACGGTTGCGTGGCCGATCCCGTGCGCGCGGCGCACGACCCTTCGGCAAAGGCCGGCTGCGCGACAACCAGCGCAAGCCCCAGCAAGCAATGGCGGACGGTCATGGTGGACTCCGGAAGCTGATGCGCGGCGGCGTCGCGTTCGAGGAGTCTGGCAGCCTGGGCAGCGTCGCGCTGCGTCCGCGCGCCCGCGAAGCATGCCCCGACGTCCGAACGTACCGCCCGAGGACGGGGCCAGGGTTGATTCCCGCCTCGCTCCGTCTGGCTAGCCCGACAATCCCCGCAGGTGCATCCACAGGAAGAGCGGCGACATGGCCACCAGCACCACGGCGGCTGCGGTATCCAGCCACACGCGCCGGGTGCGCAGCGCCACGATGCTGCAGGTGGCGGCGACCAGCGCGAAGCCGGAGTTCGACAACCCGTCCAGGAGGCTCGGGCTGCGGCGCGCGATGACCAGGATCGCCAGCACCGAGAAGGCCAATTGCAGCATCTTGTAACGTCGGCCTTGGTGCTCGTGGTAAGCGCGCAGGTCCAGCACGCTGCCGTCGCGGGGTTCCTCCGGCATCACCAGGTCGCAGAACGCGTACAGCACGCTGACGAAGAGCAGTGGGACGAGCGCTTCGGATCCGCTCCAGTCGCTTATTCCCCGCATCTGCCAGAACGCCGCCCAGTTGCCCAGCAGCAACATCAGCGCCATCGCGGTCCAGCCGCCGTGGCGCCAGGAAAACCGGATGCGATCGGCATGCCGGTACAGCGCCACGCCGCCGCTCAGCAGGCGGGTCAACGCCAGCGAGGTAATCACCGAGATCATGCCGAACACGAATTCGAAGCTGGTCATGGTGCTTGCACCCGCGGGAGACGCGCCAGGGTAGCGGGTTGTCGACGGCGTGGCGTTGGCCGTTCGCCCGTGCCCTGCCCGTTGCCTGCATCGAAGCGTGCCCGGTCGCGCACGCAAGGGGAGAGGGTGCGATGCAGCATGTCCGCAACGTGTCACTGGCGGTCGCCTTGGCCTTGTGTACCGGCGCGGCGATGGCCGCGGACGACGGGCCATCGGCCGGCGCGTGTTTCTCCCAGGCCTTCCTCGCCGCCGATGCGGATGGCGTGGCGGCCTGTTACGCGGAGGACGCGATCATCTGGTTCCCGGGCGGGACGATGGCCAAGGGGCGGCCGGCGATCCGCGATGGCTTCGCCCACTATTTCTCGGCGATGACGGTCAAGGACGTGCGCCTGGCCGAGATGGGCCACGTGATGGGCGAGGGCGGCAGCCGCACGGCCTGGGGTACCTACGAGATGCGCATGGTCGACAAGGCGAGCGGCGCGGAGGTGGTGACGACCGGGCGCTTCACCGATGTGTCCAGGCGCATCGACGGTCGCTGGCTGTACATCGTCGACCATCCCTCGGACGATCCGCCGCCGGCGAAGTAAGGCGTTGAGCCGGGGCCTCGGGAGTTTCGGCGCTGACCCTGGTTTTCAGGTCACTTGCGGACGTCCAGCAGTTCCACCTCGAACACCAGCGAAGCGCCCGGCGGGATGACGTCGCGCGCGCCGCCCCGGCCGTAGCCGAGATCTGCAGGGATGCGCAGCTCGCGCTTGCCGCCAACGCGCATGCCGGCAACGCCGTCGTCCCAGCCGCGGATGACGCGGCCCGCGCCCAGCAGGAACACGAACGGTTGGCCACGGTCGCGGGAACTGTCGAACTTCCGGCCACGCTTGTCGGCCGCGGCCTGGTCGTACAGCCAACCGGTGTAGTGCACGCTGATTTCGTCGCCGGCGACTGCTGTCGCGCCCTGTCCCGACACCACGTCGATGCGCTGCAGTTCGGCGACGTCGCCGCCGGTGTAGGGCGGTGGTTGGCTGCAGGCGGTCAGCAGCAGGATGGACAGCGTTGCGGTCAGGCGAAGTACGCGAGGGGCCATTTCAGCGGTGCGGTGTGCGGCGGGACAGCATACGTTGCAGGGCAAGCGGGAGAAAAAGAGGACGGCGGTCCTGCCTGACATGGGTCATGGCCGATGCCCGGAGCGCGTGACATCGTGATGGCCAAGCCGGGCACGGGCCACGGCATCGGAGAACCACCATGCTGCCCCTCAGCTTCCTGTCGATCCCCGCACTGGCATTGGCTGCGGCGCTGGTCGCGGGGCCTGTGGCCGCGCAGTCCGGCACGCATGCGGGCCACGACGCGCATGCCGGCCACGTCGCGCCCGCAACCGCGCCGCAACAGCGATGGGCCACCGATGCGGCGCTGCGCGCGGGCATGCACGATCTGCGGGAGGCGACCGAAGCCCTGCATCACTACGAGATGGGCCACCTGGACGATACCCAGCGCGACAACGCGGTGAAGCGGATTGATGCTGCGATCGGCGACATGGTCGCCAACTGCAAGCTCAAGCCGGATGCCGACGCCGCCCTGCACGGGCTGCTGGTGAAGTTCATCGCCGGTGCCAATGCCGCGCGCGCGGGCCGCTTCACAAAGGCGGAGCTGGGGCCGATGGAGCAGGCGCTGGCGACCTACCCGCAACGCTTCGACGACCCGGAGTGGAACCGCACGGACGGCCGCGACTAGCCTCGGGCGACCGGGCGAAAGGGCGGCCACGTGCACGTGGCCATCGCGAAGGGCATCGCCTTCCACGCGCCATGTTTTCCCGCCTCGTTAGACGCCTGACCTCTTTCCCCTGCTTCCGCCGTGTCGACGGGAGACAGCCCCGCACAGGTGTTGCAGGAGAACGTGATGTCGAAATGCCATTCCCTGACCGCCGCACTGGTCGGCGCCTGGCTGGCAACAGCCGCTGCATCCGCGTCCGCCGCCGACCCCAAGGTCGAGGCCAGCGTCACTATCGAAGGCAAGACGATCGCATTGCCGCATGCGCGCGCCTTCAGCACCGGCATGCCCTTCGTGCTGATCTATTTCGCGGAGAAGCCGCTGGACGGCCTGAAGTACGGCACCGCCGGCACCGACGCCACCTGGTCGGGTGGCGCCTACGGCACGATGCTTCGCTTCGCCCCGGCGCTCGACCCGCGCGACGAGGGCAAGCCCGTGCAGCGCTATGTCATCCCCGAGGCCGCCGCCGAAGAAGACGATCGCGTCGCCCTGCGTTCGGCCCGCATCGGCAACTGGCAGGCCCAATGGTTGAGCCAGGAGGGGATCCGGATCGAGTCCCTGGAAAGCAGCAACGGCGTGGTTCGCGGCACGTTGTCGTGGCGCGGCAAGGCACCGGTCAGCGCGTGGTCGGCGTCGTTCAGCGTGCCGCTGGAAGAAGGCGTGCTGTAGCCAGGCGGCTTCGCGAAGAATCTGCAGCGGGGCGGGGCAGGTGCATGGATCTCGCAACAGCGCCCGGCGTGACAAGCGCGCCACGAAATGCCCTCCAGGAGATCATTGTTCCGACAGCCGCGCCCGCACGCGTGCCGTCGCTTGTGCCACCACGCGCTGGACGTCGGCAAGCGTGGTTTCCGGCAGGTTGTTGAAATCCATCAGCCGGTGGTTGAGCTCACGCCCGCGCGTGGCTTCCTCCACCGCGAACCGCACCTCCTGCAGCGCAACCCGGCGGTGATCGCTGACCCGCGCCGGGTCATGCGAGCCGTAGGTATCGGCCGAGGCGCGCTCGAGCGCGCAGTAGAGGCTCCGCTTGTTCGCGGCTTCATCGTCGGCGCAGCGGCGGTCGTCATTGCGGTTCCAGGCGGAGTCGCTGGCCAGCAATTCGGCCGCGCGCTCCAGCGTTCGCAGGTCGTTGTCGGTGACAGGCAGGTCGCGGGCTTCGTACTGGGCTGGATCGCCGAACTTGTCGCGCGGTGACGCCGACTGCGTGGCCGGCGTCTGCGGTCCGTTCGATGCGCAGGCGACGAGGGAATACGAGAGAAGCAAGGGCAGGGTTGCGAGAGCGGTCCGGGTGGCCATGGCGCGTCCTGCAGTCGGGTGTGTTCGTGATGCTGCCCCAAAAAGGGCGAGAGCGGGGCTCGGGTACCTTGGTCGCTTGCCCTTCCTGCCTGCGCGGAGCCGGTTCCCATGAGCGAGTCCCTGAATCCAGCACCTGACGCGGGGCAGAAGGTGCCACCGGCTCCTGCGTTACGGACCGATGACGGCGGCGCGCGCCCAACGTCACTGCTGGGGACGCGCCTGCGCTGGTTCCTGGCCGAGTTCCTGGTGGTGGTCGCGGGTGTGTTGGTGGCGATGGGCTTGAGCGGCCTGGTCGACAAACGGCGTGACCTGCAGCGCGAGCAGGTCTACCTGCAGCAACTCAGTGCGGACCTGGGCACGAGCGAAAGGAACTGACGGAGGCGGTGGCCTTCATGCAGGCGCGCGCCGAGGCGGCCGCGCGCGTGCTGCACCGGTTCTGGCGCAAGGACCCGGTGCTGGACGGTTCGTTTTTCCTGGATCTGTCGCAGCCGCGCGGCACCCGGCGCTTCCGGCCGGTGTTGGGGACGGCCCAGGCGCTGGGATCGTCCGGCGAGCTCGGGCTGATCCGCTCCGATGCGCTGCGCGCAGACCTGCTGGCGTATGTCGAGCGCATGAAGACCCGTCTCGACGAAATCGATCGCTACGACGAGACCTACTATCGGCCCGGCGTGGCCATGCTCAACCTGGCGCCGCTCTGGCGCACGCCGGAAAATTCCGCAGTGCTGCAGTACTCGGACGACAAACTCCGCTCGCGACCCAACCCGTTCGATCGCGTCCCGTTTCCAAACGAGCCGGCGGACCAGCTTGCCAGCCGTGAGGTGTATGTCGGTTACAGCAACCTGCTGACCGCGCACCGCAACCACGCCGTGCAATACGAGGAAATGCTGCAGGAGACGCGCGCGCTGCGGAAAAACGTGGAAGCCCGCATCCGGCGTTGACCGCGGGTGGATGACGCCCGCTTTGCTCCATGTCTCGCCCAACCACGGCGACGCCTGGACGCAGATCGGCCGGCCGCCCTACGTCATCTGCGAGGTGCAGATGGACAGCGTGGACCGCGGCTGGACCAGTCGCTGGAACATCCATCTTGCGGGCCGCCTCGCCCGGGGCCTGCCCGGAATGCAGGTGGCCGGAGACGTGCCGGATCCCGGTACTACAGCAATGCGCAAAGGCTCGCCTGGTCCATGGCCCTGGCGAACAGCCACCCCTGCATCCGCCGCACCCCGATGGCCTGCAAGGCCAACTGCTGGTCGGCGCGCTCCACGCCTTCCGCCACCACTTCGATACCGAGTGATTCCGCGAGGCCAAACACCGCCTTGACGATGGCGACGTCCGCCGTGGTGCCAGGGAGGCCGTCCACGAAGCTGCGATCGATCTTGATCACGTCGACCGGCAGCCGCCTGAGGTAGACCAGCGAGCCGTAGCCGGTACCGAAATCATCCAGGGCCACCTGCACGCCGAGTGCCTTCAGTCGCTGAAGTACCCCGAGCGCGTGGTCGAGGTTGCGCATCAGGGTGGTTTCGGTGATCTCCAGGCAAAGCCGTTCCGGCGCCAGGCCGGACGCCGCGAGCGCATCGCCCACGTCGGCGACCAGCGCCGCCTCCTCGAACTGGCGCGCCGAGACATTGACCCGCACCGTCGGCGCGACCTGGTTCGGGGCGCCCGCCCATTGCGCGGCATCGGCGCAGGCGCGATGCAGGATCCAGCGCCCCAACGACAGGATCTGGCCGGAGGATTCGAGCACTTCGATGAACTCCGCGGCGGCCAGCAGCCGCCCCTCCCGTCGCCAGCGCAGCAGGGCCTCCGCAGCGACCCAGGCCTGCGTCGTGGCGTCGTATTCCGGCTGGTAGTGCAATTCGAATTCGCCATTGGCAGGCGCATCGCGCAGCGCGCGCTCCAGGCGCAGGCGCTTGAGCAGCGCATCGTGGTGCTCCAGGTCGAAGACCTGGTAGCCGAACTTGTCGTGTTCGCGGGCCCGCTCCGCCGCGGACTCCGCCTGGCGCATCAGCACGCGTGCGCCGCCGTCGGCGGCCGCGTCCGCGTACGCGATGCCGACGGTGGCGCCCGGCAGCAGATCCTTGAGATCCCATTGCAGGCCGCGGACCGCGGCAATACAGCGTTCGGCCAGCCGCACGGCGTTTCGTTGCGCAGTGCTGCCCTCCAGCACGAAGGCGAAGCCGTCGGCACGCACGCGCGCCAGGTGCGTCTGGTTGCTGCTGAGCTGACGCAAGCGCAGGGCCACCTGGCCCATCACGTCGTCCGCCGTCGGGGCATCGTCAGGCAAGGCCACGCCGCCCGACGCATCGATGCGCACGTGGACGACGGCCAGCACGTCGCCAGGCGCACGTGGTGCTGCCAGGCGCTGGCGAAGCAGCTCCACCAGGTAGTCGCGGTTGGGCAGTCCGGTGGTCGCGTCGTGGAGCAACAAGTGCTGCACTTCCTTCTCCGCCCGACGCCGGCGCACGATCTCGAACGCCATCGCCACGAAATCGCCCATGCTGCCGGCGAAGGTGATTTCGTCGTGCGACCAGAGGCGGGGACCGGCCGTGCATTCGTGGCAGATGACGCCGAGCAGCTCGCCCTCCACGCGGACCGGCGCGTCGAGCAATGCCTGGATGCCATGGCGTTCGAGGTAGCTTCGCAACTCGCTGAGCGAACTCGCCGTGCTGGGATGGAGGCGTACGTCGGCAGCGTCGAGGGCGCGCACGTCCTCGAACCCGGTCACGTAGTCGTCGCCTTCGAGGGACAGCGATTCGAGCGTGTCGTCGCTGGCATGGGCCCGCTCACGGGCGGAAAAAGCATGGATGCAGCGCAGGCGCTGGGCGTCGCGCTCGTAGTGCCAGACATTGACGCGGTCGACGCGCAGCGCATCGGCCGCGTGTTCGCAGATCACGGCCAGTGCGCTGTCGAAGCTGCAGTCGGGATGCCAGACGGCGCGGGTCAGCGCCACCAGCGCCCGGGTGAAGCGCTGGCCATCCGATGGCGTCGCATCGCGGCCAGGCTCGGCTTCGCTTGGCACAGGGGGTGTCGGCATCGGCGCGGTCCGTGGCTTGGGACGTGTGATCAGACTAGCAGCAGGAATCTAGGGGCAGGGACAACAGGGGGCGGAGGAAAACAGCATCGGTGACCCTCTGATCCGCCAGATGGCGAAATGGCTTGCCTCAGTCGTGCACGGTGCCGCGTCGGTCGGCGACTTGCTGCGCGTGCGGGTCGAATTGATCCGCCATCATGACCCGGTTGCGGCCGCCGTTCTTGGCCCGGTACAGGGCGGCATCCGCGCGGGTGAGCCAGAAGGCGCCCCGCTCGCCGGGCGCGAGGGTGGCGGCGCCGATCGACACCGACACCGGCTCGCCGTCCGGTCGCCTGAGGGTCTGGAAAATCTCCTCGCGCAAACCATCCAGCGCGCGCTGGACGCCGTGCGCGGCGGTGTCCGGCATCAGCAGGATGAACTCCTCGCCGCCAAAGCGGTAGAGCCGGTCCTGTTGGCGCTGGTGGATGCGCAAGGTGCGCACCATCTCGACCAGCAACTCGTCGCCGACCTCGTGGCCGAACGTGTCGTTGACCGACTTGAAATGATCCAGGTCGATGATCGCCAGGGTGCACGGAGACTGGCTGAGCTGATGGGCCTGCAACGTGGTGGCCAGGTCGATGTCGAACGCGCGCCGGTTCATCGCCTGCGTCAGCGGGTCATGGATCGCCATGTGTTCCAGCGCCTGTCGCTGGCGGGTCGATTGCAGCGAGAAGATGAAGGCGCACAACGACACCAGCAATCCGCTGCTGAGGAACACCACCCGCTCGATATGGTTCGCGAACACTTCGGGATGGCTGCCGAGGATGCCGAGCACGATCACGTTGGCGATCATCGCCATGCGTCGGCTGGTCATCAGGAAATTGGTGGTCAGCACCGCGTAGGACCACAGCAGGCCGTGGCGCGCGAACAGCACCGACACCACCAGGCAACCGGTCGTGGTCACGATCGCCATCAGGACCCCGGCGCGCTCGGTCTGTCCGGGCAGCCACGCGACAAGGCCGACCGCGGACACCGCGATCACGATCACCGCATCGATGATCCCCACGCCGATCTGGCCCTGCGCAAAGCGATAGATCGAGAAGGGCAGCACGATCAGCGCGATCAGTGCGGCGAAGAAGCTGATCAGGCCGAGTTGCGGGTCGTCGGTCGCACGCTCGACGGCGGCCTGCCAGCCCCCCGGGGGCGCCTCCCCACGCGCATGCCGCCCGGCGCCCTGCGGGGATGACCTCTGCGGTGAGGACCCGTTCATCGCCCGCAAGCATAAACCTCGGCCGGCTGGCGTGCGCGGCAAGGAGCGGGCAGGGGACACCCCCGTCTGGAACGCTCGACCCGGTACCTGTCGAGTGCCGATGTGCCCGGGCCCCGCTTGCCGGTCAGCCGATCTGGCGTGCCACCGCGTCGAAGGCGGCTGCGATGCGCGTGGCGACGGCCTGCGCGGATTGGCCGTTGTGCTTCAGGTTGGCCAGCGCCACGTCGGCAATCCCCATGAGCCCGGAAATGTTCCGCTGGTATCCCGATGCAACGATGCCGATGACCGGCAGGCCCACCAGTGGCTGCAGCGCAGCGGAAAGGCTTGAAGCGCCGCGCGCGAGCCCATCGCGAATCCGGCTGGTGACATACGCAGCCGGATCCTGTCCGAGCGGAACGGTCTGGTGGGAGATCGCGCGCAGGGGCGAGACCACCATGTTGACGGCGGCATTCACCGTGGCTGCGACGCGGTCATAGACGAATTGGGGGACGTAGTCGGAATCGATCCACGAGATCAGGCGCGAACCGATCTTCTGGTAGCCGGCGATGACGGCCTCGATCACCACATTGAAGACGGACAGATCGACGAATCCCGGCGGGCCTGCTGCCGGTGGCGCGCCACCTGGTGGTGGGATTGCGCCTGGAGGTGGCGGTGCGCCCGGTGGCGCGTAGCGTGCCGGTGCGGGGCCGGACGACCCGCCCAGCGACAATCCGAGTGCGGCCGCGGTCTTGGGACCCACCACGCCATCGGCCACCAACCGCTTCATCTGTTGGAACGCCTTGACCGCCTGGGCGGTCTTCGGACCGAACGATCCATCCGCGACCAGGCGCGGCGACGGTACCAGCATGGTGTTGAGCTTTGCCTGCAACGCTGAAACCGTTGGGCCGCGGCTGCCCAACTGCAGTGAATTCGTCATGGAGGGACCTGTGCAAGGGGAGGAACCCGGTAGGCGTCCGGGCCGCGTGGGTTGGGAGCCCTGCTGCGGGCCTTGCGCCGACACGAATGGCCGCGATGCTGGCATGCACGCATGGGCCGTTCCATCGGCCAGACAGCCAATGTCGATTGGCCTGCCATCGACGTGCCAAGGCAGCGCGCGTGCCTCGATCGGGAATCCATTGAGCGCATTGCCGTGGCCGCCCTCGCTTGCAGGCGGATCGGTCGGGTCGTTGTCGCCCTCATGCGCGACTGAAGATCGCTACGGGGCAGGCAGGCCGACGTCGTCGGTGTGCGCCGCGCCTGCGCCTTCGGAGTGACCTCAACCACGGTGCGCGGAGCTACGATGCAGCGTCTGGATGGGGGGACATGCGGGTGCCGGATCGCGGTCGTGGGCAGGCAAGTCACATGCGTCGATGGCTGCTGGCGATGCTGGCCGGCATCGCATTGCTGGTGCTGGCCGAGGGCGCGTTCGCCCAGGTCAAGCGCAACCGCTTCCAGAACCTGGACACCGGCAAGACCGGGGGCGTGCGTGCCCTGGCGGAGGATGCCGATGGCCTGGTCTGGGTCGGCGGCGACGCGGGACTGGCGCGGTTCGATGGGCGCCAGATGGCCGCGATCGCGCCCGACAGGCTCACCGGTCCGGTCAATGCATTGGCATTGCAGGGACGTGTCCGCCTGTGGATCGGCGGCGAGCAGGGACTGCTGCGTTGGGACCTGGCCGGGGAGCGGCTGGCCGAAGCGCCCTGCAAGGGCATGGTCGATGGCATCGGCCAGGTGCAGGTCACCGGCGACGGCGTGCTGGGCCTGTCCCGATCGGGGCTGTATCGGGTCGATGCCGACACCCTGGCCTGCAGCCCGGTGCGGATCGCGGGATTGCCCGAGGGCCAACCGGTCGAGCGGTTCTGGCAGGACGACAGGCAGTTGTGGCTGGCGATCCGTGATCGTGGCCTGTGGCGCTGTGCCTTGCCCTGCGCCGCGGCGCGTCCGTGGGCGAGTGCGCTGGCGGAGGAGCGCATCCGCTGGATTTCAGCCGCGCCGCGAGACGGCCTGTATGTCGGGACCCATCGTCGCGGCCTCTTCCGGCTCGATCGCGATGGCGCCGTGGTCGATCACTGGTGGCGCGGCGACGATGCGCCGGCGGATCGTGCGTTCACCACCAACGGCGTGATGGCGCTGCAGGCGATGCCGGACGGCCGCCTGCATGCGGGCTTGTGGGCCGGCGGCCTGATGGAGGTCGCCGCGGATGGCGCGGTGGTCTCGCGCTCGCGACCGTTGCCGCATGAGGGGACCAGTCTTGCCGGGCTCAACGTCCGCGCGCTGCTGCTGGCGCGCAACGGTACGTTGTGGATCGGCCATGAAAACGGCTTGAGCCTGCTGGATCCGCTGCGCAACCGATCGGCATGGATCGGTCCGGTCGCGGAAGGCCAGCCGGGGGTGGATGCCAGCGGGGTGAGCGCGATCCTCCGCGATGGCGACATGCTGTTCGTCGGCACCGGGCGCGGGGGCGTCAATCGCGTCGACCTGGGCACCGGCGCGGTCACGGCGGTGCAACACGATCCGCGGCGACGCGATTCGCTGCCCGACGATGCGATCTGGGACATGGCCGATACCGGCGATGGCCGCCTGATGCTGGCCACCTCGGGCGGCCTGGCGCGCCTGTCGAAGGACAACCTGCGGGCGGAGACGCTGGCGACATCGCCGGTCCTGCCGAGCGATGACGTGGTCACCGTGGCCCGGGCGCGTGACGGTGGCTACTGGCTGGCGACATGGGCGGGCGGGGTGGTTCGGGTGGACGCAGCCGGCGGCGTGGCCAGGACCTGGCGTGCGGCCGATGGCCTGGACACGGAGACCATGGTGGCGGTCTACGAGGATGCACGCGGCCGCGTGCTGGCGAGCAATGCCGACGGGCTGTTCCTGCTCGGCCGCGATGGCCGCTTCCGCACGGTCGAGGTGCAGGGCACGCATCGCCGCGGCAAGCCGGCGGACATGCTGGCCTTCCATGACGCTGCCGATGGAACGCTGTGGATGGGCGCGGCGTCGGGCGGACTGGCCCGCTGGCCGGCCGCGGCCGAGCGACCGGCCTGGGTCGATGAACCGACCTTCGGCGACATCGGCATCAATGCCATCCAGGCGCGCGCCGGCGGCGGCCTCTGGCTTGGCAGCAACACCGGCTTGCTGGCGGTGGATGCGCAGGGGCGGGTGTTGGCCCGGATGGGCGTGGGCACCGGACTGGAATCCGAGGTCGTGACCGCATTGCTGGGGGAGGAGGGCGGCGATCTGTGGGTCGGCGGCGCAAGCGGCGTGCAACGCATCGAGCCGGGCATGGCCAGCGTCGCACGCCAGGATGCCGCGCCGGTGATCAGCGGGGTGCGCCTGTTCAATCGGCCGTTGCACCCGGACCCCGAGGGCGCGCTGACCGCATCGCCCACCCATGGCGGCGCGTTGCGCCTGCGGTACGACCAGGACATGTTGACCCTGGATTTTGCCCTGCCCGGGCTGCCGCAACCGGTGGGACTGCGCTACCGCTATCGCCTGCAGGGCTTCGCCGGCGACTGGGTCGAGGTGGCCGCGGACGAACCGCGCGCCGTGTACACCCGCCTGCCGCCCGGCGATTACCGGTTCCAGGTACAGGCGGGCGATGCCGGGCGCTGGTCGGATCGCATCGCCGAGTTGCCGGTCTCGGTGAGTCCGCCCTGGTGGATGACCTGGTGGGCGCGGGCGCTGTTGGTGCTCGCGATCATGGCGGTGCTGGCGTCCTGGTACCGCTGGCGCACCGTGCAATTGCGCCGGCAGTCGCAGGTGCTGGAACAGACGGTGCTCGAACGCACCGCGGCGCTGCGCGAAGCCAACCAGGCCTTGCAGGCATCCGCGCGCACCGATGCCCTGACCGGGCTGGCGAATCGCCGCGGTTTCCAGGATGCGGTGGGCCCGCGCTGGACGGCATTGACCGGCAATGCCGCCTTGCTGCTCGCCGACATCGATCACTTCAAGGCGATCAACGATGCCTTCGGCCACGACATCGGCGATGCGGTGCTGGTGGATGTCGGCAAGTTGCTCGACGCGGTCGCCCGCGATGGCGACCTGGTCGCGCGTTGGGGTGGCGAAGAATTCCTGTGCCTGCTGGTCGGCACCGATGCGCGCGCGCGCGCCGAGGAGATGCGGGCGGCAGTCTCCGCCGCCGGTCCGCGCGCCGCGCTGGGCGCGACCCGGGTGAGCATCACCGCAGGCTATGCCGCCATCCGAGCAGGCGAAAGCTTCCAGGAGGCCGTGCGCCGCGCCGATGCATTGCTGTACGTGGGCAAGCGCGGTGGCCGTAACCGGGTGGTGTTCGAGGATTGATCCGCCTGGAACACCACCGGTTCGCATGCGCGCCTGAGCCAGTATCGGCCGTCCTGCGAACGTCGATCAGGATGGAAGGCTTTTTCCGGCGTGCCTCGGGCGCGTCAGCAATGAAGGTAGATTCGCGCACATGTACAGCGAGCTGAAGCCCGGTCCGATCTGTTCGACCATCGCGACCTTGTCGCGCCGCATCCAGGAGCGTTTTCCCGGCTCGGGCCTGGGCAAGGTCGCGGACGAACTCCTGCGCGTGGCCGGGGACAACCAGCGCGTGGCCGAGCAGTTGCGAGGCCCGATCTGGAAGGTGCGCGTCTTCACGGCCCTGGCCGTGGTGATGCTGGGCGCGCTGGCGTCATGGGCCGTGCTCGAACTCGCACGGAGGGCCGCGGGCGGCATTGGTGGCGTTGCCGATCTGTTGCAGGCGGCGGATGCCGGGACCAATCAACTGATCCTGCTTTCGCTCGCGGTGCTGTTCCTGGTCTCGCTGGAAACCCGCATCAAGCGGGCTGCCGCACTGCGGATGCTCCACCAGTTGCGCAGCATCGCCCACGTGGTGGACATGCACCAACTGACGAAGGACCCCGAGCATGCGCTGCGCTCCGTGGCATCGACGGCATCCTCGCCGGTGCGCACGCTCACGCGCCCGCAGCTCGCCCGTTACCTCGACTACTGCTCGGAGCTGCTGGCCTTGACCAGCAAGCTCGCCGCCCTGCATGCCCAGCACCTGCACGATCCGGTGGTGCTCGATGCGGTCAACGACATCGAGACCTTGACCGCCGACCTGTCGCGGAAGATCTGGCAGAAGATCACCATCCTCGACATGGGGGAGGAGCGTGCGGTACCCGCCAGCGGCGGGGCCGGGATGGGGCCCGTGTCCGCGCATGATGCAAACGGCGCCGGGCAGGGACGCTGAGGCGACTCGGGAAAGGAGAAGAGGGCCGGGAGGGAACACTCCCGCTTGGAAGGCGCCGATCACCCAGGCGACCGTCGCGAGGGCTTCACGGTGCCCTTTTCCCGGCCTTCACGGAAGGATCGCTTACGCTGGCATGTCAGGCGCATTGGCGCCGCATGTTCCGGGATTGGGATGGGACCGCTCGATTTCATCAACGCCGGTGGGGAGATGGGCGCGATGATTCGCGCCCACGACTGGGCGTCGTCCCCGATCGGGCCGCCCGAACAATGGCCGCAGGCCCTGAAGACCGCGCTGCGCATGGCGCTGACCACCCGCCACCCGATCTTCATCTTCTGGGGGCCGGAACACATCTGCTTCTACAACGACGGGTATCGGCCGTCGCTGGGCCCGGAAAAGCATCCTGCCTTGCTGGGCGCCCGTGGCAGCGAACTCTTCAGCGAGCTGTGGGACATCATCGGCCCGCAGATCGACATGGTGATGCGGGGCGAGGGCGCGACCTGGCACGAGAACCACCTGGTCCCGAGCTATCGCCACGGTGTGCTCGACGAGGTCTATTGGACCTACAGCTACGGCCCGATCGACGACGAGACCGCGCCGGGCGGCGTGGGCGGCGTGTTGGTGGTCTGCACCGAGACGACCCAGCAGATCAAGGTCGCGAATGCGCTGCGCGAGAGCGAGCGCGCGCTGAAGCAACTCAACGACGAGTTGGAGCAGCGGGTGTCGATCGAGGTCGCCGAACGCCTGCGCGAGCAGGCACGCCTGGCGGAGGCGCAGGAAGCGCTGCGCCAGTCGCAGAAGATCGAGACCCTCGGCCAACTCACGGGTGGCGTGGCCCACGACTTCAACAACCTGCTGACCCCGGTGATGGGCGCGCTGGATTTCGCGCGGTTGGAGCTGCAGGGCGACGAGGTGGCGCAGGAAGTGATCGCGGTGGGCCTGCAGGCCGCGGAGCGCGCGCGTACGCTGGTGCAACGCCTGTTGGCGTTCGGCAGGCGCCAGCACCTGCAGCCGCAGGACATCGAAGCGGAGAGCCTGATGGATTCGGCGGTGGAGCTGGCCCAGCGCTCGCTGCGTCCCGGTATTCGCCTGGTGCTGGACATGCCGGACACGTTGCCTGCGGTCCATGCGGACCCGGACCAGGTGGTCCTGGCGGTGTTGAACCTGGTGGTGAATGCGCGCGATGCCATCGAAGGCGTCGGCAACATCACCCTGCGCGTGCGCGAAGACAACGATCCTGGCCAGGCGGGCCTGTTGCCGGGACGGTATTTGCGCATCGATGTCTGCGACGACGGCTGCGGCATGGACGAAGCGGTGGTCGCGCGTGCCGCGGAACCGTTTTTCACCACCAAGCCGACCGGCCAGGGCACCGGGCTTGGCCTGGCCTCGGTGCAGGGGCTGGCGGTGCAATCGGGTGGGGGATTCAAGCTGGCAAGCACGCCGGGTGAGGGCACCACCGTAAGCCTGTGGATGCCGGCGTCGACCAAGCCCGGCATCGACAGCCAACGGCAAGGCGCGCAGCGCAGTCGCACGCAGGTGGCGAAGTGCCACTGCATCCTGCTGGTCGATGACGATGCGTTGGTGCGCGCGAGCGGCACCTCCAGCCTGCGCCGCGCCGGATACGACGTCGTGCAGGCGGCGGATGGCGAGGAAGCACTGGCGTTGCTGGACGCGGCCGGCCCCTTCGACCTGCTGGTGACCGACTACGCCATGCCGGGGCTGAGCGGCCTGGAGCTCATCGACGCGGTACGCCTGCGCAAGCCGCAGATGCCGATCCTGATGGTGACCGGCTACGCGGACACCGGCCAGGAGGCTGCCGACGTGCCGCGCCTGCAGAAGCCGTTCCTTCCGGCGGAACTGGTGGATCGCGTGCAGGCCTTGATCGCCGAGGCCTGATCGGCAGGCAAGCGCGCCGGTGGATCCATCCCGATCCGATGGCGGCCTTGGCCAGGCCCAGGGCAACGCGTCCACCTTGATCGGCCGCGCATCGAGCGCGGCATTGCCGCAGCCGCCTTCGATCGCAAGCGGGTCGGTGAGGTCGTTCTCGCTTTCGCCCGCGGGTGACGAACTTCATGTGAGCGGTGTGACGCGCCCCTCGTTCGCGCCCCGGTAGAAGCCCAGGAGTGGCGCGCGCTGCCTCAAGGAACCAATGCGGACAGGTGCCGCGGTTTCCGGTTCCTTCTCAGGGTTTGCCCACCACGCGGATCGGTCGGGTGGCGATGGTTTCGCGATCACGGAAGACGTAGCGCAGCTCGTAGTTGCCGGGCTGCTCCGGCATGGTCAGCTCCACCTGCCTGGAATCGCTGCCGAGGTAGGTGTAGGAGATGTAGCTGTCGCTGCCCTGTACGGCGACCTGGATGTTGTCGAGCGACGCATTCGGCCCAGTCCAGTGGATGACGACGGCGCTGCCGGCCTGGGCAACGTCAGGTGCCTTGAGCCCGGCCTGCGCCGGCGACGCCTGGATCGGGCGCGTGGCGATGACGGTCTGGTCGCGATGGCGATACTGCAGGGTATAGGCACCGGGCTCGCCGGGCATGGTCAGCGTCAGCGGGTTGCCGTCCTTGACGTAGGCGTAATCGTGGGTGGTCGGCTTGCCGTCCACCTGCTCGACGATGGCGACGGTATCCAGGTTCCCGGCGGGGCCGGTCCACTTGATCGCGACCCGCGAGCCCATCGGTGCACTGGCAGGTGCGCTGAGGGTGGCGGCGGGCTTGGCTGGCGCTGGCTCGCTCACCGTCTGGCGCAAGGCCGCCGAGAGGGCGGCCCCATCCGAGGCTTGCAGGTAGCGACCACCGGTATTCGTGGCCAGGCAGGCCACCTTCGCGCCTTCGTCCCTGGTCAAGCCGAAGCCGATGACGTGGGCAGTGAAGTTCACCCCGCTCTTCTCGAGTTCGTTGGCCACCGCGCAGGGATCGAGGTTGCAGGTTTCGAGCCCATCCGTGACCAGCACCACGGTGGCGGCTTGCTCGGTATGGCGCAGGGCCTGGGCCGCCTGGCGCACCGCTTCGGAGAGCGGGGTCATGCCCAGGAAGCGCATGTCATTGACCGCGTTTAGCACCTTGCCGGACGTGCCGGGCGCAGGCGGCACGATCAGTTCGATGTCCTTGCAATCGCCCTTGCGGCGGTGGCCGTAGGCGATCAGGCCAAGGGTCTGGTTGGCGGGCAGCTTGCCCACCACATCGGCGACGGTTTCGCGCGCGATCTCGAGCTTCGGACGCCCGTCGATCTGGCCCCACATCGATCCCGATCCGTCCATGACGATGATCGTCCGCGCTTGCTGCGGCTCGCTGGCGGCGACCGAGGCCGTGGCAAGCAGGAGCGCGCTGGCGAGCAGCGCGGGGCGGAGTGGCGACGGCATGGACATGGCGATGGGTCCTGTGGACGAGGGGTGGTCGGGTCACTTACGCAGCTGCGAAAGCGATCCGGACATGTCCCTGGCGTGCAGGACGCAATGACAGCACGCAACCAGGCGGAGAACGCCGCCGGGAAATGCATTCCCGCGCGTACCTGGCCCGGAGGACAGCGTCCGGGCGGGCGGACGCTGCGTGATCCCATCGCACCTGTCGTCGGGACGCACCACGCGTCAGGGCAAGGCTTCCACCTCGATCCGCAGCGCATTCAGCGCGGCATTGCCACAGCCGCCTTCGACCGCCAACCGATCGGTGAGGTCGTTGTAGCTTTCGCCCGGCACGGTCGACGCGCGCCCCAACTGGATGCCGGGACGGCCATGGCCGAAGCCGTGCGGCAGGCAGGCCACGCCGGGCATCAGGCCCGCATCGCCCAGCACGTCGGTGCGGATCTCGCCGATGCGCGAACGCACCGCGACGCGGCCGCCATCCTGCAAACCGCGCGCGCGCATGTCGTCGGGGTGCATCAGCAACTGGTGACGCGGTTTGCCCTTGGCCAGGCGTGGGGCGTTGTGCATCCACGAATTGTTGTTGCGCACCTCGCGGCGCCCGATCAGGCGCAGGCCGTCGTCCGCGATGTCGGCGCGCTCGCGTGCGGCGAAGCGCTCCAGTTCGGCCAGCAGCACCGGCGGCGCGCATTCGATGCAGCCGCTTGCGGTCTGCAGGCGCGCGAGCAGGGAAGGCTGCAACGGGCCGAGGTCCAGGCCATGCGGCGCGGCCTCCAGCGCGGCAAGGTCCAGCCCGCTGTCGCCACGCGCCAGGCCCATCGCGATCAGGTCGCGCGGCCGCGGCAAGGCGCGCCACTCCTTGCCCGCACTGGCCGCGTAGGCGGCACCCAGGCCGTTGACGATTTCCCAATCGGCGCGTTCTTGATCGCCACGCGCATGCAGGGCGCGATTGAGGCGCGCCACCCTGCGTACCGCGAAGGCATTGAAGATCGAGTCGTAATGGTCCTGGGTCAGCGGCGAGGCCGGCGGCAGGATCAGGTCCGCATGGCGGGTGGTCTCGTTGATGTAGATGTCGATCGCGACCATGAACGCCAGGCCCTGCAACGCCTGGTCCAGCGCGCGTCCGTCCGGCGTGGACAGCACCGGATTGCCGGCGCAGATGAGCAGGGCGCGGACCTGGCCGTCGCCGGGGGTGGCGATCTCCTCGACCATGCAGGCCACCGGCAACTCGCCGGCGAACTCCGGCAGCCCGCGCACGCGGCTGTGCCAACGTCCGTGCGTGCCGGGGTTGGTGCCCGGCCCGGTGATCGGGATCGCCGCCTCGTTCGGCAGCGCGCCGCCGACGCGGTCCAGGTTGCCGCTCACCAGGTTCACCAATTGCAACAGGACCTGGCACAGCGTGCCCCAGGGCTGCACTGACACGCCCATGCGGCCGTAGGCCACGGCATGCGGGGCCGCGAGGAACTCGCGGGCGACCTGCTCGACGACATGCATCGCGATGCCGGTCTCTGCCTCCAGCGACGCGGTGTCGATGGCATTGATCGCGGCCAGTGCGATGTCGAGTCCGGCCAGGCGGCCTGCGTA
>ERZ795044.1629-NODE-1629-length-20161-cov-8.051925_pt1 | contig 20161 bp, 15 predicted proteins | sample MGYA00375128_ERZ795044 | MGnify/ENA primary metagenome ERZ795044 (study PRJEB30173, sample SAMN05720213) | anaerobic digester metagenome | isolation source: active sludge of municipal wastewater-treating anaerobic digesters | place: USA | collected 2014-12-22 ... | reverse complement strand
AGAAAAAGCTTTTTAATGCCGGATGGTATGGAGAAGCATGGGATCAGGGTGAAATAGCCGTGAGATGGTCAGGCTCATGGGATGTAAACAGCTTCAAAAACCTTAAATTTAATTCAAGGTTTATAGGTGTGCCAGGCGGAAGAACACCTGTAGTCGGAGATTTCATGGTTATCTCTTCATCTACCAAAAATGCAGAGGCAGCCTATAAGTTTATAAGATATATAACCTTTGCGCGTGAAGGCATGCTGAAAAGACTTGAAATTGATGAAAAGAAACAGTGGTCATCACTGCCGCTTACCACGGAAAAAGCCATAATAAACAAGTATTTTGAAAAAAACGCTGCATTTCCGGGCATAAAAGAGGCTTTCGCAACCATAGACTCAGGTATAATCGAAGGTGTAAAGATCGTTCCCGGTTATATTGAGTCAAGATGGACATCGCCAACAGGTGTTAAGATCGGATCAAACGATAACGCCAACATAGGAGACGTAATATGGAATGCCATGAGAGGTAATGTAAACATAGCGGACTACGCATCGGCTCTGAACACTCTTGCCGGCAAGGCTCACCAAAGCGGATATAATACTATAATATCCATAATAAAGTAGGGAGAAGGTTACTTTGAAAAAGATGTGGCTGACGGTGTTTATTCTTTGTTTATTCGGTTTGGTTTTTTCAGCAGTTACGCTGGAGGAGCCGTATTATAAAAAATATAAATACTGGACTTCCAATGGGTATGCAGATGCGGCGGGGGTTTTTATCGCCCCGCCCTTAAATGCATCAGTTCTTGATAAAGGTCAGAGTATTGAGTTTGAAGTTTGTGTTCCGTACAGTGGCCTTTATAATATTCAGCTTGTGTACACCGTTCTTTCAGATGAGCTTGCTGAAAATGAAGCCCAGGTGAAAATAAACGGTGAGTATCAGTATTATGAATCAAGACGGGTTATTCTGCCTCAATATTGGAAATCACAGTCAACAGGGTTTGCAGTTGACAGGTATGGAAACCAGCTTGTACCGCTTCAGACAAAGTATAAGGGAAGGATAGTTTATACTCTGCGTGACTCTGCCTTTTACAAGCCGGAACCTTTAAGATTCTTTCTGCAAGAGGGTATTAATAATATAAACCTTGCTATTGAAAGCGGAAAGATTCTTCTTGAGGGTTTGGCTTTAAAGTCTTATACTCCTCTTTTACCTTATGAATCTTATATTTCAAAATACGGGTACTTAAAAAATGAAAATAATTTTTTCCTTTCAATAGAAGCAGAAAGTATAGATTATAAAAACGATACTTCTGTAAATCCTTTTACCAGCCGTGATATTCAGGTGGTTCCGTATGATACAAACAGACTTATGCTCAACACTATGGGTGAAAAGTCATGGTCCAAGAGCGGCCAAGAGGTTTTTTATACCTTCAGCGTGCCGTCTGACGGATTTTATAGCTTTGGTTTTAAGTACCTTCAGGCTGGGAAAGCCAACTCAAGTGTTTACAGACGTATGAGAATAGACGGAGAGATTTTATGCACCGTCTGTGATGCCATAAAGTTTGATTATACAACCTCGTGGAACACTCTTAAAATGGCTTATCCGCTTTATCTTTCGCAGGGTGAGCACACTCTTTCGCTTGAAGTTAATGGAGGAGTGTATTCGGAGTATATAGATATTCTTTATGAAACAATAGAAGAGGTAAACAGTCTGGCTCTTGAAATAAAAAAGCTTACAGGAGGAAATACCGCTTCCAAAAACACAGAATGGGATATTTTGAATTATTTTCCGAAAATTCAACAACAGCTCGGCGGATATATAGAAAAGCTTGAACATATTTATAATAAAGTGTTACAGCTTAACAACCAAAAAGGTAGCAGTCAAGAGCTTATCTCGCTTGCAGGCGCAATAAGGAGTCTGTCTTTTCTGAGAAAGGAACCAGATCTGATTCCAAGGAGGTTTTCGCTTCTGAATGAAGGAACCAGCTCTGTTGTAAAGGAACTTTCTAAGGCTCTTACCGAATTTGAGAACCAGCCTTTGCAGCTTGATCAGATCTATATATACACAGATGAAAAAGCTCTTCCGGATTATAGGGTTTCTTTTTTAAAAAGGATAAGTGAGGGTTTCAAAAGATTTTTCTTTTCTTTTCTGCCTAAGAATAAAAGCTTTTCAAAGGACGGTACTGTTCTGAGGGTGTGGGTAAACCGTTCAAGGAACTATGTTGAACTGCTTCAGAAGATAACTGACAGTGATTTTACAGCTAAAACAGGTATAAAGGTTGATTTTTCGATTATGCCTGACGAACAGAAGCTTATTCTTTCAAATGCATCCGGAACTTCTCCGGATATAGCCCTGACTATAAGCAACTGGCTTCCTTTTGAGCTTGGGATAAGAGGAGCAGCCCTTGATCTGAGACAGTTCTCTGACTTTGGTGAGGTTATATGTGAGTTTGCTCCCGGGGCGCTGCTGCCGTATGTATATGAAAAGGGATGCTTCGGACTTCCTGAGACACAGGATTTTTATGTTTTGTTTTACCGCAAGGATATAATGGAAAAGCTTAATCTTCCCATTCCCGCAACTTGGGATGAGGTTATGCTTATTTTACCGGAGCTTCAGAGATATGGAATGAACTTCTATCTTCCCATAGCGGGAGCTTCCGGGTTTAAGCCAGTTACTGTTACAACGCCCTTTATTTATCAGTATCATGGTGAGCTTTATTCTGAGGACGGCTTTAGAACGGCTCTGGATGAACCGAACTCTTTAAAGGCTATAGAGCTTATGACCAAATTGTTTACTCTATACGGGCTGGAACTTCAGGTTCCAAATTTCTTTGAGCATTTTAGGAGTGGCCTTTCCCCTATAGGCATAAGCAACTTTACTACATATGTTCAGTTAAATGTTGGAGCTCCCGAACTTAAAAATTCATGGGATATAGCTCTTGCTCCGGGTATAAAAAACGAAAACGGTGTGGTTGAAAGATGGCATGCTGGGTCAGCACAGGCATGCATGATCTTTAAAAACACAAAAAATCCGGAATCTTCATGGGAGTTTATAAAATGGTGGATGTCCAAGGAGACTCAGAGCAGTTTCGGTTACCAGGTTCAGGCTCTGTACGGCAAGGAGTATATGTATAACAGTGCCAACCTCCGGGCGTTCGGACAGATACCAATACCTTCGGAGCATAAAACCATCGCTTTGCAGCAGTGGGAGTGGATGAAGGAAATACCTAAAACACCTGCAGGGTATATGCTTGAAAGAGAGTTAAGTAATATCTGGATCAAGATAGTTCTCCAGGGGAAAAATACACGCGCTGCCGTAGATGAATCGGTAATAAGGATAAACAAGGAAATTTCCAGAAAGCTTGAGGAGTTCGGCTACAGCGTAGACGGAGTAAAAATTAAGGATTATTATATTCCGACAATAGAAGATATAGCGGGGTGGAGGAATGATTATGAAGAAAAACAATAAAAGCCTCGGAGCTTACATCTTTCTTTCGCCGTATCTGCTGTTATTCACTGTTTTCATAGTCCTGCCGGTTATTATGGCGATAGTCCTTTCTTTTACCAACTTTAACGCAGTGCAGTTTCCGCAGTTCACAGGGCTGAAAAACTATGTGAGCATGATTACCAAAGATGATGTATTTATGCAGTATGTCATAACCAATACCCTTAAGTTTTCAATTATAGTCGGTCCTGTCGGGTATATTCTTTCCTTCCTGCTTGCATGGATGCTTGCACAGATACCGCTTATTCCCAGAACCATTCTGGCACTGGTGATATATTCGCCTTCAATGACCATGGGAGCTGCTATGCAGGTGATATGGAAGGCTCTTTTCAGCGGCGATATAAACGGATACATCAACAGCCTTCTTATACGTCTTGATATAATACAGCAGCCTATACAGTGGCTTCAGTCACCACAGTACCTCATGCCCATAATGATAGTTGTTACAATATGGAGCAGTATGGGAGTGGGATTTCTGGCTATGCTGGCAGGAATACTCAACGTTAATCCGGAACTTTATGAGGCGGGATATATAGACGGAATATCCAAAAAATGGCAGGAGATCGTGTATGTGACTATTCCGTCAATGAAGCCTCAGATGCTTTTCGGAGCAGTAATGTCAGTAGTTTCCACATTTCAGGCCGGAGCCATCGGGGTACAGCTTTCAGGTTCAAATCCTACTCCGCAGTATGCCGGACAGCTTATAGTGAACCATATTGAGGACTATGGTTTTTTGAGGTACGAAATGGGTTATGCCGCAGCTGTTTCAGTCTTTCTTCTTTTGCTTATATGGCTCAGCTCCAAGGTAGCCTGGAAGTTTTTCGGAGAAAGGGATTAAATTCAGGTGGTGGGAAATGTCTAAATTTCAGGGGACCAAGATAAACCCAAAGAACTTTCATAAAAGTCAGATAAAATTTTATCTTTTTTTAGTACCTTTTGCAGTTTTTATGGTGCTGCCGCTGGTATTCATATTTTCGCAGGCCTTTAAGCCTATGGATGAGCTGCTTCAGTTTCCTCCGAAGATCTTAGTGGCACATCCCAGTTTTGAAAATTTCAGGCAGCTTTTTTCAACCATGACCAACTCCGGACTGCCGGTTACAAGGTATCTCTTCAACAGCATTACCGTAACCGCAATTACCGTTATACTTACGGTTTATATAAGCGTAAGCGCCGGATATGCACTTTCAAAAAAGAAGTTCGGCCTGAGGAACTTTATTTTCAAGGTAAATACTTTTGCATTGATGTTTGTTCCCATAGCCGTTTCTATTCCCAGGTACATAATTGTGGTAAAGATGGGACTTATAGATACATTTGTTATAAATATCCTTCCCATGCTGGCCATGCCTGTAGGTCTTTTTCTGGTCAAGCAGTTTATAGATCAGATACCAGATACGTTAATAGAAGCGGCTAAGATAGACGGAGCGAACGATTTTATAATATTCTTCAGGATTATCATACCGCTCTGCAAACCTGCTATTGCGACACTTGTAATTCTTTCATTTCAGACGGCTTGGAACTACACAGAGGCTTCATCGATCTATATAAACAATGAAAGTTTTAAAACCTTTGCTTATTTTATGAATACCGTTACTTCAACAAACAATACTGTGGCGGGTATGGGGATGGCAGCCGCTGCAGCTCTTATAATGTTTCTTCCAAATCTTATCATCTTTATCTTTACACAGAGCAAAGTCATGAATACTATGGCTCATTCCGGAATCAAGTGAGGTGGGGAGATTGAAGATAAAACCTTTGACTCTGCTTGTAATTCTGCTGTTTTTTGCAGTATCGTATGCGGATGTGCCGTATAAAACCTACACGATGGGGCCTAACGGATTTATAGTTGAAACACGCAATGCCTTTGTTCCGGAAAAAGTTTTCTTTCCTTCAGTAATGAATGCGGAGGATATTTTTGTAGACAAAGACGGTAGTATATATGTTGCTGACACAGGAAACATGAGAGTTTTAAAGATAAAATCCGATATGAGCGAGGAAGTTTTTTCTGACTATATGTTTTTTATGCCCACAGGAATTTTTGTTACGGATGAGCTTGTATATGTTGCCGATTCAGGTAGCTTTTCAGTCTGTGTTTTCAACAAGTCCGGAGAGCTTTTAAAAGAGCTAGGCAGACCATCACAACCGCTTTTTGGAAGCAAAAACCAGTTCATCCCGCTTAAAGTTGCCGTAGATGCAAGAAATAATATATATATCATAAGTGAAGGATCCACAGACGGCATTGTCTGTCTTAACAGCGACGGAGAGTTTATGAACTATCTGGGAGCCAACCGTCCGGATGTTTCGCTAAAGATGCTTCTTCAGCGTATAATATTTACCGGAGCCAAAGGTCAGTTTCTCAAGCTCAGACCGCCTTCTCCGACTAATATTGCAATAGATGCTGATGGCATCATATATACCTGCACGTATGGATTAGAAACCAACAGCATTAAAAAATTCAATATTGCAGGTGTTAATATTTTTGAAAACAGGATCTTCGGTGATCCGGACATAGTAGATATAGGGCTTGATGATTTAAATAATGTTTATGCGGTTGATTCCAACGGTTTTATAGTTGTATCAAACAGTCTTGGCGATCTTCTTTTCATCTTTGGAAACAAGGATTCTCTTGCCGAAAGGAAAGGACTTTTGACTAATCCTTCAGCGCTGGAGGTTGCAGGAGATGGCAGAGTTTATGTTCTGGACAAGGAAAAAAATTCTATAACGGTTTTTAAGCCTACAGACTTTGCAGATCTTGTTTTCAGAGCTGACAATATGTATATCCAGGGTCTTTATCTCCAGGGGAAGGATGAATGGCAGAAAGTACAGACGCTTAACAGTTCTTTTCTGCTTTCCTATAAGGCTCTTGCCAAAGCGTATTTTAAAGAGGGAATGTACGGACAGTCTCTTGAGTATTTCAGGTTATCGCAGGACAAGGGAGAGTACTCGGAATCTTTTTGGCAGATACGCAATGAATGGCTTCAGAAAAACTTATCTGTGATATTCATAGGCTTTGTGGCAGTTTTCATTTTATATAAACTGCTTAGGTTTATAGACCGTAAGAAAAATATTTTTTCATCACTAAAACTATTTTTTGTAAAGCTTTCAAGGGTAAAGCTTATAAACGATCTGTTGTTTCTTAAGTATATGCTTTTCCATCCGATAGACGGATACTATGAAATAAGACGTAAAAACAGAATCTCACTAGTGAGTGCAACAGTCCTTTATATCTATCTTTTTTTCCTGGAGCTTTTCAAGATCTTTTTTACAGGTTTTATTTTTTCATCTGTTTCGGTATACAGAGTAAATCTCTTTGAAGTAGCTGCAGGGATTTATCTTCCGGTTGCGGTTCTTTTGCTTTCCAACTACCTTATAAGTGAAATAAACAGTGGTGAAGGAAGGCTGAGGGACATCTATACGGCAGGAGCTTATGCACTGGCACCTTATATTGTTTTTGAACCTTTTCTGATAATCATAAGCAATGTGCTGACTTATAACGAAGCATTTCTCTATACTTTTCCGCAGTATGTGGTGATAGGCTGGACTCTGATTCTCTTGTTCCTTATGGTCAAGCAGATTCATAACTATACGGTAGGCGAAGCGGTTAAAAATATTCTCTTGACACTTTTCATGGTTTTTATAATAATCATCATTGTGTTTATAATCTTTGTGCTTTTCACACAGGAGGCTGAGTTCTTGCAGAGCATATTCAGAGAGGTGATATTGCGTGAATAGAAGAATAATTTTCGTGATCATAGTTTTTTTATGTGCCTGTATAGCTCTTTCCAATTTTGAAAAAGTATATGAAAACGATAATTATACATATTTTTTTGATTCTCATAGCCTCCTTTTACGCATAGAACAAAAGAACGGGGATAACGTATGGCATACCGGCATTGAACAGGACGACGGATTTCTTAATGATGAATGGCAGGCCTTTTCTTCAAGCGGTATGACTGTTGAATATATGACCGGAGATATGCAGAGCAAAAAGGTGAGTGCCTCATCAGATACATGCAGTATAACCGTGCAGGTCAAAGGTAATATGCTGCAGATAAATGCACAGTTCAGAGAGCAGGGCTTTTCAGTGGGTATGGAGATACTCTTTAATGAGCAGGGCTTTGAAGTAACTTCCGGAAAGAATTTTATAAGCGAATCTTCTGATACCGGCAACAGGATAATGAATCTTTATTTTTTCCCTTTTTTTGAAGCAGCAATCAAAAGCGACAATGGATATGTTTTCATTCCGGACGGAAGCGGCAGTATAATGAAAATCGGTAAGTCCAACGCTAAGAAGCCTTATATTCAAAGAGTATACGGATATGATTACGGCACGGCTGATACTGCATCTCTTTCGACGGGATATGGAATAAATCCTGCCAAAAAGATAAAGATACCGGTTTATGGAGTCGTATCGCAGGAAGATAAAAAAGGGTTCATGTCCATAGTAAAGCAGGGGGATGAGTATACTGAAATACTCGCCTATCCTGGAGGAGTGATAACGCCGTATACATGGATAAGTGCAAGGTATATAGTAAGGCAGATGTATAAGAAATTTTTGGATAAGAAGGGCACAGCTGTTCTTGTCAGCACACAGGAGCCATATGATCTGACGGTGAAAACCGGGTTTATTCTTCTTTGCTCACAGGATGCTAACTACAGTTCTATGGCTGTAAAGTATAGAGAGTATCTTGAAGAAAATAATATGCTTTCTGAGAAGTTTTCTTCTGAGAAAGCTTTACTAAGGCTCGATGTTATGGCGGCTGAAACAAGGAACAGGGTAATCGGAAAAGATTATATACAGATGACTTCGCTGAAAGAACTTAAAGAAATAACGGGAATGCTTAACGGACTTGATTATATAATAAATATTTTCGGATATTCCAAAGACGGATACAGTCAGTCCTTTCCTGTTCATCTGCCTGTGAGTCAGTCATTTGCGGGTTTAAAGGAGCTTAAGGAGTTCAATCTTTCCAACAAAAATGTTTTCTATATGGTAGACTATACATTGGCCAATAAAGAAAAAACAGGGTTCGGAGCAGATGTGGCTCAGAATATATCAAAGCAGTTTATAACAAGCTGGGGATACCGTATTCTATCTCCTGAGGTTTCGGCCAATCTTTATAAAAATGAGCAAAAGAAGTTTGAGGAGCTTAACATAACGAATCTTTCTTTCAGAACAACAGGAGAGGTTCTTTACAGCGATTACGGTAAAAGACCTTTATCCAGAGGACAAGCCAAACAGATTATAAGCAGCAGCTTCAACGGAGCTTTTTATAATCCAAATGTTTATCTGTGGAAAAGCTGCAGCGCCATTTTTGATATTGATACCGACTCTTCGGGATATATTTTTGAGAAGCGTTCAGTACCGTTTTTACAGATTCTTCTTTCTGGTAAAATTCCGTGTTTTTCAAAACCGCTGAACTTTACATCCGATCTTGGCAATGAGCTTTTAAAGCTTGTCGAATTTGGAGTATATCCCTCGTTTATAATAACGCAGGAGAGTTCTTTAAAACTTTTGGAAACGCCGTCACAGTGGATAAGTTCTTCGGAATTTTCCTCATGGCAGGATACTGTACGCAGTTCTTACGACTTCGTAAATGAGGCGCTTAAAGAAGTTTACGGCTGTGGTATTATATCTCATGAGATTTTTGAAAACGGTATATCCAAGACCAGATACTCAAACGATGTCGTTATATTTGTCAATTACGGCACACAAAGCATGGAGTACGGCAGTATAGAAGTTCCGGCCAGAGGTTATCGTGTAGTTAAGGATGGTGAGATATGAAGCTGACTGCTAGGAACAGCGCAAAAGGCTATTTTTTTATTTCAGGATGGATCATAGGCTTTCTTATATTTACGCTTATTCCCATAATAAGAACCTTCTGGTTCAGTTTTAACAGAGTGAGGTTTACTGCCGATGGTATAAAAGAGTCTTTCATAGGGCTTTTAAACTATAAGAATGCTTTCCTTATGGATGTCGCCTTTACCGATGGCCTTATAAACTATGCAGGGCAGATGGCTGTGTTTATACCGGTTATAATCACTTTTTCCCTTATTGCCGCCATTTTGCTTACAAAAGATATAAAGGGAAAGGGATTTTTCAGAACCATATTTTTTCTTCCCGTTATAATAACCAGCGGTCCTGTGATGAAACAACTTATAGAGCAAAACGCTACGTCACTTCCTGGAATTTCCGAGTACTTTTCGGTTCAGGAGCTTGCAAATGAGTTTGGGTTACTTGGAAATCTTCTTGGAACGGTTCTTTCGTCCTTTATAATGATTTTATGGTTCTGCGGTGTTCAGATTCTCATATTCATAGCTGCTATACAAAAGCTTGACCAGAGTATGTACGAAGCGGCTTCAATAGACGGAGCATCAGGATGGCAGAGTTTCTGGAAGCTTACACTCCCAGCTCTGATGCCTGTGGTGGGGGTGAATGTTCTGTATACTCTTGTGACGCTTTCAGGTTTTTCGCTTAATACGATTGTTCAGAAAATTTCGACTGACATGTACGATATAAACCGAGGCATAGGCTATGCAACAGCGCTTTCTGTTATTTACTTCGGAGTTATACTCATCATTCTGACCGTCTTTATGGTTTTTATAAACGGCCGGCGCAAAAAAGCGGAAAGATAGGCGATATCATGAAAAAAAAGAATATAAAAACTGCTTTTTCCAAGGCTGTCATATACTTTTTGCTTGTGCTGATAGGGTTTGTTTTTCTCTATCCGATACTTTATATGGTATCTTACAGCTTCATGGATACCCAGGATCTGGTGAATCCTTTTGTAAAATGGATTCCGACAAAGCTTTATACTGATAATTATGTCAGAGCCTGTCAGGTGCTTGATTATTTTCCTACTCTGATAAAAACCATCTATGTAAATCTAATCCCTGCTGTTCTACAGACTATATTCACATCCTTTACGGGGTATGGCTTGGCACGTTTTGAGTTCAGAGGAAAAAAGCTTGTAATGCTTTTAATACTTGTTACGTTTATAATTCCTGCTCAGGTAACCATGATCCCACAGTTTCTTATGTATAAGGATCTCAATCTTATTGGAAGTCTTTACTCATATATACTCCCTGCCATATTCAGCCAGGGTTTGAAAAGTTCCATCTTCATACTGATCTTTTACCAGTTTTTTAAGATGCTTCCAAAATCTCTTGAGGAGGCTGCCCAGCTTGACGGAGCAAGCTTTATGGTTATTTTCACAAAAATTGCCGTTCCTTCGGCTCTTCCTGCATACATTGTGTCGTTCATTTTTTCGTTTGTGTGGTACTGGAATGAGACTACGCTTTCGGCGCTGTATTTCGGAAACAAGATTAAGACTCTGACGCTTGGTCTGCAAAATTTTGCTGCTACTTATCAAAATGTTTACTCAATGAGTGTTACGCAGGGCGGGAAAAACCTTAATGAAGCCATTTCAATGGCCGGAACATTGATCTCGATACTTCCGCTTTTAATATTTTATTTCATATTTCAGCGTTGGTTTGTTCAGAGTGTCGATAAAACCGGTATAACCGGAGAATAGAGGGGGAGTTTATGAAAAAAGCATTTTGGTGTTTACTGGTACTGGCTTTTATTCCGATGATGATCTTTCCTTTAAGTACAGATCATTTTGAGGAAGAGTTCAGAAAGTCCTTCGATTTTTTCTGGGAACAAGCTAACAGTATACCAGGTTCTGTGGGTTATGGTTTGGTGCGTGACAGATATCCGGGGTCTGCTGAGTGTGCGAGTATTGCGAGTACAGGCTTTGGACTTAGTGCCATAGTAATTGGAGTCGAAAAAGAATGGATCACCTATGAACAGGGGGCTGAAAGGGCTGAAAAAACGCTTGATACACTTTTAAAAATGGAAACTGTGCGTGGTTTTTTTTATCATTTTGTCGATATAAGTACTGCGCAAAGAATAAATAAAAGTGAAATCTCAACCATTGACACTGCGATACTGCTGTGTGGTGCTCTTACATGTGCAAAGTACTTCGGCGGAGAGATTCTTTCTAAGACGATGATGCTTTTCTCGGAAATAAACTGGAAAGTATTCGTAGATAAAAGTACCAACTACTTTTATATGTCGCTCATGCCCGAGTCAGGATTTTCCGGCCGATGGGATTTTTATGCTGAACAGCTTATGATGTATGTTCTTGGCGCAGCTTCTCCCACTTATCCAATAGGCAAAGAGGTATACTATGCTTTTAAGCGGAACAGGTCATCGTATAAGGGCAGTACATTTATACACTCGTGGTTTGGTTCACTCTTTACCCATCAATACTCACATGCATGGATTGACTTTCGCAACAAAAAAGATGCTATGGGAGTTAACTGGCATCAGAACTCTGTAGATGCAAGTTTGGCTAATTACAGGTACTGTCTGGATCTGAAGGACAGGTATCCGCATTTTTCAGAAAGCTGCTGGGGACTTTCGGCTTGTGACAGTATAAGCGGATACAATGGACTTTACGGTTCTCAACCAAGCGGATACGATAACAAGGCCAATGTAGTTGACGGAACTATTGCTGTATCCGCAGCTCTTGGCAGCATTGTTTTCACCCCTGAGGAGTCCTTGCGTGCGCTTGACTATTACTACTCCATAGACGGATTATGGGGCAGGTACGGATTGAAGAATGCTTTTAATCCTTGCCAGAATTGGATAGCAAAAGATTATATCGGAATAGACAAGGGAATAACGCTTTTAATGTTTTCTAACTATGAGAATGGGCTCATCTGGAGTCTCTTTTCTGATATTGACTGCATAAAAGAAGGTTTAAAAAAGCTGGAAATAAATTAGCGTATAGGGAGGAAGTATGGGAAGAAACGATATTGTTCAAACCGAAGCAAAACTGTCTTTTGATTTTTTCTGGAATGAAGCATCACTTATGGAAAACTCTTATGGTCTTATAAAAGATAATACGGTTCATGATGCGGCAAGCATAGCCAGTGTGGGATTTGGGCTTTCTGCAATTGTCGTGGGTGTAAATAGAGGTTGGATAACCAGAGAAGAGGGCTACAAAAGAGTTGTTGGTACTCTTAAGACTTTCTACAGCAAGGCTGAGCAGAAAGAAGGGTTCTTCATACACTTTCTGGATATGCAGACTGCCCGAAGAACTTGGCACAGCGAAGTTTCTGTCATAGATACCGCCATCTTCCTCATGGGAGCGCTTTGTGCCGCAGAGTACTTTAAAGGTCAGGCTGAGGAGTACTTCGAAAAGATATACCAGAGGGTAAACTGGCAATGGTATACAAACAAGAAAAAAAATATGTTTTACATGGGGTACTGGTACGAAAATGGATTTCACGGGGCGTGGGATCTTTACGCTGAGCAGCTCATGATGTATATTTTGGGAGCAGCATCCCCCAGCTTTCCTATAGACCCAAGTATGTATTATGAGTTTAAAAGGAATACAGGATGTTACCGGGATTATCAGCTTATATATACATGGACGGGTTCTATCTTTACATATCAGTTTACACATGCATGGATAGACTTCCGAAAACTTTATGATAAAAACGGAGTTAACTGGTATGAAAACTCTGTTAATGCAACTAAAGCCGCAAGACAGTACTGTATAGACCTCAAAGGAAAGTATAAAACTTTTGGGGAATGCTCATGGGGGCTTACTGCCTGCGACTCTCCCGATGGATACAGGGGTGACTTTGGGGCTGCGCCTAACGGTGAAAATAGTACTGTGGGTAAAACTGACGGAACTATTCCTCCGGCAGGGGCTATAGGCTCCATAGTATTTGTTCCGGATGAGGTAATTGACGCAATGAACCATTACAGAACCTTTGATAATCTTTGGGGAAGGTATGGCTTTAAGGATGCTTACAATTTGGATAAAAACTGGTTTTCAAAAACTCATATAGGCATTGACAAAGGAATAAGCCTTCTGATGATAGAAAATTATCTGTCGGGTCTCATATGGGAAGTTACCATGAGGAATAAGTATATTAAAAAAGGATTAGAGAAGCTTTTGATAATACCCAAGTAAGTTAAAAAAAGTTCCCGCTTAAGCGGGAACTTTTTTTATTTTTATAAGGTATTAATTAAAACCTGACAGTAGGTTCGAAAGAAAAGTTAACTGTTATGGTATAAGGGTTGTCTTTGTTGGCAATCAGTATAGGTGAAGCATTGAATTTTGCTCCAAAAACCATATCCTTAAATGTAACCGTACCCGTATCGGCATTGTATCCTGGAAGAACTAAATCATCCTTTAAAAATACTCCGGTTTCTCCTATTGGAGTTGCAGGCTTTGTAACGTCGTACTTTACATACTTTTCTTCAAGCTTTAGCTGATCTGGAAGACCAGTCATTTCGACTCTCAGGGTTGCTCCCTTGTTTGAACCTACAGCAATGTTGAAAAGATCAAAGCTTTCAGAACCAGGTTTTGTAATTTCAATAGTCTTGTTTGAAGATACGCTTGCATAGATCCACTGATAAACTTTAACACTTACCGTTCTGCTGATCTTAAGGTCAGAGTCTATTGTCCAATTAATATCTGCAAGATTCACAGTTGCAAAAACTGATACCATAAGAATTGACACTAAAGATAAAACCAATAATAATTTTTTCATATCAAACACCTCCTATAGTTTTTGTTTTCAAGATAATACTACCGCTTAAATGTTACGAGTCAAGGTTGAATGTAAAATATTAGTTAACAAAAATTAAATTGTAATTAAAAGCTGTTTTATATTTTTTGTTAAATAATCACTTGATAAGGAAATACTTTGCGATAACTCCCTTTTTTCCCATGAAGTCTATAATATAGCTTTCATTGAAAATTCCAAGAAGCTTTACTGTCATCCCTTTGCTAAGAACTCCTATGTACTTTCCGCTTTCTTCCCGCACGACTTCGTTTGCTATGGCTATAAGACTTATATTCTGATACTCAAGCGGAACGGTTTTTATGGACTTATTGCCACTGTCATCATAAGCCAGGATTTGTATTTCATCTGCTATAAGCTTTTCTATATCTATTTTGAAATCTACCGAGAAATCCTTTTGGTTTACATCGTAAAGCCTGGTTCCTATCTTTACCTGTTTCAACATTCTGTTATCCGAAATTTCTATATTTATAGTATTGTTTTGCGGTGAAAGAATAAAGTTATCAGGACATGCTATAACTGGTGGTTCTACTTCACGCAGGTTCAGATTGTCAACTTTTTTCAGCATCAGCGTGTCTATAAGCATCAGAGGATTGTATCTGGAAAAGTATATGCTTTCGGACTGTGATGGAATGTTGGTCATATACTCGCCGTTTTCTTTAAACGATACATACTTTCCGTCTTTAAAAATCATTATGGTGGCAATACATTTTTTTTCTTCTATATCCAAAATCTTAAGAACGTTCTTGTCGGCTATACAGGCAATATACTTGCTTCCCTTGTTCCAGTATATGTCCAGAACAGGACCGCTGGATACGTTGACTGTGCTGATCAGTTCGCCGCTCTTTGCATTCCAGAGATATATATTTCCATCCTCACAGGCAGTAACTATTTTTGTGTCATCAATATTCCATTCTATATCACGGATGCTTGGAGTTGAAATACCAGGTTTTATGGACATTTGATACAAAGCATCCCATATCTCAAGTATTCCGTCGTATCCTCCGGTGGCAAGGAACTCTTTTGCATGGGCCCAGCTTACGCTCCATATATTATACTTAAAAGAAAAAAATTTCCGGCTGGAGCTTTCGAAATCAGGAAATTTTGATATGCTTACCTTCCTGTCATAAGAGGATACGGCGATATAACTGCCGTTGCGGTTTATGGCTATATCGTTTATCCAGTTGTCATGAAGGTCTGAAACTACCCTGTACTTTGTGAAGGAGGGATAGTTGTAAACGTATACTTTATTATCCCAGCCCCCGAAAACAATAAATTTTTTATCTGGGCTTATATCAACCGAAGTAAGCTGGCTGTCGGATAAAAAAATTTCCTTTGCCTTTTTTCCTGTGTTAAGATCATAGGATCTTGCAATACCGTCCGTGCCCACGGTGACAATATACTTATCGTCTATTACAATGAAATCGTTTATTCCGGCGGTCTGAGTGTTGAAAAAAGAGATAAGCTTTCCGGATTCTATATTGATTATTCCAAAATTTGAAATTTTATCTGCAAAGACAAGGTAATTGTCTTTCCAAAAAAGTTTTTTGGGAAGGGAGACCATATTTTCAACAGTCTTTTCTAGTATTCCTGAAGGAAAGGTAATTCGATACATATCAGAACCTTCGGTAAGCAGTATTTCGCGCCAGCTGTTAGTCCAAGCTAGTGCAGCGCATCTGAAAGGAAGGGCTGTTATGTTAAGTATAACTTTCAGGGTACTCCCAAGAATGCCTTCTATGCTGTAAACCTTGAAGGAGTTGTTGTTGTATAGTATACCGAGGTAATTTGAATCCGGGGAGAGTATAGCGGATTGAATATTATTTTCAAGTGGAAGCACTGATTTTATATTCATTGAAAGGTCTGTCACAACAACTTTGCCTTCGGAACCGACAAATATAAGTCTGTCCTGGTATACAAAGATGTTTCTTATTGCAGAGCTGAAAATTTTGTTTGTATATTTTATTCCGTTCTCGCTGAACATATAAGCATTCCCGTTAAAATCACCTACTATTGCCAGTTCTTTTGATATGAACTTGGAGCATACGGGAATTGAACCAATAGGAAATTCAAACTGTTTTTTTCTTTTGGAGATGTTGTAAAAGAATACTTTTTTATCATAGGATGTAAATATGATTTTCTGATCTTTCATATCAATAGAAGTTATGCTTTCTTTGGACTCTGTGAGCTTGAAATTGGCTATAGGATTGGTCAGATTAAAAATATCAACACTTCCGTTTACATTTGCGCAGGCAATAACTGATTCATCTTCAGAAAAGACGACTGCATTAGGTTCGGCAGAGGTCTCATAAACAGAACGGATTGTTCCGTCTTTGTTCAGAAGACGGATTAAGTTTTCAGAAGAAAGTGGTACCACAAAAGATTTAGGACTTATGTATAGTCCTTTTATGGGAAGAGAACTGTATGCACTTACGATTATATCTGCTGCAAATAATGATATAATATGGAAAACCAGTATGACGATTACAGCTATGCTTCTTTTACTCATTGGGGTATATCTCCTGCAGATCTCTCATTCTTAAACTATTATATCATAAAAGAAAGTGTTTTATAGACTTTTAATTTGCAAAGTCAGATTGTTGATTTTTTGTATGGTTTTGAGGTAAAATCTATTAAAATGAAATTAACTGAGGAGGTACAGAATATGAAGTTTGAGATTAATAAAAAAACCCTTTCGTCTCTGGTGGATATGGCAGAAAAGGCTGTCGCAAAAAAGACTACCAACCCTATCCTTTCGGGAATAAAGATAGAGGTTGCCGCAAAAGAGCTAAATGTATATGCCACGGATCTTCAGACGGGTTTCCACGGAAAAACCACGGTGGAGGATTCTCAGGAGGACTGCGCTTTTGTGGTTGATCACAAAAATTTTTCAGAGATTCTCAAATCCTTGCCTGTTGTAAGTATAATCATTAACTACGATAACGGAGTTCTCAGCCTTGAATCGGCAACTACTGCTTTTAAGCTTCCAACAATGAATGCTGCTGAGTTTCCAAACGTTATTCCTTCAGTGGCGGGGTCGACGGTGGACCTTGAAAGGGAAAAGATTCTTCATATGATCGAAAAAGTAATTTTCTGTGCATCAAGAGATTCGGATCCGCTCTCCAGAAATTTGAACTCGGTTTACTGGGATTTCAGGAGCGGGGGTTTTTTAAGTCTTGTTGCGACAGACAGCTACAGACTGGGCATTTCTGAAATAAATCTTCAGCAGTCAAGCCTTGTTTCGTCGTTCCTTCTATCCCTGAGAAGTGTTGAAGAACTCAGGAATGTACTGCTTTCATGCCGTTCCAAAACTTTCAAGCTTAACTTCGACGGTTCAAGGGCTCTTTTCTCTTTCTCCGAAGATTCAGTAGAGCTGGCACTTAATGTTATAGACTCCAAATTTCCAAATTATATGGACATACTGCCAAAGGCTTTCAAAACCAAAATGGTTCTTTCTACAGCAGAGTTTAGCGAAATTCTGCGAAGGGTTTCTATAGCAAGCGGTTCTTCAGAACAGGTTAAAATGGACGTTAACGAGGAATTGCTTACATTGAGCGCCAATTCTGCAGATGTTGGGGAAGGAAAGGATACAATAACGGTTGAAAAGGAAGGAAACAACATACTCATAGCATACTCTCCAAGATATTTGAGAGAAGCGGTTGAAAAAATAGAAACAACCGAATTTGAGTTCAATATATCCGGAGAAACCAATCCTACGGTTTTAAAACCTTTTAACGATAACAACTATATGTATATAGTAATGCCTATAAGGTTAGTTTAAAAATGGATCTCAGGACAGGCTTAGGTTATGATATACACCCTCTTGTGCAGGGCAGACCGCTTGTTGTAGGGGGTGTTATTATTGAGAATTCAAAAAAGCTCGGACTTGAAGGGCATAGCGATGGTGATGTTCTTACACATGCTTTTATGGATGCCATTATAGGGGCATGCGGGTATGGTTCGATAGGAGAGTTTTTCCCTCAGGAGCCTCAATGGAAGGACTCAAGAAGTATTTTTCTTTTGAAGGAGCTTTGCAGGGTGCTGTCGGGGAAAGTAACGATAGAAATATTTAATTTTGATTGTATAGTTATTTCCGATATAGTAAAGATTACCCAGTATGGTCAGGAAATGAAAGAAAATCTTTCGGATGCAGTTGGAGTACTTCCCCAAAAAATAAATATTAAAGGAAAAAGCGGAAACGGAGTAGGGTCAAGTTCATCTTCCAAATCAGTAGAAGCATATGTTTCCGTACTTTTAAGTATTGATAGTTCCCGGAGGGAATAGGCATGAATCAGATGAAAACCCGTAATTATCTGTATTTTTTACATTTTTTAACTTCCATAATCATAAACTCAGTTGCTCCGCTTATGACCACCATACAGTCCGAATATACCGTCAGTATTTCTCAGTCAGCTCTTGTTCCTCTTCTCAATACGGCAGGAGTTCTCATATCCAACTTTGCCGGAGGGTTTCTCATAGCTTCAATGGGACTTAAGACATCATTGCAGCTGGGACTTCTTTTCGGGCTTTTGGGTACAGCTCTTTTCGCTACCTCATACTCGTTTCTTCAGGTCCTGATGGGCGTATTTTTTATAGGAATGACAACTGGAACGGTTTTCATGAGTCTTACCTCTATTTTTGCCTCTCTTGATTCAAAGTATGCAAATTATGGGCTTTTTCATGCGTTTTTCGGAATAGGCGGAATCGTATCGCCCCTTATAACCGCTTTTTTTCTTAAAGCGAACTTTTCGTATCGAAATATTTTTGCCCTTTATACAGTGGTTATGGCTTTAATCCTTGTATATACGTCGATGCTCAAGTATCTTGAAAACACCAGACATCCGGCTATACAGCCAAAGGAAGCCCTTGGTATAATATCAAGGCCTTTGGTTTATCTGACACTTTTGATATTTTTGTTGTATGCAGGAACGGAGATAGGTATAACCACATGGAGCGGGAATCTTTTTGAAAAAGCTTTCCTTCTCAGCAAAAGCAATGCTCAGCTTTTACTGAGTACCTTTTGGGCTGCGTATACCTTTGGAAGGATAATAACGGAGTATATTGACAGAAAGCTTGGCGCTATAAGAACCATAATTCTATCTTCCGTTATGGTTATTATAAGCATAGCGGCCATGCTTACGATAAAAAACTCCGTAATGTTCATTTTTATAGGATTATTCCTTGGACCTATATTCCCGACCGTTCAGAAATATGCAAATTCTAAGCTTTCTCAGAGGGAGATCGGGCTTTACAGTGGATTATCATATGGTTTTACCGGTTTCGGATCAATGCTTATAGTTACGTCCATGGGCCTTGCAGCCGATGTTGATACACGACTGTCTTATGTCATAGCGCTTTTTACTTTTACTGTAATTATTTTTATTGCAGCAGCTTTAGGAAGAAAAAAAGGAGGCCAGGAGAATGCAAAAAATTAGGAAGGTTGTTTATGTAATGTTTGTATTTGTTTTCTTATTTATTCTTTCAGGGTGTTCTTCCCAACCTAAAACCACCCAGAATATGCTTGATACAAAGGGATTGGTAACTACAAGAGATTTCAAGGATGTAAAAGGTTTTGGCGTAATAGACTATACTAAATTTCCCAATCCTTCACAGGCAATACTTGCAGCCCATGAAGCGGCTCTGGTAGACGCATATGCCAAAGCAACAGAGTTTGTGTACGGTCTTATTGTGGAGGGCGGAAGCTCTGTTGAGAATTTTGCTTTGAAAGATAAGACAGTAGAAACCAGACTAAGAGGAGTAATAAGAGGCGCTGAGGAGATTTCGACTGAAGGCTCAAAGGATACAGATGGTGACGGCATATATGCCGTGGTGTTGAGAATATACAGAAAAGCCATTGAAGAAACTTTGGGAATGAAGCTTCAGGCATGGACATACTGAAGTAGACACAATAAAAATTTTCCCCCGTTAGGGGGAAAATTTATTGCTTCTGATCCATCGGAGTTCCTTTTTTCGCTTCTTTTATTACATCATTAAGAGCCTGTTGCAGCTGCACCTGCTGGTCACCTGCTTTTTTTATGAGCTCTGTCTGTTCAAGATAGTTAATAACTGCCTG
>ERZ795044.1622-NODE-1622-length-20251-cov-10.883888_pt1 | contig 20251 bp, 22 predicted proteins | sample MGYA00375128_ERZ795044 | MGnify/ENA primary metagenome ERZ795044 (study PRJEB30173, sample SAMN05720213) | anaerobic digester metagenome | isolation source: active sludge of municipal wastewater-treating anaerobic digesters | place: USA | collected 2014-12-22 ... | reverse complement strand
TCAATACCCCGCCGCGTCCAGCGCCTTGTCGGCCTGCGTGCGGCCGATCTCGATGAGTTCCTCGCCGCGCCAGAATTCGTAGAACTGGCAGGCGTCGCGGGGGATGCGGATCAGCAGCTCGGGCGGATCCAGCGCCAGTTGCACGCGGGCGATCTGCGCCTGCATGGTGTCCAGCGAGCGCGACATCGTCTCGGTCAGGCCGATGTGGTGGTCGGGCTTGCCGTCGCCGTCGGCATCGCCGCCGAAATGCTTGCCGATCCAGCGACCGATCACGCCGGGCGCGCTCTCGCCTTCGGTGTCGTCGTTTTCGCTTGGGAGCTCCCCTGGTGGCGAATGCGGCCAGCCGTGCATGTCCACCGCGACCAGGCGATGCGCACCGGAGAGTCGCGTCGCGGTGATCGGCAACGGCGCCAGCAGGCCGCCATCCACCAGTTCGCGTCCGCCCAGGGTGAACGGGGTGAAGATGCCCGGGATGGCGAACGAGGCGCGCAGCGCATCCCACAGGTCGCCGCGGCGCAGCCAGACTTCGCGCTGGCGCATCAGGTCGACCGCCACCGCGGTGAAATCGATCGGCAGGTCCTCGATGCGCGGCGTGCCGACGACCTCACGCAGTTTCTCCAGCAGGCGGTCGCCGGTGAACAGCGCGGGCCGGCCGAAGCCGGGATCGAGCAGGCGCAGCATCGCCCCACGACTGGTGCCGAGCAGCCAGTCGCGCAGCGCATCCAGCTTGCCCGCGGCGCAAGCGCCGCCCACCAGCGCGCCACTGGATGCGCCCGCGATCGCGACGATGCGCAGGCCACGCGCCTGCAGCGCCTCGATCACGCCGATCTGGGCCAGCCCGCGCGCGCCGCCGGCACCCAGCGCCAGCGCGATCGGTTCCTGGCGCGAGGCCGCGCTGACCGGCACCCCGCCCATCACGACGCCTGGTAGTTCCCGAGCGCGAGCTGCAGGTGCGCGCGCGCCTGTTCGCGCAACACCTTCGGCTCCACGATCTCGGCGTCGGCGCCGTAATGCAGCACGTCCATCAGCAGTTCGCGCGGCACCGAATACGGCACCTTCAACTCGTAGCGACCGTCGGGCAGGAAGCGACCCTGCTGCTGCGAATGCCAGTGCTCGTCGGCCACCCAGCGCGCGGCCTTGGCGCTGAACAGGATCGTCGCCCAGCCCTTCGGCGCACCGGAGAAAATGCCGTAGCTGCCGGCCAGGTGCGCGTTGAGCTCCTCGTCGGCCACGTCGCGGGCCACGCCATCCGCGAAGCGCGCACCGCTGATGCGGTCGATGGAGAAACTGCGCAGCTCCTGCTTGGTTTCGTCCCACGCATCCAGGTACCAGTTGTCGCGGTAGTGGGTCAGCCGTTGCGGGCTGACGGTGCGGCGCGTCTTCTCGTCGGTCGAGCGCGCGCGGTAATCGAAGGCCAGCTTGCGCCGCTCCAGCACGCTCGACGCCACGATCCGGAATGCGGGTTCGTCCATCTTTCGAATGCGATGCGGGATCACCCGCACGCGTTCGACCGGCCAGGTCTTGCCGCCGGAATGTGCGTCCAGCAGTTTCTCGACGCGTTGCTGCAGCGGCGCCATCGCCGCCGACAACATGCCGCCGGTGCTGCGCGACAGCAGTTGCTGCGCGGCGAGCAGGGCGTGCAATTCCTCGGAGTTCAGCCACAGGCCGGGCAACTCGAAGCGGTCGGCTTCGTTCTTGTCGTAGCTGAAGCCGGCTTCGCCATCCCCGATCAGCGGGGCCATCAACCCGTCGCGCAGGAAGGCGAGGTCGCGGTACACGGTGGCGCGCGAGCAGCCAAGCTCATCCTGTAGCCGGGCCACGGTCACCGGACGGCGGGACGCCTGCAACACGCGGTGCAGGCCGATGATGCGTTCGTAACGGTCCATGCGACGATTATGCCGCCGATCGCCGAGCTTGGCGGCCGCGCAACAAACACGCGACCTGTCCCGAGGAACCTGCATGCACCCCGCCCGTCATCCGTTGTCACGCCCCCTGCTGGCCATCGCCTTGCTGGCTGCACTCGCCGCCTGCAAGCAGTCCGCGCCGCTGCCCACCTCCGACAGCAAGGACAAGCCCGAACCGGCGGCCGTCTCCCAGGAAGCGATCGCCGTGGCGGCAGCCGCGAACGCCGCACCCGCGGCTTCGCCCATCGTGCCGACCGTGCCGACACCCCTCGAGGTCAAGGCCGTCGTCGCCGACCAGGCTGCGAAGGACGCGGTCATCGCGGCCATGGACAAGTTCAAGGCCCTGCGTCGCTACCGCATCACCATGATGCGCGGCGATGGCCAGGCGACCCCGACCACCACCACGGTCGACTACGTGGCACCCGATCGCTACCGCGTGGCAACCACTGGCGCGCCCACCCAGGTGGTGATCGGCGACACCCTCTACACCACCGACGCAAGCGGCACCAGGAAGAGCGCGGCACCTGCCGACCGCATCGGCCAGTGGCGCGACCCCGCCGGCCTCCTCGCGGCCGGACGCGATTTCACCGCAGAGGCAGGGCCCAGGCGTTTCGTGTTCGCCATGCCCGCCTCCGAGTACAAGCTCCACGTGACCCGCCCGGTCGCCAGCAACATGAGCGTCTGGATCGGCCCGAAGGGCCTGCCCATCAAGCTGGAAAGCCAGGGCCTCGCCGACGGCAAGCGGGTCACCACCGCGATCCGCTATTCCCACTTCGACAGCGAAGAGATCAAGATCGACGCACCGAAGTAATCCTTCGCTTCGGCCAGTGCGCGCGGCACAATGCGCGCCATGGCCGAACCCGTCCTCAACCCGTCGCCTTCTCCCGGCGACGAGGTGAAAAGCACGACGTGCGTGTGTGCGCTCGCCCGCAGGGCGGCGCGTCGTGACGGCAGCCACCCATGACACAGCCGATCCTCAACCTGTCGCCCTCTCCCGGCGATGAGGTCAAAAGTACGACGTGCTACATGTGTGCCTGCCGCTGCGGCATCAAGGTCTGGCTGGCCGACGGGAAGATTCGCTACATCCAGGGCAACCGAGACCATCCGGTCAACCAGGGCGTGCTCTGCGCGAAGGGTGCGAGCGGGATCATGCAGCACTACTCGCCGGCGCGGCTGCGCAAGCCGCTGCTGCGCGTGGGCGAACGCGGTGCCGGCGAGTTCCGCGAGATCGAATGGGACGAGGCGCTCGACATCGCCACCTCGTGGCTGAAGCCGATCCGCGGACGCAACCCGGATGAACTGGCGTTCTTCACCGGCCGCGACCAGTCGCAGGCGCTGACCGGCTGGTGGGCGCAGCAGTTCGGCACGGTGAACTACGCCGCGCACGGTGGCTTCTGCTCGGTGAACATGGCCGCGGGCGGCCTGTATTCGGTGGGCGGGAGCTTCTGGGAATTCGGCGAACCCGACTGGGAGCACACGCAACTGCTGATGCTGTGGGGCGTGGCCGAAGACCACGACAGCAACCCGATCAAGCTCGGCCTGGGCAAGCTGAAGCAACGCGGCGCCAAGGTCATCGCGGTCAACCCGGTGCGCAGCGGCTATGGCGCGATCGCCGACGAATGGATCGGCATCCGTCCCGGCACCGATGGCCTGTTCGCGTTCGCGCTGATCCACGAACTGCTGCGGATGGATCGCATCGACCTGGACTACCTGGTGCGCTACGCGAATGCGCACTGGCTGGTGATCGACAACCCCGGCGGCGCGGATGATGGCTTGTTCGCACGCGACGCGAACGGCAACGCACTGTGCTGGGCGAACCACCCTCACCCTAACCCTCTCCCGCCAGCGGGAGAGGGCCGGGGTGAGGGTGGCTTGGCACGCGCCGACGCCATCGACATCTCGCCCGCAGTCGTCGGTACTCACACCTTGCCCGATGGCCGCAACGCACGCCCGGTGTTCCAGCTGATCGTCGATCGCTACCTCGACCCGCAGTACGCGCCGGATGCGGTCAGCGAACGCTGCGGCATCCCCGCATCAACGATGCGCCGCATCGCGCGCGAACTCGCGGAAGCCGCGTTCGACAGCAAGCTCGAGCTGCCGATCGCGTGGACCGATGCCTGGGGCCGCGAACACGCCACGATGCAGGGGCGGCCCGTCTCGATGCATGCGATGCGCGGTATCAGCGCGCACAGCAACGGCTTCCACACCTGCCGCGCGCTGCACCTGCTGCAACTGCTGCTGGGCGCGGTCGATGCGCCGGGTTCATTCCGCTACCAGCCGCCGTTCCCCAAGCCGATCCCGCCGGCCAACCGCCCCGGCAAGGCACGCAAACCCGATGGCCTGCTGGATGCCGCGCCGCTGGGTTTCGTGCATGGTCCGGAGGATCTGGTCGTCGACGAACACGGCCAGCCGCGACGCATCGACCATGCGTATTCGTGGGCGTATCCGCTCGCCGCGCACGGGATGATGCACACGGTGATCCGCAACGCCTGGGCCGGCGATCCGTACAGGATCGATACGTTGCTGATGTTCATGGCCAACATGAGCTGGAACTCGGCGATGAACACCGGCGAGACCATGCGCTGGCTGACCGACAAGGACGAGGCCGGCGAGTACCGCATCCCGCGGATCATCTATTCCGATGCGTATGCGTCGGAGATGGTCGCGTACGCCGACCTGGTGCTGCCGGACACGACTTACCTCGAGCGCTTCGATGCGATCAGCTTGCTGGATCGCCCGATCAGCGATGCCGACGCGGCCAGCGACGCGATCCGCCACCCGGTGTTCGATCCGGCGACGCAGGCCGGTGACGACGGCCAGCCACGCGACGTGCGCGGCTTCCAGTCGGTGCTGATCGAACTCGGTGCGCGCATCGGCCTGCCGGGCTTGCTCAACGAAGATGGTTCGCCGAAATATCGCGACTACGCCGACTACATCACCCGCCACGAACGCGCGCCCGGCGTGGGCCTGCTGGCCGGTTGGCGTGGCGTGGATGGCAGCGCAGAAGGCAAGGGCGCGCCGAATCCCGCGCAGTTGGAGCGCTACATCGAGCACGGCGGTTTCTGGCATTCGCCGGTGCCGGCATCGGCCCGCTACTACAAGATGGCCAACCGCGATTACCTGCAGTGGGCGCAGCGCTTCGGCTTCGTGCCCACGGCCGAGCCCATCGTGCTGCAGCTGTATTCTGAAACCCTGCAGAAATTCCGCCTCGCCGCGCAGGGCCACGGCCCGCACCAGCCGCCGCCGGAACATCGCCAGCGCGTGGCGACGTATTTCGATCCGCTGCCGATCTGGTACGAGCCGTTCGAGCACGACCAGACCTCGCGCACGACATTCCCGCTCAATGCGGTGACCCAGCGCCCGATGTTCATGTACCACGCCTGGGGCAGCCAGAATGCGTGGCTGCGGCAGATCGCCACGCGCAACTACCTGTACCTGCATCCGGACACCGGCGCGCGGCATGGCATCGCCGACGAGGACTGGATCGAGGTCACGTCGCACAACGGCACCATCTCCGTGCAGGCGAAGTTCGCCGCCAACGTGCAGCCGGACACGGTGTGGAGCTGGAACGCGATCGGCAAGCGCAAGGGCGCGTGGACGCTGGCGAAGGACGCACCGGAAGCCACCCAGGGCTTCCTGCTCAATCACCTGATCTCGGACGTCACGCCGAAGGGCGACTACGCGAATGCCGACCCGGTGACCGGCCAGGCCGCCTGGTTCGACCTGCGCGTGTCGATCCGCAAGGCGGGCGCGGAAACGGGCGAGAGCCAACCGCAATTCAAGCCAATCGGCTTCAGCGAAGCGAACGAGGCGCCGTTGCGGTATGGCGCATCGCTTCGCAAAAGGAATGTGAAATGAGCGCAGCGCTGGACTGGTATTTCGACGTCATCTCGCCGTTCGCCTACCTGCAGTGGCGACGCCTGCGCCGGGACCATGCCGACGTAGCGTTGAACCCGAAGCCGGTGCTGCTCGCCGCGATCCTCAACCATGTCGGCCAGCTCGGCCCCGCCGAGATCCCGCAGAAGCGCCGGCATACCTACCGCATCGTGCTGTGGCAGGCGCGCCAGGCCGGCATCCCGCTGGTCTTCCCGCCCGCCCATCCGTTCAACCCGCTGCCGGCCTTGCGCCTGGTCCTGGCCGCGCCGGATCGCGTGGCCGCGATCGATGCGGTGTTCGCCCACATCTGGGAACACGGCAAGCCTGCCGACAGCATCGAGGCGCTGGCGGATGTCGCACGCGGACTCGGCATCGACGATCCCGCCGCCGCCATCGCCCGCGACGAAGTCAAGCGCGAGCTGTTGGCGAACGGCGAGGAAGCGATGCGCCTGGGCGTGTTCGGCGTGCCGACCTTGAAGGTGCGCGATGAATTGTTCTGGGGTTTCGATGCCACCGATCTCGCATTGGCCTATCGCGATGACGTGAACGCGCTGGATGCGGAGATGCGCCGCGTCGACGCGATCCCCGAAGCCGTACAGAGGCGCAGGCCCGCGTGACCGCGCTTCCCCCGCCGTCGAAGAAGAAGCTCGGCTTGGTCATCGACCTCGACACCTGCGTGGGCTGCCATGCCTGCGCGACCAGCTGCAAGGAATGGAACGCCGGCGGGATCGCCGGGCCGCTGACCGACGAGCGTCCGTTCGCCAAGGACCCGCAGGGCGTGTGGTTCAACCGCGTGCACAGCTACGAGCTGGAGGCCGAAGCCGCAACGAAGCAGCCCGCGCAGACCTTGCATTTCCCGCGCAGCTGCCTGCATTGCGAGACGCCCGCCTGCGTGACCGTGTGCCCGACCGGCGCCAGCTACAAGCGCGCCGAGGACGGCATCGTCCTGGTCGACGAGGACAAGTGCATCGGCTGCAAGCTGTGCAGCTGGGCCTGCCCCTATGGCGCGCGCGAGTACAGCGAAGTCGAAGGGGTGATGAAGAAGTGCACGCTGTGCGTGGACCGCATCTACAACCAAAACCTGGACGAAGCCGATCGGCAACCGGCCTGCGTGCAGGCCTGCCCGACCAAGGCGCGGCATTTCGGCGACCTCGGCGATCCGACCTCGAAGGTCTCGCTGCTGGTCGCCGACCGCGGCGGCGTGGCGCTGATGCCGGAACTCGATTACAAGCCGGTCAATCGTTACCTGCCGCCACGCCCGCGCCGCACCGGCGCGGATGAAGCCGACGACGCGCCGGCCTCGCACGACACCGGCAACCTCGCATCGCGCTGGTTGCACCGCCTCCTGAAACGCTGACCCACCCGCACAAGGACACCCACGATGGCCAAGGACACCCCGATCCTCGTCACCACCACGCCCGGCGTCGAAGGCCGTCGCATCGTCGAATACAAAGGCCTGGTCGGCGGCGACGCGATCCTCGGCGCCAACATGTTCCGCGACATGTTCGCCGGCCTGCGCGACCTGGTCGGCGGCCGCGCCGGCAGCTACGAAAAGGTGCTGCGCGGTGCCAAGACCCAGGCGCTGGAGGACATGATCGAAGCCGCCCTCGAGCGCGGCGCGAATGCGATCGTCGGCGTGGACCTGGACTACGAGACCGTGCAGGTGCAGGACGGCGGCGCGATGCTGATGGTCTCGGCGTCGGGCACGGCGGTGGTGATCGAGTGATGGTCGTTCCGCGCCGTTCGATGTTGCCTGCTCGCAGCCATCCATGGCGCAACATGCCCGCCTCCGGAACGCCCGGGGCAGGCGTCCTGCCTGCCCGTCCATGCGATGCGCGCGGCAATGCCGCGCACGCGTGCATCGCATGAACCCCGCGTTTTCCGTCCTGATCTTCACCACCCTGTCCGGCGCCGGCCTGGGCCTGTGGACCTGGCTGGGCCTGCGCATCGCGCTGGGCGAACCGCCACGCGATTTCCAGGCGCTGGGCTGGATCCTGCTGCTGTGCTACGCCGGCATCGCGGTGGCGGTGGGCCTGCTGGCGTCGTTCTGGCACCTGGGCAAGCCGCTGCGTGCGTGGCGGGCGTTTTCGCAATGGCGCACCTCGTGGCTGTCGCGCGAGGGCGTGCTGGCAGTCGCCAGCTTCGTCCCGGCCGCGGCCTTGTTGCTGATGCTGTCCGATGGCACAGGGCCCGGCCGCATCGATCTCGGCGTGCGGGTGGTGGCAGGTGCCCTGGCGCTGCTCAGCCTGGCCACGATCGCCTGCACCGCGATGATCTATGCCTCGCTCAAGCCGATTCCGGCGTGGCGGCATCCGCTGGTGCTGCCCGGTTACCTGCTGTTCGCGCTGCTGACCGGTGGATTGCCGATGCTGCTGTCGACCTGGCCGAATGCAGAAGGCGTGGATCGCATGCTGCCCTGGCTGCTGGTCGCCATCGTGCTGGCCGCGCTGGTGTTGAAGCTCGCGTACTGGCGCGCCATCGACCGCACGCCGTTGCCGCAGTCGCGTGGCGATGCGATCGGCCTGCCGGCTCGCACGCCGTCGGTGTTCGAGCGTCCGCATACCGAAGCCAACTACATCACCCGCGAGATGGCCTTCGCGGTGGCACGCCGCCACGCCAGCCTGCTGCGCATCGCATCGGTCCTGCTGTTCGCTGGCCTGCCGCTGCTGTGCCTGTTCGCATGGCTCCAAACCGGAGGCGCGGGATGGCCGCTGCCCGTGGCCATCGGCGGCGCGCTGCTGGGCGCGTTCGCCGAGCGCTGGCTGTTCTTCGCCCAAGCCCGGCACCTGGTCACGTTGTACTACTGACCCCGCGCGGTAGAATCCGGGCCAACCCCTCGCATCGATTGGCCCATGCTGCCGTTGCTGTGGCTGGCGTTCACCGCGCCGCCGATCACCCTTGACCATGTGCCCGCGCCGATCCTCGAACCGGTCGTCGCGCAGCGCCTGCTCGCGCCGCCGCAGTGCCTTGCGGCGAGCTGCGTGCATGGCGAATGGCAACTGACGGGCATCCCGGAGATCCCCGCCGGCCAGCGCCGCATCGATGGCGATGACCTGCCCGGCACCGGCAGCGTGCTGCACATCGCCGACCGCAAGCGCCGCGACTGGATGAAGCCACAGGGCAGCAACGACCGCGTGGGCATGCAGGTCGGCGTGCAGGCACTGAATACCGAGGAAGCCAGCGTGGCGTTCTCGGTGGACACCGCCTATCGCCTGCAGGCCTATGCCGACGACGGCACCGCCGGCACCGGCCCGGTGCTGCGCGGGCAACTGGAATGGCGGCAGGCCCTGGGCGAGCGCGCGCGACTGTCGCAGACCACCCGCGTGGAGACCGGCCAGCACGGCACCTACCTGCGCAACAGCCTGCAGTTCAACATGAAACTACAGCCGCAGCTGACCCTGAGTTCCGGCGTGGAATTCCGCCGCGACAGCGACATCAGCGGTCGCAACCAGACCGATGCCACGCTGAACCTGCGTTACGCATTCTGAAAAAAGTGGGGTCGGAGTGGCCTTTTCTGCGAAGCGAAAAGGCCACTCCGACCCCACTTTTCATTCGGCGTCGATCAGCACGCGCGCGCCCTGTTCCAACAGCAACCCCGCCACCTCGATGCCGAGCGCGTCTGCGGCATCGCGCTGGCCTTGCGCTTCTGCGCGCACGCGTCGCCCATCGGCCGCTGAACCGACCAACCCTGCAAGCGAGAGCCTGTCGCCATCGAGCCGCGCATACGCGGCCACCGGCACATGGCAGCTGCCATGCAGGGCACGATTCATCGCCCGCTCCGCGCTGACGCAGGTCCGCGTGTCGGCATCGTCCAGCGCCGCGCACAACGCGAAGATCGCGGGGTCGTCGTCGCGGCATTCGATCGCGATGGCGCCCTGCGCGGGCGCGGGCAGCCACTGCGGCGCATCCAGCCGCGCGCGGATGCGTGCGTCGAAGCCAAGCCGCTGCAGGCCGGCGCAGGCGAGCACGATGGCGTCGTAGTCGCCGCCGTCGAGCTTGGCCAGCCGCGTGTTGACGTTGCCGCGCAGGTCGAGCAATTGCAGGTCAGGCCGCAACGCGCGCAGCTGCGCCTGCCGGCGCAGCGACGAGGTGCCGACGCGCGCGCCCCGTGGCAACGCATCGATGCCGTCGAAGCGATTGCTGACGAAGGCATCGGCATGATCGGCGCGGGCGAGGATCGCCGGCAACGCGAAGCCCGGCTCCAGTTCCATCGGCACGTCCTTCAACGAATGCACCGCGCAATCCGCGTCGCCGCGTTGCATCGCCAGTTCCAGCTCCTTGAGGAACAGGCCCTTGCCGCCGATCGCCGCGAGCGAGCGGTCCAGCACCTCGTCGCCGCGCGTGCTCATCGGCACCAGTTCGACCTGCAGGCCGGGATGCGCGGCGCGCAACCGGTCGGCGACATGTTCCGTCTGCCAGAGGGCGAGCGGGCTCTTGCGGGTGGCGATGCGCAGCGTGGTCATGCGGGCATTATCGCCGCTTTGGCTCCCTCTCCCGCTGGCGGGAGAGGGTTGGGGTGAGGGTGGTCGCGCGCATGGCTCCATCGCCACCCTCATCCGCCCTTCGGGCACCTTCTCCCACAAGGGGAGAAGGAAATCTATAGATGCTTCAACGTCTCCCGCAGCTGCGCCACGCAGCGCCGGCTCACTTCCAGCGGATGCTCGCCATGGCGCAGCACCGCCTGGGTGTGGCCATCGCCGCTGCGGCGCAGCTCGACGATCTCGCCGCGGGCGACCAGGCAGTTGCGGTGGATGCGCACGAAGCGGTCGCCGAACTCGGATTCCAGCGCCTTCAGCGATTCCTCGATCAGGTCCTCGCCGCGCGCGTGATGGACGACCACGTATTTTTCTTCCGCCTGCAGGTAGCGGATGTCCTCGATCGGCACCAGGCGCAGGCTGCCGCGCAGGCGCGCGCACAGATGGGTGCGCTTGCGCGCGGCATCGGGCTCCGGCGCCTGTGCGGGCACGCGGCCGGCAGCGAAGGTGCGCACCCGCTCCAGCGCCGCGGCCAGGCGTTCGGCGCGCACCGGCTTGACCAGGTAATCGACCGCCTGCGCATCGAACGCGGACAGCGCGTGCTGGTCGTAGGCGGTGCAGAACACCACCACCGGGCGCGGCTCGAATTCGGCCAGGTGGCGCGCGGTTTCCAGGCCGTCGATGCCGGGCATGGAGATGTCCAGCAGGATCATGTCGGGATGGTGTTCGGCGCAGGCATGCAGGGCCGCGTGGCCATCGCCGGCTTCCGCGACCACTTCCACGCCGGGTTGCGCCAGCAGCATCGCGCGCAGGCGCTCGCGGGCCAGCGGCTCGTCGTCCGCGATCAGCACACGCATCGGCTCGGCTCCCATCGCGGCGCTCCCCGGCAGCATCAACCCGCTGCCCCTCCGCACCGATAGTAGCCCCGCCGGCGCGGAGGGGGAATCTCAGCCGGCGGCGAAGCGCGCGGTCATCCAGTCGCCGAGGTCACGGATTTCCTCGGCGCAGACCGAATGCTGCATCGGGTAACGCCGCCACTGCACGTCGAAGCCGAAGTCGCGGAACGCACGTGCGGCGGCCTCGCCCCCGGCGACCGGCACCACAGGATCGAACACGCCGTGGCCCATGAACATCGGTTGCGACGCCGCAGCCGGCTGCAACGAGGCACGCGCCTGGTCCAGCCCCATCGGCAGGTAGGTGGACAGCGCGACCAAGCCGCCAAGCGGCGGGCTGCGCGACAGGCCGGCGGCCAGGGTGATCGCGCCACCCTGCGAGAACCCGGCCAGCAGGATCCGTTCCGGCGGGATGCCGCGGGTGGCTTCGCGGGCGATCAGTGCATCCACCTGGGCCACCGACTCGGCCACGCCTTCGTGGTCGGCGCGATTGGCCAGGTCGAAGTCGCGGATGTCGTACCAGGCCCGCATGCGCGCGCCGTTATTGATCGTCACCGCGCGCACCGGCGCATGCGGGAACACGAAGCGGATCGCCGGCCAGTCGCGGCGCACGAGGTCGGGCACGATCGGCGCGAAGTCGTTGCCATCGGCGCCCAGGCCATGCAACCACAGCACGCACCAACGTGGATCGGCGGCGGTTTCGTGTTCGATGGCGTCGAGCAGGACAGTCGAATTCATCTTCGTGAGTTGGCGAGGATCATGCTTAAGTATCCGGGATGGGTGTCGCGATGACGACCCCGCAGGCACCGCTGCAGGGGGCAACGGCTTGGCATCGAACATCGGATCCGTGCGTGCACGCCGCATCGCCGCGCCCTGGCTGTTGGCAGCCTTGCTGGCATGCAACGCCCAGGCGGCCAGGCTGCAGGTGGCGGTGACCGGGTCGGGCGCGCCGGCCGCGGATGCGGTGGTCAGCCTGCATTCGCCGGCGGCGGTGGCGGCCACCCGCGCCGGACGCGCCACCATCGACCAGCGCGCAAGCCAGTTCGTGCCGCGGGTCACGGTGGTGACGGTGGGCACGCCGGTGGTGTTCCCCAACAGCGACAACGTGCGCCACCAGGTGTACTAGTTCTCGCCCGCCAAGCGCTTCGAGTTGCCGCTGTATGCGGGCAAGCCGGCCGCGCCGGTGGTATTCGCCACGCCCGGCGTGGTCGAGCTGGGCTGCAACATCCACGACTGGATGCTGGCCTACGTGGTGGTGCTCGACACGCCCTACCACGCGATCACCGACGCGCGCGGCCAGGGCCGCATCGATGCACCCGCCGGCACCTACACGCTGCGGGTCTGGCACCCGAGCCTGAAGGGCGGCACCGTGCACGAGGAGCGCATCGTGCTGGCGGACGCACCGGTCGAACGCGCGGTGTCGCTGTCGCTGGTGGCCACCCCGGAAGCGACCGCACCGGCCGACGACAAGCTGCGCGCGCTGCAGGAAAAATTCCGCAAGCTCAAGGACAAGCGGTGAGGGTGCCGGGCATCGGCCGGCTCAGCTTCGGTGCGCGCATCGTGGTGGTGCTGGTCGCGATCCTGCTGCTGATGCAGGCGGCCACCCTGTTGATCGTCGATGTCGCGGTGAACCGCGATGTGCATCGGCAGCTGGCCGAGCGCATCGACGTGGGCGACAAGGTCTGGCGGCAGTTGCAGCGTGACCGCGGCCAGGAGCTGACGCTGGCGGTGGGCGCGCTGGCATCGGACTTCGCGTTCCGCGAAGCCCTGGCCACCGGCGATGCCTCGACCGTGCTGTCCGCGCTGCACAACCACGGCCAGCGCATGGGGGCGGACGCCTCGCTCCTGCTCACGGTGGACGGCAACCTGCAGACCAGCACGCTGGACGGCGACGAAGCCGCGCAGGCCGTCGCCCTCGCGCCGCTGCTGGAGGCCGCGCGCGTGCAGGGCAGCAGTGCCGGCGTGGTCCAACTCGATGGCAGGCCCTATTCGCTGGCGGTGGTGCCGGTCCTGGCGCCACGGCTGATCGGCTGGGTGGCGATGGGTCGCCTGTTCGGCGCCCGCGAGACCCGCGACTACCGCTCATTGACCGGCCTGGACGCGGCCATCGGCGTGCGCGAGGCGAACCGCTGGCGGTTGGTGGCCAGCAGCCTGGACCCCGACACCGCGCACGCACTCGTGCAGTTGCGCGCAACGCCGCGCGAACCCGTGAGGATCTCCCTGGCCGATCGCGAATTCCATGCCGGCACCACCCCGGCCGATCCGGCGCATCCGGGCGCGATCGACGTGCTCCTGCTGGCCAGCGTGGACGCCGCGGTGCTGCCGTACCAGCACCTGAAACGGCAGATCATGCTGCTGGCCACGCTGGCGGCCGTGCTCGCGCTGGTGGTGTCCGTGGTCGTGGGCCGCAGCGTGACCCGCCCGGTGGCGCGGCTGGCCGATGCCGCACGCCGGATCGAGGGCGGCGACTATGCCGAGTCCCTGCCCGTGGTCGGCGACGACGAGCTCTCCGACCTGGCCAATGCGTTCAACCGCATGCAGGGCGGCATCGCCGAACGCGAACAACGGATCCGCCACCAGGCCCAGCACGACACCCTCACCGGCCTGCCCAACCGGGTGCATGCGCTGGCCCTGCTCGAAGCGGCGCTCGCGCAGGCGCGCACCAGCGACACGCGATGCGCGGTGCTGCTGCTCGACCTGGATCGCTTCAAGGAAATCAACGACACCCTGGGCCACGCGTTCGGCGACAGCGTGCTGGAGGAAGTCGGGCGGCGGTTGCGCAACGCGATCGACGAGCACGACCAACTGGCGCGGCTGGGCGGCGACGAGTTCCTGGTGCTGGTCGCCGCTACCGACGAAGCGGGCGCGCTCGAACGCGCCTGGTCGATCATCCGCGCACTGGAAGCGCCGCTGGACCTGAGCGAGCGACAGGCCCAGGTCAGCATCGGCGCGAGCATCGGCCTGGCCCTGTATCCGCTGCATGCGACCGACGCGGACGCGCTGCTGCGCCGCGCCGACATCGCCATGTACGAAGCCAAGCAGGCGCAGCGCCGGGTCGCGGTCTACCAGGCCGGCCACGACGAAACCCACCTGCGCCGGATCGGCCTGATCGGCGACCTGCGGACGGCCTGCGAACGCAATGAATTCCGGGTGTTCTACCAGCCGAAAATCGACCTGCGCTCGCAGCGCGTGGCGCACGTGGAGGCCCTGCTGCGCTGGCAGCATCCGGTGCTGGGCAACATCGCGCCCGACGAGTTCATCCCGCTGGCCGAGCATTGCGGCCTGATCCACGAGATCACCGCCTTCGTGCTGGCGGCCGGCCTGCAACAGGCCTCGAGGTGGCGCGACGACGGGCTGGAGATCGGCCTGGCGGTGAACCTGTCGCCGATGGACCTGCTCGACGCGCGCCTGCCCGAGCGCGTGGCTGGCCTGCTGCTGGCGCATCGCTTCCCGGCGCAGGACCTGATCCTGGAAATCACCGAAAGCACGGTGATGCGCGACGTGCAGTCGGCGCTCGTCACCATGCGCGCGTTGCGTGCGCTGGGCATTCGACTGTCGATCGACGACTTCGGCACCGGCCATTCCTCGCTGGCGCAGTTGCGCAGCCTGCCGGTCGACGAGATCAAGATCGACAAGAGTTTCGTGATGGGCCTGGACAGCCGTCCCGACGACACCGTGATCGTGCGTTCGGCGATCGAGATCGGCCACAACATGGGCCTCGTCGTCATCGCCGAAGGCGTGGAGCAGGCCGGCTCGCTGGAAATCCTGCAGCGCCTGCACTGCGACATGGTGCAGGGCTATTTCTTCTCGAAGCCGATCCCCGCGGAGGACTTCCGCCGCTGGCACGACGACTTCCGGGCCAGTGCCCCGGAACGGAGCGAAGCACTCGCATGAGCGTGATCCTCCGTTCGCCGCGGCATCGTCGCTGCGCCATCGCGCTTGCCGCGTTGATGGCGATCCCGGCCGGCGCGATCGCCGCCGATGGCCGCCTGCTGGCGACCGGCGGCGCGACCCAGTTCGAGGGCAGTGCCGGCGGCGGGCTGGTGCCGTGGGCGGTGCTGTCCGGCTACGGCACCGACACCCAGGACGGCGGCACCGCGTTCGCGACCCGGGTCGACACCGGCGACTATTCGCTGGATGCGGCGGGCGTCGCCTACACGTTCCGCAACCGCATCGAACTCTCCTACGCGCGGCAGCGCTTCGGGCTGGGCGAACTGCAACGCCGGCTGGCCTTGCCGGTGGGCCGGTTCGACGCCGAGGTGATCGGCGCGAAGGTGCGCCTGGGCGGCGACCTGGTGTACACCGCGATGCCGCAACTCTCGTTCGGCGTGCAGCACAAGCGCCAGCTGGATTTCGCGATCCCGTCCGCGGTCGGCGCGCGCAGCGACAGCGGCACCGACGTGTACCTCGCGGCCAGCAAACTGTTCCTGGGCGCGGCCTTCGATCGCAATCTGCTGTTCAACGCGACGCTGCGCAGCACCAGCGCGAACCAGGCCGGCTTGCTCGGCTTCGGCGGCGACCGCAAGGCCGGTCGTTCGCTGGTGCTGGAATCGTCGGTGGCGTTGCTGCTGGACCCACGCTGGGCGGTCGGCGTGGAGTATCGGCAGAAGCCGGACAACCTCGGCTTCGCCCGCGAGGACGACTGGAAGGACGCCTTCGTGGCCTGGTTCCCGAACAAGCGCGTCGCCGTGGTCGCCGCCTACGCGGACCTCGGCTCGATCGCCACGCTGGACAGGCAGCGCGGGCCCTATCTCTCCCTGCAGGCGTCGTTCTGATGGCAACGCATCCATTCCGCCTCGCATGCCTGTCGGTGGTGTTGCCGGCGTTCCTGGGCGCCTGTGCGAGCCAGCCCAGGACCACGACCTACGACCAGCTGGGCGGTGCCGCCGGCATCGAAGGCATCGTCGATGCGCTGCTGGAGAAGATCATCGAGGACGAACGGATCAATTTCCAGTTCGCCGACACCGACATCGTGCGCCTGCGCAGCATGCTGATCGAACAGTTCTGCGCGGAATCCGGTGGACCGTGCATGTACAGCGGCCTGTCGATGCAGGAGTCGCACGCGGGTCGCAACATCGACACTGCGCAGTTCAACGCACTGGTCGAGGACCTCATCGACGTGATGACCGCGCGCAGGATCCCGGTGGGTGCCCAGAACCGCCTGCTCAGGCGGCTGGCGCCGATGCACGGTGAGATCGTCACGCCCTGATCGCGGCGGCGCTCAACCCGCGTCGTCGTCGCTGCCGCTGCTGCGCGCCTTGCCGGGGCCGATGCCCTCGATGCGCTTGAAGAAGCGGCGGAACGCGGCCTCGCTGCGATAGCCCAGCATCTCCGCGACCGCAGCCACCGAGAAGCGTCGGTTCTTCAGCAATCGGCGCGCTTCGGTCGCGCGCCACTGCGCCAGGTACTGGATCGGCGGCAGGCCGACGGTGGCGGTGAACAGTTCGGCGAAGGCCGTGCGCGACATGCCGGCGCACTGTGCCATCGACTGGATCGTCCAGTCCTCGCCCGGGCGTTCGTGCACGGCCGCCAGCGCGCGCGACAGGCGCACGTCGGTCAGCGCCGCCAGCAAGCCACGCGGCCGGTCGGCACGGCGCACGTACTCGCACACCGCCATGGTGAACAGCGAATCGGCCAGCTTGTTCTGCACCAGTTGCCGGCCCCAGCGACGGTCGCGGCTGGTTTCGGTGAGCATGCTCGCGAGCTGGCGGAAGCCTTCGCTGCTGTCGCCTCCACGCACGACGAAATACGCCGGCAGCGCGCTGAAGATCGGATTGCTGGTGCCGGTGATGAATTCCAGCTCGCCGCACAGCATCGCAGTGTCGTCGGGATCATCGGCCGCCGAGAGCTGCGGGTCCGCACCCGACGACAGCACATGGCGGACACCCGCCGGGAACACGATGAGGTCGCCCCGGCGCAGTTGCAGCGGCTGTTCCAGCGCCGCGCCGCTGACCCAGCATTCGCCTTCAGTGAGCAGGTGGAACTGGCCGAAGCGGGTCGCCGGCTCCTGGTCGTACCAGGTGCCGCAATAGCGCACGTCGGCGGTGATCTCCACGCGCATGCGGTACGCGCCCAACACGGTCTCCAGCACGCTGTCGCGATCGGTGTCGAGGGTCGTGCCGGCGATGCTGTCCATGCCGGCATCGTAGGCCAGCGCCATCACCCCGGCCATGTCCGTGCCGCCGGCGTTTCATGCGCCAGCGTCCGCCGGCGCTGAACCGGGGCCCGCTGGCGGACGCACGGGCATATCCACGGGACTGGCGGGGATATCGGCAGGAGCGGCATCGGAATGGAATACACAGGCGCCGGAACCACCCCGCCCGGCGTCCCCAAACCCACCCGAACCGAGGATTCCCGCATGACTACCAAGACCACCACCCTGTCCGGCCTGTCGCTCGCCGTTGCCGCCGCCGCGCTGTTCCTGGGCGCCCCCATCGCCAATGCCGGCGAGACCGGCACCGCCAAGACCGGCCATTGCATGGGCGCGAATGCCTGCAAGGGCCACGGCGCCTGCAAGAGCGCGGCCAATGCCTGCAAGGGGCAGAACGCGTGCAAGGGCCAGGGCTTCACCGCGACCACCGCCAAGGAATGCCAGGTGGCCGGCGGCAAGTTCGAGATGCCCAAGCCGGCCAAGGCCGAAGCGAAGAAGGCCTGATCCCGACGCCAACGCGCGCGTCCGTTCCCCGACGGACGCGCGCACCGAGGGATGGATGACATGACCCGCACCCTGCACGGCTTCGGCCTGGGCTTGCGCCCGCAGCACTACGACGCCTTGCTGTCGGCCGACACCAACGCCGTCGACTGGCTGGAAATCGTCAGCGAGAACTACCTGGTCGATGGCGGCCGCCCGCTGTCCATGCTCGACCGGATCGGCGAGCGCTGGCCGCTGGCGATGCATGGCGTCTCGCTGGACATCGGCGGCAGCGATCCGCTCGACCGCGACTACCTGCGCGCGCTTGGCAAGCTTGCGAAACGCGTGCGCCCTGCACTGGTCTCCGACCACCTGTGCTGGACCCGCCATGCCGGCGTGCAGCTGCACGACCTGTTGCCGCTGCCCTGCAACGAGGACACCCTCCTCCACGTCGCGACGCGCGTCCGCCAGGTGCAGGACGCACTGGGCAGGCAACTGGTGCTCGAAAACGTGTCCAGCTACCTGCGCTTCACCAGCAACACACTGGAGGAGGCCGAGTTCCTGTCCGCGCTGGTCGCGGACACCGGCTGCGGCCTGCTGCTCGACATCAACAACGTCTACGTCAACGCGCATAACCATGGCATCGACGCCATCCGGTATCTCGATGTGCTGCCGCGACACGCGGTGCGACAAATCCACCTGGCCGGACACAGCGAAGACGCGCTCGGCTCCGGCCTGCTGATCGATACCCATGACGCACCGGTCTGCGATGCCGTGTGGGCGTTGTACGCGCACGCGATGCAGCGCTTCGGCGGCGTGCCGACGATGATCGAGCGCGACGACCACATCCCGCCGCTGGCGGAGTTGCTGGGCGAACTCGAGATCGCCAGAGGGATCGCCGCCAACACGCGGCTGGAGCACGCCGCATGAGCGCGTTGGCCACCACCCAGGCGGCGATGCACGACTGGCTGCGGCATGGCGATCCCGCCATCGCCGCGCGGGTCGAAGGCCCGCTGGTCGCGCATCGCCTGCGCATCCACGCGGACGCCTACCGCCTGCGCCTGATCGAGGTGTTGGCCAACGACTACCCGGTGACCGCCGCGCTGCTGGACGAGGACCGCTTCGACGACGCCGCACTCGGCTACCTGCAGGCGCATCCGTCGACGCATCCGTCGCTGCGCCACTTCGGGCGCGGCTTCGCTGGTTGGCTGCAGCAGGCGCCCGCGATGCCGCGCCACCTGCATGAACTCGCACGCTTCGAATGGTTGCAAGGCGAAGTGTTCGATGCCGCGGATGCCGCGCCACTCACGCTCGACGCCATCGCGTCATTGCCTGCCGGCGCGTGGCCGAGCTTGCGCCTGCACCTGCAGCCGGCGGTGCGCTTCATCACGCTGGCCTCCAACGCACCGGCACTGGTCGAGGCGCATGCGCAAGGACGCCGTCTGCCCGCGTTGCGCCGCGTACCAGGCGCGCACTGGCTGCTGTGGCGCGTCGATGGCGACGCGCACTGGCGCAGGCTGGATGCCGACGAGGCCGCCCTGCTCCAGGCCGTGTTCGCCGGCGAAACCTTCGGTGACCTGTGCGAACGGGCGACCGACTTCCACGCACACGATGGTCCGCTGCGCGCAGCCAGCGTGCTCAAGCGCTGGCTGGCCGACGGCCTGCTGGCCATCGATCCACCTGCCCCCACCCACGATTGAGGACACGCCCATGCAAGGTTGCGCATTCCCTTCCAATATTCGCCGCCGTTTGCGCGAACGCGCGAACGCGATGCCGGCGGACACGCGCCCGCTTGCCGGCATCGAGGCCACGCTACGCAACTACGCGTGGCTGGGCCCATTGCTGCTGCGGCTGGTGTTCGGCTGGTTCTGGTTGGAAACCGGCTGGGCCAAGCTGCACAACCTGGAGTTCTTCGTTGGTCGCTTCGTCGAATGGGGGATTCCGTTTCCGACCCTGAGCGCCACCGTATCCGGTGCCACCGACCTCGTTGGCGGTGCGTTGCTGATCGTCGGCCTGGGCACCCGGCTGGCCGCGATCCCGATGATCATCAACATGCTGGTGGCATTGGCGGTGGTCGTGTTGCCGACCATCACCACCTTCAACGAATTCGTCGAACTGGATGAAGTGCTGTACGTCTGCGTGCTGTTCTGGCTGCTGATGGCCGGGCCCGGCAAGGCCAGCCTGGATCATCTGCTGGCGCGGCGCTTCACGAAGCCCGCATGACGCCTGCGCCGGCGCGGCTCAGCCGCCCGGCGGATCGAAGCGCACCGTGCGCGTGCCCGGCTGGCTGTTGCCGGTGGCCTCGAATTTCCAGCGCGCGGCGGCGGCCAACGCGGCACGGTCGAACGCGGTCGGCAAATCGGACGACACCACCCGCGGCGACTCCACGCCACCCTGCGGATTGATGGTGAAGGCGACCTGCACCTGGCCGGACTGGCGGGTGCGCCCGCCGCCATCGGGATAGCGCGGGGC
>ERZ795044.1619-NODE-1619-length-20281-cov-6.021210_pt1 | contig 20281 bp, 19 predicted proteins | sample MGYA00375128_ERZ795044 | MGnify/ENA primary metagenome ERZ795044 (study PRJEB30173, sample SAMN05720213) | anaerobic digester metagenome | isolation source: active sludge of municipal wastewater-treating anaerobic digesters | place: USA | collected 2014-12-22 ... | reverse complement strand
GCCGGTGATGAACGGCCTCGAGGCGGCGGACGCCATCCGTTCGCTCAGCAAATCCGACAGCACCACCGTCCCGATCCTCGCGATGACGGCGGACGCCTTCTCCGACGATGTCCGCAAGTCGTTTGAGCACGGGATGAACGACCATCTGACGAAGCCGATCGACCCGCGCGCCCTCTATCGCGCGATCGCGTATTGGGTCGACAAAAAGGAAAAGCAAAACGAATTTATCGCGTAAAGGGTCACGGATGGGAAAGCGCTTTCCGGTTGCATGGGGAAACCCGTTTCCGCCCCGCTTTAGAAACCGCCGCTGCCGGTTCGCCCCAGAAACTGTCGCTTTCGGTTCGCCTTAAAAAGCGCCGTTTTTTGTTGGTATTGGGAAACTTTCCTCCGGTTTGCTTTGGAAAGCCCGCCTCCGGTTCGCCTTTGGGAGGCGACCTCCGATTCGCTTTTGGGAGGAGGTCCCGCCCTTCACCGCGCCGTCCTATATTCGGTTATAAAAATAGAGCCCGCGGGCAAGAAAACCCGCGGGCTCTTTTTATGAAAATCGGTTTTTTATCTTTGGTCAGCGGCCTTCCGGCCCCGGCAACTCAGTCCCTCGGTTTCATCGTCGGGAAGAGCAGGACGTCGCGGATCGAGAAATTCCCGGTCAAGAGCTGCACGAGGCGGTCGATGCCGACGCCGAGCCCGCCGGTCGGCGGCATGCCGTACTCCATGGCGGTGAGGAAGTCCTCGTCGAACATATTCGCCTCGTCGTCGCCCTGCTCCCGCAGCGCCGCCTGCGCGAGGAAACGCTCCCGCTGGTCGATCGGGTCGTTGAGCTCGGAGTAGGCGTTCGCGTGCTCCCTGCCGGAAACAAAGAGCTCGAACCGCTGCGTCATGGAGGGGTCGCCCGGCGCCTTTTTGGTCAGCGGGCTGATCTCGATCGGGTATTCGGTGACGAAGGTCGGCTGGATCAGGTTCTGCTCGACGTACTCGTCAAAAAACAGATTCAGGATGTCGCCCCGTTTGTGGCGCTCCTCAAACGCGATGTTGCGCTCCTTGGCGGCCTTCCGCGCCGTTTCGGTGTCCTTGATTTCGTGGAAATCGACGCCGGAATATTGCTTGACGGCGTCCGTCATGGTGACGCGCGTGAACGGCTTGCCGAGGTCGATCTCGCGCCCGTCGAAGACGACGGTGGCGCGGCCGTTGACCTTTTCGGCGCAGCGGCGGATCATCCGCTCGGTGATGTCCATCATGCCCTCGATGTCGGTGTAGGCCTGATAGAGCTCAAGCTCGGTGAATTCCGGGTTGTGGCGCGTGTCCATGCCCTCGTTGCGGAAGACGCGGCCGATTTCGTAGACGCGGTCGAAGCCGCCGACGATCAGGCGCTTTAGATGCAGCTCAAGCGCGATGCGCATATACATGTCGATGTTGAGCGCGTTGTGGTGCGTGACGAACGGCCTCGCGGCGGCGCCGCCGGGGATCGTGTTGAGCACCGGCGTCTCGACCTCGAGGAAGCCCTCCTCGTCGAGCATGGCGCGGATCTCCCGGATGATCTGGGAGCGCTTAATAAAAGTGTCCTTGACCTCCGGGTTGACGATCAGATCGACGTATCTCTGGCGGTAGCGAAGCTCCGGGTCCTTTAACCCGTGGAATTTTTCCGGAAGGGGGAGCAGGGATTTCGCGAGCAGGGTGATCTTCTCCGCGCGGACCGAGATCTCGCCGGCGTGCGTGCGGAAGACGACGCCTTCCACGCCGATGATGTCGCCGATATCCCATTTTTTGAAGTCCGCGTAAGTCTCGTCGCCCACCGCATCCTTGCGGATATAGAGCTGAATGCGGCCGGTCGTATCCTGAAGGTCGGCGAAGGAGGCCTTGCCCATGCCGCGTTTGCTCATGATCCTCCCGGCGAGGTGCACGCGCGGGGCATTGTCGGCGTCCTCGGCGGCTTCTCCGGCGCCCTCTTCGGCGTCGGAAAAGTTCTCCCTGACGGCCCCCGCGTAGGCGTCGACCGGATATTTCGTCAGAACGAACGGATCCTTCCCCTCGCTGCGCAGGGCGTCCAGCTTGTCGCGGCGGATCTGCAGGAGCTCGGAAAGCTGCGCCTCCGTGAGTTCCTGATTCAGCTCTTCTTCCATTGCATGTTCCATCCTTTCCGGAATATTACAGAATCCAGACATTTTTATATTTTAGCATAATCGGCCCCATATTACAACAGATACTTGCTTTTCCACTCCGGGAAGGGCTTTTTTCCCGGAAAAAAGCCCGTCCGAAAAAAGCCTTCTCCGCGTACCGCCGGGGAGCGGGGAGAAGAGAGCGGAGAGGGGGGGTCTCTCGGAGCCGCCCGCCCGAGGTATGGCCTCCAACCGGCAAGAGAATTCTTTGCGTACCGCCGGGGGGCGGGGCAGGGGGCCTCCCATGGAGTTTGCGCCCTTCGGGGTGGGTACGGCCCGCAAAACCGAAACAGGCAAAAACAGGCCCCGCGGACGTGCCGCGGGGCCTGTCGGTCGCTGTTTGCATCGGGGCGGGTCATTTGCTGATGGAGAGAACCTCGTATCTTGCGCTTTCGCCGTTCGGAAGCGCGGCCTCCGCCATCTCGCCGATCTTTTTGCCCAAAAGGGATTTGCCGACCGGGGATTCGTCGCTGATGATGTTGTTCATCGGGTCCGCCTCCGTGGAGCCGACCACATGAAACTCGCACTCCTCGTTGAAATCGAGGTCGAGGACGCGAACCGTGTTACCGAGAGAAACGGCGTCGGTGCCCATCTCGGACTCATCCAAGATGACAACGTTTTTCAGCATGACCTCGAGATCCGCGATCCGGGCTTCCACGATCGCCTGCTCGTTTTTGGCCTCGTCGTACTCGCTATTTTCAGAGAGATCGCCGAAGGAACGGGCAACCCGGATTTTATCGGAGACTTCCTTCCTGCGGACGGTTTTGAGCTCCTCGAGCTCATCTTCGAGGGCTTTCAGGCCGCTTTCGGTGACAACGACTTTTTTCTCCACGGTTTTTCCACCTCGTATTCATAATATTATGTATTATAGCCGCAGGAAGATTCCCTGTCAAGCGCTGCGGACATGGTTCTTTTTTAAATTAAGTTTCTTATTTCGACGAAAACAGCCCGGGAAAACCGGGCCGTTTTATCGGATCTGTTTTAACGTTTTGGGAGGCGCGTCTCCATGATACCATTGGGGGCCGCCGCCTCCGCGATCGCCTTGGAGGGCGCGGCCTCCCGGTTTCCCTTAAAGACGCGCGGCCTCCTTACCCCTGAGAGGCGGACGCCGTCCCCGCGGAGGTTTCCGCGGCGGATTCCTCCGGGACGGGGGCTATGGTGGAGGAGGCGACCTCGATCGCCTTGGCGAGCTGGGTGTCGAGCGCGCTGTCGAGCAGCGTCACGTCGGTGAACTCGAACGCGTAATCGAGCGGGACCGCGTGATCCGGGACGATCCCGGTGCCCTCCCACGACGCGCCGGAGTTGCACAGCGTGTAATTGCCGATCGTGATGCGGATGGCGGAGCCGTCCTCCAGCATAAACATCTGCTGCATGGAGCCGTAGCCGGCGGTCTGCGCGCCGACGAGTTTGGCCTTATTAAAGTCCTTCATGCCGGCCGCGAAGAATTCGGCGGCGCCGGCGGTGCCCTCGTTGACGAGCACGACCATCGGCAGCCCGATCTGCCTCGCGCTGGAGGTGTAGAGCACCTCCGTCTCGCCGGAGGAGTAGCTCACGGAGAGCAGATCCCCGGCGGGGAGCAGGCGGTCGAGCATCGTCGCGGCGGAGGAGACAAGGCCGGTGTTGACCGAGCGGACGTCGAAAATCAGCGTCTTCGCGCCGGCGTCCACCGCGCCCTCCACCGCTTTGACGAACTGATCCGGCGTGCTCTCGGCGAAGTCGCCCACGCGGATATAGGCGAAGTCGCCGAACGTCGTCGCGAAGACGGTGTTGATCGTCAAAGTGCGGCGCGTGATCTCCATCTCCGTGTCCTCGTCGTCGCGGCGGACGGTCATCGTGACCTTCGTCCCGGCGTCGCCGGTCAGGAGCTCGGAGGCGGCGTCGAACGTGTCGGCCGTGATGTCGATGTCGTCGATCTTGATAATCAGATCGCCGGGCTGGATACCCGCGCCGGAGGCCGCGGAGCCTTCGTAGACCTGCGTGACCTGCATATATCCGCTGCTCTCCATGGCGACCGAGACGCCGACGCCCGACACGGCGCCGGTTTCGGATTTGAGGTATTCGGCGTATTCCTCGGCGGAGAGGTAGTCCGCGTAGCGGTCGTCGATGCCGGAGAGGTAGCCCTGCGCCACCGCGTCCATCAGCGCGGTCTCGTCGATGCCGCCGCTGTAATTCTGGCGGACGTAGGTGTCGATTTCGGTGAATTTTTCGTACATGCCCTCGCGCTCGATGATGCTCGATACTTTATTATTGAAATTTCGGATCGAAAAAACCATCGTCACCGAAAAAACCAGCGTCACCGCGATGATCATGAAGGTCAGCGCCGCGCCGAGAGAGATTTTTCTGCCCATATCGTTCTCCTTGTTGTCTGTAGGATAAAAGCGGGGAGCCCGCCGGGAAATCAGGTGATGTACGGCAGCGGGTTCACGGCTTTGCCGTCGATGCGGACCTCGAAGTGGAGGTGCGGCCCGGTGCTCCATCCGGTGGAACCGACCGCGCCGATCGGCTCGCCGGCCACAACGATATCGCCCTCCTCGACATAGACGTCGCTGAGGTGACCGTAGAGGGTGGAGATGCCGCCGCCGTGGTCGATCATGATGTAGGTGCCGTATCCGTAGGCGTAGCCGTTTTTGTTGCAGTAAGTGACGTGCATGACGGTGCCGGTGGTCGCCGCGATGACGTCGTGCCCGTAGACGCCCTTGCCGGTGATGTCCATGCCGGTATGGTAGTCGGTATGGTCGAAGCGCCAGCCGAAATAGCAGGAGATGGAGCTGAAGCCCGGGAGCGGCCAGTACATCTCCCCGCCGATATATTCCGCGTTGTCGGAGCGGTAGGCGGCGTAGATCGCGGCGATCTCGTTCTGGATGGCCTCCATCTGCGCTTGGATCGCCTCGCGGTTCTCCTCATATTCGCGCTGCTGGGCCTCCAGATCCATAACCTCTTCGTTCGCCGCCGCGAGATTTACTTTGAGGGAGGAGGTGTGCTCTTGGAGGCTGTCCTGATCCGTTTCCAGCCCGGTCTTTTCCTCATTGAGGTTTGCCTTCTCCTGCTCCAGCGCCGCGAGCTCGTCCCGCAGCTGCGTGACGATGTCCTGATCGTGCAGGGAGACGCGCCGCAGCACTTCGACGTTCGTCAGAAACTCCGCGATGCTGTCCGAGCTGAGCAGCATAATCATGCTGCTGGCGCTGTCGGAGTAGCCGCCGGTCATGTAGATCGCGCGGATCCTCTGACGGAACAGATCCATCGTCTCTTGGATCACCGCTTCTTTGCCGGCGATCTCCTCCTCTTTTTGCTGGATGTGCTTGCCGGCGAGCGCGATCTTTTCCTCCAAAACGGCGATCTGATCCTTGGTCAGGGTGATCTGCGTGCCGAGGTTCCGCGCGACCAGCTGTTTTTTCTGCTTCTCGGATTTCGCGTTGGAAATCAGACCGTCCAGCTCGTTCTGCTGATCCTGCAGCTCGTCCTGCCGGTCTTTCAGATCGTCAAGCTGCTCTTTATATTCCTCTTCGTCGGCCTCCGAGTCCTCCTCTTCGGCCGCTTCGTCGTCGGTCTCCTCGTCGTCGGTTTCTTCTTCGTCAATCTCTTCGTCGTCGGTTGTTTCATCCTCGTCGATTTCATCCTCTTCGGACTCCCCGCCGTTGGCTGCGTAAGCGCAGGAAATCATCTGGAAGGGGGAAGCGGAAAGAATCAGGCACAGGATGAGACTCAGGAAAAGGCGCAAAAATTTTAGGGTCCGCTTGTTTTTCATCTGTTGCCTCCGCTAAAAAGTTATGATAGAAGATCCGCGGTCGGGCGGGTCAGACTTTCAGGTGCTTGGAGAGAAACAGCGCGCCGCCGGCCAAGCCGATGCCCACGCCGCCGACCAAGAAGCCCCGGAGCAGGGCCATCGAGACCGAGGAGAAGGGCACGAGGCTGGTGACGATCATGGCGAGCCAGTCGTTCTGGTTGCTCTCGATCCACTGGGAGAGGTAGCCGTAGCCAAAATAGAGCAGCGCGTAGGCGACGGCCGCCGAGACGAGCCCGAGCAGCACGCCCTCCACGAAAAACGGCAGGCGGATGAACATATCCGTCGCGCCGACATATTTCATGATATTGATCTCCTTGCGGCGGCTGAAGACGGTGATCTTGATGGTGTTGCCGATGATCATCAGCGAGACCGCGATCAGGATCGCCACGACGACGAGGCCGCCGATGGTGACGATTTTTTTGAGGCCGGTAATCGTCTCAGCGACCTCCGTGGGCGCGGAGACGGAGCTCACGCCCTCTAAGTTTTGCAGATAGACGATCGTGCCGGAGAGCTTGGAGACGTCGTCCAGCGTGATGCGGAAGGTATCCGGCAGGTTGTTGCTGTCGTCCTCGGAATAGGCCTCAAACAGCACCCCGTCGTCGCCGATGGACTCCATCATCTCCTTGAGGGCCTCCTCCTTGGAGACGAAGGTGATGGTGACGACGTTGCCGCTGTTGAGAATGGATTTGCGCACCGACTCGACCTGCTCGTCGGAGAGCTCGTCGTCGAGGAAGATCACGGCTTCGCTCTGATCCTCGAGATACCCCATCATGCTGTTGATGTTCACCGAGGCGAGCACCGCCGCCCCAATTAGCAGCAGGCAGGAGATGAGCACGCCGATGGAGGCGATGGACATCAGCCTGTTTTTCCAAAGGTTTCGGGCGCCCTGCCCGACCAGATAAAAGAAGCTGCTGATTCTCATAATACCGCCGCCTCCCATTTCTCCGTATCTCCGACGATACGGCCCTTGTCGATGGTGACGACCCGGCGGTTAAAATGCGCGACCAGATTGTGCTCATGGGTGACCATGACGACCGTGACGCCGAGCTTGTTGATCTCGTTGAGCAGATCGACGATCTCGTAGGAGAGCTCGGGGTCGATATTTCCGGTCGGCTCGTCCGCGATAATCAAAGAGGGCGAGTTGACCAAAGCCCTCGCCAAGGCGACGCGCTGCTGCTCGCCGCCGGAGAGCTCGTCCGGCTTGCACCGCGCCTTGGACGCGAGCCCGACCAGCGCCAGCATATACGGTACTTTTCTATGTATCTCCTTGCTGGACACATCCGTCACGCGTAAGGCGAAGGCCACGTTGTCATAGGCGGACATATTCGGGATCAGGCGGAAATCTTGAAACACAACGCCGATGGAGCGCCGGTATTTCGGGATCTTCCATCGGCTCATGCTGCTGATGTTGCGCCCGCCCACCGACACTTTGCCGGAGGTCGGCTTTTCCTCCCGGAGGATCAGTTTGATCAACGTGCTTTTTCCGGCGCCGGACGCGCCGACGATGAAGACAAACTCGCCGTCATCGATTTTTAGATCGACGTCGCTCAGCGCGACGGTGCCGTTGGAGTATTTTTTGCTGACTTGGCTGAATTCAATCAATGTGTGAACCTCACAGTACACTAATCTATATGAAATGCAGGATGTCAGAGCGGGATGTCAGAATTTGACGGGGTTCGAGGTCAGGTATTTCTTGACCATCAGGGCCACTTTAAACACGATGGCGTCGTCGAATTCCCGCAGGTCGAGGCCGGTCAGCTTCTTGATCTTCTCAAGGCGGTAGACCAGCGTGTTGCGGTGGACGAACAGCTTTCGGGAGGTCTCGGAGACGTTCAGGTTGTTTTCAAAGAAGCGCTGGATGGTGTACAGCGTCTCCTGATCGAGGCTGTCGATGGAGCCTCTCTTGAACACTTCGCGCAGGAACATCTCGCACAGCGTCGTGGGGAGCTGATAGATCAGGCGGGCGATGCCGAGGTTGTCGTAGCTCACGATGGATTTGTCGGTGTCGAAGACCTTGCCCACCTCAAGGGCGACCTGCGTCTCCTTGAAGGAGCGGGCGAGGTCCTTGAGCCCGACGGCCGGCGTGCCGATGCCGACCGAGACACGGGTGTAGAACTCGCTGCCAAGGGTATCCACGATGGAGCGCGCGAGCTTCTCGAGATCGGAGGTCTCGATGCCCGACTTGATCTCCTTGACGAGCACGATGTCGGATTCGCTGACGTTGAACACGAAGTCCTTCTGCTTATCCGGGAACAGATTTTGAATGACGTCGTAGACGGAGATATCGTTGACGGTGAGCACGCGGATCAGCAGCACGACGCGCGTGACGTCGGTGCTGAAATGGAGCTCTCTCGCCTTGATGTAGATATCGCCGGGCAGGATGTTATCAAGAATGATGTTTTTGATGAAGTTGCAGCGGTCGAATTTCTCGTCGTAATAGAGCTTGACGTTTGCGAACGAGACGGCGAGCAGGTTGCACAGGCGGACGGAGCTTTCGTCCGTGCCGGCGACGAAGACCGCGAATTCCGGATTCTGTTCGCTGCCGAAGACTTTGTAGGTATAGCCGTCGCGGGAAAAGCAGTTCGGGATGTCGCTGAAATCAGAGAACAGATAGTCGCTTCGTTCTCCTACGCGCGCCGGGTCGCTGCAGGAGATGATGGTGGAACTGTCGTCGACCACACCGACGGTGCGGTCGATGCTGTCGCTCATCTGATGAAGAATGCCCTGGAATAAGCGGTTGGACATAATGATCTGACCCTTCTTTCTGCGGCAAGTTGTCGATAATCCCCAAATCGAGGGAACGTGATTAAAACTATTCTAAATTACTTTTGGCGAAAATGCAAGTTTTCTTATACAATCTACTAAATTTTATAATATCTATTTAACAGAAATGTGAACGCATTGTAAACTTCGCCTAATTTTTTGGAAATAATTCCGTGGAAAGTAGTGGAAAACTGATGATTCTGTGAAAATTGGTAATTTTTCATAAAACCGCGGCCGAAATTTCGTTTTTGACAAAAATGACGAACCCGCCGGCCATCAAAAAAACCGCGGGAAGCATTCCCGCGGTTTTCGCTTTTTTGACGCTCAGTTCAGGATTGTCGTCTCGGTCTCCCGGTCAAACAGGTGGATCTTTTGGATATCGAGCGCGGCCTTGATGCTGTCGCCCGGCTTTGCCATGGAGCGGGGGGAGACTCTCGCGGTGAGGTCGGCGCCCTCGCAGCGCAGATAGAGGAAGGTTTCGGAGCCCATGCGCTCGGCCACGTCCACGAAGCAGTCGATCAGGTTGGCTCCCGGGACGCCGATGTAGTTGTCCTCGTCGCGCAGGCTCTCCGGGCGCACGCCGAGGATGACCTCCTTGCCGTCGTAGGCCGAGAGGTCGGTTCCGCCGACCTTCGCCTCCGGGATCAAAAATTCGTACCGGCCGAAGGAGACGAACCAGCCGCCCTCCTTTTTGGCGAGCTTCGCGTCGATAAAATTCATCTGCGGGGAGCCGATGAATCCGGCGACAAAGAGATTGCGCGGGGAGTCGTAGAGGTGCGTGGGGTTGTCGATCTGCTGGATGACGCCGTCCTTCATCACGACGATGCGGTCGCCCATCGTCATGGCCTCGGTCTGGTCGTGGGTCACGTAGATGAACGTCGTGCCGAGGCGCTGATGCAGCTTGGAGAGCTCCGTGCGCATCTGGGCGCGGAGCTTGGCGTCGAGGTTGGAGAGCGGCTCGTCGAGCAAAAAGACCTTGGGGTCGCGCACGATCGCGCGCCCGAGGGCGACGCGCTGCCGCTGGCCGCCGGAGAGGGCCTTCGGCTTCCGGTCGAGCAGGTGGCGGATGTCGAGGATGTCGGCGGCCTCCTCTACCTTGCGCTGGATCTCCTCCTTGGGGGTCTTGCGCAGCTTGAGGCCGAACGCCATATTCTCATAGACCGTCATATGCGGGTAGAGGGCGTAGTTCTGGAAGACCATCGCGATGTCGCGGTCCTTGGGCTCGATGTCGTTGACGCGGTTGCCCCCGATAAAAATATCGCCCTTGGTGATCTCCTCCAAACCGGCGATCATGCGCAGGGTGGTGGATTTCCCACAGCCGGAGGGGCCGACCAGAATCACAAACTCTCTGTCCGAGACTTCAAGGTTAAAATCGGAGACGGCTTGGACGCCGCCGCTGTAAATTTTACAGACATGCTGCAAAGAAAGACCTGCCATTTTTCATCCCCCTATACACCGCCCGGCGGCATATTTGTACGATTATCATAGCAAATCGCCTCAAAAAAGGAAAGGCGTGGCCTGTCCAAAAATAAAATCCCGTTTTTATGCAAGATGCGGCAAACCGTATAAAATCGCCGCAGATTCACCAAAACGAGGGAAAAGCTTTGAGCAATATTTTTAGGAAAGAAAAACGCGCCGAAATTTTTGGTGATATTAACCGAAAGAATCTGCGCTTCGCTCACCCTGTTTTCGGCGGTTTTCCCTTATGTTCAGTTTTGGCCGGTATCGGTTTCATCCGGGACTTCCGTCCGGAGGTTTTCGTTGACGTCGCTGGAGAACAGGATCCTTCTGATATCGACCCGGTCGACGTAGTCGCCGGTCTCCCGTCCGGCGATCTCGTCGCCGGTGGCGCTCTCGCGGTAATTTTTTCTCATAAGCAGACCTCTTTCATGGAAATTGGGGGAGCCCCCTTTTCCATGATATGAAAGACGCCCGCCGGGCGATATTTTTTCAATGCCCATGTTTCAACCGCATTTCCGCGCCGCGGGGGATATATTTGGATTTGCGGCGGGGGAGGGATGGACGTTGCGTGTGATCTATGTCGACATCCTCTTGGCGATCAACCTTGCCGTCAATTATCTCCTGCTGTTCGCGGCGGCGCGGCTCTCAGGAAACGCGTTTTCGCGGCTGCGCGGGCTCCTCGGGGCCGCCGCCGGGGCCGCGTATTCGCTGATCCTGCTGGTCGAAGTGCCCCCCGTCTGGCTCGCGATCTCCAAATTCGCCGTCTCCGCGGCCATGGTTTTCCTCGCGGCGGGCAGAGGCGGCTTTCTCCGTTACTTAAAGATGCTTGTCCTGTTTTACGGGGCGGGCTTCGTCTTTGCCGGCGCAATGACGGCGTTCGCGCTGCTCTTCCGGCCGGACTCCTTTTTGCTCGAGAACGGGATCTTTTATTACGAGATCCCGCCCGGCGCGATCGTGATCTACGCCTGCGCCGCCTTCGCGGCGACGGAGCTGATCCGCAGGCTGACGGAGCGAAACGGCTCGCAGGGGTATTGCGAGGCATGGGTCGTTTTCCGGGGAAAATCCGCCCGCGTGAAAGGCTTTTTTGACAGCGGGTGCTGCCTCGCGGACCCGTTTACCGACGCGCCGGTCGCGGTCTGCCGGCCGGACACGCTCGCGGACATCCTGCCCCCGGAGCACGCGAAGGCCGCGGCCGACCCCTGTGCGGGCATCCCGGAGGGGTGCAGGCTGGTTCCGGCGGAGAGCCTCGCCGGCAGTTCGATGCTTCTATGTTTCCGGCCGGAGCGCGTGACCCTGCGCCGGGGCGGAAAGCGGTACGAGCCGGAGGCCCTGCTGATCGGCCTGTCCGCCGGGGCGCCGGAGGACTGTCTGCTGTTTGGCCGCAATATCGTTTTGAAAGAGGTTCCGCCCGACGGAAAAAAGGGGGATGGTTCGGGTGATTCTGGCGGAAGTCAAAGAGAGGCTGAAGCTCCTCATGCTGCGTCTGTGGGCGAACGCGGCGTATTACATAAACGGACCGGATAACCTGCCGCCCCCGCTCTCAAAAGAGGAGGAGGACGGCGCCTTCGCCCGGATGGAGGTCGGCGACGTCTCGGCGCGGCAGGAGCTGATCGAGCACAACCTGCGGCTCGTCGTCTACATCGCGCGCAAATTCGAGTCGACCGGCATCGGGGTGGAGGATCTTGTGTCCATCGGCACGATCGGCCTAATCAAGGCGGTCGGGACGTTCCGTTCCTCTAAGGGCATCAAGCTCGCCACCTACGCCTCCCGCTGCATCGAGAATGAAATTTTAATGTATATCCGCAAGACGCAGCCGCTGCGCAACGAGATCTCCATCGACGAGCCGCTCAACGTGGATTGGGACGGCAACGAGCTCCTGCTCTCGGACGTGCTCGGCACGGACCCGGACTGCGTCGGGCGCGGGGTGGAGCGGGACGCGGAGCGGGATATGCTGCACGCCGCGGTGGCGAAGCTCGACGAGCGCGAGCGCCGGATCATGGTGCTCCGCTTCGGGCTGGGCGGCGGCGCGGAGCACACGCAAAAGGAGGTGGCGGACATGATCGGCATCAGCCAGTCCTACATCTCGCGGCTGGAAAAAAAGATCATCCGCCGGCTCAAAAAAGATCTGGAGCAGAGCGCCATCTTTTAGTCGTTGAGCACCCAGATGCCGAAGCTGAGATAGGTCGCGAACAGGACCCAAAAAAGATAGGGGAGCATGAGCATGGCGAAAGCCGCGCGGATCCTCCCAAAATGTACGGTCGTGAGCACGATCAGCAGGTCGAGCAGCAGGATCCAGAGGAACGCCGCGAAAAACGCCTCCATCGTAAAAAACAGGGTCGGCCAGATGAAATTCGCGGTGAGCTGGCACCAGTAGAGCAGCAGGGCGTTTTCCCGCGCCTCGCCCCCGGCGAGCTGCACGAGGCCGGCCGCCGTGCCGATCAGGAGGTATAAAATCGTCCACACGACCGGGAAAACGCCGGCGGGCGGCGCGAAGGGCGGCGGCACGACGCTGTCATAGATGGCGAATCGCTCCCCGACCAGAAGCGAGGAGAGCCCCCCGATCGCCAGCGTAAAAAACAGGGGGAGAAAAAAAGAGAAAAATTTTCTGGACATAAAGATACACCTCCATGGGATTCTATGGAGGTGCGCTTTCGTTTATACGGAGATTTTGCCGAACCAGTGCAGGAAATAGCTGACTCCGAGCAGGACGTACAGCGCCCCGATCAGATAGGGCATGTACATGATGGAAAAGGGCGGCCGGATCCGAAACCGGTCGTTTAAGATCAAAATTTCGAGCACATAGGCGGCGCATCCGCAGAAATAGGCGCCGGACCGGAGCAGGGGATTGATGTCCGACCAGAGCGTGTGCGTGAACACCGCAAGCGAAAAGACCGCCGCGGTGATCGTGGCCGCAAGGTTGCGCAGGATCAAAAGATTCCGGTCCCTTTTGTCCACGGAGAGCTCCGTCCGCCGGACGGCCCGCTTCTCTCCTTCTTCCTCCTGTTTTTTCATAGGGGCGCCCCTTTCTTTCTTTCATTCATCTCTTTTTTATTTTACCGGAACATCTCTTTTTTTGTCAATTTGCCGATCCGTAGAAAAATGCTCGTATTTTTCTACGTTTCCGGCAAAGACTAATGCCGGGGTGATGATATGAAAAGAGCAGACAATCAAAATAAGGGCGACCCGCAGGAAATGCGCGGGACAGTCGCCAATCCGCATGAGGAGATAACGCCCGTGAATATTGTGGAACCGGGCAGCGAGTATCCTTATCCGCCGAGAAAGGGCACCGATTTTACGGAAACTCCGGTCACGCCGGATAATCCGAAGCCGGAAAATCCGGCCGGGTCAGGGAATTCGGGCTCAAAAAACTCGATGAGCTCCGGGAATCCCAAGACCGAGAACCCGGGCACGGAGAGTCCGGCGATGCCCGGCAATCAGGCGACGGAAAATCCGGTGCTGAAAAACGCGATCTCGGAAGATCTCGCGACGCCGGCCACGCCGTCCAACGTCACGTTCCCGACCGCGCTCGCGGAGCAGGCCGAAAAAGTCAATCCCAAGAAGAACGCGAAGATCATTCCGGTGAGCGACACGAGGTCCCCGACCGAGCATGAGCCGGGGGAATATTCCGACGCGCGGGAGAACGCCGCCGCGGATGTCCGCGAGTGGAGCACCGAGACGAGACTGAGCTAAGTCGCGCAGCGCTATGCATTGTAACACCTCCCGGGCCATGGTATAATAACCGTAAGCGCGAAGCGCTTGTGGTATCATGGCTCCGGGAGGTGTTTGCTATGCAGGCATTTGTAAACGCGACCTTTCTCTCCTGCGAAGAGCGCAGCCGCATCTTTCATGTGCTGATCGAGGACCGGGGCCGGATCCTCTACACCGGCGACGAGATCCCCGCGAGATACGGGGAGATCCCTGCCGTCGATCTCGGAGGGGCGGCCGTGGTCCCCGCTTTTGCGGATACGCATATGCATTTTGAATCCTACGCCCTGTTTCGAAACACGGTGGACGTGCGCGACGCCGGCGATTTTGCCGAGATGGGCGAGCTCGTCCGCCGCTACATAAAAAGGCACCGCGGCGCGAGGTTTCTTCCCGCCTACGGCTGCGGCGCGCACACTGTAAAGGAAAAACGCTTGCCAGAGCGCGCCGACCTCGACCGGATGACCGATCTCCCGCTTTTGATCGTCAAATACGATGGCCACGCGGCGGTCGCGAATTCCGCCCTGATCGCGCAGCTGCCCAAGAGCGTGACGGACGACCCGGGCTTTGTCCCGGAGACCGGCTGGCTCTACCAAAACGCCTTTTACCGCGGCGTCAACTACATCACGTCGAAGGTGTCCCTGCTCGCCATCGTCAAAGGGATGGACGAGGCGGCGCAGGAGCTCGCGCAAAAGGGCGTCGGCCTCGTCCATCCCGCGGAGGGCGTCGGCTTTCCGCGCGACGCCGACATCGACATCCTGCGTTTCCTGCGCTACGGCCTCGCCCCGGCGTTTCGCGTCTATTTTCAGACGATGGACGTCGAAAAGGTCACGAAGCGGAAGCTGCCCGGCATCGGCGGGTGCTTCGCGCTCGCGCTCGACGGGTGCTTCGGCTCGGAGGACGCCCGTCTTCTGGAGCCCTATTCCAATAATCCGGACAACCTCGGCTTTTTTGCCTATTCGCAAGAACAGGTGACGGAGTTTTGCAAAAAGGCGAACCGCGCGGGCCTGCAAATCGCGATGCACGCGATCGGCGACGCGGCGGTGGGCATGGCGCTCGACGCCTACGAGGCCGCGCTCGCGGATTTTCCGCGGGAGGACGCCCGCCACATCGTCATCCACGCGGATCTGATTCCGGAGGAGATGCAGCGGCGCGCGGCGGCGCATGGCATCCATATCGCCTTGCAGCCGGATTTCCTGCGCTGGCGGCAGGAGCCGCCGGACTACCTCGAACAGATCCTCGGCGAGCGGGCGAAGCTCTTGCTGCCGCTCCGGCCCATGCGGGAGAAGGGCCTTGTCCTCTCCGCCGGGTCGGACGCGCCCTGCACGGTCCCAAATCCGATGGAGAGCGTCTGGAACTGCGTCTGCCACCCGAACCCGGATTACGCGGTCGACGTGCTCGAGGCGCTGCGCATCCACACGCTGCGCGCCGCCGAGACCTCCTTTGACGAGGGGAGACGCGGCGCGCTGCGGGAAGGCCTGATCGCGGATTTCGTCCTGCTCGACCATAACCCGCTCGACGTGCCGAAGGAGGAGCTGCGGAACATCAAAGTCCTCGGCACCTACTTCGCGGGCCGGCGCTTCGCGCGCAAAAAGCGCTCGGTCCCGGCCTTGCTGTTTGCCGCCGCGAAAAATTACTTCACCCGCAAAGATTTTAATTGATCGAAGCCGCCCGGCCGCGAAGGCCCGGGCGGTTCTTTTTTGGTAAGCGTCGTTTTAATAAAAATTGCTTTCCGGAAATCTATGCCCAGCCGTCATTACGCGTAGTAGGCGCTCCGGCCCGGCCGTGCTTGCTTTTTGGAGCGCCGGGGAGGCGGGAGCCGCCCGAGTTTCGACGGGGCTAAAACGCCGCATAGGCCGGGGGATGGATGGCCTCCTTTTTCCGGTCAATATCTTGCACGGGGGCGGGAAAGGCCGCCCGAGTTTCGGCGGGGCTAAAACGCCGCACAGGCCGGGGGACGGGCGGCCTCCTTTTTCCGGTCAATATCTTGCACGGGGGCGGGAGGGCCGCTCAAGTTTCGGCGGGGCTAAAATGCCGCACAGGCCGGGGGACGGGCGGTTTTCCGTGCGCGGAAGCCCCGGACGGGGGCGGGCGCGTCCCGTTCCCCGAAGGAAAAGAGATGCGCCCCGCGCCGCGCGGAGGGATTCCATAAAAAATGCCCGGGCTTTGGCGGCCCGGGCGGAATGGGTCTATTCGGCTTGAGGCTCCAGCCGGAACGTCGCCCGGATCGGCTGGTGGTCCGAGTACCGGAAACCGTAATCCAGCGTCTCCACAGACTTGGCCGCCACGTTCGGCGAGACGAGGAAGCCGTCGATCAGATAATACTGCGTCGTCTCGGGGTCGCCGTCGTAGGGCTTGTTGTTGAGCCTGCAGGTCGGCGCGGAGGCGTCGTAGACATAGCTCCAGCCCTCCGGCAGCAGGTCGGCGGTCAGGAGGCCCGGTTTCCAGAAGGACTCGTCGATCGTGGGGCAGACGGCCTCGTCGATCGCGAGGAACGTCTGGTTGAAGTCCCCGCCGCAGATCACGTAGTTGCCTTTCGCGTATTCCGCCTCCAGATACTTCATCAGTTCGGCGGTCTGCTTGATCTTGCCCTCGCCGTCGTCGTAGGCCTCAAGATGCAGGTTCACGAGCACGAGCTGCCGGTCCGTGCCCTCCAGCTCCACGTGCTCGGCGAGCAGGCACCGCTTGAGATTCACCGTGCGGGACGGCCAGTTAAACGGGACCGGGAGCTGGATGCGGACGGCGTCCTCCGTTTTGAAATCGGAAAAGACCGCGACGCCGCTGTCCACCTTGCCGATCGCGGGCACGGGGATGGGCTCGAACAGGCAGTAGTAGTTCCGGGCGTAGGCGCCCTTGGCGCCGAGGAGATCCCCGATCTCCGCGAGCATGTCGATGTGATGGGAGCGGGCCGAATCCCGGTCGATCTCCTGCAAAAAGCGGACGTCGGCGTCGTTTTCCGCGAGCGCGGAGCGGATGCCCTCAAAGTAGCCGGAGACCAGTTCTTTGGAGGGGGTGTACAGCCCGCCGCCGTCGAAAATGAATTCGCTCTCCTTGCCCAGCCCGGCGTAGCCGAGATTCCATGTGAGCACGGTCAGTTCCTCCCCGGGGGAGAGCGCCCGCCCGCCTGCCGTAAAATCGACGGGCTCCTCCGCCTCCGGTTTCCATTCCGCGACGGTCAGGAATCCCAGCAGCCCGCCTACCAAAAGCAGGACGGCGGCCAGAACCATGCAGATGATTTTCAGGATTTTTCTGATGACCAGAAAAAACACCCCCTTCGGGAAATACTATTCTTAGGATTACACCCTTAGAATAGCACGTTCCGCCGCCGCCGCACAGCGCAAAATGAGGAAAAACCGAAAAAAAACAAGAATTCCGGCGAAACCGTTGCCGCCGCTCTTTTTGTTGTGGTATAATAGCCGCAAGAATCATAAGGCGGCTATTATCCGGCGATCTCGGCGGCCCGCCTACGGCGACGGCCAATTCTACCGCCGCGCGAACCGCGTTTGTGGTATCATCTATCTATTCGACAGATCTATATAGAAAGAGAGTGGTTGCGGTTTGGATGAAATCTGCAAAGAGATCCGCAGGCTGACGGTGGAGTGCATCGGCAGCATCGGCGTGGGCCACATCGGCGGAAGTCTTTCGATCGTGGAGCTCCTGCGGGTCCTCTATTTCGATAAAATGAGGATCGACCCGGCCAATCCCAAGATGGAGGGGCGCGACCGGCTGATCGTCTCCAAAGGACACGCGGGGCCGGCCGTCTACGCGACGCTCGCGCTGCGGGGCTTTTTCCCGAAGGACTGGCTCTACACGCTCAACAAGCCGGGCACCCTGCTGCCGAGCCACTGCGATATGAATAAGACGCCGGGCGTGGATATGACCGCCGGCTCCCTCGGGCAGGGCTTCTCCTGCGCGGTCGGGGTCGCGATCGCCTCCAAGCTCAAAAAAGATGGCGCGACGATCTACAGCATCATCGGCGACGGCGAGTCGCAGGAGGGCCAGATCTGGGAGGCGGCCATGCTCGCGGCCCAGAAGAAGTTAAACAACCTGATCGCGTTCACCGACCGCAACATGATGCAGATCGACGGCTACACCGAGGAGGTCAACGGCCTCGGCAACCTCGCCGCGAAGTGGCGCGCCTTCGGCTGGTTTGTGCAGGAGGCGGACGGCCACGACTGCGACGCGATCTCGGCCGCGATTGATAAGGCGAAAAAGCGGAGGAACCGTCCCTCCATGATCATCCTCCACACCGTAAAGGGCAAGGGCGTCTCCTTTGCCGAAAAAGCAGGGCCCGGCTGCCACAGCATGTCGGTCACCGGCGAAGACGTGGCTGCCGCGCTTGCGGAGCTGCAGTGAGGGGGGCGCGAGAGATGGAAATGAGAGCGGCATTCTTCGGCAAGCTCGGAGAGATGATGGAGCAGGACGAGCGCATCTGCGTGCTCGACGCGGACCTCGGCAAGGCGAACGGCACCATGAAGCTCCACGCAAAATTCCCGGAGCGCGCGTTTGACTGCGGCATCGCGGAGCAGAATATGGCCTCCGTCGCAGCGGGCATGGCCTCCTATGGATATATCCCGTTTATCACGACCTTCACGCCCTTCGCGACCCGGAGGATCTGCGACCAGATCGCGGTCTCGATCGCCTACGCGCGGCAAAACGTCAAGATCGTCGGCACCGACCCCGGCATCTCGGCGCAGCTCAACGGCGGCACGCATATGAGCCTCGAGGACGTCGGCGTGCTGCGCAGCATCCCCACGATGGTCATCTTCGAGCCGGCGGACGAGGTTCAGGCGGTCAAATCGCTGCCGCAGATTATCCGGCACGACGGCCCGGTCTATATCCGCCTTTACCGCAAGGAGGCCCCGGCAATTTTTTCGGAAACGTATGACTTCGATCTTTTTAAAGCGGATCAACTGACCGATGGCGCGGACGTCACGATCTTCGCCACCGGCATCATGCTCAAAAAATCCCTCGACGCCGCGGAGATGCTCAAAGCGAAAGGCATCGGCGCCGAGGTCGTCAACGTCCACACGATCAAGCCGCTGGACGCCGAAACCGTGCTCAAATCTTTGAGCAAGACGAGGTGCGCGGTCGTCGCAGAGAACCACAGCGTCATCGGCGGCCTGTTCTCCGCAATCTGCGAGACCGCCGCCCGGAATCTGCCGACGCCCATTTTCCCGGTCGGCACGCAGGATGTCTTCGGCGAGGTGGGAAAGCTGCCGTACCTGCTTGAGCGGTTCGGCATGACGGAAGCGGATATCGCGGCCGCGGCGGAAAAGGCCGTTTCGGCCAAATCATCGGAAACGGAAAGGATATTGTGATGAAAAAGCCAATCGTGGACACTCAAAAAGCGCCGGGCAGCCGGCTGATCCTGTATGGGTGCGTATTCCTGATTATTTCGGCGCTGATCAACGCCTACTTCGCGTGGGAACTCGCGGTCGCCGTCTTTCTGGGGATCGCCACCGTCGATCAGGTGATGGGGAGCGCGGCCTCCTTTAGTTTGCAATGCCTGCTCTGTTTCTTGGTGGCCCTCGACGCTATCATGCACCGCAACCATCCGTCCGTGGGGCGCAAGATCATGATCAACTGCTTCTGCATTCTGCTGATCGCGACCGCGCTGTTCGTCACCGCCACGAGCGCCGCCGGCTACGTCGTTTCCGGTATCAGCGGAGGCGGGGCCGTCATCGTCATCATCGGCGCATATTACAATTACAAAAGAGCCGCCAACCGTTGAGCGTTTGTCACCAAAAAAGGCCCTCCGCGCGGAGGGCTTTTTTAATGGGAAGAAAGATTTTTCCTTAAAAGAGGGATTTGACCTTGCGCGGCCCGGGGGATTATGATATAATTAGCTCCGCTGAAAAGCGACGTCTGGGTGTGGCGCAGTTGGTAGCGCGCTACCTTGGGGTGGTAGAGGCCGTGGGTTCGAGTCCCGTCACACAGCACAAAAATTGACCGAAGCATTGATACGATGCCTCGGTCAATTCTTTTATTATTCGTATCTGAAAAGCCTGCAATATAAGGGATTTGCCCCACAGGGGTATTCAAAATCCTTTATATTGCAGGCTTTTTCTGCGGTCAGGGGCTTCATCCGAAAGCTTGGCTCAGAGCACAAATTTGAATACCCTTGAGGAAAAATAAAATAGTTATACGAAAAATAACAGGGTTCAAGGAAAAATAAAAGCGTATGATTTGATCTGCCCAAACCCTTCAATTCAATAGTGTTGGTTGGGCCATTATTGCCTATGGCTTTTACTCCGAGGCTTTCCGCCTCCGATTTATCTGAACAATCAAAAAAACTCCTGCCGCCGTCAAAACAGGCTGTTTTAGTGAAAAGGGTATATTTTCTTCTGGCGCGTTTATATGGGGGATTGCTTTAAAGTATCGCACGGCAATTTTACCTGTGCCATCCGCTTTTATA
>ERZ795044.1616-NODE-1616-length-20310-cov-5.444878_pt1 | contig 20310 bp, 19 predicted proteins | sample MGYA00375128_ERZ795044 | MGnify/ENA primary metagenome ERZ795044 (study PRJEB30173, sample SAMN05720213) | anaerobic digester metagenome | isolation source: active sludge of municipal wastewater-treating anaerobic digesters | place: USA | collected 2014-12-22 ... | reverse complement strand
CATCAACCATACCCAGCACGCGCTCGACTTCACCACCGAAGTCCGCGTGACCCGGGGTATCGACGATATTGATGTGAACGCCTTCGTACTCGACCGCAGTGTTCTTGGAAAGAATGGTAATGCCACGCTCTCGCTCCAGGTCATTGGAGTCCATGACGCACTCGACCATTTGCTGGTGAGCGGCGAAAGTACCAGACTGGCGAAGCAGCTGGTCAACCAGGGTGGTTTTACCGTGGTCAACGTGAGCAATGATGGCGATGTTGCGAATCGGACGAGCGGACATGGGAAGGCCTGAAAAATCAAAGGCGTAATTCTACCACCCCGTGTTGCGCCGCAACATCCCTGCGGCGCTTTTAACCTTCTTTATTCCGCATAAAATCGGCGGTATGAAAGAAGTTTTCGAGCAACTTGGCGCGGACAGCCTCGTCAATGCCGACATCTTCCATCGCCAGCACCATGCAAGCCACCCACTGATCACGCTCCTGAAGTCCAATCGAAAACGGCATGTGACGACCACGCAACCGGGGGTGACCAAATTTTTCGACGAACAAATCCGGCCCGCCCATCCAGCCGGAGAGAAACATGTAAAGCTTTTCACTGGAGTTTTTGAGGTCTGCCGGATGCATGGCACGCAATTCAGCAAATTGCGGCACGGTATCCATCAGTTCGTAGAATCGAGCGCAAAGCTTGACAACGACTGGGTCGCCGCCAATTTTTTCGTAGGTTGTGGTGGTTTCCATGGATTTATTTAGCGTCAATATTTAAGGCTTGCGAGCAGGTGCCCGACCACGCGGTGCGACTGGTTTAATCGCTTGGCGCAGCGGGCGCTGCCCCGTCCGTTGAGCCGCCAGTGGCTTCTGGATTTGCCCGGTTTTTAGCGGTTGACCGCGACCGGATGCACCAACCCCGGCGCCACAGGTACCGGCGGGCTGCCAGGCAGGAATCAGTTGCTTCTTGCCGTTCCCGATCAGATCGGCCCGCCCCATTTCTTTCAAGGCTTCGCGCAGCATCGGCCAGTTGTTGGCATCGTGATAACGCAGGAAAGCCTTGTGCAGTCTGCGCTGTCGGGCATTGCGCACGGTCCCGACCTGCTCGCCGTCACGCGACAACTTGCGCAGCGGATTGCGTTCGGTGTGGTACATCGTCGTTGCCAGCGCCATCGGGGTCGGCAGGAAGGTCTGAACCTGATCCAGACGGAAGTTGTTTTTCTTCAGCCAGAGCGCCAGATTGAGCATGTCTTCATCGGTCGTTCCCGGGTGGGCCGCGATGAAATAAGGAATCAGGTATTGCTCCTTGCCCGCTTCACGCGAGAAGCGGTCGAACAATTGCTTGAAGCGATCATAGGCGCCCATGCCCGGCTTCATCATCTTGGAAAGCGGGCCTTCCTCGGTGTGCTCCGGGGCAATTTTCAGGTAGCCGCCGACGTGGTGAGTGACCAGTTCCTTGATGTACTCCGGCGAACGTACCGCTAGGTCATAACGCAATCCGGAACTGACCAATACTTTCTTGACGCCCTTGAGCGCCCGTGCCTTGCGATACAGGGAGATTAGCGGCGTATGGTCGGTGCCGAGATTTTCGCAGATGTCCGGATAAACGCAGGACAAGCGACGGCAGGCCGTCTCGATTTTTTCTTCCTTGCACTTCAGGCGGTACATGTTGGCCGTCGGTCCGCCGAGATCGGACACAATGCCGGTGAAACCAGGCGTTTTGTCGCGCATTTCCTCTATTTCGCGGATGACTGAATCTTCCGAACGGCTCTGGATAATTCGTCCTTCATGCTCAGTAATCGAGCAGAAGGTACAACCGCCAAAACAGCCGCGCATGATGTTGACCGAGAAACGGATCATCTCCCAGGCCGGAATCTTGGCCTCGCCATAGGCAGGATGCGGCCGGCGGGCGTAGGGCAATTCATAAACGCCGTCGAACTCTTCGGTCGACAGCGGAATCGGCGGCGGATTGAGCCAGACATCGCGTTCGCCATGGCCCTGAATCAGCGTCCGGGCATTGCCTGGGTTGGACTCAAGATGGAAGGTGCGCGAGGCGTGTGCGTAAAGCACCGGATCTTCCTTGACCTGCTCGTAGGAAGGCAGGCGAACCGCAACGTTGGCGCGTGCCTTGCGCAGCTTGGCCGTCCGCTCGGCACGGGAAACAATACGCACGACATGTTCGCCGGCTTTGGGTTCTGGTGCTGCTGCGTTGCCGGCACCGGCGGAGGTATCGGCGTAAGGATCGGTATGCTGAACGAGCGGGCCCGGGGTATCAACCTCGGTCGAATCCATGACTGACCATTCATCAGAAGGTAGCCAGCCGCGGGGAACCATGAAGGCGGTGCCGCGCAGGTTGCGAATTTCGCTGATTTTTTCACCCTTGGCCAGCCGGTGGGCCAGTTCGACCACGGCCCGCTCGGCATTGCCAAAGATCAGCATGTCGGCTTTGGAGTCCGGCAGCACGGAACGGCGCACCTTGTCCGACCAGTAATCGTAGTGGGCAATGCGGCGTAGGCTGGCTTCGATCGAACCAACAATCACGTTGCTGCCGGGAAAGGCTTCACGGCAACGTTGGGCGTAAACGGTGACCGCATGGTCTGGGCGCTTGTTGGGCTCGGCATTGGCGGTATAAGCGTCGTCGGAACGTGTCTTGCGATCCGACGTGTAACGATTCACCATCGAATCCATATTGCCGGCAGTAATCCCGAAAAACAGGTTCGGTTTACCCAGCTGCTTGAAGTCTTTTGCCGAGTTCCAGTCGGGCTGGCAAATGATCCCGACGCGGAAACCTTGTGACTCCAGCAATCGGCCCACCAGGGCCATACCGAAACTGGGATGATCGATATAGGCATCACCGGTCACCAGAACTATGTCGCAGGAATCCCAGCCCAGCGTGTCCATTTCCTCACGAGACATGGGCAGGAAGGGGGCTGGACCAAAACGATGGGCCCAGAATTTTCGGTAGCCGAAAAGCGGCGGTGGTGCTTGAGTAATTGAATTCATACGCTATTTTACCTGAGCAGATCAGTCAACAATAGGTCGACATCACTTTCAGCCGGTCTCGGATGTTGAGGATTTCCCTAAGAGCGGAAAAGCAAAACAGTTGCTAACGTAGCGTCATTTTAAAATCCTGAAGGAAGAACAGTCATGTACAAGAAAATTCTGGTCGCGATCGATGACAGCGAAACTTCCCGTTCTGCCCTGCGTGAGGCGATGCACATTGCCAAAACCAGCAATGCCAAGCTCTTTATCACGCACGTCTCTGATGAAACCGCCTTAAACATGCATAACCACGTTTTCGCACACATGGCCGATGCAGACAATAACGCTGTCTCCACCCTTACCCATGCCGGCCAGGAGTTGCTCGTCGAGGCAATGAAGTCAGCCACAGGTATCGACGCCGAAGCTATTCTCCTCCACGCCACCAATCGCCGCATCTCAGAAACCATTATCGAAAAAGCCAAGGAGCTAGAGGTTGATCTGATCATTATCGGCCGTCATGGTCGACGGGGATTAGCCACGTTAATTCTCGGCTCTGTTGCCGAACAAATCGCCAAAATCGCCACCGCCTCCGTACTTCTGGTCAGGAAACACTAACAATGCATCTGGCAGCGCTCGATACCGACAAGGACGAACCTCTCCGCAACGACATCCGCCTCCTCGGCCGCATCCTCGGCGATACGGTACGCGAGCAGGAGGGTGATGCGATTTTTGATATTGTCGAGCGTGTGCGCCAGACGGCAGTGCGCTTTGCCCGCGATGGCGACCCCGATGCGGGCAAGACCACGCGTGCCGAACTCGCCGCCCTGCTCGACCCGCTGTCGCGCGACACGACGCAAGCCGTGGTCCGCGCCTTCAGCTACTTTCTGCAACTGGCCAATATTGCCGAGGATGAGCACCATATCCGCCGGCGCCGCGCCCATGATCTGGCTGGCTCGCCGCCGCGCGAAGGCAGCCTGGTGCATGCGCTTGATCAACTGGATGAGAGCAAGGTAGCGCCAGAGACGATTGCCGATTTCTTCGCCAATGCCGTTGTCGCCCCTGTACTTACCGCCCACCCCACTGAAGTCCAGCGCCAGAGTCTGATCCGTAATCATCGCGACATCGCCCACCTACTCGATCAGCGCGAGCGTCTGCAAATGACGCCGGATGAAGAGGCCGAAAACGACCTCGGCCTGGCCAATGCCATTCTCACACTGTGGCAATCCCGCATGCTGCGCCCGGTGCGGCTCAAGGTGTTGGATGAGGTCAAGAACGGCATCAGTTACTTCCGGGAAACCTTTTTTACCGAGCTGCCGCGGCTCTACATTCAGGTGACGCAACAACTCCACAAGCGCTATCCGGAAAAAAACTGGGCATTACCGCCCTTCTTCCGGGTCGGCAGCTGGATTGGCGGCGACCGCGACGGCAATCCCTTTGTCACCGCCGAAATCCTGCGCGAAACCCTGCGTCTGCAATCAGCGGCGACGCTCAATCATTACCTCGAAGAAGTCCACGAACTCGGTGCTGAACTGCCGCTTTCCGACCTATTGGTTAAAGTCACGCCACAATTGATGGCGCTGGCTGAACACTCGACCGATCATTCGCCACAGCGCTCGGATGAGCCTTATCGCCGGGCACTTTCCGGCATTTACGCCCGCCTGGCGGCGACTGCACGCAGTCTCGACCAGTTCGAGCCGGTCCGCCATGAAATCGGTCAGGCCGAACCTTACGCCAGCCCGGATGCCCTGCGCGCCGACCTCAAGGTACTGGCGAATTCGCTCAAGCTGAATGGTAGCGCCAACCTGGCCGGTGGTCGCTTGCGCCGCTTGATGCGGGCGGTTCAGGTTTTTGGTTTTCATCTCGCACCGATCGACCTGCGACAAAACTCCGAAGTGCACGCCAGAACGGTGGCCGAACTGCTCGCCGGCGCCGGTCGTTGCCCTGATTATGAGGCGCTTTCCGAGGTTGACCGCAGCAAGCTGCTGGTCGATGAAATCGCCACGCCGCGCCCGCTTTATTCGCCTTATCTGAGCTATTCGGAAGAAACGCAAGGCGAGCTGGCGATCTTTTTCGCGGCCTGCGAACTGCGCCAGCGCTACGGTACTGCCGCACTGCCCAACTGCATCATTTCCAAGACCGATGGCGTTTCCGATCTGCTCGAACTCGCCCTGCTGCTCAAGGAATCCGGTCTGCTCCGACCCGGTGCGCAGCCGCAACTCGACGTCAATATCATCCCGCTCTTTGAAACCATTGAAGACTTGCAAAAGAGTGCAGCGACGATGGATGGACTCTTCAAAATACCCGCCTACCGCGAGCTGCTTGCCGGCCGTGCCGGAACAAAAATGCCCGAGCAGGAAGTGATGCTGGGTTACTCGGACAGCAACAAGGATGGCGGCTTTCTGACTTCTGGCTGGGAATTGTACAAAGCTGAAATCGAACTGACCCAGGTCTGCCAGGAACACGGCGTTCGTCTGCGCCTCTTCCACGGTCGCGGCGGTTCGGTGGGTCGCGGTGGCGGCCCGAGCTACCACGCTATTCTCGCGCAGCCGGCAGGGGCCGTTTCCGGCCAGATTCGCCTGACCGAACAAGGTGAAGTGATCTCGACCAAATACGGCAACCCGGATACCGGTCGCCGCAACCTGGAAGTGCTGCTCGCCGCGACGCTGGAAGCCAGCCTGACCGATCACGAAAACCGCGTCGAACCGGCCGAACAATTTCACGGAGTCATGGATCAGCTATCGTCGCTGGCCTTCAACGCCTACCGTGGTCTGGTCTACGAAACGCCGGGCTTCACGACGTATTTCCGGCAATCGACGGTCGTTTCCGAAATTGCCACCCTGAATATCGGCAGTCGCCCGGCCTCGCGCAAACCATCGGAACGGATCGAGGATCTGCGCGCCATTCCCTGGGTCTTCTCCTGGGCGCAGTGCCGCCTGATGCTACCCGGCTGGTATGGCTTCGGTTCTGCGGTCGACGGCTATTTAAAAGCAAATCCTGAAGGGTTGGCGACGCTGCATCGCATGGTCCACGCTTGGCCATTTTTCAAAAGCCTGCTCTCGAACATGGACATGGTGCTGGCCAAAACCGATCTCGCGATCGCCTCGCGCTATGCCGAGCTGGTCAGCGATCCCGCCTTGCGCGACAGCATCTTTAGCCGCATCACGGCGGAATGGGCACTGACCCGCCAGCACCTGCTGGCGATTTTGGAACAAGACGATTTCCTCGCCGACAATCCCATGCTCAAGCGTTCGCTGCAACTGCGCTCGCCGTACATGGACCCGCTCAACCACCTGCAGGTCGAACTGTTGAAGCGCCACCGGGCCGGCGAAACCGACGAGCGTGTGGCGCGCGGCATTCATCTGTCGATCAACGGCGTCGCTTCGGGATTGCGCAACAGCGGGTAAAATTGGCGAATGCCTACACCAATCAAACGCACCGTATTCTTCGTTTCCGACGGCACCGGCCTGACCGCAGAAGCGCTCGGCCACAGTCTGATGACCCAGTTCGAGGATGTGGAATTCAAGCAGATACGCATTCCCTTCCTCGACAACATCGCCAAGGCACAGGAGGCGGTGGCCCGCATCAATGCCCAAGGCGAGGCTGACGGCATGCGCTCCATCGTCTTCACGACCTTGGTCAATCAGGCGTTATCGAGCATCGTCCATCAGGCTGATGCCTTCTGCCTGTCCTACTTTGAAACTTTTCTGGCTCCGCTTGAAGCAGAGCTGGGCATCAAATCCAGCCACACCGTCGGCCGCTCGCACGGGACCGCCGACAGTTCGGATTACAAGAAGCGGATCGAGTCGATCAACTACACGCTGGCCCACGACGACGGGATTACCGACCGCGATCTCGCGGAGGCTGACGTTATTCTGGTTGCCGTCTCGCGCTGCGGCAAGACGCCGACTTCGCTCTATCTCGCCATGCAATTTGGTCTCAAGGCGGCGAACTTTCCGCTGATTCCGGAAGACTTCGATCGCGGTCGACTGCCGGGAACGCTGGAAAAGCATCGTAGCAAACTGTTCGGCCTGACCATCCAGCCCGAACGACTGCACCATATTCGTGAAGAGCGCATGGCCGGCAGCAAATATGCCTCGCTGGCCAACTGCCGCTATGAAATCGCCGAGGCGGAAAAAATGATGCGACGCGAAGGTATTCGCTGGCTGGATTCGTCGACCAAGTCGATCGAGGAAATCTCAACCACCGTCCTGCAGGAATTGAAGCTACGTTAGAACCAGCCGTTGGTTCTATGGCACCAGTTTTCGGCGCAGTGCTTCAAACAGGCAAATGGCAGCGGCGGCGGCAACATTGAGCGATTCGACCGCACCCGGCATCGGAATTTTGATTTTGAGTCGGGCTGCAGCCATCAGTTCGGGACGAACGCCCTGCCCCTCGGCACCAAACACCCAGGCCAGCGGGCCATGCCACCGCGCCTCGTAAAGCGAAGTTGCGCCATCCAGACAAGTGACCGCCGTCGTACCGCAATAAGCGGCCATGAATTCGGCCAGATCGACATCCTCGTGGATAGCCAGCACAAAATGTGCCCCCTGCCCGGCCCGCAAAACTTTCGGCGACCAGGCAGAAGCACAACCCGGCGACAATAGCGCCTGCTTGATACCGGCCGCAGCGGCAGTGCGTAGCAGCGTGCCAACATTGCCCGGATCCTGCACCCCATCCAGCAAAATTGCCTCTTTTTCCAGGTTGACCGCAGAAATCCCGCTCGGCATCGTTGCCACTGCCAACAAACCGCTCGGTGTATCGACCAGACCGAGATCGCGCAGCAAACTGTCGGCCAGCACCACCACGTCACGGCCCGCGACGTAAGCGGCGATCTCGCCGGAAGCCAGGGCCGATTCGGCGACAATCAGTGTTTCGACCTGACCATGCACGGCTTCATAAGACTCGACCAGATGCACGCCATCAAGCAGCGTATGCCCCGTCTTCCGGCGCTCGCGACCGGACTCGGCCAGCCGTTTCAAGCCTTTGAAAAACGGGTTGTCGCGTGACTGAATCAGCTTCATAACAGCGAAAGCTGTTTGGCAACAGGCCCGAAACTACGGCGATGCACCGGCGAAGCCCCGTGTTCTTCCAGCGCCTTGAAATGCGCCGCTGTGGGGTAACCCATATGGCGATCAAAACCGTATTGCGGATACTGCGCATGCAAGACCCGCATACCGGCATCGCGAACGGTCTTGGCGAGAATTGAGGCTGCGGCAATCGAGGCAATCTTGCCATCGCCCTGGATAATCGCCTCGGCCGGAATATCCAGTTGAGGGCAGCGGTTGCCATCAATCAACGCACTGATTGGCCGTACAGCCAAACCAGCCACCGCCCGTTGCATGGCAAGCAAGCTCGCCTGCAAAATATTGATTCGATCGATTTCCTCAACCGAAGCTTCCGCCACAGCCCAGGCGATGGCCCGTTCACGAATCATTTCGGCCAGCACCAGCCGCTTTTTTTCGCTGAGTTTCTTGGAATCGTTCAAGCCAGGAATCGGCCGCGCCGGATCGAGAATTACCGCCGCGGCAACCACAGGCCCGGCCAGCGGCCCACGTCCGGCCTCGTCGATACCGCAGACAAGTCCCGCCGGGACGATCAGTTCAAGCATTCGATCACCGCGTTGGCGGCCTTCTCAGCGGTATTCTGCCGCAGTTGCAGATGGATTTCGGTGAATGCTTCGGCGACCGCTTCAGCGTTTTCCTTGTCCTCATACAACTTGACCAGCGCTTCAGCCAAATTCTCGGGTGTTGCCTCATCCTGCAATATTTCCGGCACCACCGAACGGCCAGCCAGAATATTGGGTAGGCCAACAAATGCCTGGTAGGCCATGCGTTTCATGATCCAGTACGAGAGCTTGGCAATCTTGTAGGTGATGACCATCGGCCGCTTAATCAACGCCGCTTCAAGTGTCGCAGTACCACTGGCCACCAGCGATACATCAGCCGCACCCAGCGCATCCTGAGCGTGACCGAATAAGAGTCGGAACGGCACGTCACCAGCCTGCTGCTGGTAGATCGCCATCTCGAACTGCAAACGTGTTTCACGAGTTGTCAGCGGCACGATGAAAAGTGCGTTGGGTAAAAAACGTTCACGAATAATTTTTGCCGTCTGAACGAAGGTGTCAGCCATCATCTCAAGCTCACCCTTGCGGCTGCCCGGCAGCATGGCGAAAATCGGCACCTCCTTCGGCATCGACAGCTTTTCACGCACAGCCCGCATGTTGGTGACGAGCGGAATGATGTCAGCCAGCGGATGCCCGACATAGGTCACCGGAATCCGCTCTTTTTCATAGAGCGGCGGCTCCATCGGAAAAAGCGCCAGCACACGGTCGACCGCACGAGCGATCTTCTTGATCCGCCCACCGCGCCACGCCCAGATGGATGGACTGACGTAATGGATGGTCTTGACGCCAGCCGATTTCAGATCGGTTTCCAGCCCGAGATTGAAATCAGGCGCATCGACCCCGATGAAGATATCCGGCCGAATATCAAGCAAGCGTTTTTTCAGCTGACGACGAATGCCGGAAATTTCCCGGTAATGCTTCAAGGCGTCGACGTAGCCCATTACCGCTAGCTTTTCCATCGGCCACCAGGCATCGAAACCCAATGCCTGCATCTTCGGGCCGCCGATGCCGTAAAAAACCGCATCTGGCAACTTCGCCTTGAGCGCAGCCATCAAATGGCTGGCCAAGAGATCCCCTGAGGCCTCTCCTGCCACCATGGCAATTCGCACCGGACTGCCCATCAGCGAATAATGCCGCGCTTGGAAACCGCCAGAAAATCAACGAAACGCTGAACATCCGGCTGTGTTTTTGCCTCTTCAGCCAGTTTGACCTTGGCTTCTTCGAGCAAGTTACCGGACTTGTAAAGCGTACGGTAGGCCCGCTTCAGCGCACTCAGCGACTCGGCGGAAAAGCCTCGACGTTTCAAACCTTCGACGTTAATGCCATAAGGCTGTGCAGTATTGCCTGCCGCCATCAAATATGGCGGCACATCCTGCAGAACTACGGTGCCAACGGCGGTCATCACATGGGCGCCCACTCTGCAAAACTGGTGCACGCCGGTATAACCACCCAGAATTGCCCAATCCTCGACCACGACATGACCCGCCAACTGCGCATTGTTGGCAAAAATTGTCTTGTTGCCAACCTGGCAATCGTGCGCAATATGCACGTAAGCCATGATCCAGTTGTCATCGCCGATTCTCGTCGCGCCGGCATCCTGGATGGTCCCCAGATTGAAGGTGCAAAATTCGCGAATAGTATTGCGGTCACCAATTTCCAGACGGGTTGGCTCACCGGCGTATTTCTTGTCTTGCGGCACTTCACCCAGCGAGCAAAACTGAAAAATATGGTTCTCTCGGCCAATCCGGGTATGCCCTTTGATCACCACATGCGGACCAATAATGGTGTTGTCACCGATCTCGACATTCGGGCCAACAATCGAATAAGGGCCGATCTCGACGTTTGCGCCAATTTTGGCGCCCGGATCGACAATGGCAGTTGCGTGAATCATCTTCAAATATCCCGCTTTGCACACATCAACTTGGCTTCGGCAACGATCTCACCGTCCACGCGCGCTTCGGCGATGTACTTCCAGATGCCACGCATTTGACGCTGAATCTGAATGTGCAAATGCAATTGATCACCCGGCATCACCGGCTTTTTGAAACGGCACTCATCAATACCGACAAAGTAAAAAACCGAATTGGCATCCGGCTTGGACTCCATGGTTTTAAATGACAAAATCCCGGCAGCCTGAGCCAGCGCCTCCATAATCAGCACACCCGGCATCACGGGATGATGCGGAAAGTGGCCGACAAAGTACGGCTCGTTCATCGTGATGTTCTTGTAAGCATGGATCGACTTGCCTGGCACCACCTCAAGTACGCGATCAACAAGCAGGAACGGATAGCGATGCGGCAGGTGCTCAAGAATCTCGTGAATATCCATTTAATCAACCCTCTAAATTAGTTTTTTTAAGTATTTTCTCAAGCTCGGAAACGCGCTCTGCTAGCTTAGCGAGATGCCGAATCTGGGCTGCATTATGTAGCCATTGGCTATGCTCTTCGAGCGGAAAGACACTGGTGTATTGCCCTGCTTTGGCAATATTTTTCATCACTAGAGAACCACCAGAAATCACGACACCGGAAGCAATCGTCACATGGCCGGCGATCATCGCCGCGCCACCAACGACCACGTTGTCCTGCAAAGTAACGCTACCGGCAATCGCCGCACAGGCAGCGATGACGCAATGCTTGCCTATTACGCAGTTATGGCCGATCTGGATTTGATTATCGAGCTTGCAGCCATCGTCAATCTTCGTGTTATCCAGAGCACCACGGTCAACCGTCGTACTGGCACCGATTTCAACATCATCACCAATGATCACTCTGCCAATTTGGGGGATTTTGACCCACTGCCCCTTATCAGGTGCGAAGCCAAAGCCATCGGCACCAATCACTGCGCCCGAATGAATAATGCTCTTACAGCCAATTTCGCAACCTGCATAGATAGTGACATTAGGATAAAGCAGACTCCCGTCACCAATCCTGACACCATCGCCCAAAACACAACCCGCTTGAATGACAACTCCCTCACCCAACACCACACCGATGCCGATACTGACATTCGGGCCAATACTGACACTCGACGGTAGTTCGGAGGCGCAATGCGCTGACGGATGGATACCCGACTGAATTGCTACTCGGGGATTAAGTAGTGCTGCCAAACGGGCGTAATAAGCGTATGGGTTGTGAGTCACGATACGCGGCAAGGCCAAATTATCTGCAAAATCAGGAGAGACAATCACTGCAGAAGCCTGAGTTGTCTGCAATTGATTTTTGTATTTCAGATTCGCGAGAAAGGCGATCTCGCCTTCACCCGCAGAAGCCAGGGTCGCAACCTGACGAATCAAAGTATCGGCGTCACCAAGCACATCGCCGCCCAATTGGGCGGCGATGTCTGCAAGCGAGAGGGTAACACCCGCTGCAACCGGCATTACTTGCCTTCGGCGAGAACCTTGATGACGCGATCAGTGATGTCAAGCTTGGGGCTAACCCAAACAACATCCTGCAAAATCAGGTCATATTTGTCCGACTCCGCAATCTGCTTGATCGCCTTGTTGGCTTTCTCGATCACGGCGGCGTTTTCCTCGTTCTGACGCAAATTCAGATCCTCGCGGAATTCACGCTGCTTACGCTGAAACTCTCTGGACAACTCGCCGAACTCTTTTTCCTTGGCGCGACGATCAGCCTCTGCCATCGTCACCGCATTTTTTTCCAGATTCTCCTGCAGACCCTGCAATTGCTTCGACATGCGCTGCAAATCCTGGTCCCGCTTGGCAAACTCACCTTCGAGTTTCTTGGCTGCCTTTTGCGCAGCCGGAGCATCACGGAAAATACGCTGAGTATTGACGTAGCCAACCTTCAACTCGGATGCAGTCGCGCCGGTCACGAACAAGGCGGACATTAATGTGGCGAGAACTAAAAACTTAACTTTCAAGATGAGACTCCTGGATCAAAATGTGCTGCCTAACTGGAACTGGAAGGATTCTGTTTTGTCCCCTTCCTCATCGTTAAGCGGAACTGCAAAACTGAATTTTAGTGGCCCAACAGGTGAAATCCATGCTGCCGAGAGGCCTGTGGAATATCTCAGGCCACTTGTTGAAGGAGTTTGATCTTTGCCGAAAACCTGACCAGCGTCAAAGAACAAACCCATTCGCAAACTCTTTTCCATGCCGGGCAAACCCCAAAGTAACTCTGCGTTGGCGATTACCCGCGAATTACCTCCGACGCGATACTCATTGCCATTATCTACATCTATCGGCCCCAGGCTACCAGCCTTGTAGCCGCGAACCGAATTAACGCCTCCAGCATAAAAGTTTTTATAGAACGGAAGGCCCTTGTCTGCATAACCATCGGCATAACCCACCTCACCATTCATCATCAGTGTGAATTTCTTGTTCAGCGGAATGAAGTGCTGCAACTGATAGGTTGCACGATAATAGGTCAAGTCTCCACCCGGTGCTGCAACTTCTAAACCAGCTTTTTGGTAAGTACCGCTTGTCGGAAAAAAGTAGCTGTCCTTACCGTCAGAAATCCAGTTTAACGTGACAGGAATTGATGCGTTTGTGCTTCCGAACTCTTTTACAAAATCTTTGTAATATTTCGGGCTCTCATCAAAAGTCGTAATAGTTGTCGAGTCGAGTCCCAAACCAAAACCAAGCGACTCTTTTTCACCGATAGGAAAACCAAAGCGAAGACCGCCACCCGTTGATGCAGACTTGTAAGGCGCAACTGCGGTCGATGTCGTATCAACCGTTCGATGGTAGAGATCAAAACCTTGGCTGACACCATCTGGCGTGAAGTAAGGATTGGTATAAGAGAAAACATAAGTACGATAACGTTTTGCCGAATTCACTTGAATGGCCACGTTATTGCCGCTACCCAGAAAATTATTCTGGGCGATGGAACCTGAAAGGATCACAGTGTCAGTGCTGGAGGTACCCACACCCAGCATCAGATTGCCAGTTGCCTTTTCCGTTACTTTCAAATTCACATCAACTTGATCGGCCGTCCCGGCAACCGCGGGCGTTTCCACATTCACATCGGAAAAGAAACCCAGCCGGTCAATACGCTGTTTTGAAGCGGCAACGCGGTCAGCATCGTACCAACCACCTTCCATCTGACGGATTTCACGACGAATCACCTCGTCGCGAGTTTTAGTATTGCCTGCAAGGTTAATCCTGCGAACATAAACCCGCTTGCCTGGGTCGACAAATATTGTGAAAGCAACCTTTCGCTTTTCTTTATCAATTTCAGGTGAAGCATTAACGTTAGCGAAGGCATAACCCTCTTTACCCAGTCGATCTGAAATGGCCTTGGTTGATGCGTTCAGGCGATCGCGCGAGAAAATATCACCGGCCTTGACTGTAACCAGTTTTTTTAATTCATCTTCCGACAGCGTAAAGTCACCCGCCAGTTTTACGGAAGATACTTGGTAGCGTTCGCCCTCGTTAATATTGGCAGTTATGTAGACATCCTGCTTATCAGGAGAGATGGATACCTGAGTTGACTCAACGGCAAACTCCAGATATCCCTGATTCATATAAAACGATTTCAGTTTCTCTAGATCGGCAGAGAGTTTTTGCCGGGAATACTGGTCGTTTTTTGTATACCAAGTGATCCAACCCGGCGTCGTCAACTCAAATTGAGCAAGGAGATCTTTCTCCTTGAAGGCTTTGGCACCAACCAGATTAATCTGTTTGATCTTGGCTGCAGCGCCCTCTTCAACGTTGAAGTTAACGCCAACCCGATTGCGCTCCAAAGGCGTCACAGTTGTCGTGATATTTACGCCATATTTTCCGCGCGTAAGGTATTGGCGTTTCAGTTCTTGTTCAGCTTTTTCGAGTAACGCACGGTCAAATATTCGCCCTTCGGCAATACCGGTTTCCTTGAGCGCCTTGACGATAACGTCCTTTTCAAACTCTTTCATGCCAACGAAATCAAGCTTGGCGATCGCCGGGCGCTCCTGCACAACGACAACCATCACATTCTGGTCGATTTCAATCCGGACATCCTTGAAGAAACCCGTGGCAAACAGAGCCCTGATCGATTGTGCAGCTTTTTCATCGTTAAGCGTATCACCTACCTTTACAGGCAAATAACTGAAGACAGTACCTGCCTCAGTACGCTGAATACCCTCGACGCGGATATCTTTTACAGGAAAAGGTTCAAAAGCCAGCGCCGGAAGCGTAAATAGGCTGGCAATCAGGACAGACAACAGGGATTTATTCATTATTCAGCCGAAGAACAGGCGATTCAGGTCGTTAAAAAAGGCAAAAGCCATCAAAACAAAGAGAAGAAATACGCCGATCTGCTGGGCAATTTCCATCGACTTGTCGGAGAGAGCCTTCCCCCTGATAACCTCAATTATATGATACATCAAATGCCCACCATCAAGCATCGGCACTGGCAGCAGGTTAAGGACACCCAGACTGATACTCACCAGCGCAACGAACTTAACGTAGTAATCAAGACCAAGCTTGGCCGACTTGCCCGCGTAATCGGCAATCGTGACCGGGCCCGAAAGATTTTTCCACGAAACTTCCCCAGTCAGCATTTTGCCCATCATGACCAGGCTAAAAATAGATTTATCCCAGGTTTCAGTGATCGCCTTTCCACCCGCGGCAAAAAAACCATAACTGATGAAAGCCCGCATTTCGCGTTGGACGCCTTTGCTTTCTGCAACAGCAACGCCAATTTTCCCGACCAGACGCCCACGCTCTGAAATTCCCTCAGGAATAACGTTGACCGTGACAATCTGCTCCTGACGCTCGACATCAAGACGGATCGAGCGCTCGGCTGAATCACGGATGTGAATCACCAACTCATGCCAGAAGACAATTGGACGGCCATCCATGCGCAGAACCTTGTCGCCTGACTTCAAGCCCGCACGCGCAGCCGGTCCATCCGCAACAACATTACCGAATACCGGGGGAATCTCGGGGCGGTAAAAGCTAATACCCAGGCGTTCAAGACCGTCACCCTCCCAGCCTTCGTCACGAACAACACTCAGGAGAAGATGACGATTTGATATTTCATTGTTTTCATTGATGACTTCAAGTTCAACACTGTCCCGATCGGCCGCCTTCTGTAATAGAAGCCAGCGAAAGTCATTCCAGGTCGTGACGAGTTGACCATCCACCGACCTGACCTGATCGCCGTTGCTGAGCGCCGCAATAGCCGCGGGTGTACCGACCGGCGGCTTACCAAGAATGGGGAGCAACTCCTGGCTGCCCACCATAAAAACCGCCCAATAAAGCGCAATGGCCAATAGAAAATTGGCCAATGGACCCGCTACTACAATCAGGCTGCGTTTGCCCACGGACTGACGATTGAAGGCGCGATGTTGCTCTTCGGGCAAAACGTCGCCTTCACGCTCATCCAGCATCTTGACGTATCCGCCAAGGGGAAAAAGACTGATCGCCCATTCGGTCTGATCACGACCAAGGCGTTTCTGCCATAACATCCGACCAAAACCGATCGAAAAACGCAGAACCTTGACACCACAAAAACGCGCAACCGTGTAATGACCAAGTTCGTGAATGAAAATCAGGATGGAAAGCGCCACCAGAAAAGCCGCTAAATAGAATGGCAGTTCGCTCACGAAAAACTATTTTCCCGAATTGCCTGGCAAGCAAAAAGACGCGCTTCAGCATCTGCTGCCAGCACATCTTCCAGACTACCTTCAGGACGCGCGGGCAATGCATCGAGTGTTGCCTCATTAAGTCGGGCAATACCCAGGAAAGGCAAGCTGCCGGCCAGGAAAGCGGCGACGGCAGTTTCGTTGGCAGCATTCAGGATAGCCGGTGCCGTCCCGCCCTCGCGCAAAACATCGTAGGCAAGTTGCAGGCAACGAAAACGTTCAAAGTCAGGCTCGTAAAATTCAAGCCGCGCAATCTTGAACAAATCAAGCGGCTCGACACCTGCTGCTATCCGTTCAGGATAAGCCATTGCATAAGCAATCGGCGTCCGCATATCCGGATTACCCATTTGTGCAAGCACCGAGCCATCGGCAAATTGAACGGCCGAGTGAATGACGCTTTGCGGATGAACAACGACCTGAATCATTTCAGGTGGTGCCGCAAAAATCCAGTGGGCCTCAATGACCTCCAGGCCCTTGTTCATCATGGTGGCCGAATCAACCGATATTTTTCGGCCCATTACCCAATTGGGATGAGCGCAAGCGGCATCCGGCGTAACAGCAGAGAGGTCGGCCAATGGCGTGTTACGGAAGGGACCACCCGACGCAGTAAGGAGAATTTTCTGCACGCCACAGGCGGCAAGCCCACGCCCGAAATCGGCCGGCAGAGACTGGAAAATGGCGTTATGTTCGCTATCTACCGGCAACAAAGTGGCGCCATGCTCGCGCACCGCGTGCATAAACAATTCGCCCGCCATCACCAGCACTTCTTTATTGGCCAGCATCAATTTTTTGCCGGCCCGCGCGGCAGCCAGTGTCGGCTCAAGGCCTGCAGCACCAACAATCGCCGCCATCACCGAATCAACTTCGGGTGCTGCGGACATTTCAATCAGGGCTTCAACACCATATTTAACCTCGGTCAGCAATCCGGCTGAGCGGCAAAGCTCAGCTAGTTGAGCCGCCAGTTGAGCATCACGCACCACTGCAAACTCTGGCCTGAACTCCAGACATTGCGCAAACAGACTTTCAACTTGCCTGTGGGCGCACAAGGCAAACACATGAAATCGATCAGGATGACGACGAATGACGTCCAGCGTGCTCATTCCGATGGAACCGGTTGAGCCGAGTACGGTGATATTCTGAATTTTCATAAAGTGGATTAGACCACGAGCAGCCAGACCAAGGCGACGACCGGGAGCGTCGAGGTCAGACTGTCAATTCGGTCCAGCACCCCGCCGTGGCCTGGCAGGATGTTACTACTGTCCTTGATACCCGCTTTTCGCTTCAAGAGGGACTCGTAGAGGTCACCGATGATGCTGACCGCGGCCACGGCAAGCAGCGCGATCACCCAAAGCGCAATAGGCATTAGTTCGATGGTGAAAACCTGACGAAGGACCAATCCGTAAATAATCACGCCCAGGCCAGCGCCAATCGCCCCTTCCCAAGTTTTTCCGGGGCTGATTGAGGGGGCAAGTTTATGTTTGCCGAAAGCCTTGCCTGAAAAATAAGCGGCGACATCAGCCATCCAGACCACCGCAAAAATCCCCAGTAGTGCTCCTGGACCAAGAATGCGCAGTTGCACCATCGCCAACCAGGTCGGGATCAGTACCACAGTGCCAACCAGCACCCCGCCCAGACCGACGATCGCCCATTTTTTTCGCAGCCAGAGCGGGACAACCAAACACCAAAAAACCGCCGCGATGCCGTAAATCAACAATACCCACCATTTCGCAGGGGTGACAACGGAAACCGCACCAATAGCCTCGGGATCAAGCCATGACAGGGTGGCGCAGATCAGTGCAGTCGCCACACCCAAGATGAGTCGTGATGGATTGCGCCAGCCCAACAAGGCACCCCACTCCCAGGCGCCGACACCAATAAAAGCAGCAACTGCAAGCGCCCAATATGATTGGGGCAGGTAAAACAAAGCCGGCAGTAAAAGTGCGACTAAAACAAGTGCCGTGATAACCCGGGTTCTAAGCATTCGGCTTATCAACAAGCTGTTCGCTGGTTCGCCCGAAACGGCGCTCACGTTTTTGGTAGGAAACAATTGCTTTATCGAACTCTGTGGTATCGAAATCGGGCCACAGAGTCGGGGTGAAATAGAGTTCGGTATATGCAAGCTGCCAGAGCAGGAAATTGCTGATCCGCTCCTCACCGCCGGTGCGGATAAAAAGATCGGGCTCGGGCGCAAAACTCATCGACAGGTGAGGTTCGAGATCGCCCTCATTCCATCTAGCACGTTTTTCGGGTTGTGCAGCCAACATCTGGTTAACCGCTTGGGAAATATCCCAACGCCCGCCATAGTTGGCTGCGATCGTCAAATCCAGTCGGGTATTCCCGGCAGTTTTTTCTTCTGCCTGAGAAATGAGTTCACGCAGGCGTGGTTCGAAGGGTGCGAGATCGCCAATTACCCGCAGGCGAACACCGTTGCGGTCAAGTTTCTCAACTTCCTGTTCTAGCGCCTTGACGAACAATTGCATCAGAAGCGTCACCTCATCCTGCGGTCGACGCCAATTTTCGGACGAAAACGCAAACAAGGTCAAATACTGAACGCCGCGCTCAAGGCAGGCGCGGACCATTTCACGGAGCAACTCGACGCCTTTGACATGACCGGCAACGCGCGGCAAAAAGCGTTTTTTTGCCCAGCGACCGTTGCCATCCATGATGACTGCGACGTGCCTAGGCACCGCTGCCACATCGGGAAGCTGTCGGGTCGAACTGGAAAAAATAGCCATTCCGCTGGCGATCAGCTTGAAATGGCGCTCAAACCTGCATCAACTCGGCCTCTTTGAGGGCGAGCATCTTATCGACATCGGCAACGTATCGGTCGGTCAGCTTTTGAATCTCATCTTGCGTCTTGCGCTCATCATCCTCGGGGATTTCGTGTTTTTTCAACGCATCCTTGAGTTGAGTATTGGCATCGCGACGCAGGTTACGAATCGCCACCTTTGTACTTTCGCCTTCGTTCTTGACCACCTTGATCAAATCGCGGCGGCGCTCTTCCGTCAAGGACGGCATCGGCACACGAATCAGTTCACCTTGGCTAGCCGGATTGAGGCCAAGATCGCAATCGCGAATGGCTTTTTCAACCTTGGATGCCATGTTCTTTTCCCATGGCTGCACACCAATGGTTCGGGCATCAATCAGGGTAATGTTGGCGATCTGATTGACCGGCACCATGGAACCGTAATAATCAACCTGAACGTGATCCAACAGGCCGGTATGAGCACGGCCGGTACGGATTTTCTGAAGATCATTTTTCAACGACTCCAGCGACTTTTGCATCTTGCTTTCGGATACTTTCTTAAGTTCTGCAATCATCATTATTTCTCAGCAATAGACCAGCGTGCCTTCATCCTCACCACAGACGACGCGCTTCAGCGCGCCCGCCTTGAAGATCGAGAACACATTGATCGGTAATTTTTGATCACGACAGAGCGCAAAAGCTGTCGCATCCATAACAGCAAGATTCCTCGAGATAACCTCGTTGAAACTGATCTTGTCAAAACGCGTTGCTGCGGGATCCTTTTTAGGATCAGCCGTATAAATGCCGTCCACCTTGGTGGCCTTCAGAACGATCTCCGCACCAATTTCCGAACCGCGCAATGCTGCAGCGGTATCGGTCGTGAAGAACGGGTTGCCGGTTCCTGCACCAAAAATGACGATCTTGCCTTCTTCCAGATAGCGGATCGCCTTGCCCCGAATGTAGGGTTCGATCACTTGCTCAATATTCAGTGCCGACTGCACGCGGGCGTTCAAACCACATTGACGCATGGCATCGGATAACGCCATGGCGTTCATCACCGTTGCCAGCATACCCATGTAATCTGCGGTGGCCCTATCCATCCCGGTAGCCGTACCAGCCATACCGCGGAAAATATTGCCGCCGCCGATTACGACACCAATTTCCACACCCATATCCGCGACCGCCTTGATCTCTCCACAAATCCCCGTGATGGTCTGCGGGTTAATGCCATAAGCGCTATCGCCCATCAGGGCCTCGCCGGAAAGCTTCAGGAGAATCCGCTTGTACTTGGGTGTGGTCATCAGTTTTTCCTTACTAATTACTTCTTGGCAGCGGCAGCAGCGGCTTGAGCCGCAACTTCTGCAGCGAAGTCGTCAACCTTCTTTTCG
>ERZ795044.1615-NODE-1615-length-20311-cov-4.591183_pt1 | contig 20311 bp, 22 predicted proteins | sample MGYA00375128_ERZ795044 | MGnify/ENA primary metagenome ERZ795044 (study PRJEB30173, sample SAMN05720213) | anaerobic digester metagenome | isolation source: active sludge of municipal wastewater-treating anaerobic digesters | place: USA | collected 2014-12-22 ... | reverse complement strand
CTCACACTCTTTCCCTACACGACGCTCTTCCGATCTTGAACAGCGTCTTGTCGCCTACATCGGCGCGACGCGCTACCTCTGCCATTCCGTGGGCTTTGGCAACGTGGCGAAGTGCTACCAGCAGCGCAGACGGGTCGTCTAGCTCCATCACGGCCTCGATATAGGCGGCGGCTTCCGCTGGGTCTTTCAGAGATTCACCCATGTAATCGTCATAGCTTGCGTCTCGTGGTGCGTTCATGGTTTGCCCCTTTGCTTCCAGTCGTTCAAAAATTCAATGGCTTGATTGATGGCCTTGCCTTGGTCGCCCTTGTCACTGCCACACAGCAGCAACACCATCACCGGCCCCTGTCTGCTCAGATACACGCGATAGCCCGGCCCGTAGTCAATCCGCAACTCTTGCACTCCATCGCGCAGCGGCTTGCAGTCGCCAAGGTTGCCTGCCCCCACACGCGACAGCCGTGCCCGTATCTGTGCACGTGCACGAATGTCTTTCAGTTCTCCAAGCCATTGCGTCAACGGTTGCCTGTTCAGCGTATCGGTGTATATGCGTAATTCCATAATAGTATCTTATATCGTACTGTTTCGCACTGCGTGCAATTTACCCGGTGCGGCCTTGGCATCAAACACAATCCCGGCCTGTTCCAAAATCCAAGCCTCTATGCGGCCATGGTGCAGCGCAAGCAGTTCCAGCGGTCGCACGGTGTAATGCTTTTCAGCCGTGGCGCTGGGTTTGTGCCCCTGAATCTGCGCCACCACACCCACAGGCACCTCTAGCCATTCGGTCAAACTTTTGAACGACCGGCGCAGGCCATGCAAGGTAAGCCCCTCAAGTCCAACAGTTTTGCACGCCCGGGTGTGCGCAATGTTCGGCTCTGCAATCCGGCCAGTCTTACTCGTTTCTTGCACTTCGCCTACGGGTGCGCTCTGGCCTCGCTTAGTGGCTTTTGATTCACGGCGCTTGACGTTATGGTCGTCCATTTTCAGAACTCGCACGCTGGAGAAAACCCATTCATTGCGACGGGGCAGGGCGGACAGCAAGTGTTCGACATAGGGGGTAAGCGGAATTTCCCTGTTCCCTTCCACTTTGTCATTGATGTTGATGCCTTTCCACTTGGTGTTCACATCCTCCCAGCGCATGTCAATCACTTCGTTTAGCCGGGCACCCGTGAGTAGCAAGACTTGAAGGCAGGCAGAGATAACGGGGTTCGGCAGCTTTTGCACAGCCCCAAACCATGCGTTCAGTTGCCCCTTTTGCAGAACGTCTTTCTTGGTTCCAGCCTTGCCCAGTGATTCCCGGGCCTTCTTTGTTTTGGCTGGGTTCTTTGTCGGTATCAGGCTTGCGTATTCTGGTTGCTCCCCGCACCACGTCAGAAACACGGTCAGCAGACGCCATGCAAGCCGTGCGGATGCTGGGCGGGTTTTGCCCTCGCTCGCTGCCCAAGCCTCAATAGCGGGTTGCGTCAGGTCTTTCAACGGCATCGGCATCAATGTTGCCAACGGTCCCGGCTTGGTCAGCTTCTTGCCACCACCGCGGCGGCCAGACGGCAAACCACCAGCCTTTACCTTGTCCAAATGGTCTCGGTAGTGAAGGTCGCCCCAGAATGGGCGGCGTTTTTCAATGTAGTCTGTCCAGACCTCACCCACAGTCAGAGCTGCAACTTTGGCGGCTTCAACCTGTGCGGCGGCGGTCGCTTTCTTTTCGACGGCGGCGGCCTGTTTGTCACGCTCTACCTCACGCGGGTCTGTGCCAGCGTCAAGACTCACGCGCAGACGGTTTGCCTCAGTCCGGGCAGCTTCAATTGTCCAAGCCCTCACATCACCTATGGTGCGGCGAATGGTCTGGCGGTTCAGCTTGGCTTCAAACACGAACGACTTGGTACCGGTGTTGGTGACGCGCACCCGCAGCCCCGGCGCTTTGGTGTCACGCAAGAATGCCTGTGCCTTGATGTCGGTGCGGCAGGTCAGCCGCTCTATCAGCCCGGCGGTCAGTTCCTGCGCTTCACTCAGGTCTATTGCCGCATCCTTTTTCGGTCGTGCCATCGTGCTCTCCAATCCCGTGTAGCCACTGTGTAGCCACATTTGCCCTATTTAGGGGAATATCAATCAACACAGTAGCTGTTTGCTTAACCAGTATTATGCTCGTAAGCTATTGATTTGTATTGATTGTACCTACGCCGTTCAACAATGGCAAATACATATTTTTCAGGATTGTGATTCCTGTTGTCGTGGGTTCGAGCCCCATCAGCCACCCCATATAAATCAAGCACTTAGCCCGGTTCTTACCGGGTTTTTTGCTTTCTCGACCGTCAAAATTTCCCACCGTGGGAAATGGTGCTCAGTTCGAAGACCTAAAGACTTCGGTCGAACGATCGTAAACCCTGGCCGTTGTCTCTTTGTTTTTGTGCAGATCGGGCAGAGCACCAGTGACTTTCTTATGCTTGGTGGCATAGAACGCGCGCAGGTCATGGAACGTGAACCTTGTGTCCTGGGTCAACACGTTCTGCTTGATTGCCTCCAGAACACAGCGTTGCCACAGGGTCTTGAATCCGCGGTCGGTGTAGTGGTTGTTGTCCCTGGTTGAGAACACGTACAGGCAATCGCGCTCACGGATTGCCTCGAGGCGCGCGAGAAGAGCATCGAGGGCCGGGCTGATGCTCACCACTTCCACGATCTGTTCGCGCTTCTTTCCCCTCTGCTTGGCGCGGATGGTTCTGATTACCCCGGCCTGGCGATCCACTTGGGGCCAAGTGAGCTGCAGGAACTCGCATTTGCGGTTGCCAGCCAAGCTGGCGTACTCCGCGGCCATGCCCACAATTTGGCGCTGCATAGTCTGTTTTGCTAGCCACGTGAGGTACCTAGACAGAAGCTCTTCGTTGGGTGCTTCAGTCCTGGCCTCCAACTGGTGCGGCTCAACCCCGATTGTTGAGTTTACGGTGCACACCCCCAATTTAATTCCGTGACCAAAGAGGTTCGACAGGACGGCCTTCTCGGTGTTGGCGCGCTTGGGGGAATTGGCCCGCTCGATGTGCACATACCTTGCCACCATTGTTGCGTCGATGCGACTGGCCTGCATCTGGCCGAACGTCTTCACGATCTCTTTCCAGGCCTGCCGGTAGTCTGCGCGTGTGCTGTCGACCAGTTTTTTCCACCTGGGCGATGGCGTTTCCTCGTCGGTGTAGCTCTCCCAGATCCATTTCAATGTGCCCTGATCCTTGTTGTTTCCAAGCAGATCTAGCACCTTGCGGATGGCGGCCAGACGATCAGTGCCAAGCGGGATTGGCTTTGCCCCAATAGGGTGGTAGCGGTATGTGACGGTCTTGCCGTCAGCCCAGGGGCGAGCTTCCATGAGAGGCAGTAAACCCTTGGCACTCTCACGGTTGCGTTTCATTTAATGGACTCCCCAGACCGGTTGACTATCAGATTTTGCGCCGGCGATTGCGGCTGCGCAACCCGTTACCGCGTCGTAGTGCGCACGGTTAACCAGCGGGCGGCCGTTGGGCTTTCTGCGCACCACCAAGCCCATGGAGCGTAAGAAACGGACTTTGGCCGCGCTTTGGACATATCCATCACAGATGTTGTCGATTTCGTTGTCGGTGAGGTCCATGTATTAACTAACCCATTTATGGGCTTGTAAGGCGATCATGCGGCGTTATCTGCTGCGGCGCTAGCAGGAAGTCCAATCGCATTAACTCCAACACTTCATCTCCTCCAGCATTTGACACAGCGTTCGCGATGGCTTGCTTGAGGGCGTCCAGGCCAGATGCCGACGCTGGCGTGCTGAGGCGGCTATGCGTGGCTTGCTGTGAGTGCCTGGCATTGATTTCACGGGCCTGAGCTGCGTATTTGCTGCGCAGTGTTTGGTCCATGCCGATTGCTGGCACTTCTGGCTTGAAAACTTCGCGCGGTTTGTTAGCTGCACAAATCGCTAGGAACTGAGGTAAGTTGGGTGGAAAATCTGGGTAGCGCATCCTGCATTGCGTCAGTGCCGCTTTCACTGTCGCCGCGTCAAAGCCACGCAGCGCATGCGCCCAAATCTGGCGGGCGCTTAAAACTCCTTTATCTTGACCTTCGATCGACTGACCTACAGCATCAACTTCGCTTGCACCTGCAAGTTGACCAGTTGCGAATTTCATCAAAAACAGATTGCCGTAATCGCCATGAAACACCTTGAAAACATTGTTGACAACAACCAGTGACTGCGGCTGCCCCAATTTTTCAACAGTGGGTATCGATATTGAGATCGGTTTAAACATTGATCGTCCCTTCGTTGCTGTTGGAGTTGCCCCAGATTGCAGCGACCGCTCCTGCAAATTTGTGCGTATTGCCCTTGTTGGTGGCTGTTTCGCGGGCGTCAGGCTTGAAAAGGCCCTTCCATCCGGCGACCGCTGCGTTTTCCAGTGCACTTGCAAAGTCGATCCCATCCAAGCGCCATTGATCAAGTTTGTCAACGGCGATTAGCTTTTGTTCATCTGTCACGTTTTTGCGGTTGTCAGATGAGTGCCATGCATCCCAGTGTTTCTTGTTAATCCAGTCAGGCAACACAAATGAGTCGAGCGCGCGCACTGTATTTACCTTGGTGGTTCTTATTGGTGGTTCTATGGCGGTTTGGCTCCCATGAGTGGGAGTGGTCTCATCCGCTGGTCGGGAGGCGTTACCCAACTCCATGGGAGGCGTACCGATCCCCTTGGCGGGAGGGGTGACATTTGCGGTAGTGGAGCGCGACTTTTTTTCAGCCATGGCCTTTAGCCTTTCGACGTTCAATCGAAACTGCTTTGTTGAACCAGGTGCTCCACCATGAGCATTTCCAGTTACCGTTAAATAACCAGCTCTTTCAAGAGACTGAATGATGCGGCGTGCTTGCTTCTCTCCCAAGCGAATCTTGTCACCTACTGGACTTCACCCGCTTCAATAGACACCTGTTAAGGTCGAAATTGAACTGGAGAGTTAGTCATGAAGAGAGTCAGATACCCGGCGGAATTTAAAGCTGAGGCGGTTAAGCAAGTGACCGAGCGTGGTCACGGGGTTGTGGATGTGGCCAAGCGACTGGGCATGTCTGACAAAAGTCTGTACCTGTGGGTACGCCTTGCCAAAGACCAGCCTGGCGTTGGTAGTGGGGAAAACGCGTCCCTCAAGGCGGAGGTCACGCGACTCAAGGCAGAACTTAAAAGGGCCAACGAGGAGCGTGACATCTTAAAAAAGGCCGCCACGTACTTTGCCAAGCTGTCAGGGTGAAGTACGCATTCATGGCCGAGCATAAAAGCCAATTTCGCTTGCACAGCATGTGCCGGGTTCTGCGGGTTCAACGCAGTGGCTATTACGCATGGAAGAAGCAACCAAAGTCAAAGCGCACGCTGGCCGATGAGTCTCTGCTACTGAAGATAAAACAATCCTTTGAAGAAAGCCAGAGTATCTACGGCAGTCCGCGCGTGCATTGTGATTTGCGTGAAGATGGCGTGCTGTGCGGAGAAAAGCGCATCGCTCGCCTTATGCGCCAGGCTCAACTGAGCTCGGTGCGTGGCTACAAGCGCCCGCGCTTCAGAGTCGGGATGCCCGCAACCACCGCGCCCAACCGATTGCAGCGCGAATTCACAGTGGAGCACCCTGACCAAGTCTGGGTCACTGACATCACCTACATACGCACCCATGAGGGTTGGTTGTACTTGACCGTGGTGATTGACCTGTACTCGCGCTCAGTCGTGGGCTGGTCAATGAACTCCACCATGGCCACGGAATTGGTACTCGATGCCATGATGATGGCGGTATGGCGCAGAAGGCCTACAGCCCCTGTGATGATTCACTCTGACCAAGGCAGCCAGTTTGGCAGTGATGACTTCAATCGTTGGTGCAAGGACAACCAGCTCGTGCCCAGTATGAGTCGCCGGGGAAACTGTTGGGACAATGCGGTTGCAGAATCGTTCTTCAGCAGTCTGAAGAAAGAGCGAATCAAGCGCCACATCTACGCTACCAGGCAGGACGCCAAGTCAGACGTGTTTGACTACATCGAGGGTTTTTACAATCGAGTCCGCAGGCACAGTCACCTAGACCAACTGAGCCCGCTGGCATTCGAGCAACTTCGAACTGGAAGTTGAAATATGTCTACGGAAGCGGGTGAAGTCCATACAGCCTTCATGGACGGGTAAAGACTGCCCCCTTTGTCATCGCACCAGTCGGCCATCGCAAGCATCGCCAAAAGTTCACTACCTGACCCAGGGTATCCATCCCACACATAAGACATTACCTTGATGCTCATACTTTACTTTTCTGCAGTGCGTTGGCCTGAAGAACAGTTGCTTTGGCTCTGATTTTTAGTGAAGTAGGGCCAGCTTGAGCGACCAGAACTGAACCGTTGACCGTTCTGTAGCGATCTGCCTTGACGGTGGGAACGTGTCCTCGCGTGACCCATGCCTCAACGGCCCGAACGGTGACAGCCGGTTTTTCAAACTCTTGTTTTTTCATGCTTCCGAATGCTTCAAGTAAAACGATCAACGATAAATGCATATACTATGTTTTGCTTTTCCGTTCCGGCCTACCGGATCGGAATTTTTAGGAATCTTAACACGGAATATCCAAACCGGAAACCCGTTCCGGATTATCCTGTTATTTTATTGGGAAATGAGAAATGTCGAGTGTGAAATATCGAAACGCAGTGGAACGGATGCTCGTCACCGGACAATTCAGCGGTTACGACACTCTTGCTGCTGAACTTGGCATTGCCGAGGATGATCTAAAGTTGCAAATCGTCGAGGCTGGAGGGGAGCAGTTACCCGATCTAGTTAAATTTAAAATTCTTGCGTTGTCGGGAATTCGTGATCTACGTGAAGCGATTCGAATCGTGGACTCCGATAGTCGAATTGAGTCATTTGGAGATGAGTTTATTGACTCAAATACCGGCTCAATCAAGTGGCTTGAGGCGCTAGAGTCGCTCAAGAGATCTGCTGGGTTTGTGGAGGACAAAGAGCTTGCCTCCTATCTGGGCATACCATCATCCACTCTTTCTGACTTTCGTCGTAACAAAGCCGAAATCAGTGGTCGCATTAAATTGAAAATTCTTGACCACTTAGGGTTTTTCAGCATCGTATCGGGAATCGAGTTTCTGCTGCGTGACGAACATGCTGCTGCGGTCAAGCGGGCGAAACAACGACAGGCCCGGAAAATTGCGAACCAAAATCTTGTCGATGTTGTGAGTGAAAACAATTAGATTCGGGAACTGCCCAGCAATGCGACCGTACCATTCACGATGTGAATTTGGTCTGTTGGAACAATGAAAATCACTTCGTGTACTTTGACTATATTTTTCAAACTTAAGGGGGCGTCTAGTCAGACACCCCCGCCGCTTGGCTCCCCCTGCGCAATGACCGCGCCAACGGCGCCGTCATATCGGCCCAGCTAAAAACTATCGCGCCAGTCGTTTCGCTTGGTGTCACACCAGTTTCGGGACGCTGGTCCTCCAATTCCAAATCAAGACATCTAGCCCGACACCCCCAGCAAGCGCCCGAACAGTTATGCCGGGGACTTGGTGGGGGTGACAGACAGCGGGCTAGATAAGTCCGCTTTCCCATGTCCAAACGCATCCACCCCACATCCCCGCCAGCGGGGACTTTTCCCCACTCCGCTCCCCAGGGAGGACGCCAGAGCCGAGCGAGAGGGTAACCAAAGTGGCAAGCCCCTCAAAACTCAAAGGGGCCGCCAATGGACATCCGAAAAACCGTCACCGATAAAATCATTTCAATCATGGAGGCGGGCATCACTGCAACCGGACCACGGTGGACCCGTAGCGCAGGCGGTGGAATACCACGCAATGCCCGAACCCATGACGTGTACCGCGGCATCAATGTCTTATTGCTGTGGGCCGAGGCTGCCGAGCGCCACTATGCATCCAATCTGTGGCTGACCTACAAGCAAGCCGAAACCATGGGTGCACAGGTTCGAAAAGCTGAAAAGTCCGTCATGTGCGTCTACTATTCCAAAATTCAAAACAAAGTTGAAAGCCCAGAAGACGACCAGGAAAGTTGCGCATCGTTCTTTCTGTGCAAACCATTCTGGCTGTTCAACATGGCCCAAATTGATGGACTACCAGCCGACTTAACCACTCCCGAGGCCACACCGGAATTCAACCCAATCCATGAAGCCGAACAAATCTTGACCAGCAGCGGTGCAGAAATTCACTACGGCTTTGACGCTGCGTTCTACGCGCCAACCAAAGATCAAATTTGTTTGCCAAATCGTGAGCGATTCACCACTCCAGAAAACTACTACGCGACCGCACTGCATGAACTGACCCATTGGACGGGTCATGAAAGCCGCCTCAATCGGCAATTCGGCAAACGATTCGGTGACGATGCGTATGCCTTCGAAGAACTGGTCGCCGAGTTGGGGGCCGCATTTACGGTGGGTCAATTGGGAATTGCTGATGCCACCATCGAAGCCCACGCAAGCTACCTTGATTCTTGGATAAAGGTTTTAAAGTCCGACAAGCAGGCAATCTTCACCGCCACCAGCCAAGCAGCTAAGGCATCCGATTTCATTCTGCACGGCTGCCTTGAGCCGGCACAGTAGGGCACACCTGCATTCCATGCCATGGCACAACCATGGCCCTTCTCTCAACTTGCACCCAATGGGCTGCAAGTTGATGTGCTGGGTTGACCGGCCTCGTTGTCGCCTTCGTGAAAGGCGTGTCACCGACCGCTGTCAACGAGCACCGTCACCGAGCGAGGCTCGGAGCCGATGCAGGAGGGGCCGGGATTGTGCGGCTTGCAGTCCGCACCCACGCTGGACGCGCGGGCAAGCAATCCCTAACCGCGAGGGCGGTTTCCCCTTTGGCGCACAGTTGTGCGCAGCGCCCGTCGTTCGCACCTTGTGGCGCGCGACTCCCAGCTTGCTGGGCCGCGCCGACGGCACCCGAACCCTCCCGGGTCGGGCTTCTTGGCTGGGTCGCGCTGCCGCACGACTGAGGCTGGACGCCTCACCTACAAGCTGGGAGTCGCTCGCCCCTACGGGCCTGCGACGGTCGGGGCTTTGCCCCCACCAGTCACCGGGCGTGGGCGCCCTGAAAAACGTGGGCGTTTTTCTGACTGGCGGCTCCCCCAGCCCTCGACTCGACCGGCTAGGGCCGGTGCGGCCGAGGGTACTGCGTCCTGAACGGACTTGCATCGCGCCCGTTCCGCTACGCGTGTGCTGCGGGCTCGACCAACGCTGGCGATAGTTGTCGTTGACTGCAATCGTTGACGAAATAGCTGCAAGCTATTATAATAAATATATTAATACAATAAAACTATCATAAGTCATGTTCAATACCCAATCAAATCTAGAGCACTTCATTCGACCCAAATTGATTTGGTTTTATGAAGCCATAGTGCAATTCACATCCCAGGAGTGGATGGCAATAGTATTTCTTGGAGTCATCGGGATCATCGTCGGCTGGCGCTTGAAGCGATTTACCAAGCCAGAATTTCCGCTGATGAGCCAATTGACACGGGACCTTGCAAGAGCTTTATTGCTCTATCCGGCTCTTGCTGTTTTGGGATCCGCTGTGCTCACATGGGCTGCATACTTCGCTTTGAGCTGGACGCTCGACTCAGTGGCCAAAGGCATTGAGTCGTTGAGTACTCAAATTGTGGCGGTGGGCTTCGGTGGCATGGTAGGTCTGTTTGTTAGCGCAATCGTCTACTACTTGCTTATTCCGCTCATTGAAAAGCCTTCCGTGACGATGGCCAATCCCAACGCAAAACTCAAGGTGGTCGATAGCTATGACCCGGAAAGGTACTTTCGTGTCTAAGCAAAAGTTTTTCTTTGGGCTCGATGAACGCAAGCGGCCGGTGTATCTTGATGCTCAGCATGCACGTTTGAATAAAGTAATTCCGGCAGCGACAAGGGCGGGGAAGGGCGTCAGTGTTCAAATGCTTGCGCCGCAGTTCGCGTCAGCTGGGGATGGTGTATTCATCTTCGATCCCAAGCGAGACTCCAAGATGTCCAGGGCTCTTGCAAGCTATTGCGAACGCCACAGTTTGCCGTTTCAGCTCATTGATCTGCGCTATGACGCACCACCGCAAATCAGTTTGTTTGACGGATTGGATGCTCGCCAAATCGCCATGATGTTTACCGCCGGCTTCGATCTCGCGGATACGGGCGAGATGGACCGGGTGTACCGCCTCGACGATCGCAATGCCGCAGCAAGAACCGCGGAACTTGCCGAGGCAAACAATGCGCGTGCGCTGCCTGACATGATTCGTGCGGCGCTTGCCGATGAATCCATTGGCCAGACCAAAGTGTTCTGGGGATTCCTGAGTGAGCTGGGAGCATTGCCTTCGATTTCAGCAGTCAATGGTTTTGACCTGGTGTCTCCGTTTGCCAATGGGGGCATGGTCTATGTCATGGGGGATCCTCTGGACCCTGCGGTCAAGATGGCGCAACGTATGTTGTTGGTCCGAGTTTTGATGCAGATTTATCAGCGGCCACGATTTGAAAAAGATCTGCGTCACATCTGCGTGGTGCTGGATGAATTCAAGCACTTACTCAGTGTACCGGCGGCTGATGCGCTTGGCATGATTCAGGACTTTGGCGGTCATGCCATGCTGCTGTTTCAGTCCATGGGTGACTTGTCTGCATGCAGAGGCATGGATGAAAAAATGGTGCGCGGTGCCATTTTGGACAACTGCAAATTGAAGCTAATTTTTCAGAGCCAGAATGATGAAACCGCGCAGTGGGCAGCATTGGAAACCTGCACGAAATCCGTGTTCATTGGGTCAACTGACAAGGAGTACGATGGAGATCGGTCACCGGGTCAATGGCGGGGAGCAGAGGCACCCACTATTCACCCCAATACCTTCAAGAAAATGCCACCGTTAACTGCGGCATTGATTGTGGGTGGTGAGTCCAAAATCGTCAGGGTCAACCCATTGAAACACCTCACGGATGGTTTTCCACCCGTGTATGCAGACGCAGAAAGCGGAATACCACTTACTGCGGGGCCAGTGGAGGCATCGCTCATATGAGCGCGGTCTATACCGGATTGCTCCCCCCGGAAGGGCGCAATGCACGGGTGCAGGAAAAGCGAAGAACCGTGCTGCGTTGGTTACGCGATGAGATTTGGTCCACCCCGGAAGTCTTGGGAAAGATCATGGGCCTGACGGCGCGGCAAGGCGTGTACCAAACACTGGCCAAGATGGAGCGCGATGGCTATTTGGCTTCCGCCGACATCACCATCTTCAAGAAGTCGACCCAGAGGATTGTGGGCATTACGGCCCATGGCTTGGCCTTCGCGTTTGATGCAGACGAACCCTTTGAGAAGCGTCCCACCTTTGAACCGTCCAAGGTCAAGTTGTCTACGCTACAACATGAATCGGATATCCAACTGCTGCGGGTTCAAGCTGAGCGTGCAGGCTGGAAAAACTGGACTCCTGGTGCCCGCCTTGGGGCATCCCAAGCGGGGGCAAACCGGCCCGATGCCATCGTACTTGATCTGCAGATGCGGGTGGTGGCCGTGGAAGTGGAACGGACGATCAAGACGACCAAGCGTTATGAAAACATTCTGAGTCAGTATTTGCAGGCGATTGCCAAAGGGGAGTACGGACGGATTGCTTGGGTTTGTCCTACCGAGGATCTGGCCGCCAGGCTGCGGCGCATTGTGTCGTCAATTTCGTCGGTGCCGATCAATGGGAAGCGGATTGCGCTTGAGCCTCGACACTATGAGCTAATTACATTTACAGACTACATCAAATGGCCTATACCGTAATGGTTGACTCTTTTGATGGGTGCCAAGTGCTGTTCGCTGTCCTATGACAGCCTTCATGAAGTCTGATTGAAGGTAATTTTCACCATAAGGCAGTTGCCGACGCAATGGACCGCCGCACAAGCATTGGCTTTATATGCGGTCCTAGATGACTTGAGGGATCTGGTTGTGGACGGCTACGCGAAGAAGAAACAGCAGGCAGCGTGCCTGGATAGCACCGTCACAACGCCATTCAAGCCAATAAATATTGATGTTGGGGATATGCCGTTCTAGGTCGGCAGTGGGCTGGAAGCCGACAGCCAGTTCCCCGGGCTACAGACATCCAAGTCCCATGACTCTTGTTTGAGCCGCGCCCAGTAGCGCGAGATAGAATGTCAGCGTCATGAATATTGATCGAATCCAGCAGGTCATGCGCGCCGCCCTTCGTCTGATTGTTCGCCGCACCCAAATGGAGGTCATGCGCATCCCCTGCAGCGCGGGCGACCTGGTTTGCCCGGACGGCTTTACGCTGACTCGCACCACGCAGGCCAGCGGCGATGCGAGACAACTCGCTTTGATCGAAGCCGCCATGGTCGGCGCCGGCGAGCCGAGTGGTCTTGTGGCCCCACGCTTGACCCACGGCGATGAATTCTTTGCCTGGCAGGTTGACGGCAAGCTTGTCAGCTTTGGCTGGGTGATGTATCACGAGCGTTGTGTGGGTCCGGTCCGGCTGCCTGAAGCCGCGGGGCGGGCTTTTCTGTTTAATTTCTGCACTTTGCCATCTCATCGGGGCCGGGGTCTCTACGCGGCCTTGCTGATTGCCATTCGCCAGGTGCTCGCTCTTGAGGCGGTTACCGAATTGATTGGCGAAGTGAACGTTTTGAATACGGCGTCGGCGAAGGGCATCGCAAATGTCGATTTCGAGCCGGTGGGCAGGATCGCCTATCTCACCATCTTTAAGCACTGGTGCTATGTTCAAGCAAGACCAAGGCTCGACGCGACGGACCCCTTGCGGTGCTGAGCCACGCCTTGCCAGCACTCAACGCCGCTGCCTCTGCCGATGAAGTTTTCAGCTGCCGTGTGACGATGTGCGACACGGAATGGCAGGCGATGCGGTGCGCATGGGATGAACTCTATGCGGCCAGCCCGACGGCGTCCGCGGCGCTCGATTTCGCTTGGCTGCAAACCTGGTGGACTGCCTACTCAGCCTCTTTCGACACTGCGGAATTGCGCATTATCACGGTGTGGTGTACCGACCGAATGATCGGCGCGCTGCCCCTGTACACCTGCCTAACAAGGTGCGGACCCTTGGCGCTGCGGCGCCTTTGCTTGATGTCGACCGGAGAGGCCGAGTTTGAGGAATCCTGTGCCGACTATCTGAATGTGCTCATCGTTCCCAGAGAGGAGGCGGCCTGCATGGATGCCATCTGGCGCGCCATCGATCAGATAGATTGGCATCATCTGCAGTTTCAAGACCTTCCCGAGGACACGCCCCTGCTGAATCCCCGGAGCGCTCCGCACCGGATTCGGGCCCACCAGCGAGGGCAGTGTTTAATCGCCGATTTAACGGGGGGCTTCGAGGCCTATCTGGAGCGTTTGTCGCCGAATCGTCGCCAGCAAGCCCGCCGACTGATGCGCGAAGGGAAACGTGCCGGGGCCGCTTTAGAGCTAGTGAGTGCGGACCATGCCGAGCATGCCTTCGACGACTTGGTGCGACTGCACCAAGAGCGCTGGATAGCCGACGGAGACGTCGGCGTATTCGCGGCACCGCGCTTCCTCGAGTTTCATCGCAGCCTGGTTCGGCAATGGCTGCCGACCGGCCGGGGCCTGCTGGCCCAACTGTCGGTCGGGTCAACGCCGGTCGCGGTGCTGTATGGATTCATCACCGGAAAGAAGTTCGATTTTTACCAGTCGGGGGTGCAGTTCGGCCCAACAGCGCCTCTGAAGAGTCCAGGGAACTTGGCCCATCTTTTGCTCATGAAGACCCTGGCCGAGCGGGGCATTGATGCCTACGACTTCCTGCGCGGTGCATCGACTTACAAGCAACGGCTTGCCAATCGCGGATGCGAGTTGATCGGCATCGAGATTTGGCGCCCGAGCCTCAGGGTAGCGCTGTACCGATCGATTGAGTTTGCCGGACGCGTCGTTCGCAAGGGGCTGCAGTTCGTCAGCTGACGCGGTCAGGCTGGCGCGGTAAAGACGCCGCCAACTTGCTGTATCCCACCTTCATTGCAGCCGATCGAAAAGCCTGTCTATCTTGGGGCAGCGGGATAGATTCCTTGTGCGCGGCACCAGGCCCTTTTATCCACCTCTGACTGAGCTGCCGTGGTCATCACAGCCTGCAATCTCGCTGACGCAGTCCATGCCCGCCCTCGGGCGGGCATGGACGCAATGTCATCTCTCCAGCGTTGTAGTGTTCCTGATGCAATTCCAACTTCCTTGGATACCAACTCCAGTATTGCACTCTCAGGCGGCAACTGCGTTTTGTCCCTACTTGTTCACAAAGCCTTAGTAGTCAGCTTGAATTGCTTTAGCGACGACTATAGTAATATTCGATGGACTTATGGATGCATTCCTTTCTTTCTGACAATTAAGTGATGAACCGTACCTTATTGGCGCGCGTGGGCGCTTAGTTTGTCGGGATTGCGTAGGAATACTGCTGAGTGCGGCCTTGGTGCACCTAACCAATTTGAGGGACCATTGATGTATGAAAAAGTGTTTCGATACGGCTTTTTTCCAGCCTATGAGGTGCTGAAGCGGCGTGGTACTTTGCGCCATATCGCCGAGTACCGTGACGGCCAATGGTTGGATGAGTCCATGTTGGCCAAACTGCAGTTGGCCAAACTTAACGCCTTGTTGACGTATTGCTGGGACCATGTGCCATTCTTGCAGGAGCATTGGCGAGCGGCTGGTTGCCGTCGTGGCGAACTGCAGGCGCTGTCTGAATTGGCACAGTACCCGACGCTTAGCAAGGCTCAAATTACAGCGAATTACGCTGCCATGGTAGCTCGGCCCTGGCGCGGCCATACTTTGGCGAAGGTCACCGGTGGCTCTACAGGCGAACCGTTTAGATGCGAATACACAATGGAGGCATATGCGCGCCGTACGGCCGTAATGTGGCGTAGTTACGGCTGGGGTGGTGCTACGCTGGGTGCGCGCACCGCATATGTCTGGGGTACCGGCATGCGTGAGAGCGGCCTCGGGGGACTCAAAGATCGCCTCTATCATGCAGCATTCAATCGCAAATTCTTTGATGCGCTGAATATGAGCGACGCCAATATCGATGCGCGAATCGACGCTATACAGCGATACCGTCCCGTGGCCGTGGTTGGCTATGTAGCGCCGCTTGCATTGCTTGCGCGTCGCATGCTGGATACTGGCGTTCGAATGCAGGGCTTGCGAGGCGTACTGACGGGCGCTGAAGCCTTGCATCAGGCCGAACGAGTCGTCATCGAAGAGGCTTTTGGCTGCAAGGCGTTCAATACGTACGGCTCGCGCGAAGTGATGTTGATGGCGGCGGAATGCTCTCACTTTGAGGGTTTGCATGTCTGTGCGGACCATTTGCTGCTGGAGACCTTGGATGCCCATGGTAGGCCTGTCGCTAGCGGTAAGTCAGGTGCGGTCGCGATCACGGACTTTCACAATTATGGAATGCCGCTGGTGCGTTACCTGAATGGCGACGTTGCAAGCTATGTCGATCGGAAATGCAGCTGTGGCCGCGGGCTACCGTTGTTGGCCACAATAGATGGCAGGGTACTCGATCTCTTAAAAACACCTGACGGGCGACACATTCCCGGTGAGTATTTCGTTAATGTCATGCATGAATGGCCGGCCGTAAAGCAGTGGCAGGTAGTGCAGACGGCGATGGATGCGCTGCAACTCAGCTTGGTTTCAGACGCCCCTTTAACTCAGCAGCAGTGTGCCCAGCTGATAAAATCCATGCAAGCTCGAATAGGTAATACCATGCTTGTCGACATTAAATTTGTCGAAAGAATTGATGCAACTCGATCTGGCAAACGAAGGCTAACCGTGGCAATGTGAGCTACGAGTTCAGTTAGCAAAACGTGGCGGGGGATGGATTGTGAGCGGGAGGGCATTTGTAAGGTTGGTATTGCCAGCAGCATCTCGAATCTCTATGCTGCCGCCCCGACCATCATCATGAAAGCGCAGCGTCACAACGCGGCCATCGGCTAGGGTTACGGCGACACCGGTCTGTTCGGCAGAGTCTGATCTCACGGCCTCGATGAAAGCCCCGTCTGCACCAAGCACATGTAGAAAAAGTGAATTGTCACCATCGGCATCCACCGCATCTGCTCTGTAACCGCCCTGCAGGTCCCGTGAAAACGCTGGCCACTCAGTGACCCGCCATGGCAAACCTACTGGGGCCAGGCGGGTAACATTGAGGCGGTGCCCTGCTGAAGTAGTCATGCCAAGGCGATCACCACTGGTGCTGGGAAGCGCGGGCAGGTTCAGTGACCAAATGCGACGGACACCCAATCCACTGGTTTGCACACGATCGACTATGACTAAGGTTGCGGGTTTAAGAAAGACAAAATCCCGCTCGACTTTGACTACACCAGAGGACTGCTTGCCTTCGTACATGGGCGTCACAACAGCACGTGCGTAACTGTACTCACTGCGATCGGAAACGGCGGACATAATGCAGCTCTTTCCCGGAACTTGTTGTACTGGTTGGCCGTTCATTTCAAAACGGACTAGGTTGTGTGCCGACTCATCCTGCAGTAGACCTGAGTGGGAGTCGATGTTGGCGTCGTAGGCGAGCCAGTCACCCTTGAAAAATACAAAGCTACCTTGGTCGCGATGTGCATGGCTTTCCGTATATGGGCCGCATATGAAATTGGCGTATGTTGCGTCGGGTAGCCATGCGCTGCGCATCGAAAATTGGCCGGTTCCGCTGCTCCATCGAGCACTTGGCAATCGCGTCAAAGGCTGGGATTTGATGCCTTCAAGGTCGTAGACGAAGTCAAGCCATAGCTCGAAGCCGTTGACCATCTTGGGTACAGACGACTGCCCTAAAAGTGTTTTGATGATCCCTGACATGGCATCGCTTGGATAGAGCTGCGCCAGAATCATCATGTACTCGCGGTGATAATCAAATAGTGCCGCGCTTGAGTCGCGCGCGTGATCACCTGTGGGTGCAAGTCGATCGAGCGTAGGAGCGATGTCATGCGGAAATTTGTCGAGTGAATCCAATGCATGTGGGGTCAAGTCGGCGATGTTCTCCCCGGTGGAAGTTTTCCACCAAAAGTAAAGATCGAACAAGCCCTTCATAGCAGTGCCGTAACCGGTGCCTTCACGCGAGCCACCGCCCGCTAGGTCACGTTTGAATATGGGCACCAACTCCCCATCCACCTTTTCGCTGCGAAACTTACTCAGCCAAGCTTCAGCTTCTATATTTTCGCCATGGGTGGCCAAGCCCAACATCATGGTGGCACGCAGGAAAGAGTAATAGTAGTTGTTCGAGGGGTTGTCAATTGACCAACCGGTCCATGGGTAGCTTTGACTTCCCCAGCGAGCCAGTCTGTAATTCCAAACATTCCAAACTGCTTGATTGGCGTATCCGCTCCAGCGTGCACGTTGCTCTGTCTTCATCTGTGGCCGACACCAGTCATAAACCAGGGATAGATTTCCGATTAAGGGGCCGACTTCCAGATAGCTGTCATTGGCCACTGTCGCCCTCTCGCCGGCACTAATAAGTACCTCCTCGCTCAGAACAAAACGTTCAGTTTGCTGCACGGCATATTGACAGTAGGTCTCGTTGCCGGTCAGCTGCCCAAGCAAAGCAGCGAACCAAGGCTGAAAACCATAGATTTCAGCGCCCTGCATTTGTGCATCGACCATTGCTTGAAAACGCACTGCTGATGCATCCCCCCGTTTTAGGCCCGTGCGCAAGCGCGTCAACGTGGCTGCATCTGATATGAGCAATCGCGGTGAGCCCAATTGTGAGAAGCGGTATCCGGATCTTAAAGGTATGGAACTGAATTGGTCGGATGGCACTGTCGATACTGCATTTCCTTCGCCACCTGCTTCACAGGCCGGCAGAACTACAAGCGCAAGAGCGCAAACTATGGTCGAATATCTGCTTGTCAGCATTCGCCGTAGACTCAAAACTTCGTCCATTTGTAGCTCCACGAAACAACCAAAATCCGCCTATTTGAGGCGACGCAGGGCTTTCATTATGAAGGCCCACACTTATTTGGATTGGTTGCGTGGCAAAAATAGGCTAAGGACAGTCAATTCAACCAGATGAAGCGCTGCTTTGCTCTCGTTGATCAGCCGTCGGTCTAAGTAGATCCTGTCGCCAATCCCAGGTCTCAACCCGTGATCGGCTGTCATTGAACTCAGCGTTATGTCGAATCGTGGCTCTCCTTTACAGCGCTCACAGGTGGGCAAAACTGCATCGCAACGATTTCTTTTACATCAGCGGCCACCCAAAGGTGACCAATCACGACCATTGATTTTCCTGCGCCAAGGCCTCTCCCAGCAGTAGTAAGAAGTCAAACCGGTGGCCAATGCGCCAATGCACGCAACGCCGGTTGGCATATCCGCCTTGTGCTCGAAAAAAGGCTGCTGCCACAAATAGATCGAGTAGGACCATAGCCCTAACATTCGCAATGGGGCACATGCCAGTAAATTTCGAAACCACCTTGGGCCCTCATTCAAATGATTGACTGTGAAGGCCAACCCGAGCGGCGAAAGTAATGCTCCGACCCACCAATGTGAGTTGGGAAGATAGCCGACGCTGGCCGTCGTCAATGCCACCAACGGCATCCATGGTGTCACGTGCAACCACGGTCGTATGTTCGGCAGTAAAAGTTGATAGGCAGCGGATACCAGCAAGAAAGAGCCCGCCACTTCAGTTCGAATTTCGAACGAGCTGCTGTGCGTTTGTGGGGCATGGGTGAAGTGATAGAACATCCACATCGTCAACGCTGCAACGAACGACAACAGCCAGGCCTCTCTTCCTCTCAGCCATGAAGGCAGTCTAAGAAAGCTGAAAAACATATAGCCCTGTTCCTCCACGTTGAGTGACCATAAATGCCCAATCGGCAGACCGGTGTGCCAGATATCGGGATCACTTGGCAGATAGGTTCGCACAAAGAGCAGCGTGGCGACAAGTTCTCCCCAGTTCCAATGCGCACCCGTAAAGGCCGCCGCGCCGTACACCAGAGCTACAAATAGCAAAAAAGTGGGAACGACTCTGGCTATTCTGCGTCGGTAAAAAACACTCAACGCTTGCCTTTCAACAAAGAGAACTCTACTCATCAGCAATCCGGATAAGCTGAAGAAAATGTCTACCCCCAACTGGCCGGTTTCGAATGTTGACGACGGTAAAAAGTGGGACTGCAGCACAAAAAGAATGGCCAACCCGCGCCAACCATCTAAATAGGCTAAGCGAGGAGTCGCGCTGCTGACACTCAAGGACGCCAGAATGCCCATAACCAAGCATATGGGTCGTGATAAATCCAGCCGCGTTGCAAGCCCGGTAGATTTACTAGATGCGGTGCTACCAATCTAGCCGATGGGCCAAAGAACGTGACCAGGCAAGCATGTCCCTTCTGAGACATTGCGTGCAACGTCGCATCGATGTCACTCATGTAGTACAGCACTTCGCAGGCGATCACCAAATCGTAACGCATGCCCGCTGGCTGAAGCCACGGTAGGGTCGACACTTCGCCTTGCCCAAAACGACCTAAAGGTGCTCGCATGCGGGCCCTTTCCACGGCTCGCTCGCTGACATCAATGCCGTCAAGTCGGTCACATAGAGACATTAGATGAATGCTTTGATGACCCTCGCCACATCCGATCTCCAGCACACTTCCGGGTCTACCCAACAACCCCTCGATCAGCGCATTGGTTTGAAGGAACCGCGATTGCTCACGTGCGGATCGCATATCCCAAGGATCAGGCAAAGCGTAGAGTTTTTGCAGGCCGACATGATTGTCACTTGCGGAAAGTGCACGCAAGGCATACCGTCGCCAAAGCTTGGCCAATAGCGCGCGGGATGGCGAGCGTTCAGAGGCTATGTGCTCAAGTAGATTCATGTTGTTGCATTGAAATGATTCATGCCCGTTGATTTGTTCGGTACTTGGCCACTTCACGTCGAGCAAGTAGTGTCGCCAATCGCAGAAGTTTGAAACGTTGCAATAGACTGGGCTCAAGACGCCAGGCTTCGCGAAAATATTTCCATGCGAGAGTCGTCCGCCCCGACAAGATCATTCCACGGGCGCAGCGAGCATTCGCTAGCGCCAAGGCACGTCGCTTGTCTCGCTCTGAGATCTGCTGGTCACACCTATCGACCGCGTTCTGGACAACTTGCAAGTGGTCCTCATAGGTCTGAGGCAGGCTGGATAGCCCACCATTACCGACCAACGTGCGTACCAAAGCTTGTTCGACAATGCCGATCCTAAAGCGCGCCGCAATGCGCAGGTGATAGTCCAAATCTTCCGCCGTGCGCAACCCTTCGTTGAACCCACCAATTTCCTCCAAAACGCGACGGTGCATTAGCACGGACGACGGTGCAAGGGATGGTTCCTGCAACACCCATTTGAAAATATCTCCATTCACCGGGAGTAAGTCGCG
>ERZ795044.1613-NODE-1613-length-20330-cov-6.544316_pt1 | contig 20330 bp, 19 predicted proteins | sample MGYA00375128_ERZ795044 | MGnify/ENA primary metagenome ERZ795044 (study PRJEB30173, sample SAMN05720213) | anaerobic digester metagenome | isolation source: active sludge of municipal wastewater-treating anaerobic digesters | place: USA | collected 2014-12-22 ... | reverse complement strand
TTCACGCTTGGCGCTGACTGCCCGCACCAGCTGCTCCAGCTTCAATTGGCGGGCGGAAGTGGACAGTTGGGCGCGGAGTTTGTCCTGCGTTCGGTGGATATCGTCCGCGCGCCGTAAGCGCTAATTTCAGCCGCCGTTGTTAACGTGGCTTATGCTTCGTGTCGGTTCCGGCGGTGATGAACAGGGCTACCGCTTCTCCTTCCACATCGGCTGTGTGCCAGGTTCCTGGCGGGTTTACGGCATATTCGTTCGGGCAAAGTGTCACGACCGCCGTCGCGCCATCGGCATGCTCCTGATGCAGGGTCATCGAGCCGCTGAGGCAAAGCACCACCTCATCGCCGAGGGGGTGCATTTCCCAACTGTCCCAGTTTTCGCTGAAGCGGTGCATGGACACCAGCCGCCCTTCCGCCCCGTCCTGCGCGGTGCGGGCGGCATAGCTTTCATACCATTCCATGCCGGTAAAAGGCGGTTGCGGCTGCGCCGTTGCGCCCAGCCCGAGATGCAGGGGGTGTGTTTCCAGATTATATGCATCCTGGGCCATGGCGCTCTCCTCCTAGCCGGGGCGAATTCAGGTCATGATAAAGGCGTTCAGTTTATTCCCGTCGGGGTCGCGGAAATAACCGGCATAAAAGGAATCGCCACGCGGTCCGGGAGGGCCTTCGCAGGTCCCGCCATTGGCAAGCGCGAGTGCGTGCAGCCGGTCCACCTGTTCCTTGTCCCTGGCCTCAAGCGCAATCATCACGCCATTACCGACCGTTGCCGGGTTCCCGTCAAAGGGCTTGGTCAGGCCAATGCCAGCCGCACCGCCGGGCTTGCCCCAGGCGATGAAACCGTCAAAGTCCATCATCCGGGGTGTTTCCAGTTCCCCCGCCAGAGCGTCATAGAAAACAGCCGCACGCGCGAGGTCATTTGTACCTAAGGTAACATATCCAATCATCGAATCTCTCCCAAAAGAAGAAGAGAACATTAAGAGAACATTCCAACAGAGTCAATCAGCCCGGTTTTGCGACCTTGTCCTGTGTTTTCGTGTCGAAATCGCTGGCATCATGCCGCTCGTGCAACTGGCTGGCGGGGTCACCCATGACGCGGTTCACCATCCGTCCGCGTTTCACTGCAGGCCGTTCGGCAATCTGGTCGGTCCAGCGCACCACATTGGTATATTCGTGCACCGACAGAAATTCGCCAGCCTCATAGATCAGCCCTTTGACCAGCGCACCATACCAGGGCCAGATCGCCATGTCGGCGATGCTGTATTCGTCGCCGGCCATATATTCGCGATCCGCAAGGTTCCGGTCGAGCACATCAAGCTGCCGCTTCACCTCCATCGCAAAACGGTCAATGGCATATTCAAACTTGAAGGGTGCATAGGCGTAGAAATGGCCGAACCCACCGCCCAGATAGGGCGCGCTGCCCATTTGCCACATCAGCCAGTTCATGGTTTCCGTGCGCTTGTGATGTTCGGTTGGCATAAAGGCCCCGAACTTCTCGGCCAGATAGATCAATATGGATCCCGATTCGAAAACACGGGTGGGCTCGGGTGTCGAATGGTCGAACAAAGCGGGGATTTTCGAATTGGGATTGGCCTCGACGAATCCGCTCGAAAACTGATTGCCGTCGCGAATGTTTACCAGCCACGCATCATATTCGGCGCCTTCATGGCCTAGGGCCAGCAGCTCTTCGAGCATCACGGTCACCTTCACCCCGTTCGGTGTCGCCAGCGAATAGAGTTGCAGCGGATGCTTGCCGACAGGCCGATCCTTATCGTGCGTCGCACCGGCTATGGGCCTGTTGATATTGGCGAACTGGCCGCCATTTTCCTTGTTCCACTCCCAGATTTTGGGCGGGGTATAATCGGAAAATGTCTGCGTCATACTGAACTCCTGAATGATGTTGGGCTGATATTAGCGGGTGCCGTCCCGAACGCCACACCAAAAGAATCGCACGCGCACGGTGCGACTATCAATAGCACTTGACGTTTACGTAAACTGCGAGTTTAATCGGGTGGTTAAAGCCTGAGGGAGAAAAGCCATGTCCGCCACTGTCGAAATCGCCAATGATATTGCCCTGATCCGGATGGACGATGGCAAGGCGAACGCGATCAATTTCGACATGATCGCGGCGGTCAATAGTGCGCTCGACAAGGCAGAGGCGGAGGCAAAGGCCATCGTTCTCGCGGGACGCGAAGGCCGTTTCTCCGGCGGGTTCGACCTCAATGCTTTTGCAACGCTCGGTGCGGATGGAGTGTATAAATTACTGGACGCAGGCGCCGAACTTTTGCTTCGCCTCTATGGCGGGCCCTTGCCGGTCGTTGCGGCTTGCACCGGCCATGCCATTGCGATGGGAACTTTCATACTCCACGCCTGCGACACCCGCGTCGGTGCATCGGGTGCTTTCAAGATCGGCGCGAATGAAGCGGTGACCGGGATGCAGCTTCCCATTTTTGCGATGGAACTTGCGCGCGACCGACTGAATCCCACCCATATGACCCGCGCGATGATTCAGGGTTTCATCTATGACCCTGCTGGCGCGGTGGAGGCCGGTTATCTCGATATGCTCGTTGATCTGGAAAAGGTTGAGGCGACCGCTCTGGCCGTGGCCGGACAGTTGGCGCAGCTCCCCGCACCATCCTATGCCTGGAACAAGAAATCGATCCGCAAGACGACGCTCGACCGGATCCGGTCTAGCATCGGGGCGCATCACAAGCTTTGAAATCTGGCTTGTTCTGGCGGACAGGACACAACCCCTCACCAACTCCGCCACATTCGCTGCGCTCATAAGGCTGTATCCTTTCCCAAGGGGAGAGGGGGCGTTCATCCGACATCTGATCACAACATCTGTCACCCTGAACTTGTTTCAGGGTCTTAGTAATGCGACTTGGAAACTAAGACCCTGAAACAAGTTCAGGGTGACGGGTGCGAGCATATGGCTCAAATACACTCTATCTGGAGTCAGGCAATTCCAGCCTCTGCGAACTTTGCGCTCTCTGCGTGAACCAAGAACGGACGCGTACAAGGTTCACGCAGAGTGCGCGGAGAACGCGGAGGCGGCAGCAATCAGCCTAAACCCCCTCTCCCCTTGGGAGAGGCAGCGAGACTTGCGATCTGTGATCGCTAGTCGCAGCGGTGAGGGGTTGTGCGCTAACGATAATGCGCTCCCTATCACCACCTTCCTGGAGGAGCGGGTATTATCCCTTAGCCAACGGCGAGCAGGCTTCGGTGACCCACGCAAGCGCATCGCCGTCTAACTGCGGTGCGACGATTTCCAGAACTTTGGCATGGTAATCATCCCACCACCGCAATTCGTCGCGGGTAAGAAGGCTTGTGTCGACCAAGGCTTTGTCAATCGGCGCGAAGGTGAGGGTTTCGAATCCGAAATAGCGCCCCTCTGCGCAAGCGATTTCCCGCTCTTCGACCAAAATGAGATTCTCGATCCGGATGCCATATTCGCCTTGCTTGTAATAGCCGGGCTCATTCGACAAAATCATGCCGGCCTGCAACGGCTCATCCGTTCCGGCCTGTCCGCCGGAGAATTTGCCGATGCGTTGCGGGCCTTCGTGCACGGCAAGGAAGCTGCCCACGCCATGGCCGGTGCCATGGGCGTAATCGACGCCTGCCTGCCACAGCGCCGCGCGCGCCAATGTGTCGAGTTGCGCCCCGCGCGTGCCTTCCGGAAAGACGGCAAGCGCAAGCGCGATATGGCCCTTGAGAACGCGGGTGTAGCGGTCCTTCATTTCTGCTGTCGGCTCGCCCGGCCCGACCCAGATGGTGCGGGTGACGTCGGTGGTCCCGTCCAGATATTGACCGCCGCTGTCGACCAGATAGATGCTGTTGGGGTCAATACGCCGGTTCGATTTCTCGTCGACCTTATAATGCGGGCTGGCTCCATTTGGTCCGGCGGCCGAGATGGTATCGAAGCTCAGATCCTTTAGCATGCCGGTCGCCTCGCGGAAGGCGCGGAGCTGGGCCGCAGCCGACAATTCCGTCAGTTCGCCCTTATGCGCCTCTTGGGCGAGCCAGTGCAGATAGCGGCTCAAGGCCGCGCCATCGCGTGCTTGCGCTGCGCGATGGCCATCCTGCTCGACAGGGTTTTTGATGGCCTTGGGCAAGATGGTGGGATCGCGCGCCTCCAAGATCGTGGCGCCGCCATCTTTCAGTGCGCCGAAAATAGCGGCGACGGCGCGATCGGGATCGACGGCTATACGCTTGCCATTCATGGCCTTGAGCGCGGGAACAAATTCCTCCGGTGTCCGCAACCGGACCGCGTTGCCAAGATGGGCTTGCACCGCCTCGTCCACTTTTTCCGGTGCGACAAACAGGTCCGCTGTGCCGTCGGCATGCGCAAGCACAAAGCTCAGCGCAACAGGTGTGTTCGACACGTCTGACCCGCGCACATTCAGCAGCCATGCGACCGAATCCAGTGCCGAGATCACCGTGCTGTCCACGCCGTTTCCGGCCAGCCACTCCGCCACCGCCGCGCGCTTTTCGGCGCTGTTCTGGCCGGCGTAGCGGTCTTCATGCACCATCAGCTTGGCGTCGCTTTTCTCCGGCTGGTCGGCCCATACCGCATCAATCGGATTGCTTTTGACAGCGACCAGTTCGGCGCCCTTGGCTTTGAGTGCACGGCTGGCGCTCTCGACCCAGCCTTTGGTATGAACCCATGGGTCATAGCCGATACGGGCGCCCGCCGGTGCATGTTCCTTCAGCCAGTCCGAAATGCTGGTTTGCGGCACCCCGACATATTGCCAATTCTGTCCGTCGACCTGTTCGCGCACCTGCAGCGTATACCGACCGTCGGTGAAGATGGCTGCTTCCTCGCTCAGCACAACGGCCGATCCTGCCGACCCGCCAAAGCCCGTCAACCATCCCAGACGCTGCGCATAGTCGCCGACATATTCGGACATATGTTCATCGCAGATCGGCACGACAAAGCCGTCCAGCTGGTCTTTCTTCAATTGCGCGCGCAAGGCGCCTAGGCGGGCTTCATAGGTGGACATATCGGACTTCCGTTCATATGGTTACACCACCCCTATAAGCGAGGAAGTCTTCTCATGAAAGCGTTGCTCCCCCTGTTTGTCATGATTGGCGCACTCTCTTCGCCTGTATTTGCCCAGAAAGAAAATATGACCGAAAAATCCGCCGCCGAAATCAAGCCGCCTGTCGCGGCCACGCGTCCGCACAGCGCAACCTATCATGGCGTGACGCTGACCGACGACTATTACTGGCTCAAGGATCAAAGCTATCCCACCATCGATGACGCGGAAATATTGGAGCATCTGAAGGCCGAGAACGCCTATTTCGACGCGCAGATGGCCCCACAGGCCGCGCTCACTGAAACCATTTTTCAGGAGATGAAGGGCCGCGTCAAAGAAGATGACAGTTCAGTCCCGCAAAAGGATGGCGACTATATCTACTGGTCCAAATTTGAAGAAGGCGCGCAATATCGCAAGCATTACCGCAAGCCCGTTGCAGGTGGACCGGACCAGTTGATTCTGGACGAAAACGAGCTCGCCAAGGGCAAGGATTATTTCCGTCTCGGCTCCGCCGAAGTGAGCCCCGACGGCACGATCCTGGCCTATGCCTATGACGACAACGGTTCCGAACGGTTCGACCTGCACTTCCGGAATCTGGCGACCGGCGAAAATCTGAAGGATGTGATTCCCGGCACCTTGTCCGGCATCGTCTGGTCGTCCGACAGCAAGGGCGTGGTCTATGGCTTGGCCAATGAAAACTGGCGCACGGACAATGCCTGGTATCACCGCTTGGGTGAAGAACTGACGGCGGCCAAGCTGCTCTACAAGGAACAGGATATCGGCTTTGGCGTCGGCGTCGGACTGACTGCACAGGAAGACTGGATCGTCATTGCAACGGGTGACAATGTCACCAGCGAAGTGCGTCTGGTTCCCGCCAACAACCCCACGGCAACGCCCATCATGATTTCCCCGCGCAAGGTCGGCCGCCAGTATAGCGTCGATGTGCGGGACGGCATGCTCTACATCCTGACCAACGACGACCATGTGAATTTCCGCATAGCGACCGCGAGCCTGAAAAAGCCCGGAGAGTGGAAGACACTGATTGGCGGGTCGGACCGGCATTATTTGACGGGACTTGCGCTGTTCAAGAATTTCTACGTCACCGAAGGGCGGTCCGATGGCCTCGATCAGGTCGAAATTCGCGATTATGCGGATACGAAAAAGATCCAGCCCATCACCTTCCCCGAGGCAAGCTATGAAGCCGGGCTTGGCGACAATCCCGAATATGATGTGACGAAATTGCGCCTCGGTTATGAATCGATGGTCACGCCCGATACGGTATTTGACTATCATATCGCTGAAAAACGGCTCGAAACGCTGAAGGTTCAGGAAATTCCGAGTGGCTATGATCCGGCCCAATATGTGACCGAGCGCGTGATGATCACCGCACGCGACGGAACGAAGGTTCCGGTGTCGGTGCTCTACAAAAAGGGCTTCAAGAAAGATGGCAGCCAGCCGCTGCATCTCTATGCCTATGGCGCTTATGGCTATGCTGTGCCGCCGGGTTTCTCGGCCAACCGGCTCAGCATGGTGGACCGCGGCTTTGCCTACGCCATTGCGCATATCCGGGGTGGCGATGATCTGGGCTACCAATGGTATCTCGACGGAAAGCTGACCAAGCGGACCAACACCTTCAACGATTTTGTCGATGCGGCAAAGGGCCTGATCCAGTTAGGCTTCACCGGCAAGGGCAAGGTAACCGCGAGCGGTGGCTCGGCCGGCGGCGAACTGATGGGTGCGGTGGTCAATCAGGCGCCTGAATTATTCGGCGCGGTGGTCAGCCATGTCGCCTTTGTCGATGTGCTCAACACGATGCTTGACAAGGACCTGCCGCTGACGCCGGGCGAGTGGCCCGAATGGGGCAATCCGATCACCGACAAGGCCGCGTTCGACTATATCCGCAGCTATTCGCCTTACGACAATGTCGCAGCCAAGGCCTATCCGCCCATGTTGTGGACGGCAGGCCTCAACGACCCGCGCGTGACCTATTGGGAACCTGCGAAAATGGTCGCCAAGCTGCGGGCGATGAAGACCGACGACAATGTGCTTTTGCTCAAGACCAATATGGGCGCAGGGCATGGCGGCAAGTCGGGGCGCTTTGAACGCTTACGTGAAAATGCCGAAGAAGCGGCGTTCCTCCTGTGGCAGATGGGGATGGCCAAAAGCGGATCATGACGCCCTTCGCGCAACGCTTTACCGCGACCTCCGCCGACATTGACGAGCTTGGCCATGTCAACAATGCGGTGTGGGTGCGGTGGATTCAGGATATGGCGACCGCGCACTGGCAGGCGGTTGCCGCGCCCGAGCATATCGCGGCCTATATCTGGGTCGTGACGCGGCATGAGATCGACTATCGCGGTAACATTGCTGCGGGCGAAAGCGTCACGGGCCGGACATGGATCGAGAGCAGCCCCAAGGGTGCGCAATTTGACCGGCGGGTCGATTTTGTCGATGCGGCCGGGAAAGTTATCGTGCGGGCCAATACCACCTGGGCGATGATTGACCGCGAAAGCGGAAGGCTGGCCCGTGTACGGCCGGAAATCGCCGCACCCTTTATCGGCGATCAGGCGTCCAGTTCATAATCCGGCAGCGAATGGAACGCGTTGCGTAGCGCCTCGCTCCAGCTGTCGGAGATTTTCTCGAAATAGGGGTCGTCGGCGGTGATGCGGCGTTCGTGGAACGGTGCAAAATCGTCGTTGCGGTAGAGCATCAGGTCCAGCGGCAGACCCACCGACAGGTTTGCCTTCAACGTGGAATCGAACGACACCATCAGCAGCTTGGTGATGTCGGCAAAGGACATATGTGCTTCAAAACCGCGCACCAATATGGGCCGGCCATATTTGGTTTCGCCGATCTGGAAAAAGGGCGTTTCGGGGCTCGCCTCGATGAAGTTGCCCTCGGGGTAGATGAGGTAGAGGCGCGGCTCCATGCCCGCGATCTGGCCGCCGACGATGACACTGGCGTTGAAATTGGGGGCAGGGCTGGCCGCGACGGGTCCGGTGAGGGCCCGCGCGGCGATCGTGTCGCGCAGGGTGGTGCCAATGATATTGGCCACCTGGAACATGGTCGGCGCTTCCAAGATCGACGGCTTGCGCTCGCTCGGGGCCTTGGTGCGTTCTTCCAGCTGGCTGATCAGCGCCTGTGTGGTGGCTAGGTTGCCCGCGGTCATCATGGTGATGAAACGTTCACCAGGGACGGACCAGCTGAACATCTTGCGGAAGGTCGATATGTTGTCGACACCCGAATTGGTGCGCGTGTCGGACATGAACGCCATGCCCTTATCCAGCAACATTCCCACGCAATATGTCATTATCCGAAAAGTCCCCCGACCCTTGATATTGATTCGCTTACTGTTCCACCCGCAAGCTGACAACCATGCTTTTATCCCGCGCGCCAAAGGACATGCCCGATATGGGTGCGGCGTCGCGATAGTCGAAGCCGGTGGCGACGCGGACATAGCGGCCATCGGGGCTGATGCCGTTCGAGATATCGAACCCGACCCAGCCAATCGCATCGACATGCGCCTCGGCCCAGGCATGGCTTGCGGACTGCTCCACTTGCCCGTCCATCATCAGATATCCCGACACATAGCGTGCAGGAATGCCCATGGACCGGCAGGCGGCGATGAAGATATGGGCGTGGTCCTGACACACCCCTGCCCCTGCGGCGATGGCATTTTCCGCGCTGCTGTCCACACCCGTCGCCCCGCCCTGATAGGTGACCGAGCCCAGGATATGCGCGGATAACTGATGCAGCAAAGCGAGCTTGTCCGACTGTTCGCGGTCGACACCGGCCACCAGCTTTTGCACGCCCCGCCCCGCCGTGGTCAGCTTTGTAGGCCGGCAATAGGCCCAGAGCGGCACATGGCTGCGGTGGCGGCCCAATATGCCGTGGTTGTCGGTGGTTTCGACCTGGCCATGGCAGCTGATGGTGATGGACGTTCGGCCTTCTTCCACCGAGATCAGCGTCACATGATTGTTGTGCGGGTCGTCATGCTCGGCCTCGACCTTGCCGCCGTCGACGGTCAGGGTCCAGTCGATGATCTGCTGCCCCGCCCCGTCTTTGGGACGCAGCTTCAGCCGTTGCAGCGCGTAATGGACCGGCTGGTCAAACTGATATTCGGTGAGGTGGTGGATGGACAAAAGCATCAGGAGTTGAACCTATATTCCTGCTCCACCATCGCCGCCAGCCTGCGGTTCTGCGTCAGAAAATCAACCAGAAATTCATGCAGTCCATCTTCCAGTATCGAGGCGGCGGTCATGGACGCGAACCCGGCATAGATGCGTTCGGCTTCGGTCAGGCTGTCCGACTGGACGCCATAGGACATAGCAAGGTGGCGCAGATTGTCGGTCAGCTTGCCATAGCAGAAGGCAAGGCTGCGCGGGAAACGGCGGTCCAGAATGAGAAAGTCGGCAATGCCAAGCGCGCTTGCCCGACCGGGATAGAGCCAACGGTAGGCGCTATAGGCCGAGGTCGACCGCAGGATCGTTTCCCACTGGATATTGTCGAGCGAGGAACCGACAAAGGATACCGACGGCAAAAGCACATAATATTTGACGTCAAGAAGCCGCGCCATGCTGTCCGCACGCTCGATAAAGTTGCCGACGCGGCTGAAATTATACCCGTCGTTTCGCAGCATCGTATTTTCCAGCGCACCGCGCACCTGTGCCGTCTGCCGTTCGATCAGATCGATGGTGGCGGGCAGTTCAGCCTCGCGCACTTGCCGTTTCAGGGCATCATTGACGCAGATCCAGCATTCGTTGACGGCTTCCCACAATTCACGGGTTATCGCGGTGCGGGTGGTCCGCGCATTTTGCCGCGCGCTGTCGATCAGGTTGCGCAAATTGCCGGGGTTGGCCTTGTCGCGCAGCAGATAGTCGACGACCTGCGCCGCGTTATACTCCTCATGATTGGCGCGATAGGCGGCATCCATGCCCAGTGCCGAGAGGATGGAGCGCCATTCGTCCTGTCGCCCACGGTTGCGGGTCAGGGTGAAGCGGTGTCCGGTCTCGATCAGACGTGCAATATTCTCCGCCCGCTCCAGATAGCGGAACATCCAGAATATACCTGAAGCGGTCTTGCCTAGCATGGCTCAATCATCCTCGATCACCCAGCTATCCTTGGTGCCGCCGCCCTGGCTTGAATTGACCACCAGCGATCCCTTGCGCAGTGCCACGCGGGTCAGGCCACCGGGCGTGATGTCGATCTTGTCGGGTGATACCAGCACGAAAGGCCGCAGGTCCACATGGCGTGGGGCAAGGCCGCTGTTGGCGAAAATGGGGATGGTCGACAGGGCGAGCGTCGGTTGCGCAATATAATTGGCCGGTTTGGCTTTCAGTTTTGCCGTAAAGGCAGCCAGCTCCTTCTTGCTGGCCGCAGGCCCGATCAACATGCCGTATCCGCCCGATCCATGCACTTCCTTGACGACCAGTTCGGACAGATGGTCGAGCACATAGGCAAGGGAATCGGGTTCCGAACACCGCCAGGTATCAACATTTTTCAAAATGGGTTTTTCGCCGGTATAAAATTCGACGATGTCGGGCATGTAGCTGTAAATCGCCTTATCGTCGGCAATCCCTGTGCCCGGGGCGTTGGCGATGGTGATCTTGCCCGCCCGGTAAAGGTCGAAAACACCTGGTATACCGAGCACCGAATCGGGCTTGAAAATCAACGGATCGAGATAATCATCATCCAGCCGCCGGTAGAGCACATCGATCGGCTGGTAACCGCGGGTCGTCCGCATGGCGACCCGGCCGTTGACGATACGGATGTCGTGGCCTTCGACCAGTTCAGCGCCCATCTGGTCCGCCAGAAAGGCATGTTCGAAATAGGCGCTGTTATGGATACCGGGCGTCAGCACCGCGACAACAGGATCGCCGGTGCAGGCCGGCGGCGCGACGCGGCTGAGCGAGGCGCGCAGGTTTTTGGGGTAATCGCTGACGTTACGGACGCGGATGGTGCTGAACAGTTCGGGAAACATGTTCATCATCGTTTCGCGGTTTTCGAGCATGTAGGACACGCCCGACGGGGTGCGGGCGTTGTCTTCCAGCACCATGAATTCATCCGGCCCGGTGCGCACAAGGTCGATGCCGACGATATGGGTGTAAACCCCGCCCGGGGGTGTGAAGCCAATCATCTGCGATACAAAGGCTTCGTTCTTGACCAGCAAATCAATCGGCAAGCGACCGGCGCGGACGATTTCCTGCCGGTGGTAGATATCCTGCAAAAAGGCATTGATGGCGCGGACACGCTGTTCGATTCCGCGCGATAATTTGGTCCATTGCCGAGCCGTGACGATGCGCGGGATGATGTCGAACGGGATCAGCCGTTCTTCGGCCTCGTCATCGCCATAGACTGCAAAGGTGATACCTGTGCGGCGGAAAAACTCCTCCGCATCGCGGGCCTTTTGCTTCAAATGGGTGCTGTCCTGCTCGGTGAACCATTTATGATAGGCTGCATAAGCCGCGCGCGGCGTGCCGTCCTCATTTAGCATTTCGTCAAAGCAGGGCGGTTTTGTTGCCATTGTCTGGGGTCAGGACCTGCTCAATGCGCTTGCGAGGTTTGAGGCCATTTTGCTCAGGGCAAGGAAGGAAGCCGCCGGGATATAGACATATCTCAAGGCTTTCTGACGCAGCCATGGGCAAAATGGGTCAAATCCTTCGGACGCCAAAATGGCTTCGATCTCGAACCGAATTGCACTTGCAGGCAGAATGGCTGCCTGACGGCGTGCAATTCGGTCCGATATCTTCGCCATTTTGACGCCTCGCAAGTGCATTGAGCAGGTCCTGACCCCATGTCTGCACAAAAATAATGCAGAGAACAAGTAACTTCGCACATGCACAAATATTGGGCAGATTTCGGCCCGACGGCGCGGTTCAGAAGTCGATGGCGACGCCCTTAAGTTCCCAATCGCCATAGCGCACAGGGTCCGGCCGTTCCGAATCCGGCTCCGGCTCGCGTGCGACGGCTTTGGGTTCGGGCACCGGCGGGCTTTTCGACAGATAAGCGGGCGCTTTCACATGGGGTGGGCGCTGGCCCATGGCGGATGCTCCTTGAAGGATTTTCGGATAGTTCCCACATTGGGTGCAACAGGAGTATTTGCAAGATGAACATGCTCAAAACCACAATGTTACTGGCCGGACTAACCGCGCTGTTCATGGCGCTGGGCTATATGCTGGGTGGATCGGGCGGCGCGATGATTGCGCTCCTCGTCGCATTCGGCATGAATATTTTCACCTTCTGGAACGCCGACAAGATCGTATTGCGGATGCACGACGCACGCGAGGTCGACATAAATAGCGCGCCGGAATTTTACAGTATGGTGCGCAAACTGGCACAACGGGCCGAACTCCCGATGCCCAAAGTATATATCATCGACAGCCCCCATCCCAATGCGTTCGCGACCGGACGCAATCCGGAAAATGCGGCAGTTGCCGCCACCACAGGCCTGATGAACATGCTCGACCGGGATGAGGTCGAAGGGGTTATGGCGCACGAACTGGCGCATGTGAAAAACCGCGACACGTTGATCATGACCATGGTCGCAACAATTGCAGGGGCTATCTCGATGCTCGCCAATTTCGGACTGTTCTTCCGCAGCGGCGATGATCGCAGCGGTGGTTTGGCGGCTCTGGCTGCTGTGCTCGTGGCTCCCTTTGCTGCCATGATTGTACAGATGGCGATCAGCCGCACGCGCGAATATGGTGCCGACCGCGGCGGGGCGGAAATTTCGGGCAATCCGATGGCGCTCGCCTCTGCCCTCGCCAAAATTTCGGGTGCCGCGCAGGCAATCCGCAATCCTGTGAGCGAAGCCAACCCGTCGGCGGCGCAGCTTTACATTGTGCCGACGCAAGTGTCGGAGCTTTTCTCGACCCATCCGGCGACGGAAAACCGGATTGCCGCCTTGCAGGATCTGGCGGGTGAAATTCGCACCGGCGAAATGCCGCCAAGGCCGCGCCGCAGCGCACTCGATCCCTTGGGCCGGGAATAAGGACCGCCCGTTGCCAAGACCGGGAAAGGACAATCTGATTGAGGTTCGTCGGGCGACAGCCTAACGGGCGTTCATGAACGAAGAAATTTCCGGCCTTCCCACCCGCCGCGCTGCCTTGCGCCTGCTTGATGCGGTTATGCGCATGGGCACGCCCATGGACCAGGCAACGGCGAATGCGACCAAGGGCCTCTCGCCGCCAGACCGCGCCTTGGCAATCGCCATTGCACAGGAAAGCCTGCGATGGTCGGTCGATCTTGATATCCTGATCGACAGCAAGACGAAGCAGGCGCTGCCCGACGATAGCAAGGCGCGGATGGTTTTGCGGCTGGCACTGGCGCAGATTTTGCGGCTGGGCACGCCGCCCCATGCCGTTATTGCGACGGCCCTGCCACTGGTGGACAAGGGCCCGCGTCGCTTGGTGCATGGCGTGCTGGGATCCTTGTTGCGGGCCAATACGGCCCTACCCGAACTGCCGTCCTTGCCCGAAGCCGTCATGATGCGGTGGCATCCGGCATGGGGCGACGACATGGTTGCAGGCGCGCAAGCCGCTCTCTCGGAACCACCACCGCTGGATCTCGCGTTGCGCGATCCCGCATCGACCGCGCATTGGGCCGAGATATTGGGCGGGGAAAGCCTGATGCCGGGCCATGTCCGTCTGCCGCGCGGCACGGCGGTGGAAGAATTGCAGGGCTATGATGAAGGCGCGTGGTGGGTACAGGATCTGGCCGCAAGCCTGCCCGGACGGCTTCTGGGCAATGGTTCGGACAAGCGGGCGCTTGATCTGTGTGCCGCACCGGGTGGCAAGACGATGCAGCTTTCGGCTGCCGGCTTTACCGTCACCGCGCTGGACAACAGCGCGCGTCGTATGGACCGGTTGATGGCCAATCTGGAACGAACACAGCTCAACGCCGATCGGGTCACGGCCGACGTGATGGAATGGGAGCCTTCGGGCACATATGATGCCATTTTGCTCGACGCGCCGTGCAGCGCGACCGGCACCATGCGCCGCCATCCCGATGTATTGCAGCGTATCGATATCAAGCAGATCAACAATCTGGCCGCGCTGCAATGCGCTATGCTCGATCGCGCGGCGGCCTGGGTCAAACCCGGCGGCATGCTGGTCTATGCCACCTGTTCGCTGGAGCCGCAGGAAGGCGAGGCGCAGGCGGAGTTGTTTCTGTCCAAACATCCCGATTTTTCTTCCCTCCCCGCGACCGAAGGTGAACTACCCCACGGGGTCACGGCAAATGCGCAGGGTGATGTCCGGACCATGCCGCACATGCTTGCAGACAAGGGCGGTATGGACGGATTTTTCATTGCGCGGTTCATGCGAAAGGGTGCCTGAAATTTATGATTGCACCAACGCTGACAACCGAACGGCTCCGCATCGAACCCATGGCGCTGTCGCATTGGGAGGCATATGCCGCCGCATGGGCCGATCCACGCATGACCGAATTTATCGGCGGCGAGCCGCGAAGCCGCAACACCAGTTGGGGTAAATTTCTGGGCGGTATCGGGCTATGGTCCCTTCTGGGCTATGGCTATTGGTCATTTGTCGAGCGCGCGACAGGAGCTTTTGTCGGGAATGGCGGTCTTGCGAGCTTTGAGCGTGGCCTGCCCGAGCTGGTGGACTATCCCGAAGCTGGCTGGGCATTTGTTCCCGACGCATGGGGAAAGGGATATGCGACCGAAGCCCTGACCGCTATTTTGCACTGGGCAGATCACGAAGCGCGCCTCGGCGAAATCCGCTGCATCATAGATCGCGGCAACACCGCATCGCACAATGTCGCGCGCAAGTTGGGTTTCGTCAAATTTGCCGAATCGCACGACGTCATCGGTGACCTGTTCATTTACCGCCGCGAACCGAGTCCCGGTCTGCGATAAGCTGTGCATAACGCAACGGCTCGCCTTGCCGCTGGCGTGTCAGGCCGCTAAGCGCCATTCATGACCCGCGCCATCCGCATTGCGCCTTCCATCCTCTCCGCCGATTTCGCTCGGCTGGGTGACGAAGTGCGCGCGATAGACGCAGCGGGCTGTGACTGGATCCATGTTGACGTGATGGATGGTCATTTCGTGCCGAACATCACCATAGGTCCGGCCGTGGTCAAGGCGCTTCGCCCCCACAGCAGCAAGCCTTTTGACGTGCATCTGATGATTTCGCCGGTCGACCAATATGTGAAAGATTTTGCCGACGCAGGTGCGGACATCATTTCGTTCCACCCCGAAGCCGGCCCGCATCCCCACCGCACGGTGCAGTTGATCAAGTCGCTCGGCAAGCAGGCCGGCGTCGTGTTGAACCCGGCAACACCGGCCAAGATGCTCGACTATTTGATCGACGATGTGGATCTGGTCCTTGTGATGAGCGTAAACCCCGGCTTTGGCGGACAAAGCTTCATCTCCAGCCAGCTGCGCAAGATTGAAGCGATCCGCAAAATGATCGACAAGACAGGCCGTGATATCCGGCTGGAAGTCGATGGCGGTATCACCGTCGAAACCGCGCCGCTGGCCATTGCCGCCGGGGCCGACACGCTCGTCGCCGGGACGGCAACTTTCAAGGGCGGCCCTGACCAATATGCCGCCAACATCCACGCATTGAGGGGTGGATGACGGAAAGTGACGCAGGCGATGAAGGAGTAAGGCAGGCGGCATTGATCGTCAGGCCCACGGGTGTGGGTCAGAATCTTTTCGAACGTCTGTCGTTGCAATTTTACAAACTCACCTGGCGCACGCCCCTGCACAGCGGACGGCTGAAGGGCAAAGTGCCCCTTCGCCTGATTACGGTTCCCGACGACATATTGAAGGGCGATGCCGCGCGCGGGCAGGCGCTGCGGATGGGCAAATTCTACCATCAGGGGTTTGAGCAGGCGTTTAGCGGGCTCGACTACCAGAAGCTGGCGCTGCCGCCCACCATGACGGACTATATCCACCGTTTCGGCTGGCTGCGCGATCTGGCGGCGGCGACGAACCGCGGCGACGGCGCGCCAATTGCGGCGGCGATTGCGGACGACTGGCTGATCGCCAATGGCATGAAGACGCGCGAGCCTGCCTGGCGCGTGGACAATTGTGCGTGGCGGTTGCTGAACATGGCGGCGGGCTCGCCCCTGTTGCTCAGCAGCAATGATCCGGTTTACCGGTCGCGTGTCATAAACCATTTTGCCCGTGTCGCGCGGCATCTCGACCAGTCGGCCCCGCGTGCGCAGAGCCATTTCACCAAAAGTCTGGGCTGGGCCGGGGTGGTCGCGGCGTCACTGCTGCTGCCCGAGGGCAAGGCGCGGCGGGCTGTTGGGGAAGACGGGCTGGCGGCATCCTTGCAGGCAACGATATTCCCCGATGGCGGGGTGATTTCCCGCTCGCCGGTGCAGTTGATCGAGCTGATCGGTCTGCTGAGCCTGTTGAAACAATGCTATAATGCCCGCAAGGAAATGGTGCCGGCCTTCCTGTCCGATGCGATCGGACGCGCGGTTCCGGCTTTGCTCGGCCTGACGCACGCCGATGGCGGTCTGGGGGCGTGGCAAGGCTCGGCCCATATGGCTGCCGAAAGCATCGAGGCGCTGGTTGCGGCGAGCGAAGTGCGCGCCCGTCCGCACCGTCAGGCGCTGGATTGGGGCTATCAACGGGTATCGGCGGGCAAGTCGGTCCTGCTGCTGGATGCAGGCCCGCCACCTCTGGCGCGGCAATCGGCATCGGGCTGCGCATCGACGCTTGCTTTCGAACTGTCGCACGGGCGCCAGCGGATTATCGTGAATTGTGGCGGGGCGGCCTTGGTCGGTTCGTCAATCCCTGTCGCTCTCGCGCGGGGTTTGCGGACGACGGCGGCGCATTCGACGCTCTGCATCAACGACACAAATTCGACCGCGATCCTTCAGGGCGGGCAATTGGGCAAGGGCGTGGCCGAAGTCGGCCTTGAACGGCGGGACGTCGACAAGGCAACGCGCATCGAGGCGAGCCACGACGGCTATGTACGCGGCTATGGCTATATCCACTCGCGGCTCTTGATCTTGCGGTCGGACGGCCTCGAACTGCGCGGCGAGGATACGCTGCTGCCCAAGGGGAAGTCAAAGGAAGGCACGCCGGTGCACGTCCGTTTTCACCTTGGTCCCGATATCGAAATCATGCCGACCGAAAACAAACAGACTGCCTTGCTGCGCATGGCAGACGGCAGCAACTGGGCCTTTGCCGCCGCAGGCGGAACGCTGGCGGTCGACGAAAGCCTCTGGGTCGACGAAGAAGGTCGCCCGCATCCCACGCATCAACTTGTGATCGGTGCCGATTCCGGTAAAGGCGGCCTCACCTTCAGCTGGCAATTGCGCCATTTAGGATAAGTACATGGAAGACGTCGTAATCAAACGGGCCCTTTTGTCGGTTTCGGATAAAACCGGCCTTGTCGAATTGGGCCATGCCCTCGCGGCGCGGCATGTCGAATTGGTGTCGACAGGCGGCACGGCAAAGACCCTGCGCGACGCTGGTCTGGCGGTGAAAGATATTAGCGAGCTGACGGGCTTTCCCGAAATGATGGACGGCCGCGTGAAGACCCTGCATCCCAAGGTGCATGGCGGCCTGCTGGCCGTGCGCGACAATCCGGAACATGCGGCGTCTATGAAAGAGCATGACATCGGCGCGATCGATCTGGTCGTCGTCAACCTCTACCCCTTTGCACAAACCGTTATGAAGGGCGCAAGCCGCGATGAGATTATCGAGAATATCGATATTGGCGGCCCTTCGATGGTGCGCAGCGCGGCCAAGAACCACGCCTATGTCACCATCGTCACCGACCCTGCCGACTATGACAATCTGGTAGCCGAGCTCGAGGAAAGCAACGGCAAGACCAGCTATGATTTCCGCCGCAAATGCGCGGCCAAGGCCTATTCGGCGACCGCTGCCTATGACAGCATGATCAGCCAGTGGTTCGCCTTTGCCGACCAGCAGCAGCTGTTTCCCGATATGCTGGCGGTCAACGGAAACCGCATCGAAGAATTGCGCTATGGCGAAAACCCGCATCAGCGTGCCGCGCTTTATGTGCCGGTCGGCCCGCATGGCTCCGGCATTGCACAGGCCGAGCAGGTGCAGGGCAAAGAGCTGTCCTATAATAATTACAACGACGCCGATGCCGCGCTTGAGCTTGTCAGCGAATTTCGTGATGGCCCGCCGACGGTGGTAATCGTCAAGCACGCCAACCCCTGCGGTGTCGCCAGCGGAGACACCCTGATTGACGCCTATCGCGCCGCACTGGAATGCGACAGCATTTCGGCCTTTGGCGGGATCGTCGCGGTCAACCGTCCGCTGGACGGCGCGACAGCCGAGGCCATAACCGAAATCTTCACCGAAGTGGTTGCCGCCCCGTCTGCCGACGATGCGGCCAAGGCGGTGTTCGCGAAGAAAAAGAATCTGCGCCTTCTGCTGACAGGCGATTTGCCCGATCCCAAACGCGGGGGTCTTGCGATCAAGCCGATCACCGGTGGGTTACTGGTCCAGTCGCGGGACAATGGCCATGTCGCGGATAGCGAATTCAAGGTGGTGACCAAGCGCACCCCGACGGCGCAGGAACTGGCCGATTGCCGCTTTGCCTGGACAGTTGCCAAGCATGTCAAATCCAACGCGATTGTCTATGCCAAGGATGGTGCGACCGCGGGCATTGGCGCAGGCCAGATGAACCGGCGCGACAGTGCCCGGATTGCGGCCATAAAGGCGCGCGAAGCTGCTGAAACCTACGGGTGGGAAAGCCCCAGAACCGTTGGCTCTGCTGTTGCGTCGGACGCCTTCTTCCCTTTTGCGGATGGCTTGCTTGCCGCTGCGGAAGCAGGGGCGACAGCTGTGATCCAGCCGGGCGGTTCGATGCGCGACGATGAAGTGATTGCGGCCGCAGATGAAGCTGGCCTGGCGATGGTCTTTACGGGTATGCGCCACTTCCGCCACTAAACAGGCGGCGCCAATCTCTGGATAAATGTTGTCCGCCGCCCTGACACAGGTTCAGGACGGCGGGGTAACAGAAGATTATCCGGCGCGCTTTACCGCACCGCGGAATTTACCCGGGCCGGATTTTTTCGGGCCATAGTTGCGGGCCGGTGCACCGGGATCGCGACGGCTTTCCTTGCGGGCAGCAAATGCGCGGTCGGCGGTTGGACGGCGGTCACCCGATGCGGCATTGTCGTTGCGCGGACGAGCATCCGCACCGCCTTCACGACTGCCGTCCTTGGGACCGATGGCCGGTTGCCAGCCACCTTGCGGGGCATGTGTGCGCTGGCGGGTTTCGCCATTGCGTCCGATGCCGCCATTATTCCCACCCAGCTTTTTGCCGGCATAGTTGGTACGACCACCACCGGGTTGTCCGCCACCACGGCCACCACGTGACTGTTGTGGTTTCTTGTCGGCGACCGGCGGCGGCAATGCTGCAACGGCAGCGCGAAAGCCCTCGGGCAAGCCCAAGGTCATGGCGCGTACACCGGTCAAACGCTCAATATCTTTCATATAGCCGCGCTCATCGCCGGCAACGAAGCTCATCGCAACGCCTTCGCGGCCTGCACGTGCGGTCCGGCCAATGCGGTGGACATATTGTTCCGGCACATTGGGCAGTTCGAAGTTGAACACATGGCTGACACCGGGAACATCGATACCGCGTGCGGCGATGTCGGTTGCAACCAGAATCTTGATCTTGCCGTCACGAAACGCCTGAAGCGCTGCGGTACGTTGGCCTTGGCTTTTGTTGCCGTGGATGGCAGCAGCCTGGATACCGGCACCCGCAAGACCGCGTACGACCCGGTCGGCACCATGTTTGGTGCGCGTAAAGACCAGTGCACGGTCAATCTCTTCGCTTTGCAGCTTGAGCGTCAGCAGCGTCTGCTTTTCGCGTTGCTCGACAAAGGTCACAAATTGTTCAACGCGTTCCGCCGTGGTGGCCGCAGGGGCAACCGATACGCGGACAGGGTTATTCAAGAAGCGGTTGCCAAGCTCGGCAATCGCCTTGGGCATCGTGGCCGAGAAAAACAGCGTCTGGCGCTGCTTCGGCAACAATTGATCGATACGCTTCAAGGCATGGATAAAGCCAAGGTCCATCATCTGGTCGGCTTCGTCGAGAACGAAGATCTCAACATCCTTCAGGGTGATCGCGCGCTGTTCGATCAGATCAATCAAACGGCCCGGCGTGGCAACGAGGATATCGACACCGCCTGCAAGACGCTTCTTCTGGCTGAAAATCGGCATTCCGCCAAAGACACAATCGATCTTGAGACCAAGGAATTTGCCATAGGTGCGGAAGCTTTCCGCAGCCTTTGCGTTGCCGTCGCTCCACCATTTTGCAACCAAGCCCAAGGCGCG
>ERZ795044.1611-NODE-1611-length-20336-cov-4.349736_pt1 | contig 20336 bp, 16 predicted proteins | sample MGYA00375128_ERZ795044 | MGnify/ENA primary metagenome ERZ795044 (study PRJEB30173, sample SAMN05720213) | anaerobic digester metagenome | isolation source: active sludge of municipal wastewater-treating anaerobic digesters | place: USA | collected 2014-12-22 ... | reverse complement strand
GATTGCGCACGCCTCGAGCACCTTCGGATGGGTGAAGAGCACCTCGTCGATCTCGCGCGGATAGACATTGTAGCCGCCGGAGATGACCATGTCCTTCAGCCGGTCGACGATGAAGAAATAGCCGTCGGCGTCCATCTCGGCGATGTCGCCCGTGTGGAGCCAGCCGTCGCGGATGGTCTCTTTCGTCTCGTCGGGCATCCCCTTGTAGCGCTGCATCACCTGCGGTCCGCGGATGATGAGCTCGCCGGGCTTCCCGGGCGCCACGTCGGTCGCGCGGTCCTCGATGTCGACGATGCGGCACTCGACGTCCGGCACCGGCACGCCGATGCTGCCGGGCTTCGGCCGTCCCTTCTCGAAGGGGTTGATGTGCGTGACCGGCGACGATTCGGTCATGCCGAAGCCCTCGCAGATGACCGTCCCCGTCTTTTCCTCGAACCGTTTGATGACCTCGACCGGGAGCGGCGCGCTTCCGCTGAAGCAGCCGTTCACGAACGAGAGGTCGGTGCGCTCGAACTCCGGATGGTTGATGATGCCGATGTACATGGTCGGAACCAGCGGAACGAATGTCGGCTTGTCCTTCGTGAGTACTTCCATCAGCGGATCGGGCTGCGGCTTGGGCACCAGGATATTGTTCCAGGCCTTGAACACCGCGAGGTTCATCGATACGGTGAGGCCGAACACGTGGAAGTAGGGAAGGGCGCCTAGCATGGTCTCGGCGCCGTTGCGCATCTCCGGGAACCACGAAGCCGCCTGCTGCACGTTTGTGCTGAGATTGGCGTGCGTGAGCACCACGCCCTTGGAAACGCCGGTGGTCCCGCCCGTGTACTGGTACTGCGCGATGGCGTCGAACGACGCGGCCGGCGAATCAGTCATTGGCTGGGCGTTGTTGATGAAGGTTTTCCAGCGGAACACGTTGGGCGATTGCTTCACGTCCGCGGCGAGTTTCTTCTTTTTCGCGACCAGCGGAAAGAGGATGCTCTTCGGGAACGGGAGATAGTCGCCGATCGACGCGACGATGATCTGCTTGATGTGGGTCTTGGGCCGCAGGTCGATCATGCGGTTGGCCAGAAGATCAAGGGTCACCAGGGCCTTCGCCTCGGAGTCCTTGAGCTGGTGCTCGAGCTCCGTGTCCGAGTAGAGCGGATTGTTCATCACGGCGATGGCGCCGATCTTGAGAATGCCGAAGTATGCGACCACGCACTGGATGGTGTTCGGCAGGATGATCGCGACGCTGTCGCCCTTCCTGACGCCATGGCCGATGAGCGCGCCGGCAAATCGGTCCACCATGCCCTTGAGCTCGCTGTAGTTCAGGGTGAATCCCATGAAGGTGAGCGCTTTGTTCTTCGGAAAGCCGGCCGTCGCACGCTCGAGAAACTCCGGGAGGGTCTTCTTCTCGTAGTTGATGTTCGTTGGCACGCCGGGCGCGTATGATGTGAGCCAGGGCTTGTTGAGATATGACGAGTTCTTGCTGACGGTACGCATAAATGTCTCCCCCATGATATTGGTAGTTTCCTATTTCATACGGCGGAGCGTGCAAATAGTAAAGAGGTGATGGAGGTATTGAGCGGTGCGCCGATGACCTATTGCCCTGTAGGTGAATCACGCACGACGATCACCGGAGGTGTCGCTCACCCAGAGCGCGGCACGCTTGGCGAGGTCCGCCGCGGTCTTGATGTCGAGCTTCTCCTTGATGCGCTCGCGGTAGGTCCCGACGGTCTTGACGTTGAGCGCGAGCTTCCTCGCAATGGCCCCCGTAGGGAGCCCCTTGCCGATGAGCGTGAAGATCTCGAGCTCCCGGTCGGTGAGGGTTTCGATGGGACCCGACGCGGAAGCCGCCGTCCGGTCGGCGAGCCGCTGCACCAGCGAGTCCATGATCGCCGCGCTCACGTAGGTGCCGCCGTCCAGGATCTGACGGATGGCGCGGACGATTGAATCGGAGGTCTCATGCTTCATGATGTAGCCCCGCGCGCCAGCGGCAAGCGCGCGCTCGGCATAGATGGCCTCGTCGAAGAGGGAGAGCACCAGCATGGGGAGGCCCTTCATGCATCTGTTCACATCCTTGATCAGCATGATGCCGTTGCTGTCCTTCAGCGATATGTCGATGACCGCCATCGCGGGCCGCGCTTCGCGGATCAGCCGCAGCGCGTCGGAGGCATTGTCGGCCTCGCCGCAGACGACAAGGTCCTCCTCCCGGTCGATGAGCTCCTTCAGGCCCATCCGGAAGATCTCGTGGTCCTCGACGATGAAGATCCCGCGTCGCATGGTCATGTGATTGCGCTCCCCTTGTCGCCGTTCTCCGACACCAGGGTGACGGTGACGCGCGTTCCCGTCCCGATGGCGCTCCAGATGTCGAGATAGGCGCCGATCACCCGGGAGCGGTACTGCATGATCTTGTGGCCGATACCGTCCGGATGCCGGCTCATGTCGTAGCCCGATCCGTTGTCCCGGACGGTGAGGCGCGTATCGGCGCCGCCGGCGGAAACCGCGATCTCGATGAGCGTTGCCCTGCCGTGCTTGACCGCGTTGTGGACGGCCTCCTGCGCGATGTAGTACAGGTGCGTCGATACGTCGATATCGTATTTCGGTACGCCCTCACCGAAGGAGAAGCGGCACGGGACTCCGTAGATGTCCGTCGTGGCGGCGGAGAGCTCCTTGAGCGCGGATTCGAGGCCGTGCTCAGCCAGGAAGACCGGGCAGAGGCCGTGGGCGAACCGGCGCGTCTTCGATATGGCCTCGTTCAGCAGTGTGCGGATCTTCGCGATGAGCGGCGCGTCGGCCGGGGAGGTGCGCTCCAGGCTGTCCGCGAGTATCTTGACCAACACCTCGATGCCGATCAGGTGCGGCGCGAGGTCGTCGTGCAGGTCCTGCCCGATCTTCTGGCGCTCGGCGCCGCTGATCTGCATGATCGCCTCCTCGGCCCGGATGCGGTCCGTGATGTCGATGAGCGAGGCGACCCGCAGCCGCGTCCCCGGGATGATCTCGATCGTCATGAAGATGTTCAGCATCTTCCCGGCGCGGTTGATGATCCGGAACTCGTGCGTGCGCGGCGCCAGTTTTGGATCGCGGCTTCGCAGTTCGTGATAGTGTTTGAGCCGCGCGAGGTCCTCCGGCGCGACGAACTCGGTCCAGCTCAGTTTGCCCTCGACCTCCCGCTTGGAGTAGCCCATCCGCTTGGCGAAATCGGAGTTCACCATGGTAATGATGGTGTTCTCGTCGAAGATCAGCGTGATGGTGCCGGTGTTGTTGAAGATCGCCCGGTAGATGTTCTCCGATTCCCGGAGCGCATCGAGATCCTGGGCGAGGCGCTTCTCGGTGCGCTCGAGCGCTCGGACGCGTGCGCGGAGTTTTTTCAGTTCGGCTGCGCCGGATGAATCCTTCTTATTGACCGTTGCCATGGATGCCTTTATTTTTCATGATATCCCGTTGTTGAAAGGGATGTCAAGACATTCCGGGAGAATGGGTGCGTGAGCACCACGAGCGGAGAGCTGTTGTCCCGACTTTTTGATTGACGAATTGTAGTTTTATCGTGTGATCATTGTGGACCTTGAACGGATAGTGAGCGTCATGTCAATGATCACTATTGCAGGCTCGTTCAATAATAAATGAAGGTGAATGATTTTATGTCGACGACCGGAAGAAATGAACCCTGTCCCTGTGGAAGCGGAAAAAAATACAAGCACTGCTGCTTACAGGAGCAGGACAACGTGATCCCCTTCCCGGGTGTCGGCTTTTCGGACGACAATTTTAAGCGCTACGAGGCATTCGCGGAGAGCTGGGATGATGCGAAAGGTCCGGTGCCCACGTTCATGGAGTTCCTCGGGCGCCCCAATGCGGCAACGGAATCCATGAAGAAACTGAAGCAGGACATCGGCGATCGGATCTTCGAATCCAAGGAGGAGCTTCAGGCCGAAATTGATCGTCGGATGCTTTCCGCCAACACGAGTCCTCGTGAGGAGTTCCTTGGATTGTCGCCCACGCAGATGCGTGACGTTTTGCACAAGTCGTTCCTGGAAAACACGGAACTAGTTGCGCTCGACAAGAGCGTTGACAGGGAATTGCTGGAGGGCGTACCGGTCCTGGCGCAGTGCCGATATGTTATGCAAACGATATACGAGACGGAACCGGGCTACAAGCCGACCCAGCTTGGCAATTTCCCCCGCGTTCTCGTGCAGGCCTTCTTTGAGCGGTTCATTAAAGAGGATGCCCTATTGAAAGACCCGCCAATGCGGGAGGATGATGTTCTCGAGCTTACCCGGCTGCGGTTTTTCCTCAAGGATATGGGCCTTATGAGAAAACAACAGGGGAGATTCAGACTTACCAAGAAGGCGGAGCAAATCCTCGCACGGAATGATCCGTTTGAGTTGTACTCAATGTTGTTCGATTACCTCGCTTCGTCAATCAACTGGCTTTACGGAACTCGCTATCCCGAGGATATGGTGTTCATCCAGCATGCGCTGGTGTTTAACCTGCTCGTGCTCAAGCGCGCGGCATCCGAATTCGTGCCCGAGCAACAACTTGTCGATGTGTTTAAACGGGCATTCCCAACATTCGAATCGGACATGAGGGCGATGAGCGATTTCGACATGATTTCATCGGGATTTTGTTCGCTGTTTCTGAGACGATTCGCGGCGGTTTGTGGTCTTGTCGAATTACGGGGCGATGCGTTGGTGAAACTGAAACGTGAGACCGAGTATCGGACGACGAGGTTATTTGACGCTGTTCTCGTCTGGAAGGTGTAAGCGGTACCGGCCTTCCCCTTTATTAGTCGCCATCCGCAGCGTCTGATATGACGACATCCCCCGGCGCTATCGCCACGGCGAACTCTCCGCGATCCGTGAGACTGTCGATGCCGGTGATGATCTCCTCGATGCTGCCGGTTATGATCTCCTCGTAGGTCTTGGTCATCTCCCGGCCGATGGCGACGCGCGCTCCCGGCAGGACCGTCGCGATGTCGCGCAGCAGTTTTTTGATGCGATATGGCGATTCGTACACGACGATGGCGCCGTCGATGTCCCGAAAACGCTCGAGCTCGCGCCGCCGCCGGCCGTCCTTGGTGCTCAGGAACCCGGCGAAGAGAACGCGCCGCCCGCCGAGCCCCGCGACCGAGACGAGCGCCGTGAGCGCGGAGGGGCCGGGGACCGGTACCACGGCGACGCCGGCCGCGCGCGCCGCGGCGACGAAGCGCGCGCCGGGATCGGACAGACCTGGCGTTCCCGAGTCGGTCAGATAGACGGCGTTCCTGCCGGCGGCGATATCATCCACCGCCTTTTTGAGCTTGGCCTCGGACGAGTGCGCGTGGAGCGACACCAGCGGCGCGCCGATGCCGTAGTGGGCGGCGAGCTTATGCGTCTGCCGCGTGTCCTCGCAGTAGATGACGTCGGTGCACTCCCGGAGGATGCGCAGGGCGCGCAGGGTGATGTCCTCCAGGTTGCCGATGGGACCGCCGATGATGTAGAGCGTGCCGGGCATGATTGTTCCGTGCGCATAAATTTTTTCACCCGCTATGAAACAAAAATAAAATTTCCTGTCAAATAGTTTAATGTCTTGACGCCGGACGCTTTCGCGTCCATCACGGGTGCGTCGAATTCCTGAATGTGGCCCGCACCTCACGGGTACACGATACCACCAGACGCACACGGGCATTGTGTTATGGCGCGCATCTATAATTTTTCATCCGGTCCGTCCATGCTGCCGCTCCCGGCGCTTGAGGAGGCGGCGCAGAAGCTGGTCGATTTCGAGGGCAGCGGCATGTCGCTTGTCGAGATGAGCCACCGCGGCAAGGTCTACGAGCGCGTGCACAACGAAACCATCGCGCTCTTCCGGGAGATCCTTACCGTACCGAACGAGTTCCAGGTGCTCTTTCTGCAGGGCGGCGCGACGCTCCAGTTCGCGATGATCCCGATGGCGTTCCTGCGAGCGGGCGATGCCGCCGATTTCATTCTCACCGGCACGTGGGCCAAGAAGGCGCACGAGGACGCCTCGCTGGTGGGACGAGCGAACATTATCTGGGACGGCAAGACGTCGAAATACACCCGGATGCCTCAGCAAAAGGAGCTCAGCTTCACGAGCGGCGCGCGCTACGTGCACCTATGCTCAAACGAGACCATCGGCGGGGTGCAGTGGGCATCCTACCCGGACACGGCGGGCGTTCCCATCGTGGCCGACATGTCGTCGGATATTCTGTCACGGCAATTTCCCTGGAACAATATCGGCCTGGTGTTCGCCGGCACGCAAAAGAACCTTGCGCCGGCGGGGATGGCGATCGTCGTCATCCGAAAGGACTTTATCGCGGCGGCGCGAAAGGACCTTCCGGCGTACCTGCGCTACGATCTGCACGCCGAGAACAACTCCCTCTACAATACGCCGCCCACCTTCACGGTGTGGGCGACCAATCTCACGCTCAAATGGATCAAGTCCATGGGCGGCCTGGAGGCGCTGGAGCGGCTCAATCGGGAGAAGGCGACCCTCCTGTATGATCTCATCGATGCAAGCGGCGGGTATTACAAAAATCCCGTGGAAAAGGCAAGCCGATCCCTCATGAACGTGGTGTGGCTCCTGGACGACGACGGGCTCGAGGACGACTTTTTCAAGGAAGCCGAACGACAGGGCTTGAGCGGCCTCAAGGGTCACCGCTCGGTGGGCGGATGCCGCGCGTCAATATACAATGCCATGCCCATGGAGGGCGTGCGCGCGCTTGCCGATTTCATGAAGGAATTCATGAAAAAGCACGGCTAGGGAGGGCGGCATGGAAGACAATCATCGCCCCTGGGGCTTCTACGACGTGCTCTCCGACGAGCGCGACCACAAGGTGAAGCGCATCACGGTGTACCCCGACAAGCGCCTGAGCCTGCAACGACACGCGCGGCGCGCGGAGCACTGGTACATCGTGACCGGCGAGGCGCTGATGACGCTCGGCGAGCGCGAATTCACGCTGTGCGCCGGAGAGTCGGTGGACATCCCCTGCCGCGCCGTGCACCGCATCAAGAACACCGGCGTCGCAAACCTCGTCTTCATCGAGACGCAGGTGGGCGACTACTTCGGCGAGGACGACATCGAACGCCTGGAAGACGATTACAGCCGGGCAGCGCCGGGGGGATCGTCGCAACAGTAAAGACGTGGCAGTGCCGTATCAGTAAAGACGGGGCATTGCCCCGTCTCGACTCTGGGATCGATACAATCATAAAGACGAGGCACTGCCTCGTCTCACAGGAAGAGTACGGGTGGGGCGATGCCCCACTCCAACCATGGAGGACAACACGACCGCATGATTACCGTGAACAACCTCACCAAGCGTTTCGGCGATCTCGTCGCGGTGAACGACATCTCGTTCGCGATCCGCAAGGGCGAGATCACGGGGCTGTTGGGCCCCAACGGCGCGGGGAAGACGACGACCCTGCGCATGCTCACCTGCTATCTTGCGCCCGACGCGGGAAGCGTGGTCGTGGGCGATTACCTCGCGAGCATGAATCCCATCGAGGTGCGACGCATCATCGGCTACCTGCCGGAATCGGCGCCGTTGTACGCCGACATGATCGTGTACGACTACCTGTGGTACGTAGGTCAGATCCGCGAGATCCCCGCGGAGACGCTCCCGACGCGCATCAGGGAGATCGCAAACGTCTGCGGCCTGGCCGAGGTGATGCACAAGAACATCGGCGACCTCTCGAAGGGCTACAAACAGCGCGTGGGGCTCGCGCACGCGATGATACACGATCCCGAGATCCTTATCCTGGACGAGCCGACGAGCGGGCTCGATCCGAACCAGATCGTCGAGATCCGTAATGTGATAAAAGAGATCGGGAAGCGCAAAACGGTGATTCTCTCCACGCATATCCTTTCGGAGGTGGAGGCCACCTGCGACCGCGTCATCATCATCGATCGCGGGAAGATCGCGGCCGACAGCACCACGCGCGAGCTCACCGAGGGGGGCGACACGGGAAACAGCGTGACGCTGCGCGTGAGCGGGGTCGAGTTCGGCACGCTGGCCGACGCCATCCGCCGCCTGGACGGCGTGAGCGACATCCGCGAGGCGGTGGACCGCGAGGGCCTTACGGCCGCCAACGTGCTCACCGGGACGGCGAGCGACGTGCGCCCGTCGATCTTCCGGCTCATCGCCGACAAGGGCTGGACGCTCTATGAAATGAAGCAGGAGCAGCAGACCCTTGAGAACATCTTTAGAAAACTCACCAGGGGAGGGGAGCATGAAGCTTGATGGTTCTCTCATCATCATGAAAAAGGAGCTGCGGAGTTATTTCTACTCTCCAGTCGCCTATATCGTCATCGCCGCGTTTCTCGTCTTGAGCGGCTACCTGTTCTTCGATACGTTCTTTCTCTTCGGCCGCTCCGAACTGCGCGGCTTCTTCGAGCTGTTGCCCATCACCTTTTCGATATTCATCCCGGCGCTCACGATGCGCCTCTTTGCCGAGGAGAAGCACAGCGGCTCATTCGAGATCCTCATGACGCTGCCGGTGACCACGCTGGAGGCGGTGCTGGGCAAGTTCCTGGGGGCCACGGCCTTCGTAGGGATCATGCTGGCGCCCACGCTCTTCTACGCGATCTCGGTGGCGCTGGTTGGATCGCCCGACATCGGGCCCATCGTGGGCGGCTACCTGGGTGCGCTCCTCCTGGGCGCGACCTTCGCGGCCATCGGGATCTTCGCGTCCACCTTGACGAAGAACCAGATCATCGCGCTCATCGTGGGCGTCCTGGCCTGCTTTCTGCTCACGCTCTTCGGGCTGGACCGCTTCAAGATGCTCATGCCCAGCGCCCTGGTGGGCGTCGTTGAGTACCTGTCGGTGTCGGGGCACTTTCACAGCATCGAGCGCGGGGTGGTCGATTCGCGCGACATCGTGTATTTCCTTTCGGTGATTGCGCTGGCCCTCATGGGCTCGGTGCACGTCCTGGACGAGCGGAGGTAGGGCCATGGACATCAAGCAAATGCTGTCGCAGGTGAAATCGCTGGACGCGGCGGGGCTCGCGAAACGGATCACGCAGTCGCTGGGCGCGCGCCGCTCCACGCTCGCCATCAACATCGTCATTATCCTGATGATCAACCTCGTCGCGGGGGTGCTCTACTTCCGCTGCGACGCGACGCGCAACGGCGCCTACTCGCTCTCGCCGCTGAGCCGCGAGCTCGTCGCGAACCTCGCCGAGCCGCTCACCGTGAAGGTGTTCTTCTCAAAGGACCTGCCCGCGCCCTACAACGGCGTGTACCGCTACGTCTCCGACATCCTCGGGGAGTTCAAAAACAGCGCGAACCGCAACTTCCGCTATGAGTTCGTGGACGTGGAGAAACAGAAGGACGCCGCGGGAGACTACGGCATCTATCCCGTGCAGGTGCGCGAGATCCAGAGCGACCAGGTGAAGTTCCGCAACGCCTTCATGGGCATCGCGATCGTCCACGGTGACCTGGTGGAGAAGATCGAGTCGATCACCGAGGCCGAGGGCATCGAGTACCGCATCACCACGCTTATCAAGAAGATGATCGGCAAGGTGGACGCGCTCGTGAAGCTCGACGGGCAGATCGCCGTGACCTTCTACGCCAGCTCCTCGATCCCCCTGCGGGGCATCGAGACCGTGAACGAGCAGGTGGAGAAGATCGTGCGCACGGTGGGCGCCAAGAATTACAACAAGCTGTCCTACAAGCACGTGGACCCCGGCGCGGACAAGAACCAGATGGCGCTGGCCGAATCGTACGGCCTCTTTCCCTTGAGGTGGCCCGCCTTCACCACGGACCTTGGCAAGCGCGTAGAGGCCGGCTCCGGCGTGATCGGCGTGGTGGTGGAGCACGGGGGGCGCTTCGAGACCATCCAGGTGCTCACGCGCAACATTATGGGGCAGATTCAGGTGAACACCGACACGCTCGCGGACGGGCTCAACGCGGCCATCGGGAACCTCATCAGCGTGAACCAGAAGGTGGGGTATGTGACCGGCCACAACGAGCGCGACATCAATGACGAGCGCGCCGGCGCGGCGAACTTCAAGACGCTCATCTCCGACCTCTACGAGTTCAAGACGGTCGACCTGTCGAAGGACGAGATCCCCGACGACATCAACACGCTCATCGTGAACGGGCCCAAGTCCCGCTTCAGCGAATACGAGCTCTTTAAAATCGACCAGTTTCTCATGAAGGGACGATCGGTGCTGTTTTTCCTGGATTCCTTCGACGAGATGAACATGCAGGGCGGCGGCGGGATGTTCGGTCGCCAGCCGCTGGTGATCCCCGTGGATACGGGCCTCGCCGATTACCTGAAGTCCTTTGGCGTGAGCGTGAACCGCGATATCGTCCTCGACATGTCGTGCTACCGCACCGCCAACCAGATGTTCGGCGAGCAGGTGATCTACTTCGCGCCCATGGTCAACGAGGAGTCGCTTGACCGCGCAAACCCCATCACCGCATCGCTGAAGCGCATCTTCTTTCTGAAGGGCTCGTCCATCGCGCTGCAGGAGGACGCGCTCAAATCGACGAACCTCACGGCCACGACGCTGGTGTCCTCGTCGCGGCGAAGCTGGCTCATGGAGGGGCGCATCAACTTCAATCCCATGATGATGCAGCCGCCGGCCGAGACCGAGATGCGCAGCCACAAGCTCGCCGTTCTCGTGTCCGGCCAGTTCGAGAGCTATTTCAAGGACCGGGCCGAGCCGCCGGTTAAAGAGGAGAAGGGGAAAGCGCCCGCGCCGGGCGGATCGCCCATCGCCTCGTCGGGCATCATCAAGAAGGCCGTGAAGCCCGGAAAAATCTTAGTGGCCGGGACCTCCGAGATCACCGGGCCCAGCGTGGTGGACAAGGAGGGCAAATCGCCCAATGCGATCTTGCTGCACAACATGGTCGACTACCTTGCGGGCAACGCCGCGATCCCGCAGATGCGCAGCAAGGGGCTCGAGTTCAATCCGCTGCGCGAAGCGGGGGACCTGAAGCGCTATCTGCTCAAGGGCTTCAACATCGCGGGCGTGCCGCTGTTGGTGGTGGCGGCCGGCCTCCTCATCTGGCGGATGCGCAACATGCGACGACGGAGGATACAGCAGGAATTCACGGGAGGTGGATCGGGTGAATAAACGGGTCGTCATCAGCATCGCACTCATCGTCGCCCTGGGGCTCGTGCTCGCGATAAAAAAAGCGCGCTTCGGATCGGCGGTGCCGGACATCGGGAAATGGAGCGGCGAGGCCGACGAGATCGTGATCGAAGGCGCCGGGAGCTCGCTGCGATTGCACAAGAAGGACGGGAAGTGGGTCATCAATGAAGCGGCCTATCCGGCCGACGCGAAGGCGGTCGTGAAGCTTGAAAACCAGCTGCGCGATCTCGAGCTCGCCGACCTCATCTCGGAGAAGCCGCACCTCGACCGCTTCGACCTCGATGCGGGCAAGGCCCGGCGCGTCGTGGCGCGTCGCGACAAGAAGCCGCTGCGCGACATCCTGCTCGGCAAGAAAAGCTCGACATATCGGCACACGTATGTGAAGCTCGCGGATCGGCCCGAGGTCTTTCTGGCGCGGGGTCCGCTCGCGGACGATTTTGCGAAATCCGCCGACGATCTGCGCGACAAGGAGGTCATAAAGATCGACCAGGCCTCGATCGAGTCCTTCGAGATCGAGTACAAGGGCGCGCGGCTTTCATTCGCGAAAAAGACGGTGGAAATCAAGGACGAAAAGCCGGCGGCTGATCCTGCCGCGCCGAAGGGAACGGACGCGGGGAAGGGCGCCGGCACGAACAAGGACGCGAAGCCCGTGACCGTCGCCAAATGGACCTGCGCGCAGCTGGGCGGGGCCGAGCTCGACGAGGGAAAGCTCAACGGCATCCTGAGCTCGTTCGCGTCGGTGGTGGCCGATGCATACGCCGAGCGTCCCGATCCCGCGCTCATGCGCGCCCGGACCTGTTCGATCAAACTTCGCGCGGGCGGCAAGGACATGACGCTCGTGATCGCCGGACGGGAAACCGCCGACCGGAAGCGCTATCTGGCGACATCATCGGAATCACCCTACGCCTTTTTCTTGAACGCGCATGGCGCAGAACGGTATTTCGTGACCGCCGCCGACATGAAGAAAAAATAGGCGCGCAGTCTCACGGGAGGTCGGACATGGCGGCATTGACGGAGATACTCGCGACCATTGGACCGGCCTCGGTCGGCATTATCGACGCGCTGTATGCGAGCGGCCTCTCCGGCGTGCGCATCAACAGCTCGCATGGGAAGCCGGCGGACCACGAGGCGGTTGTGCGAAACTCGCGGCGCGCCAATCCCTCGGGCTATATCGTGTACGACATCAAGGGCCCGAAGATCCGCATCGGCGACATCCCCGAGCCGCTCAAGATCACGGCGGGCGAAACGCTCGTCATCGACACCGCCTTCCCCAAGCCTCCCGGCTCGGAGTATCCCGCGGTGAAGGACTTTTCCGCGGGGATCCCCGTCACCTATGAGAGGCTCCACGAGTGCGTGAAGCCCGGGCACCGGCTCTTCATCGACGACGGCTACATCGGCCTGCGCGTGGAGTCCGTCGAGGGGACGCGCATCGTGTGCACGGTGATGTACGGCGATCTCCTGCGCCAGCGGAAGGGGCTCAATCATCCCGACACGATCGTGGGCTATCCCTACACCATGCCGTACGACATCCCCAACCTGGAGGAGGCGGCGCGCATGCAGGTCGATTTCATCGCCGATTCCTTCACGCGAAACGCCGATGACGTGCTCGAGCTGCGCGATCGTCTCAATGGCACCGGCATGCGCATCATCTCGAAGATCGAGAACCCCGAGGGCGTGGAGAACTTCGACGCCATCCTCGAGAAAACCGACGCTATCATGGTGGCACGCGGCGACCTCGGCGTGGAGCTGGACCCCTGGCTCATCCCTGAGCTCCAGAAACAGATGATCGAGAAGTGCAATGCCGCCGGCAAGCCCGTCATCACCGCGACCCAGATGCTGGAGTCGATGATCGACAATCCGCACCCCAGCCGCGCCGACGTGAGCGACATCGCCAACGCCATCTACGACGGCACCGATGTGGTGATGCTCTCCGGCGAGACCTCCGTTGGCAAACACCCGGCCGAGTGCGTCGCGATGATGCACCGGATCGCAGAAACGGTGGAGGCCACCGACCGCTATCGCGAGAAGAAGATCCGGCGGCACACGCTCGCGGGTTTGAGCGGATCGAAATCTTAGCCGGCCATTTTATCGTTCGCGACATCGGTGAAGCAAGATGCCGGTGCGTTCGTTCCGTAGGATTCGGCCATGGAGTAGCGGCTGATTGGTGAGCTTTCTGGTGGGGGGTGCGCGATGACAATGAAACTCCGCATGACGCTTGGCGTTGCCGCGATACTTGTTCTTATCTCGCCTGCGAATCTTCAGGCGCAAAAATGTACATCGGGAAACTGCGCGAACGGTACGGGGACCAAAGACTACGGTTCGTACAAATATACCGGAGAATTTCGCAACGGCAAAAAACATGGTCGGGGGACCGTCACGCTCTTCAGCCGCACCATCAAAGGCGCCTGGCGGGATGACAAACTAATCCATGGCGAGGAATCATACAGCGATGGATTTACGCTCTCAGGTTCTTATAACGAGGGGTTCCGCTCCGGGAAAGGCGTGATGACCTGGCGTGACGGCAGGCGATATGAGGGCGAATGGAAGGATTTGACGGCTGTCGGTAAAGGCGTGATGACCTATCCGGACAAGAGAAGATATGTCGGCGAGTTTCAGGGCGATCAATATCATGGCAGGGGCATATTATATCATGCCAACGGCTCGGTGTACCGGGACGGCCCCTGGGACAAAGGCGTATTCAAGGGCGTCATCAAAGAGAAGCAGCAGGCGAGCACTCCGACGGTCTATCGGCCCGAGAAATACGGCGAGATATCGATTCGACTGTCCGAACTGCCCGCATGGAAATTTCCATATGCCGATGCCCAGGGGAAATACCATTACCTGATCGCCCAGGAGAAATGCACCTACGGGCTCGAGCTTGAGCAGTGGTACCAAGACCGGGGATTCGTCGAGTCCTCCCATAATAAAAGCAATTTCTGCGGGAAAAAGATGCCTCCCGGCTACCAGGTGCTCGTCAAGCCGGTCCTGTTCGTGTGGGGCAAGCAATGGTCGGCGGCTCAGATTGCGGAGCGGAAGCGGATAGCGGAATCATCCAAGAACCGCGTTACGACGAACCGTGAAAAAGAATACCGGGGCACGTACTGCTGGGAGAGCTGCAGCAAAAGCTGCTACTCGGGTTCCAGCACCGCCAAGGGCCAGGGCATGTGCCTGGACAGCTGCAGGAAACAATGTTCCCGGTAGTGGATTTTGAACCTGTTTCAGTAGGGAGCTGAATGAGACGACAGGATATCACGCTCGCTCCGCCGCGAACAATACATCCATGTATTCGCGGCTCCGGCAGCCAATCCGGGCTGCCTGCTCGCTGTGACATCCGACAGACTCATTCGGCACTATTGGGAAAAAATCAACTTAATAGGCTTTAGGGTAAGGGCTTACCTTCGCCACATCATCGTCCGTTTAATAATTCTGGAAATATGGGCTGTTTGTTACTATAGTGTTTTTAGCAGCGTCGTATGATCCGGCATTCCGGATCCGGTGCGACGCCGCAAGTCCATCGACATCAAAGGGGGTGCGCGCATGAGAGAGATAAAATTGAAAGCCGGTGATCCGGCGCCAGATTTTACGCTGAAGAACCAGTATGACCAGGACATTACCCTGTCCGGCTTGAAGGGGAAGAAGGTCCTGCTGTCGTTCCATCCGCTCGCCTGGACGCCCGTCTGCGAAATCCAGATGCGGACGCTCGAGGCGAAGCACGACGAGCTCGAGCGGCTCAACACCGTCGCCCTGGGGCTGAGCGTCGATAGTCCTCCCTGCAAGAAGGCCTGGGCCGATTATCTCGACATCGACCACACTGACCTCTTGGCGGACTTCTGGCCGCACGGGGAGGTCGCACGGCGGTATGATCTGTTCATCGAGAAGGCCGGGATCTCCGGCAGGGCCAACATCCTCATTGACGAGCAGGGAAAGATCGCGCGCGTGTGGGTGTATGAGATTCCCGAGGTGCCCGACATCGAGGACGTCCTCAGGTTTCTGAAAAAATGAAGTGACGATTCACGGCCTCCTCTTCATCGCGGGAAGGAATTGACGACGGTTTTCCCGGCTGGTGTGAATTTTTCTTGTTGACAATACCGGCGCGTGAAATATCTTGGATAAACCTCAGGCGCAGGTGGTGGAACTGGTAGACACGTATGTTTGAGGGGCATATGGGGTAAAACCTGTGCGGGTTCAAGTCCCGCCCTGCGCAACGGAGAAAAGGCGCGGATGATATCCGCGCCTTTTCTATTGGCATTGACATCATTCCGACCGCACGATACAAGACGCGACATGGTCATCACCGGACTGGAAAAACTGCTGAACGATCCCGGCGCGTATCGGAAGCGGCGCGTCGCCCTCATCGCAAACCAGACGTCGGTGACGAGCGATCTCGTCTATAGTTGGCACGCGCTCATCCGGCACGGCATCGACATCGTCCGTATCTTCTCGCCCGAGCACGGGATCTTCGCCACCGAGCAGGACCAGGCGCCGGTGGGCGACCAGCCCATCGTCAATTGCGAGGTCGTGAGCCTGTATGGCGCATCGGCGCACACCCTCGCCCCGGCGCCGGAGTTTCTCGACGACATCGATTGCGTCATCTACGATATTCAGGACATCGGCTCACGCTACTATACCTACGTGAACACGATGGCGCTGTGCATGGAGGCCATCGCGGGGCGCGACATCGAGTTTGTGGTGCTGGACCGGCCCAATCCCATCGGCGGACAGTCGGTCGAGGGTCCGCCGCTGCGTGATGGCTATGGGTCCTTCGTGGGGGTGCTGCCGGTCCCCGTGCGTCACGGAATGACCGCAGGCGAGCTTGCGCTTCTGTGGAAGGCGCACCGGCGGCTCGATGTGAACCTCGCGATCGTCCCGATGGACGGGTGGGGCCGCGCGATGGGATATGCGCACACCGGCCTGCCGTGGGTGCCGCCGTCGCCCAACATGCCCACCGAGGAGACCGCGCTTGTCTATCCCGGGATGTGCCTCATCGAGGGCACCAATCTGTCGGAAGGGCGGGGCACGGCAATGCCATTCCTGCAGATCGGAGCGCCGTACGTCGACGCTGCGGCGCTTGCAACCGGCTCAACGCGCTCAATCAGCCCGGCATCCGCTTTCGGCCCGTATATTTCAAGCCAACGTCGAACAAGTACGCGGGGGAGGTCGCGGGCGGGGTGTTTCTGCATGTGACCGACCCCACGCGCTTCCGGCCGTTCGCCGCCGGGGTGGCGCTCGTGCAGGCGGCCCGAGAGCTCTGTACCGATTCGTTCCGATTCACGACGGGCGTGTACGAATTCAACGACACTCACCCCGCGTTCGATCTTCTTGCCGGGAGCGATGCCGTGCGCACCATGATCGAGCGCGGCGTGCCGCTCGATACGATACGAGAATCGTGGGCGGATTACGAACGGGACTTTTTCGAACGAAGGAAGGAATATTTGCTCTATGCATCTTGATATTGTCGTCATCGCCGCGTACCTTGTCGCGATCAACGTCATCGGACTGTATTTCGCCAAGTCGGGGTCCATGAACGACTACTTTCTGGGCGCGCGGAACATCCCCTGGCCGGTGGCCTGCCTTTCCATCGTGGCCACGGAGACCAGCACGCTCACCTTTATCTCCATCCCCGGCCTCGCCTACGCGACCAATATGGGGTTTCTGCAGATTGCCTTCGGCTACCTTATCGGGCGCGTGCTGGTCGCCGTTTTCATGCTCCCGCAGTATTTTCAGGGCAATTTCGAGACGGTGTACCAGTTCATCCAGAACCGGTTCGGCGTCTCGTCGCGGCGGATCATCGCCATCGTGTTTCACGTGACGCGGCTCCTGGCCGACAGCGTGCGCCTGTTCGCGACCGCCATCCCGCTCACGCTCTTTCTGGGCTGGCCGTACTGGGTGTCCATCCTGGTGATCGGCGCGTCCACCGTGGTGTACACGCTCTACGGCGGCATCCGCTCGGTCGCGGTCACCGACGCCATCCAGTTTTTTCTGTATCTCTCGTGCGCGTGTGTGGGCTTGATCATTATTTGCGACATCATGGGGACGGACCCGCTCTCGATTGTGCGCATGGTCCCCGGGGCGAGCCTCACGGTCTTCTCCACGGGCCTCGCGGATGGCGCGCGAAGCCTCTTCGGCTCCTACAATATCATCTCGGGACTTGTCGGCGGCGCCTTCCTGTCGTTCGCCTCGCATGGAACGGACCATCTCATCGTGCAGCGCGCGCTCATCTGCCGCGACCTGCCGTCGGCGAAGAAGGCCATGATCGGCAGCGGGGTGCTCATCATTCTTCAGTTCGCGCTCTTTCTCGTCTTCGGCTTGTTCATCAAGGCGCTGCTGGAGGGCCGTCCCTTCGAGCGCAGCGACGAGGTGCTGCCGTTCTTCATCATCCCCTACCTCCCGGAGGGCCTGCGGGGGCTGATGCTGGCGGGCATCTTCGCCGCCGCCATGTCCACGCTGAGCGCCTCGATCAACTCGCTCGCATCGTCCACCTCCCTGGACATCCTGGCGCTCGACCGCCGTGATCTTCCCGAGAAAAAAAAGATGCGCTACGCCAAGGGCATCGCGCTCCTCTGGAGCGTCGTCGTCATCGGCATCTCGCTCGCGTTCCGCGATACGAAGAGCCCGCTGGTGGAGATCGGCCTGTCCATCGCCTCGATCACCTACGGCGGAATGATGGGCATGTTCCTCATCGGCCGCGTGTACGATAATTTCTCCGAGCGAGCGGCGATCGGGGGCATGCTCGCGAGCATCGCCGGCACCATGGTCGTGGTGTTCGCCACGAAGGTCTTCTGGGTGTGGTATGTGGTGATTGGCTTCGCTATTGCAGTTGCGGCCGGTGTCGCCATCCAGCGGATCGCCGGCTCGACGAAGTGATCATCCGCGCGCGGTTTGTTTAACTTTTATGTAATAATATGAGTATAATAAAAAAAAGTCCCATTTTCGGGGACTGGAAAGTTTTTTTCTTGTTTATGGCGGGTAGTTACTATATACTCTCGGTTGATGATAATATCGTGGAGAGTATGAGATGTCTTTCAAACGCCAGATTGACAAACTCAGGGACCGGCCGCGCAAGCTGCTGATAATCTTTCTCGCACTGTACAACCTGCATCCGTTTACCTATTTCCTGATGGTTGCGCTCGTCATCGGGTTCGCGAGTTTTCTGAGTATCGCGAAAATCATCATGATTCTCGCGCCGCCCATCATCCTGTCGGCGACCGTGGTGTTCATAGTCCAGAACCGACGCCTGCAGCGGTACGTCAATACGCTCATCGACGAGCGCGATATTCCCGATCTGGACGCGATCCAGTCGTTTATCAACTCCTTCCCGCTGCGCGCCGCAGTTCCCCTCACGGTTGGGTGCGCGCTCGGACCGGTCCTCACGGGCGTCATCGGCTTCGCCCAGGGCGTGTTCATCTCCGCTTATCAGATGGTGTTCGTGATTTTGCTCGGGGAGGTCACCGCCATCATCGTGGGCGCGATCATGTATTTTTACACGCGCGTGTTCCTCTATCCGTCCAACCGGCGCATCGTGTTTCACCCGCTCACCATATTTCAAAAATTCTCGATTCCCATCCTCTCGACGGTGGTCGTCATTGTCACGATGATGATCCTGGGGATATTCAAGAGCATCCAGTCCGACACCATGGAGGTGCAGAACCGGATGCTCCTCGAGTCGCTGCGCCACGCCTCAAGCGTGACCAAGGCATACATTGGGATAGTGACCTCCGAGATCGGCGCGTTCGCCAAATCGGACGCCGCAAGACGCGGGAACCTCGCCGAGATGCAGGCGATTCTCCTCGCATTGCACCGCGAACGGGGGAGCTCCGTCGAGATGTATTTTTTCGCCGCGCCGGACGGGACGGCGCCGACCAGCGTAGGTATCACGAGAAACATCAGCGACCGCGGCTACTTCCGGCAGGTCATGGCGACGGGCAAGCCGGCCGTTTCCGATCCGGTCACCAACAAGGCCACCGGCAAGGAGATTCTGGTCGTCGCCGTGCCGGTCAAGCGGGGGGACGCCGTTACGGCCGTCTTCGGCGCGACCATTTTGCTCGATTCCCTGCAGGTGTTCTATCAAACCTATGCCTCCCAATCGTCACGGTCGCATATGCTCCTCAGCGACGCGGGAAAGATCGTCTTTTCGACGGACAAGGAGCTTCTGGGTAAAACGATCGGAACGGACATTGTCGATGATGGGGTCCGCTTTCGCAATGTTGCGGCGCTGCGCACGGCGCCCGAATGGTCTACGATCGACATCGTATTCAAGGGCAGGGCGATGATCGCGCACAAGGAGGATATTCCCTCGATCGGGTTTACGCTCGTGTCGCTGGCCGACCGGACCGCGGTGTACGCCGTGCTCAATCCGGTCCTTGTCCGGTCGATCGTGTATCTCGTGCTGGTAATCGGCATCATCTTCGCGATCATCTGGTATCTTGCGAAAAAGATATCCGCGCCCATCGAGAACATCATCGGCATCTTCCAGAAGGTCTCCGACGGCGACCTCACGGTGCGCTCCACCGACTACCTCGCCGACGAGTTCGGCGAGCTGATCCGCTACCTGCAGATCCTGCTGCGCCGCCTGCGCGAGACCATCCACGCGACCGTCGAATCGTCGCAGCAGCTCGCCGAGGCCTCCACCGGCATGTCGAAGACGAGCCTGGCCCTCTCGCACAACGCGCAGGATCAGGCCTCGTCCATCGAGGAGATGACCGCGGCGCTCGAGGAGACCTCGGCGTCCATAGAAAACTTTGCGAAAAGCGCGGCCGACCAGCTCTCGTTCGCCACCGAGACCTATCAGGCCATGGAGCGCCTCAAGGGGCAGGTCATCGAGATCGCCCAGTACGCCGTGGAGGCGCTCGAAAAGGCGACCGTCTCCAGCGAGCAGGCGCGCACGGGCAACGAGCACATGAAGAACGCGATCGACGGCATGAACCGGATCGACGCGAGCACGCAAAAGATCACCGAGTTCGTGGGGCTCATCAGCGACATCTCCGACCAGGTGAACCTGCTGGCGCTCAACGCCGCCATCGAGGCCGCGCGCGCCGGCGAGCACGGGCGCGGGTTCGCCGTGGTGGCCGACGAGATCGCCAAGCTCGCCGACCAGACCTCGCAGAGCGCGAAGAGCATCACCGGCCTGGTGAACGAGGGGCGAAGCGAGGTGATCCGCGGCAAGGACTACGTGGACGCGACCTCGCGGGCGCTCTCGGCGATCATCGAGAACATCCGCGCCACCGACGTCCTGGTGCGGCGCATCGCCGAGCTGTCGCGCTCGC
>ERZ795044.1610-NODE-1610-length-20355-cov-4.849212_pt1 | contig 20355 bp, 18 predicted proteins | sample MGYA00375128_ERZ795044 | MGnify/ENA primary metagenome ERZ795044 (study PRJEB30173, sample SAMN05720213) | anaerobic digester metagenome | isolation source: active sludge of municipal wastewater-treating anaerobic digesters | place: USA | collected 2014-12-22 ... | reverse complement strand
CCCCTCAACCAACCGGAACTGCTTGGGGATATCGCCTCCGACGCGGCTGCCAGAACCTGCGGCTACAATGAGGGCAACAATATGCGGACGTGAGGCCATAGCCGCGCCTTAGCCATCCCACTGTTGCACGCCAAGCCGAAACCGAGTAACGGCCTGCCTAAATTTTAGGCAATGTTGGCACAATGAAACTCGCACCCATAAATATTGGCAATATAGAGATTGCATGCCCCGTCATATTGGCACCGATGACGGGCGTAACCGATATGCCGTTTCGCAAAATAGTCCGGCGTTTCGGGTCTGGCCTGAATGTTACCGAAATGATCGCAAGTCAGGCCATGATTCGCGAAACACGTCAGTCTCTGCAGAAATGCGAATGGGATGCCATTGAAGAGCCTGTTTCCATGCAGTTGGCGGGGTGCACCCCTTATGAAATGGGTGAAGCGGCGAAGCTGAATGAAGACCGGGGCGCGGCAATCATCGACATCAACATGGGCTGCCCCGTCAAAAAGGTGGTGAACGGGGATGCAGGCTCCGCTTTGATGCGCGATCTGCCCCTTGCTGCGAGCCTGATTGAAGCAACAGTCAAAGCCGTTTCGGTCCCGGTTACCGTCAAAATGCGGATGGGTTGGGATCATGCGAGCCTGAATGCCCCTGAACTTGCGCACATAGCGGAAGATCTAGGGGCCAAATTGGTCACTGTGCATGGCCGCACGCGTAATCAAATGTACAAGGGATCCGCCGATTGGGGCTTTGTTCGCAAAGTCAAAGATGCCGTTTCAATTCCCGTGATCGTAAACGGAGATATTTGCACGATTGCTGACGCGGAAACAGCGTTGCAACAGAGCGGAGCAGACGGCGTCATGGTGGGGCGGGGCGCCTATGGCAAACCGTGGCTCTTGGGACAGATGATGCATTGGTTCCGCACAGGCGCCAACTTGCCTGACCCGAGCATCGACGCGCAATATGAACTCATCATCGAGCATTACCGGGCGATGCTTGATCACTATGGAAGTGACGTCGGCCTGCGTTGTGCACGCAAACATATCGGCTGGTACACAAAAGGTCTTACAGGGTCGGCTGAGTTCCGTAACTTCGTCAACCGAATTGACGATGCGGAAGTCGTGATCGACGAGTTGACGCGCTTCTACGAACCTTTCCTGACACGTACGGCAGCCTGATGGTCAATTCGGAGGGGAATAGACCGGATAACGGCCATGTGTTGGCCAATATCCCCATTCCCGTCCTCTTGATCGGTCCGGATAACAGCATTGCCTATGCAAATGACGCAAGTGAGGCGTTTTTCGGGCGGAGCCGTAAGCGTTTGGAAGGGCAGCCGACCGCCGCCGTCCTCCGCTTCGAAAGCGAGCGCATGAACTTTGCGCTTATATCGTCGGAAAACGATATTTCGGCGCAGGACATGGAACTGAAGTCGGCCCATGGCAGCATTACTGTCGACATCAATATCTCCCTACTTCCAGGCGAAACGGATTGGCGCATCGCGATCATTTCCCCAAGGCATGGCGGACGTGAACATATTGGAGAGCAAAAGGATAGCGGCCAACAGCAAGCGATGGGTGCGCCGGCGATATTGGGGCATGAAATCAAAAACCCTCTCGCGGGGATAAAAGGTGCAGCCCAGCTTCTTGCCCGCCATGTCGATGAGAAAAACCAGCCTCTGACCGAGTTGATAGTAAACGAGGTCGACCGGATTGCCCGATTGTTAGACCAGATGCAGAAACTCAGCCGGTCGGAAGAGCCGGAGCTTGCGCCCGCCAACGTCCATTTGTTGATCGAAAGAGCGATCCGTTCGTTGCGCGCCGCAAACCGCGCGATGCCCGAACTTTCGATCAATTATGATCCATCCTTACCCGAGGTTTTGATTGATGCGGACGGGATGGTCCAGATTTTGATCAACCTGCTTCAAAATGCGGTCGATGCGCTCAAAGGTCGATTGGATGGAGTCATCGGAATATCGACGCGTTTCGTCATGAGCGGCGCACTCCGTGAGGCAGATATGGAACGGCGTACGGTCAAGCTACCTGTCGAAATCGCTATATCCGACAACGGGCCTGGGGTGCCGCAACATATCGAGGACGAGCTGTTTTCTCCGTTCGTCACGACCAAACGAGATGGGCAGGGCCTCGGTCTCGCGATCGTGCGCAACCTTGTGCAGCAAATGAACAGCCGCATCGTGTTCGAGCGCGACGTGCAAAAGCAACGGACTGTGTTCAGGCTGTTTCTGCCGGTGGCATCAAAGAAGGGTGAATCATGACTGTTCCCAAAGTCCTTATTGTAGAGGACGATGCATCGATCGGTTTGGTTGTCAGCGCCGCGCTGACCGCCGAAAATATCGAGACCCAGATTTGTGATTCCGTCAGCGCACGGGACGCAGCTCTCGCCAACGGCCATTTCGATTTGATGCTGACCGACGTAGTCCTGAAAGACAGTGATGGTTTGGCGACGCTGAAAGAGGTTATGGCGACGACACCGGATATGCCGGTGATCATTATGTCCGCCCAGAATACATTGGAGACAGCGGTACGGGCGAGTGAAATTAATGCGTTTGAATATTTTCCCAAACCCTTTGATCTCAACGATCTGGTTCTGGCGGTAAAACAAGGGATCGACAAGCGTCGCTCCGCTCCGGACAGCGTGACCGATACGTTGTCAGAGGCCAATCTACCAATGATCGGCCGAAGTGTTGCGATGCAGGATGTGTACCGCATGGTCGCGCGGCTTTTGCGTAACGACCTTTCCGTTCTGATTTCCGGCGAAAGCGGAACCGGTAAGGAGTTGGTGGCGGAAGCTATTCACAGTCTGGGGCACCGCAAAACAGGGCCGTTTGTTGCGGTAAACATGGCCGCGATCCCAAGCGAGCTTATCGAGGCGGAATTGTTCGGGCATGAAAAAGGCTCTTTTACCGGCGCAGTGGGGCAGGCCATAGGTCGGTTCGAGCAGGCGCAAGGTGGCACGCTCTTTCTCGATGAAATAGGGGACATGCCCAAGCACGCACAAACCCGCTTGTTGCGCGCGCTGCAAAGCGGTGTGATCAGCAGGATTGGCGGGAAAGCGAGTATTCGCCTCGATGTCCGCATCGTTGCGGCAACCAACCAAAAGCTGGAGGAATTGATCGCCAGCGGCAAGTTCCGCGAGGACCTTTTCTACCGGCTGAATGTGGTTCCAATCCATATGCCGCCATTGCGCGACAGAACAGATGATATCGGACTTCTTGCCCAACACTTCTTGTTGTTGGCCGCGAAAGACGGGTTACCCTTACGAAAGATCGACGACAGCGCCATTGCAGCACTGATGACGATGCCTTGGCGGGGGAATATCCGGGAATTACGTAACCTAATCTATCGCTTGGCCTTGGTGTGTCGCGAAGACACGATAACGGAAGCTACAATTGTCCAGAATGTCGAAAGCGCTCCGGAATCCGATGCACCTATTCAGGGAGCCAGTTTTGAAGCTGCTGTGGTGCAATTCCTGCGAGACCACAAATTGCGGGGCACATCGCGCGATAAACTCTATCCAAAGGCCCTAGCGCAGTTCGAGACGCCGTTGCTCCAACATGTCATGCGGCAGGTGAAAGGCAATCAGCTCAAGGCAGCTGCGCTACTCGGGATAAATCGGAACACCCTTCGCAAGAAACTGACCGACTACGGAATTGGCACCGGCAACGGAGGGTGAAGCGACCCGCCTGCACGATAATGTGATTTTTCAGTCACAATTTTGTGCTTTTCAGGCAACGCTTACAATGCCACAGTGGCAATATGGCAACAACCCCGATGATTGATGAAGGACAAGGGCAGTCGCTTGCCAAACGGTTCTTCCAATTCATCGTACATGCCCTTGGAAATAGCCAGTCGATCAAGTTCCTCGAGATAGCCAGCGCGATATTGCTGCTGTTGATCACCGGCGCCACGGCCTACATTTTGCTGGATCAGGGACCGCAATCGGAACCGCTATCTCCTGCAGCCTCTGCAACGATGCTTGTAGCAAATCTTTTGCCTGCGACGTTGCTCTTGGTACTTTTTGGCCGACGCATCGCTTTACGTCGCGCGGTTGGCAGCAATATCGATAGCCAACAGTTGCTGCATGTACGGCTAGTAGCCATTTTCTCGGCGATCACCGCTGTACCCACGCTACTTCTGGTCGTCTTTGCTTCGTTGCTTTTCCAAAGCGGCGTACAATTCTGGTTTTCAGGTTCTGCGCGCGGCATGCTGGAAAATGCGGGCGAACTGGCCAAGGGATATTATGAGGTAAATGCACGAGACGTAGGCGACGAAACGCTGACCATGGCGGGCGATTTTCGCAACGCATTGAGCCAGACCCGTCCTGATGACCCTGCGTTTTTAAGTTACTATTTCGAGCAGGTATTCCGTCGTCGTTTGAGTGAATCTGCGATCGTCTCTGTTGGCGCAGACGGAATTCAACGCACCGAAGCCGTGGCCACGGAAAACCAAAATCGTACACAAGACTGGATTGCACCCGACATTCTACGCAAGCTTCAGGCGGGGGAGGGCACTATAGTCACCAACCGCACTGACCGCATTGAGGTTGTGACAGTGCTGTTTGACTCCCCACGCAGCTATCTCTTTGCCAGCCGTGCTTTGTCGGTACCGTCTTTTCAGTTGGGCGAGAAGGCGCAGTCCGTGCTCCAGGATTACGACAAGATGGTCGCGCGATCCCGGGCCTTGCAATTACAGTTTAACATCGCCCTCTATGTTGTTTCGCTCCTGATTATCGGCATTACACTCTGGATTGCGTTGCGTGTTGCTGACCGCCTAGTCCGCCCAGTGAACAATCTGGTTGATGCGGCGCAGAGGATTGCTGATGGCGACCTTTCCGCACGGGTCAGCGAAGACCAGTATCGGGCCGATGAGGTTGGTTTCCTCTCCAAGTCTTTCAACCGAATGACGGAACGTCTTGAACGGCAAACCGGGGCGCTATTGGCGACTAATCACCAATTGGGTGAGCGAAGGGTGTTTATCGAAACCGTCCTTGAATCCGTTTCGGCAGGGGTCGTGTCGGTCAATGAATGTGGCGAGATCGAACTTGCAAACTCGACCGCCGAAAAGATGCTTCGGGGAAAAGAGCAGACGATTGTCGGACTTAATTTCAAAACAGTAGCACCCGCACTTGCTGAGTTAACCGAGGACAGGTCTCGCGGCGTCGTTCAACTTGGTGACGGCCCCGAACCCCTGACCGTGGCGGTGAAAGCAACGCAGCGGGAAAAGGGGATTGTTGTCACCTTCGAAGACATAAGCCAGCAGCTTGCGGATCAGAGACGTGCTGCCTGGTCTGACGTTGCACGTCGCATTGCGCATGAAATTAAAAACCCCCTGACACCAATCCAACTGGCGGCGGAGCGTTTGCAGCGACGTTTTGGGAAGCAAGTTGAACAGGATAGCGGTATCTTTGAACAACTCACCAGCACGATCGTTCGTCAGGTAGGTGATTTGCGAAATATCGTTGATGAATTCTCGTCTTTTGCCCGTATGCCAAAACCTGTTTTCCGAAATGAAAACTTACAGGATATTGTCGGGCACGCCGTGTTTATGTTTGAAGTGGCACATCCTGATATTCAGTTCGGTTTCCACCAGCCAAAAAAAGCCCCCATGCTTATATCTGATCGCCGCCAACTTGGGCAGGCGGTCACCAACATCCTTAAGAATGCTGTGGAATCGATTCAGGAGCGGAAAAAGAACGACCCCGGCGAAGGTGCCATCACTGTGGAAATCGTGGAATCGGACGGACGAATCACAGTTGAAATTGGCGATAACGGTATCGGCCTACCCGAAGATCGCGACCGCATCATGGAGCCATATATCACAAACCGTGCGACAGGCTCCGGTTTAGGCTTAGCAATCGTCAAAAAGATCGTTGAGGAGCATTTCGGCGAAATTTCCTTGCGGGATGCGCCTGGGGGAGGGGCAATCGTTACACTCAAATTTGCACCGCTTTTGGTGGAAGAAAAAGTTGGCACCGACTTAAAAACAGGTGGCCCGGATAAATTGGCAGAGGACTTAGCTTAGACATGGCTCTGGATATTTTAATTGTAGACGACGAGCAGGACATCCGGGATCTAGTTTCCGGCGTGCTGGACGATGACGGATATGGGACGCGCACAGCGGCCACAGCCGACGAAGCACTCGCCGCTCTGGATGAACGCCTCCCGTCTTTGATATTGCTCGATGTATGGCTGCGCGGCTCTTCAATGGACGGCATCGAGCTTTTAAAGGCCATCAAAAGCCGAGATCCTCAAATACCCGTGATCGTCTTTTCCGGACATGGGAATATCGACACGGCCGTTGCCGCAATCTCGCAGGGTGCCGTCGACTTTATTGAAAAGCCATTTGAAGCCGGCAAGCTATTACATCTGGTTGCTAAAGCGACCGAAACGGAACGGCTTAGGGCTGAAAATGCATCGCTACGTGCAAGGGTAGGGCACGCTGAAGAACTGAACGGCTCGTCGGGGGCGATTAACACCGTACGGGCAACGCTGAAAAAAGTGTCTGGTACGGGAAGCCGGATGCTGATTACCGGTCCTGCAGGTGTCGGGAAAGAAGTTGCCGCGCGTCTTTTGCACAGTTGGAGCCCACGCGCCGAGTCTGCATTCGTTTCCGTGAGTGCGGCACGATTGTCACCTGAACGCTTTGATGAGGAACTGTTCGGTATCGAACAGGACGGTCGTCTGGTTCAAGCTGGGATGCTTGAAAAGGCCCATGGTGGAACGCTGTTCCTCGACGAAGTCGCCGACATGCCTTGGACGACGCAGGGCAAGATTCTGCGCGTTCTTACCGATCAAAGTTTCATGCGCGTAGGCGGCGACCGTCAAATCAGGGTCGATGTACGGTTTGTTTCTGCAACCGCACGCGATCTGGCTACCGAGATTGCGGAAGGGCGATTCCGGGAGGATTTATTCTATCGACTGAACGTTGTCCCCGTCGAGATTCCACCCCTTGCAAGCCGCCGTGAAGATATTCCGGATCTTGCCAACCATTATGCGGCGCGATTTGCGTCCGAGCATCGGATTGCCCCGCCGGTCATTTCCGATGACGCAATGGCCGCACTTCAAGCATGTGAGTGGCCCGGCAACGTCAGACAGCTAAGAAACATCATCGAGCGCACGATTATACTGGCGCCGTCAAACCGCATACACCGGATCGAGGCAGATATGCTCCCTTCGGAAATCATCAACAGCTATGAAGGTTCGGAACATAATGTAACCTCGTTGATGGGAGCCCCGCTGCGTGAAGCACGTGAAGCGTTTGAGCGCGAATATCTGCGGGTTCAAATCAAACGCTTTTCCGGCAACATTTCCAAGACGGCGGCATTTGTGGGAATGGAACGATCGGCATTACACCGTAAGCTTAAACTTCTCGGGATATCGGTGCGCAAAAATGGTGATGAAGGCGGGGATGAGGAGGATTGAATCCTACAATTGCGAAAACAGTGCCGATGATGTAAGTAAGTTACACCGAGTACGTGCATCGGCGTCTTCTTCGAAGTGCAGGTGCATATTCGCAAAAACATAAAATAATCGGATAATGACAATGACTGAAAAGAATAACGGTCTTCAGGACCTCTTTCTAAACTCCCTGCGAAAGTCAAAAACACCTGTCACAATGTTCCTTGTAAAAGGGGTTAAACTACAGGGCGTTGTTACGTGGTTTGACAATTTCTCCGTTTTACTGCGACGGGATGGAATGTCCCAGCTTGTATACAAGCACTCCATTTCAACGATCATGCCTTCGACCTCGCCTGACCGTTCATTATTTGAAGAATTAATGTCGCGGACCAGCCACAGGGCAGGGATGCTGCAAGACGTTTTTCTGCACGCCATGTGTGACAAACGCGAATCGGTCACCACATTCCTGGTGAATGGAGTGATGTTGCAGGGCGCCATTGCTGCCTATGATTTGTTCTCTTTGTTGCTTGAGCGCGATGGAACAACGCAACTTGTCTATAAACATGCTGTCTCGACTGTGCAGCCCGCTCATCCGGTTAATTTGGCAGAGTATAATCAGGGCTTAGACGAGGGCGATGTTTGAGCGTTTTTGACAGGAGCGACGCCGACGAGTTCGCCCGTGGCGACCGCGCTCTCATCATTTATCCCGAACTTCCGGGTAAGGCATCGGTTGGCCCTGCGGCGCGGCTTGCAGAAGCTGAAGGCCTTGCCCTGGCTATCGGCTTGGATGTTGTGCAAAAAACCCACTACCGCGTGCGCAATCCGCGTGCATCCACGCTCTTGGGTGGTGGACAGGTAGAGGACATAGCGGCGACCGGGCAAGCGCTCGAAATCGATTTGCTTGTAGTGGATGCGACACTGACCGCCATTCAGCAGCGAAACCTCGAAGGAAAAACGGGTCTCAAGACAATTGATCGTACGGGTTTGATCCTCGAAATTTTCGGCGAGCGTGCTGCTACGGCCGAGGGACGTTTGCAGGTGGAACTTGCGCATCTCGACTACCAAGCAGGACGGTTGGTACGCAGTTGGACCCATTTGGAACGGCAACGTGGTGGCTTCGGTTTTCTAGGCGGGCCAGGCGAAACCCAAATTGAAGCCGACCGCCGGATGATCCGCGACCGGATGGCGCGATTGCGGCGGGAACTGGAAGAGGTCAAACGGACCCGTTCGCTTCACCGTGCACGTCGCAAGCGAGCTCCATGGCCCGTGATCGCGTTAGTCGGTTATACGAATGCCGGAAAATCGACGCTATTCAATCGCTTAACGAGTGCAACGGTGCTCGCGGAAGACATGCTTTTTGCAACTCTTGACCCCACGATGCGGGAAATCTCATTGCCGGGTGTAGAAAAGGCCATTTTTTCGGATACTGTGGGTTTCGTATCTGATTTGCCCACCCAATTGGTCGCGGCGTTTCGTGCGACCTTGGAAGAAGTTATCTCCGCGGACATCATCGTTCATGTACGGGATATTGCGCATGAAGAAACAGACGCGCAGCGAAATGATGTCCTCTCGATTTTGCGCGATTTGGGAATCGGGAACGATGTGGAGGGAAGTGTCCAGCCGGAGATGGTCGAGATTTGGAACAAGATCGACCTCCTCGATGAAGATAAATTGTCTGAAATGCGCGGCATAGCCCAGCGTAATCCGGATATATTGTTACTGTCTGCCGTCACAGGTGAGGGGATTGAAGATTTCAAAAACCTTCTGTCCGATCTGATTGCGAAAAAGAACGTCACGCGCGCGATAACATTGCCCTCAAGTGATGGTGCGGCTTTCGCTTGGCTGCATGCACGAGGGAAGGTTGATGTGAAGCGCGAAACAAAGGAACTGCTGCATCTGGATGTCTCGCTGAGCCGTCAGTTTTGGGGGCAGTTTGAGAAGAAGTTCAAATTTGAGGAAAAAGGTGCGCTAGGCGTCTAAACTTTCTTGATTTCTTGCTCTTTTGCTCGGCTCCACAGCGCTTCTTTCTCGTCGAGCGATAGAGCAGGGAAGCTTGTACCGGCCATATCTTCCATGGCACGAAACCGGCGGTCGAATTTTGCCGTTGCGTTTTTCAGGGCATTTTCTGCATCTACATCATAAAAACGGGCCAAGTTGACAGCGGCGAACAGTAAATCGCCGACTTCATCCGCTCGCTCGTCTTGTGTATTTGCAGATGCGATCTCATCCAGCTCTTCGAATATTTTTGATTTGGCACCATCCACATCAGGCCAATCAAAACCCGTCCGGGCGGCACGCTTTTGAATTTTTTGCGCGCGGAGCAGGGCGGGCAGTGCCTTCGCTACACCTGCCAATGCACTGCCATCGGAATGTGTGCTACGCTCCTGAGCTTTGATTGTTTCCCAATTTTGGGTCACTTGCGCCGCTTCTTTGGCATCGACGTCACCAAATATGTGCGGATGACGACGGGTCATTTTGTCACAGATGCCGGCAATAACATCTTGTAGATTAAAACTTCCGGCTTCCGCAGCCATCTGGCTATGAAACACTACTTGAAGCAGTAGATCGCCAAGTTCGTCCTTAAGATCGTCCATATCGTTACGTTCGATAGCGTCGGCAACTTCATAGGCTTCTTCGATCGTATAGGGTGCGATTGTCTGAAATGTTTGCGTGACGTCCCACGGGCAGCCGTCATCCGGATCGCGTAAACGAGCCATGATTTCGGTGAGAGGGGTTATGTCGGTCGGTTTCACATTTGGCCTAAAATAAGTTCGATAATATATATTATGTTAAGTAATATCTGTTATCAGGGTTGCAACGTCATCACATTGCCCTCGACCTTCCAGCTCTGCATCGAATCCAGAAAGTTCATACCAAGGACATTTGTTTCCCCGAAATTCTCCGACACAACGACATGATGGTCGGAAATCTTATGCGGTCCAATCTGTAACGTCTTTATCGAACCGCGTTTTGCTGTGACGCGTCCGTTTGCCGTATCTAGAATCACTGGGAAACCGCTGCTGTCGACATCTACATCGGTCGCTGCGGCTGTGTTTGCGTTCACCGCCGTCGTTGTGGCGCCGCTGTCGATCATGAACCGCACATCGTTGCCGTTGACGAGAACCTGCAGCCAATAATGTCCATCATCCTGGCGACGTAGCGTGATAGCTTCACCCGATACATTCTGACCTGCCGTACCGCTGAAATCCGCTTTAACGCGCTCCCAGATAGACTGGAATTCGAACCGAAAGCTAAACACCGCAAAAAGCGCAGCAAAAATGGCGACCCAAGCCAAGCTCATTTTGGCTACTTGTCCTAACGGCAAACGTCGCGCAGCTAGAGAAGCGATCAGCAACACCGCGCATGTTACGCCCCAGATGATGGACGGTCCGTCTTCCATCACGTTCATGGCTTGGCCTTTTTGAAGAGGCGGTAGAAATTTTCCGTCGTTTGATGGGCGAGGGACTCCTCCCCTACCCCACGCAAATTTGCCACGAATTTACCTGTATCGGCAACAAAAGCGGGTTCGCCCGTCTTGCCGCGGTGAGGCACGGGAGCCAGGAACGGTGAATCTGTTTCCAGCAACAGCCGATCCGATGGCAACCACCCAGCAACCTCCTGTAAATCCTTCGCATTTTTAAAAGTTACAATGCCCGAAAGCGAAATGTAAAGGCCAAGATCCAATGCTATGCGGGCGAAATCCGCACTGGCGGTGAAGCAATGGATAACGCCAGAAAATGCTCCTGCCCGCATTTCAGCGGTCAAGATGGCTGCGGTGTCCTCTTCGGCATCGCGGGTGTGGACTATCAAGGGAAGTCCCGTTTCGCGTGCAGCAACGATATGTTCGGTGAATGAAGCACGTTGCTGGGCACGGTCGCTGTGGTCGTAATAATAATCGAGCCCCGTTTCGCCGATTCCGATAACCCGGGGATGTTCCGCTCTGGCAATTAATTTCGCGCTATCGACACCGGTATGGCTGTCTGCTTCGTGGGGATGGATACCTACGGTTGCCCAGACGTCCGGTTCCTGTTCGGCGAGGTGCAGAATGTCGTCCCACTCGCTTTCCCGGGTTGCGATGTTCAGCATTTTGTTAACTCCGCTGAACCTTGCGCGGCTTAGGACGTCGGCTTGTTGTTCGACCAGGCCCTTATAGTTGAGGTGGCAGTGGGAATCGATGTACATCAAGGATTTCCAACGCTTTCGAGGTCCAATTCGAGCCTCGGGAACAGGCCTTTTGGCTGTTCTATACGAAAATCGCTCTCGGCCAGGGGCGAGTACCAGTGCGAGCCGATTTGCGCGAAGTTGCGGACCGACTCTGGCACGCCCATTTGATCGAGCAGCTTCGTTGCTGCCTCCGGAATGATGGGCAGGGCCGCCATTGCGAGCTGCGCGATGCAGATGAACAGCGTCGCCAACACCGTTTCCATCCGCTCGGGATCGGTCTTTTTGAGCGCCCAGGGCGCCTGCGCGTCGATATAGGCGTTGCAGGCAAAAACGGCCTTCATCCAGCTTTCCAGCGCCTGCGATATCGCCAGATTTTCGAAATGCGCCGGAATTTCGGTCGCCACGACCGAGCCAACGAGTTCAAATAAGGCGGCATCTTCGTCGGCATGGCCCCGAATGGCCGGTAAATAGGCATCGCAATTTTTGAAGATCAACGACAAGGTACGCTGTGCCAGATTGCCGAAACTGTTGGCCAAGTCGGCATTGACGCGGGTGACAATTGCTTCGGCGCTATAGCTGCCATCCTGCCCGAAGCTGACCTCACGCAGGAAGAAATAGCGCAGCGCATCAACGCCGAACAGGTCCGCCAGCTCCATGGGATCAACTACATTGCCCAGCGACTTCGACATTTTTTCGCCTCGCGACAGCAGGAAACCATGCCCGAACACCCGCTTGGGCAAAGGAAGACCGGCGGACATCAGGAAGGCCGGCCAATAGACGGCGTGGAAGCGCACAATGTCTTTGCCGATGATATGCACATCCGCAGGCCAGAAGCGCGCAAAGTCGCCGCTCGTGTCAGGATAGCCAATTCCCGACATATAGGTCGTCAGGGCGTCTACCCAGACATACATCACATGATCGGGCGATCCCGGAACTTTAACGCCCCAGTCGAAACTGGTCCGCGACACGCTTAAATCGCGCAGTCCGCCTTCGACAAAGCGAAGGACCTCATTCCGGCGGCTTTCGGGCTGAATGAATTCAGGATTTTGTGCGTACAGTTCAAGCAACGCATCCTGATAGCGCGACAGGCGGAAAAACCATGTTTCTTCGACCGTCCATTCAACAGGCGTGCCTTGGGGAGACAATTTGACGCCCCCTTCCCCTTCGACCAACTCGCTTTCGTCGTAAAAGGCTTCGTCCCGGACAGAATACCAGCCTTCATAGCGATCAAGATACAGGTCCCCCCGCTCCTGCATGGCGGTCCACAGCGCCTGGCTCGCCTGATGGTGGCGTTCCTCGCTGGTGCGCATGAAGGCTGTATATGAAATATTCAGTTTGTCGCACATATCCCTGAAATAAGACGACATTTCATCAGCGAACTCCAGCGTCTCGCGTCCTGCGGCGCGCGCTGTCTGCACCATTTTCAGTCCATGCTCGTCTGTCCCGGTGACAAAGCGCACATCGCGCCCCTGCAACCGCTGAAATCGCGCAATTGCATCGGTCGCGATGGCCTCATAGGCGTGGCCGATATGGGGCTTGCCATTTGGATAGGCGATGGCCGTGGTAATATAGAAGGGCTCAGACATGGATACTCTTAATGTTTGGGGCTCAAGCGGCCCTATGGGTTTGAAGCGAAGCCAGCAAGCTTCCCATTTGAAAAATGACGCTCTGCTTATCAAGACTGAGCGCTATCGCCCGGTTAGCAAGGGCAGAGGCCGCGGTCCAGACTTCGGTCGCGGCGAGAACATGTGCCGCATCCATCCGGCGTGCCCGTTCGGCGATGAGCGCAGGGGCAAGACGCAAAAAGGCTTCATATCGTTGCTGCGCTGCTTTCAGCGATAACTGTTCGGCAAGCGCAACGCGCAGATCATTGCCCGGATCACCTGACTGGATAATTGCGTGCATGGCGTGATCCAGCTTACCCAGATCCAGCCCCATAAAATCGATGGCCTGCCCGGGTGACCCCTTCCCTGCGCGGATCAGGGCATCCAGATCTGCTGGGTCTATTTCCGGCGCAGCATCCGACAGCGCTGCGGTCATTTGATCATGATTGAGCGGTTCAAAGCGGAGCATCTGGCACCGCGATCTTATTGTCGGCAATAACCGGTCGCTCGCATGGCTGATCAGCAGGAAATAGGTGTCCGCAGGCGGTTCTTCCAACGATTTGAGAAGCGCGTTCGCCCCGCCGCGTTCCAGATCATCAGCGGAATCGATGATGATAACCCGCTTGTCGGCCAAGCCAGGCCGCGTCGTCAGGCTCGCTTGCAGATTGCGGATCTGTTCGATGGTAATGCTACGTTTTAGTTCGGCATTTGTATCGGGTTCGTCATCATCCTTTGCGGCTTCCTTGGGGAGGCGCTTGATTGTCAGGATATCGGGATGCGTGCCGCGTGCTATCAAATTGGAGTAGCGGTCTTCGGCATCCACAAGTGACGCGGCCGCCCGCAAGGCAAAGCTGGCCTTCCCCAAGCCACGCGGGCCGGCCAATATCCAGCCGTGATGCAGTTTGCCCGACTCCAGTGCGGACGTGAAATGGCGCCAAACCGCATCATGTCCGATCAAATGGGTCATGGGCGAACAAGCAAATCGTCGATTTCGGCCAGTAAACGCGCGGTCACCGTAGCGGCATCGCCCGAGGCGTCGACTAGTCTTACCCGTGCGTCATTCTCCGCAAAACCGACAAAGGCAATGTCGACTTCGGCATGGAAAGACGGATCGCGGCTTTGGATGCGGTCGGCTTGTCCTTGATCCCGTAAATCTGCCCGTCGACCTGCTTCGATCGGGTCAAGGCGCAGGACCAATGTGCGGTCGGGTAAAAGCCCGCGGCTGCCGATGGCATGAAGCGCCATGATATCGGCGTCGGAGAGACCCGATCCGGTTCCCTGATACGCGCGGCTGCTGTCGATGAAGCGGTCCGATATCACCCATTTGCCTTTTTCAAGCGCCGGCTCAATCAGGCGTTCGACATGATCGCTGCGCGCGGCTGCGAACAACAGGGCTTCAGCGCGGGGCAGCCAACGCTCGTCGCTTCCACCCAACAGTAGCTGGCGTATGGTTTCCGCTCCCGGCGTACCTCCTGGCTCGCGGGTGATGATGACTTCAAACCCGGCATTCCGGATCGCATCGGCAAGGGCGATAATCTGGGTCGTCTTTCCAACGCCCTCGCCGCCCTCAACCGATATAAAGCGTCCCCGCGTCATCCGCATATCGCCTGTCTGTTCAGGGATGTATCGGTGGCGGACGGCGCATATCCACTCGCCCGATTTCTAAGTTTTGCAACACGCTCGGCCAATCGACGTCCCTTTATGCCTGATATTTTGCCAGCTTCGCTTTATCGTCGTGTTCACGTATAACGTCACACGTTGCACGGGCGATTACCAGTGCTTCATGGAACAGAACAGCAGCGATTAAAGTGACGCCAGAGCCCCTCATAGAGCGCGAGACATAGGGTCGGCTAGTAAATTATTCGCGATAAATCCGCGCAGTAGGGTGGCCATTCTTCTGGACCGCAGCCAGTTTCTGGTCTGCTTCGGCCTTGGTCGGTAATGGCCCAATCCGCACACGAAACAGGCCGGAACTCGATTGAGCTGAAACGATACCGCCCAGCTTTTGGGCCAACGCATCGGCGCGGGCGCGGGACGAAAAAGCTGCGACCTGAACGAAATAGGATCCTGCAACGGGGGACACCGGCTTCGGCTTCGCGACTTCGGGCGCCTTCTTGGCAACAGGTGCCGCTTTTACAGCAACCGGTGCCTTGGCTTTTACGTCCTTTGCCTTAACCTCCGGTTTCGCCACAACCTCCACTGGCTTCGCGGGTTCAGCAATCTCTACAGCCAGTTGCGGCGGTTTGGCGATTTTCGTGCGTAAAACCTTGAGCAACTGCTCCGGCGTCTCAATACGTTCAGTGGCGCGCGCGCCGATGCGCAACACGGCCTTTTCCTGTTCGGGCGGATTGACGCGGCGCACGCGTACAGCAGTGGTAGCGGTTCCGGTCAGGCCCAGTTGCTGGGCTGCGCCTTCAGAGATTTGGACCACATTGTCTTTCGGTACCGGACCACGGTCGTTCACGCGCACCAATATCGTGCGTCCGCTGTCAAGCGCCGTTACTTCGACATAGCTTGGAACAGGCAATGTCCGATGGGCAGCAGAAATGCTGGCCGCGCTATAGATTTCGCCTGTGACAGTGGATTTGCCGAAGCGATCGGCATCCACGATCCCTGCGTAGCCAACCTCGTCATAAAGCGGGTTGTCTTGCGGGGTATAGGTTACGCCAGACTCGGTATAGGGCGCACCCAGCACAGCCGGACCATCCACAACGGTTTCGGGTGCCACGGCGGTCGAGCCAATTGCGGACGTTGGACGTTCGCCTCCTCCCGCACCGCAGGCGGTGAGCAAAGCCAGACTTGCGACTGCGCCAAATGTCTCAGTTGCGAACCTCATCAGCTAATAACCCCACGGAAAGCGCGTAAAAATTGGAACAATTATAGTCCAATATCACGCGGTAGTTGCCACCGAGTAAATATCCGGTCTGCCCCTGCCCGTCGGGCTCGATTAATGTGGCGAGCATAGTGTCTTTTGGCCAGTATCCGCGCTGCGGCACGACGCCAAGCTGGCGCCATTCCGCGATTGTTTTCCACTGGCTATGGCGGGCAAATACTCTTGGGCAGCGCGGGGCGGTCATGCGGGATTGAATCGCACGGCGATCAAGGGCTGCCGGGACATTGACCGCAAACCCCCATTCTTCACCACGACGCCAACCGGCATTGACGAAGTAATTGGCGATGGAGGTCATCGCATCGACTTCGCTTTTCCAGATATCGGCATAACCGTCCCCATCTCCATCGCGCGCCAACCGGAGGTAGACAGATGGCAAAAACTGGGGCTTGCCCAACGCCCCCGCCCAGCTTCCGGTGATGGCATATTGGGGAACGCCACGGTCGATCATCTTCAGGACAGCGATCAGTTCTGCTTCGAACAAGGCACGGCGGCGACCTTCATAGGCGAGCGATGCGAGCGCTTCGGGTGCGTTGTAATTGCCTGTGACGGTGCCGTAATTTGTTTCATGCCCGTAAATGGCAATCATCATTTCTTCAGGAACGCCGGTTTCGGCCTCGATCTTGCCCAGCAAGGGACGCAACTCGGTATATTTGGCGCGACCCCGTGTTATCCGCGATGTATCGACATGGCGGGCCTTATAGGGGGCGAAATTGGGGATAGGCGCGTCCGATGGCCCTTCCGGTTGTGCGCGATCGAGCCTGACCACCCGTTCATTATAGCTGATCGAGGGTAGCACCCTGTCCAGCGTTGCTGCGGTAACACCATCTGCAAGCGCCTTTTGGCGGACTTCGGCAAGATAGGCGCGAAAGCCTGTTTCCATTGCAATCGCAGGCTGCGACGGCATGATCGTTTCTTGTGCTTCGGAGCTTTGCGGTACCTGAAAGGCAATCACGCAGATGCCCAATGAATACAGAATCTTACGCGTGACCAAAATCTATCCCCTGTGAGCCGTCTTGACGTCAGTGTGCCATAGTGCGGAGGATATGGGAATTGCTTTGCGTCACAATCCGATACGCTTTGCCGCATTTGGCAGGCGTTCCGCTACTGGATCCATGAGGAAACCGACCTCGGTACGGAGGAACGCGCGAAGCACTTGCCAGCGCAGGTATTGCTGGCTAGGGGCAATTTCTTCGCGGACAGGTGGCCGAGTGGTTTAAGGCAACGGTCTTGAAAACCGTCGTAGGTGTAAGCTTACCGTGGGTTCGAATCCCACCCTGTCCGCCAAATTATTCCAAAACTTCGGCTCGTCTAAACTGCTCTCAGCATTAAGGGTCAACGCGCGCCCCATGTGGCAGAATAATATATTTCCGCATTTTTTGTTGAAGAAGCCGATGAAAATGTGAACTGATAAAGATCTGTCTCGGTAATTGGAACCGCGAGGCGACCTTCAGTCTTCCCCGTAATAACCAGTCTATTCTTGGATGGTGCAAAACCCGGCCAGGGTTTGATGTCGAGATATACTCTGCTTTCCTTATTCGGGTTTGAATCCAGCTTATAATCGATGAAGGCAACCTGCCCCTTGAATAACGGCATGACGCGTGGGCTTGGGGTTTGCAGGGCATAGGTAATCTCACCATGTCCTTTGTTATATGCATAGGTTCCGATATATGGAAATGCTGCCGAGATATAGGCGAGCAACCATAAAATGATGGGAACCAAAAACCAGCGTGCCCGGAATTTGATCAATGTTGTTCCGGTTTTGGGATCGGTATCTGGCCCCATTTCCAAGCGTTCACCGGGAACATCGGGGGCAAGGAACTTTGCGCTGATATTCCCTATCGATGCTTCCGACAGGCCATCGTCATATGTATCCCGAAATTTTTCATACCAATCCACCATCGCGCGACGAATTAATCGCACGACATTAATTTATCTTTAGCATGGCATCTAAAGGGCCCCGACTGTGACCGGCAAGCATATATGCCTAACCGGTCATTCGGAGTGAAGCGAAACGGGCGGAATAGCAGCCGCCCTTTCCCTTATTTCTCCGGCGTCAGTTTGGCGCCGTTTTCGACATTTTCGTTGAAGCTGCTGACCACCGAGTCGACGATCATCTGGACTTCCTCGCTCGCGAATTTCTCCGCATCCTTCTGGCTTGAGCCATAGGAACGCTCGGACTTGATAAGGATATCGCGGTACACCGTACGTTCGGTCATGCACGCTTCATCCGCAGCCTTGGTAAAGCTGCTCGGCGACATTTTCTCGGTGATGCCCTTATTATGCGTTTCGATCATGCAATTGTTGAACGCCTTGCGGGCGTTGTCCATCGGATCGGCCTTCATGGCGGCCATGCTCAGCATTGTTGCTGCGACCAAAGTCAACATATTCGTAACCCCCAGCTACATTTCCATTGCGGTTCTGTGAACCTTGCCCCGCATGATTACCACAATCGCCGCCCTGCAATCAATGCACTTACATCGCTGCAGGTAAGCTGAATGTGTGCAATTTAATCGATCAGTTTGCCACTTTTTACAACGGCGTCGACCGACTCAAGTTCGCGCACATTGGTCAAGGGATCGCCATCGACCGCGATGATGTCGGCAAAGCGGCCCACCGCAATGGCGCCCACATCCTTTTCCCGGCCAAGCGCCTGCGCGCCGTTGCGGGTCGCGGCCTGGATAGCTTCCAACGGGGTCATGCCATATTCGACCATGACGCGGAATTGCTTGCCGATCTCGCCATGCGGCATCACGCCGGCGTCGGACCCGAAGACCATCTTGACCCCTGCCTTGTGCGCTTTACGGAAATTATCGCGTTGTATTTGAGCAACTTCGCGATCTTTTCTGAGATTATCTTCGAGCACGCCATTCTTCGCGCCTTCGGACTGGGTATATTCCGTGTTGTAGATATCCATAGAGAACCAGACGGGACGGACCCGCGCTGCCGCAAGCTTGATGCCTTCATCATCGACAAGGCTGGCATGCTCGATGGTATCGATCCCCGCCTTGACAGCCGCTTTAATGCCATCGCCACCATGAGCGTGCGCTGCGACGCGCAGACCCCATTGATGCGCCTCATCGGCGATCACGCGCAGTTCGCTTTCGGAAAGCTGCTGTTGCCCTGGCTCTGTGTTCCGGGAAAATACGCCGCCCGTCGCACATACCTTGATGACTTCCGCGCCATATTTGCGCTGACGCCGGACCTGATAGCGCAGTTCATCCAGGCTGTCGGCAATGCCTTCTTCCTTTTCGGCCTTTTCAAGGCTGGGCGGCAGGAAGGTCGAGTCGCAATGCCCGCCGGTCGCACCCAGCGCATAGCCCGCCGGAACGATACGTGGTCCAGTCGCATAGCCGTTTTCAATCGCCTGCTTCAGACCGATATCATTGCGATTGCCGGACCCCACATTGCGCACGGTGGTGAAGCCAGCCTTTAACATGGCATTCGCATTGCCCACCGCCGTCATGCCCCAAAAGCTGTCGGTAAACTCCAGTCCGCGATAGCCGCCAATATCGGCAGGCCCGTCCAGATGGACATGCATGTCGATCAATCCGGGAAGCAGGGTCTTGCCAGACAAGTTGATGTGTTTGACATCGCTGCCCCACCGCACGGTGCGCGCGTCGGCTATGCTGGTAATACGGCCGTCTTCGCCCACGAAAATGGCTGGAAACTCGATGACCTTGCCGGTCAGCACATCGACCATCTTGTCCGCGGTGATCACTGTGTTTTGCGCATGCGCTGCCGTTGCAAAAAGTGCGGCGCCACAAAGAGCCAAAATGCGCGCGTTTTTCCCGAAGTTCCCCGTCTTTTTCATGTTCGATATCCTATAGAATCCCAATTGCTTCACGATGGCAAAAAGCCAGCCTGCTGGACAGAGAAAAACGCGATGCCGCCGATTAAGGCGAGAGGACCGACGGGAAATGGGCCGTGCGCTGGTGCTGGCGATACGCAATGACCGCAGCCGCCGCCATGGCAAAGGACGCGCCGAGCATCCAGCCACCCAGTACATCGGTAGGCCAATGGACACCCAGCATGATACGCGACACACCGGTGAGGACGATCATGATGGCCGCTGCCACCTGCCATAGGGGATGGCGCGCCTGGGGTACGAGCATGATAAACAGGATGTAGACCACGGCGGCGTTGTTCGAATGGCCACTGGGAAAGGCAGGGCTGTGGATGATATCCAGTTGCGGCACCAAATCCGGACGCACGCGACCAAAAAATGCCTTCATGACGTCAGACGTAAAGGCCGAAACCAAGGTCGTAAGCCCCATGGCCAG